>WNFR01008235.1_pt1 | contig 10544 bp, 3 predicted proteins | sample 5400221 | NCBI WGS metagenome assembly WNFR01 (sample SAMN13153357, study PRJNA577476) | soil metagenome | isolation source: 40 cm soil under Madrone tree | place: USA:California | collected 2016-06-14 | reverse complement strand
TCTCTTTCGCCCAACAGCGTTTGTGGTTCATGGACCAATTCGAGCCGGGTAACGCAGCCTACAACATACCGATAGCGGTGCGGATCGGCGGCCCGCTCGATATCCCGGTCCTGGAGCGCAGTCTCAGCGAGATTGTGCGCCGCCATGAACCGCTGCGAACCAGCTTCGATATGGGCCCAGAGCAGAAGCCGGTACAAGTTATTTCGCCTGCTCATTCGCTGCCTTTAACCGTGTGTGATTTGCAAGACGTTCCGGCAACCGAGCGAGGGCGGGAAGCTGCGCGAGTTGCGGAGGAGGAAGCACGACTCCCGTTCGATCTTCAACATGGACCACTGCTGCGCGCTTCTCTTGTTCGCTTGAGTCTGACAGAACACCTACTGCTCTTAACCATGCATCACATCATCAGTGATGGCTGGAGTATGGGTATCCTCATCAGGGAGGTAGTTGCGCTTTATCAGGCCTTCTCTCAAGAGCAACCATCACCGCTCTCAGAACTTTCAATTCAATATGCGGACTTCGCCCAGTGGCAACGAGAATGGCTACAAGGAGAAGTGCTGGAAGAGCAATTGGCTTACTGGCGACAGCAGTTGGGCGGGGAACTGCCAGTGCTGGATTTGCCCTTAGACAAAAGGAGACCACCGCAACCGAGCTATCGTGGAGCCCGCCAGACATTCACGCTGGCAGCAGACTTGACAGAAGAACTGAAGCGACTGGGCCAGCGCGAGGGAGTGACACTGTTCATGACCTTGCTGGCGGGGTTTCAAACACTGCTCTATCTCTATAGCGGACAGGAAGACATAGTGGTGGGAACACCGATAGCGAATCGCCAAAGGGCAGAGGTTGAGGAGCTGATTGGATTTTTCGTCAATACGCTGGTGTTGCGCGCGCGGTTGAATGAAGGACTGAGCTTTAGAGAGCTGTTACAGCAAGTACGCGAGGTGACACTCGGAGCCTATGCGCACCAGGATGTGCCGTTTGAGAAGCTGGTGGAAGAGCTGCAGCCGGAGCGGAGCTTGAGTCACACTCCTCTCTTTCAGGTGATGTTCATTTTTCAAAATGCTCCGATGGATCCATTGCAGTTTTCGAGCCTGTCGCTGGATCCGATCGCGAGCTACGGCGGAATGGTCAAATTTGACTTGGTGTTGAATATGCAGGAGACAGAGCAGGGTCTCAAAGGCTCTGTCGAGTACCGTGCTGACCTCTTCGATGCCGAGACTATCGAACGGATGATTCGTCACCTTCAAAAAGTTTTACAGGTTATCGCAGCCAACCCGGAGCAACGCCTCGCGGATCTGCCATTGCTCGGCGACTCCGAACGCCGACAGTTGTTGGAAGAGTGGAACGCAGTTGATCTTGAGCGGCAGCACGACTGCATCCAGCGAATGTTCGAGGCGCAGGCGCGCATGAGGCCGGAGGCCAGCGCGATCATCTTTGAAGGTGAGCAGTGTAGGTACCAGGAACTTAACGCTCAGACGAATCAAATCGCACATGGATTGCTGTCGCTCGATATTGCAAGGCTGAAGCCGGTGGCGATCATGCTTGACAGCCCTGTACGGCAAGTTATGACGCTCTTAGGTGTACTCAAAGCAGGTCATCATTTTGTCGCTTTAGACTCCGGCCATCCGTCCGCGCGCTTGCAGCAGATCATTAGCGAGATCGCGCCGGGCTGTCTGATTTCAGAATCAACTTGCGTCGCGAAGCAGCCGGCGGTATTTGACGAATTGGATCGGGAATCGGAGTGCCGGTTGGTCCTGCTGGACGCCGGCGAGGGCAAGCGAGAAGGGTTGGAGCAGTTCATTGATAGTCAAAGCTGGTTTGAAGATGATGCCGCAAAGGCGAATCCCTGCGTGCAGGTCAGCCCGCAGGAACTCGCTTACATAGTCTATACCTCAGGCTCGACAGGCAAGCCCAAAGGCATCACGCAGACTCACGATAGCTTCTGCCAGTTTATCGAATGGATGATCGGGCGGTTTCGGATTGGGCCGGGAAAGCGCATCGCGCAGTGGGCGTCAATCACCTACGACGCCTCGTATGCGGAAGTCTTCAGCGCGCTTTGCGGCGGCGCCACATTGTGCCTGGCCACGCCGGTGACAAAGAGCGATCCACAGGAAGTGCTTCACTGGCTGAAGAGAGACAACATTTCCCTTTTCCAGACAGTGCCGAGTTTTTGCAGCCAGCTTTTGCGTATTCTTGCAACGGAGCATCTCAACAACGAACAGCGGCCATTACCTGACCTTGAATTGATGCTGCTCGCAGGCGAAGCATTGCCGGTCGGTCTGGCCCGATCCTGGCTCGATCATTTCCAGCAACGGGCGACTCTTTATAACCTTTATGGACCAACCGAATCAATCCTGGCATCCTGTCACTCGGTCGCAGAAGTTGACACTGAGCGCCCTAGTGTCTCGATAGGCCGCGCCATTTCCGGACGGCAGATTTTGATCCTGGATCGGGCGCAGAGGTTGTGTCCGGTGGGCGTGAGAGGCGAAATCTATATCCGCAGCCCGTACCTGGCTGTCGGATATTTTCGCAACGAGGAAGAGACGCGTCAAAAATTTGTCCAGAACCCGCTACATGACGAATACCCGGACCGGGTTTACCGGACGGGAGACCTCGGCCGCTGGTTGCCCAGCGGCAACATAGAGTTTTTTGGCCGCCTGGATCATCAGGTGAAAGTGCGTGGTACACGGGTCGAGTTGGAAGAAATCGAAGCCGCTCTGTCGCGCCATGAATCAGTGCGCGAGTGCGCTGTTATCGTTCATGACTACGATGAAGGAGACATGCGTTTGGTCGCCTATGTAGCTGCTTCTGATGAGCTTACTGATCCCGCATTGAGAGAGTTTCTGGCAGCGAGCTTGCCCGGCTACATGATCCCTTCGAGCTTTGTCTTGCTGGAGCGCCTCCCCCGGACGCCCAGCGGCAAGGTCAAGCGTGACGCGCTGCCCGGGTTGGATGCGCGACACCTCGATGCTGCGGAGTATGTCGCGCCGAGAACATCTCTCGAATCGGCCATCGCAGAGGTCTGGCAGGATCTGCTCCGGGTCGAGCGCGTCGGCGTCAACGACGACTTTTTTCATCTCGGCGGCCATTCGCTGCTGGCCACCCAGGTGGTCAACAAGCTGAGACAGATGTACGGCGTAGACCTCTCGCTGAGGTCGTTCATCGAATCACCGACGATCACCAGCATGGCGCGGAATATGGAAATTGGGGGTCGACCGAGCGGCCAGGCGGCAGAAGCCATCGCCGCCGTCCTTGAAAGAGTGAAATCCATCTCTGACGAAGAGGTCAAGGCGCTGCTCGGTCAACCACACCCGTCCATCGAACACCGAAATATGTCTTGAGGCAGTCTTGCACGTCGCCATAGATTTCTCGATCCAACGACGGATGCTTCTTTAAGTTGGCACTTCCCCCGCCGCAAACGTTCCACTCAAATACCGAAATCTGAAGGAAACCTATGATTAAAATTACAGGTGAAAATCTCTCGATCTACGATGTCTACAACATCGCGGTCGACAAAGAGCAGGTCGAGCTGGACGGAGCGCAACTCGTGAAGGTTAAGGACACTTATGCCCGGGTACAGAAGTGGGGCGAAGCCAAGCATCCAATTTATGGCGTCAATACGGGATTCGGAGAACTGATCAATGCGATTATCCCGCCACAATTCAAAAGCGAACTGCAATACAACCTCCTGCGCACACACGCGGCCGGTAGCGGCCAACCCTTCGCCAATGAAGTCGTCCGCGCCATCATGACCGTTCGCTTGAACTGCTTGATGAAGGGCTATTCCGGTGCGAGCCTCGAGGTCGTAACGCTCTTGCAGGAATTTTTGACTCGCGACATCAATCCTGTTATCCCGCAGCAGGGCTCGCTCGGAGCGAGCGGCGATCTCTCGCCTTTGGCCCACATGGCGCTACCGCTGATCGGCGATGGCTATGTCAGCTTCAAAGGGCAGACGCGCAAGTCCTCCGAAGTCCTGGAAGAAGAGAATCTGAAGCCTGTGAAACCCGGCTTCAAGGAAGCGCTCTCGCTGATTAACGGCACGTCCGGGATGACTGGCGCGGCATCCCTGGCGCTGGTCAAGGCCTTCAGACTCTTACAGACAGAGATCGTCGCGTCGGTTGACTTTGTGCAATGCTTAGGCGCCTCGACTCGCGCTTTTGATTCGCGCGGCCACGAACTGAAGAATCACTTCGGCCAGATCAGGATTGCCGAATCGCTACGGCGCATGTTGGACGGCAGCACGTTAACGCGCGACCACGCCGATTTGATGAAGATGATTTCCGAGCAATCGGCTGACAGCGATGACGTGGTGAACGTGCAGGTCTTTTTGCAGCACGCTTACACCTTGCGCTGTATTCCGCAAATCCTCGGCCCGGTGCTCGACACGCTCAACTTCTGCCGAAGGTTAACCGAGGAAGAGATCAACTCCTGCAACGATAACCCGCTCTTTTTTGCGGCGGCCGAGGATTCATTTCATGGCGGCAACTTCCACGGTCAGTATGTAGCGATGGCGGGTGATTATCTGAACATAGCCTTGACGGAGATAGGCGTCCTGGCTGAAAGGCAACTCAACCGCCTGCTCGATCCTCATCTCAACGGCGATTTGCCGGCCTTTCTGGCGCATGGACAGAGCGGTCTCTTCTGTGGCTTTGAAGGTGGACAGTATCTTGCAACCAGCATCGCCTCAGAAAACCTCGATCTGGCTGCGCCATCTTCCGTCAAGAGCCTTCCCTCCAATGGACAAAACCAGGATGTGGTTAGTATGGGGTTGACTGCGGCGCGCAAATCTTTGCAGCTTTGCGAGAATGTGTCGACGATTCTAGGCGTCCTCGTCGCGGGCTGTTATCAAGCCTCGCACTTTGTCGGGCAAGAGAAATTTAATCCGGCCATTAAGGAGTTGCATCGGGAGCTTGCGACTCTGGTGCCTCTCTATCAGGACTCGACTCCGATTAACGAGCACCTGGCGACGATTCGCCAGCACATCATTAGCCCGCCCTTCGCGGCCTATCTCGATGCCAACGTCGAGTTTAGCGAGCGGAATGTCAGATGAATGAAAAGGCCAGAGAGATAGCGGAACTTTCACCTGAGAGGCGTCAACTGCTTGAACTATTACTCAAGCGGGAGATGGCCGCGGCCTCATCGCTGGCAATACCCCGTCGGAAAGGGTCGACTTCAATTCCACTCTCTTTTGCGCAGCAGCGAATATGGTTTCTCAGCCAGCTTGAGCCGCGCAGCCCGGCTTACAACACTCCCGCAGCCGTCCGCCTGCGCGGGCGCTTGAACGCTCCGGCAATGGAGCGCACGCTGGGCGAAATCATCAGACGCCACGAGGTCTTGCGAACAACTTTCAAGATGGTCGCAGGCCAACCCGTCCAAGCGATTCATGGCGCCGAGCCGATGAGCTTGCGGGTAATTGATCTCACCGGGTGGCCGGAGGCCGGGCGCGAATTTGAAGCGCAACAGTTGGCGGAAGCCGAGGCCGCTAGGCCGTTCGATCTGGAACTTGGACCATTGGTACGTGCGACCCTGCTGCAGCTGGATCAGACGGATCATGTGCTGCTCTTTACGCTGCATCACATCGTCAGCGACGGGTGGTCCATGGGCGTCTTGATTCGTGAAGTGGCGACGCTGTATGAAGCGTTAGTTAAGGGGCAGCCATCGCCATTGCCGGAACTCCCGATTCAGTTTGCGGACTTCGCCCTCTGGGAGCGGGAGTGGCTGTGTGGGGCGGCACTGGAGCGACAACTCGCATATTGGAAGCAACAGTTGGGCGGCAATCCGCCAACTCTTGAATTGCCGACCGACAGGCCGCGTCCGGTTGTAGCCACTCACAAGGGCGCTTCGAAATCGTTTGTGCTACCGGAAAATCTATTGACCGCGCTCAAGGCGCTCTGCCAGCGTCATAACGTGACCCTCTTCATGCTGCTGTTGTCAGCTTTCAATGGGTTACTTCATCTTTACACGGGACAGGAAGATATTTTAGTCGGCTCGCCGATCGCCAATCGCAATCGGGCCGAGACCGAGGGCTTAATCGGCTGCTTTATCAACACGCTGGTGATGCGCACGGACCTCTCGGGCAATCCGAGTTTCCGAGAATTGTTAGGACGTGTACGCCAGACAGTACTGGGAGCTTTTGCGAACCAGGACGTTCCGTTTGAAAGAGTAGTGGCAGAGTTGCGGCCTGAGCGCAGCCAGGGCCAGCGATTCTTTCGGGTCTGGTTCGTGCTGCACAACGCTCCGATGCAGACGCTGGAATTGCCGGGCCTGCGATTGAGTAATTTCAAAGTCGAGAGAACCACAGCGCAGTTTGACCTGGCGATGTCGGCTATGGAAACAGCAGGGCAAATCGTGGGCGCGCTGAATTACAACACAGACCTTTTCGATGGGGAGACAGTGACCGAGATGCTGGAGCGCTACGCCCTGCTGCTAAAGGCGGTGGTGGCTCACCCGGAGGCGAGGCTGCTCGATATTTCTCTCACTCGCAATGAAAACGATAGTCATCCCATAGCTGCTCCCGGATTGGTCGAGACGCATGAGATGGAGGATCGATTTTTTCTGTGATCGCGGGGGCATTTAAGATTGTGCGCGGCAATCAGCGAAGAGAGGAATGCTGATTCATCAGCAAAGGAGAGAACGAATGTCTGACAAAGTCTCTTATCGTTTAGGCAAGTCGACCACCGCCGAGCCGCTGGTGAACAGATACACGGCCTGGTCGCATGTGCTCTCGCCGGTGCCCTTTAGTCTTCATTTACAGCATTATCAACTCAACATCTTGCGTAATTACCTGGAAGACCCGAACGTTCATTTCCAGGCCTGCCGAAATCCGAAGTTGCGGAGCGGACCGCTGGTCGACATTCCTGCAGAGAGAGCGCCTGAGGTTGCGGCTTTTTTGGCAGACACCGAGATTAAGCTTCAGGAAAACCTCAAGTTGGCCGGGAGTCTCATTGAGTTTCACAACTATCTGGTGGAGGAAGCTAAGGGGCAGAGCCTGGAACCCTACTATCAGAAGGTTCCGCCAGAACTGCGCGGTTACGTGGAGCTTATCTATGATTACTACAATCGCCCGACGGTGCGCTGTTTCGAGAGCATGTTGTATGAGAGTCCATACTACAAGAAAGAGCTGCAATCATTGAGGATTTTCCAACATCAGCGCGACGACTCGAGGCCTTTCTTCATGAATACGCCGCGCCTGCCCGCGGACCGTCAGATCGAATGGGCCATTCCCTTCGAATCTCCGTTGGTGGATGAGTTCTTCAGGCTGGAACACACGCCGCAGCCGCTTGGTTACATACGCGAACTGTTGGGCTTAACCCCGGCTGACGACCAAGTGATCCTGCCGCTGCTTTCGAGAGACGGAGTCAAGCCGCGCAGTTGGGATGGACCGGCCGTGCGCATACGCTATTATGGCCACGCCTGTGCGCTCATTGAGTGGAACGGGGTTTCAGTCCTCACCGACCCTTGCCTGAGTGTCACGTCCGTTGAAGGCGGCATCGAGCGTTTTACCTATCAGAGCTTGCCGGAGAAAATTGATTACGTGCTCATCACGCACGGCCATCACGATCACTATTGTCTGGAATCATTATTGCGCCTCCGCCATCGCATCGGCTGTTTGGTAGTGCCGCGATCCCATGGAATTTTCTACGGCGACGTTTCTTTGAAAATCCTCTCGCGAAAACTCGGATTCAAAAACATTATTGAGTTAGAGACGCTCGAATCCATCCCGCTGCCCGAGGGAGAGATTATCGCTATTCCGTTCATGGGCGAGCACGCCGACCTGCCGCACAGCAAAAGCGCGTACGTTCTCCGCGCGGGTTCGCAGCGGATTCTTTTCGCAGCCGATTCCGACTGCCTGGATCGCCAGATGTATGAACACATCCGGAAACTGATCGGGCCCGTGCAGACCGTCTTTATCGGAATGGAATGCGTCGGCGCACCGTTGACCTGGAGTTGCGGTCCGTTCTTGCCCGTGAGGCCAGCGCGCCATCATGAGCAGTCCAGAAGATACAAGGGTTGCGACTCGACCAGGGCTCAGGCCCTGCTGGATACCCTGGGCAGCGAGCGTCTCTATATTTACGCCATGGGGTTAGAGCCCTGGCTTGAGTATTTACTGGGCCTTGCCCTTACAGAGGATGCACCGCAGGTCACCGAGGCCAGGAGTCTTTTGCACAGGGTTCGAGAGATGGGTTACACAGACGAAAAGCTGCTCTTCGGGCGAGATGAAATTTTCCTCGATACTTTCGCTGCCGATCATAGCCTGCTGTCCGCGCTCTCCACCGGCGCCGGAGCTGCCGGTGTCGAAGATCAATTTCAGTTCGAATGATCTCACATGAGGAGAGTTTGAAGCGGCTTCCTGAGCTTGGCCGTGTTTGATCTTCCTCCAGTCCGCAGTATCGCATTCATTTCTTAAAGATCTTACAAATGCTGGACACCGTGCGACAAAGCGCCGGCGTCGAGGCGCCGGAACATTGCCGCAGGGACAAAACTTCGCGGCGATCGTTCGCAGGAAATTCCTTATGAGCATGCCGAAAACAAGAATACCGATCTTTGATAGCCATCTGAAAGAGGCCAGAGACTACTGGGTTAAGAAGCTCTCCGGCGAAAGAGATCCGACAAATGTCCGCCCTGATTTTGCCCGAGGGGCGGCCGTGGCAGCCGAGCAGAAAGCCCTCGCCCTCGCGATCCCTGGAGAGGTTTCGCGCAAGCTCTCTAAGTTGACGAATGGTTCCTCTTTTCTGGCGTACACCAGTCTTCTGGCGGCGCTGAAGATCTGTCTCTCCAGGTACACCAATTCTGATTTGATAGTCGTGGGAAGCCCCGCGCGGATCAGGGAAAACGACTCATCACCCGCGATCAACGCGCTGGCAATTGTTAACCGGCTTGATGGCCGGGTGACCTTTCGGAAATTTCTCATGAGCATGCGAGAGACCCTGGTTGAAGCTTACGCTTATCAGAGTTACCCCTTTGATCGCTTAGTCAACGATTTGCGCCTCCCGAAGTATGAGAACAGGTGTCCGCTCTTCGATGTCGCACTAACGCTAAAAGAGATTCACGGGGAAATGCCGGAGGTGAGAAACGACATTACGCTGATCTTTCACGAGACAGCAGGGACGATTGCAGGCGCCGTGGAGTATAAGAGCGGGCTCTTTAGAGCAGAGACAATCGAGCGATTCGCCGGCCACTTTGTCAATCTTTTGCAAAACGCGCTGGACAACATAGACGCCCAAATTAGCGACCTGGAAATCTTATCAGCAGCAGAAAAAGCGCGACTACTCTTTGAATGGAACGACACGGCTGGCGAGTATCCCGAGGGACAGTGCATTCACGAATTGTTTGAGGCACAAGTGCGGCGGGCGCCGGAGGCGGTGGCCCTGGTGTTTGGCGATGAGCAATTGAGCTACGGTGAACTGGATGCGCGAGCCAACCAGCTCGCCCGCTATTTGAAGAAAAGCGGCATCGGGCGGGAATCGCTGGTGGGCATCATGATGGAGCGTGGCATAGAGATGATCGTCGCTTTGCTGGGGGTGCTCAAGGCCGGGGGCGCCTACGTGCCGCTGGATCCGGCGTATCCGCAAGAGCGGCTCACGTTCATGCTCGAAGATGCGCAGGTATCGGTACTGCTGACGCAGGCGCGGCTGTTGCCGATGCTGCCGTGGAGCGCGGCGCGCGCGGTGTGTATTGATAGCGAATGGGAAACGATCGTCAGCGAGAGCGTGGCGCCGGTCGAGGGCGGCGTGCTCGCCGCCAACGTAGCCTACGTGATTTACACGTCGGGTTCGACCGGACCACCGAAGGGAGTGATGGTCGCGCATCAAGGGCTCTGCAACATGGTGACCGCGCAAGTGGAAACTTTCGGGCTGCATGCGGAGAGCCGTATCTTGCAGTTCGCCTCGTTGAGCTTCGATGCTTCGGCCTGGGAGGTCTTCATGGCGCTGACCAGCGGCGCGGCGCTTTGTTTGGGCCGGCAGGAATCGCTGCTTCCCGGTCCTGGCTTGATCGAGATGCTGCGCGAGCAACGGGTGACGATAGTGACGCTGCCGCCCTCGGTGCTGGCGGTCTTGCCGGAAGCCGAGTTACCAGATTTAGCGACGCTCACGGTCGCCGGAGAAGCCTGTGCAGCGGACCTTGTGGGGCGTTGGGCCGGCGGCCACCAGTTCTTCAACCTATATGGGCCAACGGAGGCGACGGTCTGGGCCACGGTGGCGGAATGCCGGGACGGAACAGAGAAGCCGCTCATCGGACGACCGATACTCAACACGCAGGGGTATCTTCTCAACGCTCAACTCGAGCCAGCGCCCATCGGGGTAGCGGGCGAGTTGCACCTCGGCGGCGTCGGTCTGGCGCGCGGTTATCTCAACCGGCCGGAGTTGACCGCGGAACGCTTTATACCCAACCCCTTCAGCCAGGAGCCGGGGGCCCGGCTCTACAAGACTGGCGACTTGGCACGCTATCACCCTGACGGTCAAATCGAGTTCCTGGGGCGGATTGACCACCAGGTCAAACTGCGCGGCTACCGCATTGAACTCGGTGAGATAGAGACCGCGCTCAAT
>WNFR01014451.1_pt1 | contig 10545 bp, 6 predicted proteins | sample 5400221 | NCBI WGS metagenome assembly WNFR01 (sample SAMN13153357, study PRJNA577476) | soil metagenome | isolation source: 40 cm soil under Madrone tree | place: USA:California | collected 2016-06-14 | reverse complement strand
TGACCACCGGCGACCAGCAGCACGTCTTCAACGGCGTCTGCGGCGCGGAAAGCGGCAGCGTTCCCGTTTCCGCCGTCGCTCCCGCCATGCTCTTCTCCGAAATGGAAGTGCAAAAGCGCGGCCATTCGCACGAGCGTCCGCCCATCTTGCCTCCGCCAGGTTTTGAAAGCACAACCACCACGGCGCAAGGCGCCCAAGACAAGACGCAGGTGAAGCCGTGAAAATCGCCCGCGCGACGTTCACCTTCGCATTTGCAGCTCTTCTCATTCTCGGCGGCACCTCGCTTCACGCCGCCAAACACGCGTCCAAACCTAGCGACGACCCAACGAAAGTGCCTAAGTCCGATCCCCTCGCGGCCGCGCGCGTCGCTGCCGGCGGTGACACGCTGCTTGAGGCTTTGCTCACTGAGTTGGATCGCTCCAAAGCGCAGCTGAGAATGGACCAAGTCGCCGCGCCCTATTACATCGAATATCGCGTCAACGACGTCGACGAATACCAGTCGGAAGCCGCTTTCGGCGCCGTGCGCGAAAGCCAGCGCGTGCGCTATCGCGTTCTCCGCGTCGTCGTGCGCATCGGCGACTACAAGCAGGACAGCTACTACAACCAGGGCATGGGCGAAACCACCATTCTTCCCCTCGACGACGACCCCATCGCCCTCCGCCACCAGATTTGGCTGGCCACCGACGAAGCCTACAAAGCGGCCGGCGAAGCTTTTACTGAAAAGCAAGCCGCGCTCAAACAGTTCAGCAGCGAATCAAATCCGGTCGACGATTTCGCCAAGGCTCCCGTTATCGCCGCCGTTGAACCCACCGTCACTCTCGAAGTCGACTCCGCTGCCTGGAAGAAAACTCTCGAGGACGTCACCAATCTCTATCGCCACTATCCGGACGTGCAGTCCGTCAGCGCCTCCGCGCACTTTTCCGCCGTAAACGAATATCTGGTCAACTCCGAGGGCACCGTCACCCGCTCCGGCAAGAAGACCTACAACGTCACGCTCAACAGTTCCGCGCAGGCTGCCGACGGCATGCGCCTCACCCGCAATCCCTTCTGGATGGTCGCAAAAGCCGAAGAGCTCCCGACCCGCGACGCGCTGCTCGCCGACGCCAAGAAAACGTTGGACACCCTCGTCGCCCTCCGCCAGGCGCCCATGGTCGAAGAGGAATATCGCGGCCCGGTGCTGTTCTCGCCCGATGCCGCAACGGACGTAATCGCCTCCCTCGTCGGCTCGAATGTTCTCGGCCGCAAGCCCCAACTCGGCAAGCCCAATCGCACCGTCGGTGCTTTTGCCACCAGCTACAAGATGCGTGTGCTCCCCAATTTCCTGAGCGTGATCGACGACCCAACCTTGCACGATTTTCAGGGCAAGAGTCTGGTCGGCACCTATGACGTCGATGACGACGGCGTGAAAGCGCAACCCGTCACGCTGGTCGACAATGGCACGCTCATCAACTACCTCGTCGGCCGCCAACCCATTCGCGATTTTCCCGCCTCCAATGGTCACGGCCGCGCCGGCGCCGGCACCTATCCCGCGCCAAACCTCGGCGTCCTGCTGCTGAAGAGCAAGGAAGCGCAGTCTCCCGAAGAGCTAAAGAAGCGCGTCATTCAGATGATTACCGAACAGGGCAGGCCCTACGGCTACCGCGTCGAAACGCTCGGCCCGGTCAACTCGCCGCGCCTCCTCTATCGCATCTACCCTGATGGCCACGAAGAGCTCGTCCGCGGCGCCGTCTTCAGCGAATTGGACACTCGCGCTCTCCGCAGCGATCTCATCGCCGTTGGCAACGATCCGCAAGTCAGCAATCGCAGCAGCGGCATCGCCACCACGGTCATCAGCCCCTCGCTCCTCTTCGACGAACTCGAAGTAAAGCGCGCCGACACCAGCAAAGACAAGCTACCCGACTACCCCGCCCCGCCCCTCGAGAAAAAATGACCAGAACTGGGGAACATTCTTATGTAGCGGCCGCGGACTTTCGCGGGCGCTTTTCAACACGGCGCTTTGCCTCCTTTGCCGCCAACCCAACCCACTGTCATCCTGAGGTCCCGGCGCATTCCAGCCGGGCCGAAGGACCTCAACGCCCACATTCGCAACCAACTCCGCGCCCCGCTGCTCTTCTCCGTGCTCTCTGTGCCACCTCTGTGCGCTCTGTGTTAAATCCCCGTGCCTTTTCCCCTCTGCGACCTCTGCGCGCCCTCTCCGCGCGCTCTGCGTTAAAATTCTTCAGCCTTTCCTTGAGCCATGCCTGACGACACGCCCGACTCCGCTCTCGACCCTCTCGACGCGCCCAAACCTAGCGCCTCCCTGAATCTCCGCAAACGCCTCGAAGAACTCGGCCAAATGGCCCTGCTCGTCTTCATTCTCGGCTCCGCCGCGTTCCTCAGCGCCATCACCGCCATGCGCATCGCCATTCACGGCCGCGAAGTCACCATGCCCAATCTCACCGGCAAAAGCGTCACCGAAGCCAACAACATGCTGCACTCGCGCGGCCTCGTCCTGAAAGTCGCCGACCGCGTCTACAGCGAGCTGCCCATCAACGTCGTCGTCCGCCAGACTCCCCCCGCCGGCCTCCTGATGAAAGAGTCGCAGCAAGCCCACGTCGTGCTCAGCCTCGGCCAGCGCCAGTTGCAAATTCCCCTGCTCGAGGGCAATTCTCTCCGCGCCTCGCGCATCGAGCTCCCCTACGTCATGCCTCATTTCGTTGGCATGCTCGAAACCGACGCCCAGCGCCGGCTCGACGCCGCCGGACTCCGCCGCAAAGTAAATTACGTCACCGCCCCCCAATGGCCCCACGGCGCCGTGATCGACCAATCCCCCCTAGCCGGCTCCCGCCTCCCCGCCATCTCCACCATCGACCTAACCGTCGCCAATTAAGGTCGCGTTTTAGTGATTGCTTTAGCATTACGCGGTCGCGGGGTCACCCTCCTGTGGGAAATATTCGCCACAATAGCGACACTTCCTGGCGTCTTCCTGAATCAGTTCAGCACAAAGCGGGCACTTCCTCGTGTTAGCGGTCGGCGATGAAATGCTTGGCATCGTTCGGCCTACTGACGCTCCACATTCTTTGCAGAATTCAGCACTGGGAACCAACATTGTCCCGCATCGGTTACAGTAGCCGGGTGCTAGCAAGGGAAAAGTATTGCGGACGGCCGCTGCAATAGGGGCTGCTACTTTAACGTTGTACTCTTCAGCGCGCTGCCTGGCAGTAAAAATGTCAATGAACATCCATATCCCACCGATTACGAAGGGGAGTAGAATCCACTGCATTATCCCCATTAATGTTTGGCCGAGGTAAAAGCGGCTTAACCCCAAAATTGATAGCAGCAAGGCCGTGTCAGGGTTCTTCCGAACTGCTTGCATCTGCGACTGAAACATCTGCCGCTGGTCGGGGGTCATGTGCTGCATTAATCCGAGTTCGATCGTCATTTCCCATTTCTCCTAATCTTAATGCGAGCAGATGTGCCTCACGAAGGGGACGGAGTCTAGCGGACTTGCACCCGCGCTGCAAGTGCGCTGGCTGCACATGGATCGAACGTACCCAGAAGAGTCACTGGAGCACACTGCAGTAAACACACGTAGCGTAGGTGCCCGGCTTATCGAGAGCCCGCCGCGGCTCGGCGCGCTCTCTGAATCCAGAACCGCGTATACTGCGGAAGTTCGGAGCAACTGGATAAATCCCGGAGTAAACTTACAGTAGAGTGTTCTAACAATATGCCGTGGACAAAACCTCTAAACAGTAGGGGACAAATAGATTTGGCTGGAGACGTCATGTCCGGCAAAAAGATCCTCGTGCCCGGCATGGATTTGGATGCTGCCTTAGATATAGCTGGCAATTGGCGCGCCTCCCATGGATACCCCTTGAGCATAATTTTCGAATCACTTCGTCGTCGCGCCAAGAAAATTGACGTACGCGCATTGGTCGCATCAAGATCGAAAAGGTTGCCTTCGGTCGCTCTAAAGCTACAGCGATTTCCCAGCATGCAATTATCGAAGATGCAGGACTTGGGCGGTTGCCGGGCAATCCTTCGCAACGTCAACTACGTATACAAACTCGTCGACTTCTATAACGCCAATCCGTATCGGGCAATTGAATTTCTAAAACCAAAAGACTACATAAAGGAACCGAAGCCTGACGGATACAGAAGCTTCCACTTGATTTGTCGCTATCAGGGAACACACCAGAACGGCGCATACAAGGGACTGAGAATCGAGATACAGATTCGCTCAGCCATGCAACACGCATGGGCGACCGCAGTTGAAACTATCGATGCGTTTACCGGACAAGCGCTCAAAACTAGCATCGCTGGAGACGCCAGATGGAGGCGGTTCTTTTCACTCATGGGCAGCGCCATTGCAATCATGGAAAAACAACCGCTCGTTCCCGATACGCCTGAGAATGTAAATGATTTAAGCGACGAACTGAACGAAATATGCCTTCAATTAAACATTCCAAATGTTTTTTATGGTTTGTCTGCGGGGATGGGTTTGACTCAAACCATCAGGAGCAAACCAGGGATTTATATTTTGACACTCGACTCTGAGAAAAGAAGAACTACTGCAGTTGGCTTTCCGACGGCAAAACTAGCTGACGAGCATTATTTGGAAATGGAAAAGGAAAACAAAGACAAAACACATATTCAAACTGTGATGGTGAAACTCGATTCCATCCGGGAACTTCGACGCGCCTATCCTGGATATTATTCAGACACTAGGCGCTTCATAAAGCTGGTCGAATCTCTTTGCGACGGCAAGAAATAAGGGTGGCAACCGTTGTTTTTGTATTGACAACGTCTAACCCATCCGCTATAGTCTCAATTGGTTAAATCTGCGTCCGAAGGTTCCGCGGCCAGCTTCTGGGCCGCTTTTTTATTCTTCACAGCCGGTCAACATCACGTACGATCACACATTCCGAGCGCAACGTAAGCCCCTTTAGAATCAACACTTGCAAAAGTGTATCAAAACAAACAACTTTAACTTCCTTTAGAATCAACACTTATAAAAAAACCAGGGGAGGGGGGTACCCCTCCCCGTGTACACTGCTACCCCTCATCTCACGGTGACTACCAACCCACGTCCGACCCAGCCCTTAGTCCGCAAAGCCGCCCTCTTCTCCTTCGTCTTCGTCATGTACTCCTACACCACCGGCGGCCCCTTCGGCCTCGAAGAGCAAGTCAGCAATTCCGGCCCCGGCATGACCTTGCTCTATCACCTGCTTATTCCCTTCTTCTGGTGCATCCCCATCTCTCTCGTCGCCGCCGAACTCACCACCGCCATGCCCGTGCAGGGCGGCTTTTATCGCTGGGTCCGCGCCGCTTTCGGAGACTACTGGGGATTCCTCGCCGGTTGGTGGAACTGGACCGCTTCCTTCCTCCTCGGCAGTGTCTACGCGGTCCTGTTCGCTGACTACCTCGGCTTTTACTTCCCGCAGCTCACCGGCCGCAACCACTATTTCGTCGCCGCCGCCCTGATCGCCGTAATCGCCTACATCAACGTGCGCGGCATCCAGATGGTCGGCCGCATTTCCACGCTGCTCGAAATTTTCGTTCTCCTGCCCATCGCCGTAATGGTCGTGATGGGCCTCGCGCACTGGAAGCACAATCCATTCGTTCCGTTAATTCCGCCGCACAAACCGCTCTTCCAGGTCTTCGGCGTCGGACTCGCGCTCGGTGTCTGGCTCTACTCCGGCTACGAGCAACTCTCCACCGTCGCCGAAGAAGTCGAGAATCCCCGCCGCACCTTCCCGCGCGCGCTCGCCTTAGTCGTCCCTCTCTCCATCGCCACGTATTTCCTGCCGACCTTCGCTTCCCTCGCCGCACTCGACAACTGGCAGCAATGGCACAGTGACTATTTCTCCGTAGCCGCCAAGCTGATCGGCGGCCCGCTCCTCGGCGCCTGGGTCGCGCTCGCCGCCATGGTCGCCAACGCTGCTTTGCTCAACAGCACTGTCCTCGCCACCACGCGCATGCCTTTCGCGCTCGCCGAAGACGGATTCTTCCCTCGCGCTTTCACGCGCATCCACCCACGCTACGGCACGCCTGCTCTTGCAATCGTCGTCTCGGCCGTCATCTACGCCGCTTTCGCCATGTTCACCCTGACGCAGCTCATCTCCGTCTACGCATGGCTGCGCGTGGCAACATCCGTTATGACCGTGCTCTCCGCCTGGAAGCTGCGCCAGCTTAAACCAGAAATGCCCCGCCCCTTCATCATCCCCGGCGGCCGAAAAGGCCTGATCTACGCCGCAGTTGCACCAGTGCTCCTAGGTATCGTCGCCACCGCCGGCAGCGTAGCCGACAGCGTCCATCGCAGCGATTATCGCGTCATGTTCTGCGCGCCAGCAGCAATCCTCCTCGGCCCGCTAGCCTACGCCGTCTCACAACGGTGGCGCCGCGCCTCCCAGTAGCGCCAGCATCCTGCTGGCCCGCCCTGTAGCGCAGGGCGGAGTCTTCGGAGCCCTGCGGCTTTTTCTGCTTCGATACGGCAGTCGTCTAGTTTGTGCTGAGACCTATAGCGCAGGGCGTTTTTTCTTTCAACTCTCTGTTAAAGTTGCAGCACAAACTCGCAACGCCAACACACATGACCATCAACGAAAAAACCTTCTGGCTTGAAACCGTACAAATTCCTACTCCCGTCGCACGCGAATTCCCGCAGCGCGTCGACGTCGCCGTAATCGGCGCCGGCTTCACCGGCCTCTCCGCCGCGCGATCCCTCGCACGTGGCGGCGCATCCGTCGCCGTCTTCGACGCCCAAACCATCGGCTGGGGCGCCAGCTCCCGCAACGGCGGCATGGTTCTCACCGGACTAAAGCTCCCCGCCAGCACGCTCATCTCACGCTACGGCAAAGAAGCCACTGCCCGCATGTACGCTGCTTCGCTCGAATCGATTGATTTCGTGGAAAAATTGGTCCGCGAAGAAAACATTGATTGCGATTTCAGTCGCTGCGGCCATCTCGAAGTCGCGTGCAAGCCAAAGCACTTTGACGACTTTCGTCGCAGCGCGGAAGCCACAGCACGCGACTTCGGCCACCAACAGCGCCTCATCCCGCCGGACCAACTGCAATCTGAAATCGGCTCAGCGATTTACCATGGCGGCTTGGTCGACGATTTCAGTGCCGGCGTCAATCCCGCACGCTTGGTCGCCGGCCTCGCTGGCGCGGCGGAACGCGCCGGAGCCGCCATCTTCGAGCATTCTCATGTGGACGAAGTCCAGCGCGAAGGGGCGCGCGGCTGGAAAATTGCCACGCAACGGGGAACCCTGCGCGCCCAGAACGTCGTAGTCGCCACCAGTGGCTACACCAGCCGCGTCACTCCCGCGCTGCAAAAGAAAATCATCCCCATCGGCTCCTACATCATCGTCACCGAAGTCCTGCCCGAAAAACTCGCCGCCGAGCTCAGCCCTCGCAATCGAATGATCTTCGATTCCAAAAATTATCTGTACTACTACCGCCTCACGCCAGACCGCCGCATGCTTTTCGGCGGCCGTGCCGCGTTCTTTCCCGAAACCAGCAGCACCATTCGCCGCAGCGCGGAAATTCTCCGCAGCGGCATGCTCGCCGTTTATCCCCAATTGCGCGATACCAAAATCGAATACGTCTGGGGCGGCACGCTCGATTTCGCGTTCGACATCATGCCCCACGCTGGCCAGCTCGACGGCCTCCACTTCTCCCTCGGCTACGCCGGTCACGGCGTGGCCATGTCTACCTACCTTGGCGACAAAGTCGCCCAATCGATTCTGCAAGCCCGCAACGATGACTCCGGCCGCGTGAAGCATGCGCGCCCCGACGAAAACCCGTTCGCGCAAATCCCATTCCCCGGCGCCCCACTCAACCTCTACAACGGCCGTCCCTGGTTCCTCCCGTTCGCAGGAGCGTGGTACAAGCTCCTCGACTGGCTCACCTAATTTGGAGTGCGGCGGTCTTGCCGCCGCTTTTGAGGTTGAGACAACACCGACAGTGTTATCCGTCAGAGACATCGTGCACCGCATCGCAGCACCAGGGCCGTAGGTGCGGCACAGGTTATCCCAGCCCGTGAGGGCTGGGCAGCGCAAACACGAATATTCCGGAGCGCCGTAGGTGCGACACACCGCAAGACGCTCGAGGCTCAATGAAAATCATGCGAAGCCGTCTCCGCCCGCGTAATCCCCAACGGCCGCACCCGCTCTGCCTTCACCGAAATCACGTTGTCCTGATTCTGCAATTGCCCCTCAATCAACAAAAACTGCTGGTTCACCACCACAACATGATCCTGCTCAAAAAGCTGTGGCGTAATAATCGCATTCGCAATTCCGGTTTCATCTTCCAGGCTGAGAAACACAAATCCTTTCGCCGTCCCCGGCCGCTGCCGCGCAATCACCGCCCCCGCCACGCGCACCCGCTCCCCATCCGGCACGCAATGCAAATCTCGCGCCGACAAAATCCCCTGCCGCTGCAAATTCTTCCGGTGATAGCTCATCGGGTGCGGCCCCACCGTCATCCCCGTATTGCGAAAATCCGAAACCAGCCGCGCCTCCGGAGTCATCGGCTCCAGCGGAGAATATTTCGCAACCGAAGAATCCGCGCTCTCGTGCTCCGTAAGCAACACCTCCGACTCCTCGACACCTTCCAGCAGCGGCCCCGGTCGCCGCGAAGCCCGCTCGATCTGCCACAGCGCGTCGCGCCGGTGAAACCCAGCCTTGCTGCCAACAAAATTCAGCGCGCCTATCTCCGCCAGCGCAGTCAACTCCGATTTCTGCAATCCCGGCACGCGCAGCTTCAAATCTTCAATCGATGCAAACGCCCGAACGCCGCGTTCGCGCACAATCTCTCGCCCCACTTCCTCGCGCAGCCCCTTCACAAAACGCAAGCCCAGCCGCACACACAAATTCTCTCCATCTCTCTCCAGCGTGCACAGCCAATCCGAGCAGGTCGCATCAATCGCTCGCACGCGCAACCCATGCCGCTGGGCATCCTTCACCAGCGTCGCCGGAGAATAAAATCCCATCGGCTGATTGTTCAAAATCGCCGCCGTAAACGCGGCCAGATAATGGCACTTCAAATACGCGCTCGCATACGCAAGCAGCGCAAAGCTAGCCGCGTGCGATTCCGGAAATCCGTACAACGCAAACGAAGTAATCGACTTCACGATCGTGTCCTGCACCTCGCCCGTGATTCCATTTTTCTCCATCCCACGCCGCAGCTTTACTTCCACTTCCTTCATGCGCTTCTCCGAGCGCTTGAACCCGAACGCGCGCCGCAACTCCTCCGCTTCCCCGCCCGTAAATCCCGAAGCAATCATCGCCATGCGCAGCAACTGCTCCTGAAACAGCGGCACGCCCAGCGTCCGCGCCAGCACCGGCTCAAGCGAAGGATGCAAACACTCCGGTGCCTCGCGCCCCTGCCGCCGCTTCAAATACGGATGCACCATCTTTCCCACAATCGGCCCCGGCCGGATAATCGCCACCTGCACAACGATGTCGTAAAACTTCACCGGCCGCAGCCGCGGCAAGCAAGCCATCTGCGCGCGGCTCTCGATCTGAAACATTCCGACGGTGTCTGCTTTTCGCAGCGTTTCGTAAACCACTGGATCGTCAGCGGGCAATCGCGCCAGGTCCACTTCTTCCGCCTGATGCTCGCGAATCAGTTTCAGCGAATCTTCCAGCACCGCCATCATTCCCAATCCCAGCAAATCCACTTTCACGATGCCCATGTCCGCGCAATCTTCTTTGTCCCACTGCACCACCACGCGCCCCGGCATCGACGCCGGCTCCAGCGGCACCACCGAATCCAGCTGCCCCTGGCACACCACCATTCCGCCGGAGTGCTGCCCCAAATGCCGCGGCAAATCCTGCACCTTCACGCACAATTCGAAAAACTTGCGAATCTTCGGATGCTGAATATCGAAACCGGCATCGCGAAAGTGCCGCTCCAGCGTGTCATTCTCGTCCTTGTATTCCCACGCGCCCACCAGGCTCGCCAGCCGCCCCAGCGTTTCCGGATCGAACGACAGCGCCTTCCCGATTTCGCGCGCGGCGGAGCGCCCGCGATACGTAATCACGTTCGCGGTCATCGCCGCGCCCAATTTTCCGTAACGCGCGTACACATACTGGATCGCGCGCTCGCGCTGGTCCCCGCTCGGCAAATCCAAATCGATGTCCGGCCACTCGCCGCGCTCTTCGGAAAGAAATCGTTCGAAGAGCAGCTCCATGCCCACCGGATCAACCGCTGTAATTCCCAGCGCATAGCAAACCGCGCTGTTCGCCGCCGAGCCGCGCCCCTGCACCAGAATATTTTTCTCGCGGCAAAAACGCACAATGTCCCAAACAATCAGGAAATATCCGGGCAGATCGAGTTTCTCGATGAGCGCCAGTTCGCGGTCGATTTGCTTGCGAGCTTTCTCATGCTCCACGCCGTAACGTTCGCGCATGCCTTCATACGTGCGCTCCCGCAAAAACTGCATCTGCGAGCAGCCTTGCGGTGTCGGATATTTCGGAAACTCATATCCCAAGTCCTTCAACGTAAATTCCAAGCGCGACGAAAGTTCCTGCGTATTCGCAATCGCCTCCGGCAAATCCGCAAA
>WNFR01008233.1_pt1 | contig 10545 bp, 10 predicted proteins | sample 5400221 | NCBI WGS metagenome assembly WNFR01 (sample SAMN13153357, study PRJNA577476) | soil metagenome | isolation source: 40 cm soil under Madrone tree | place: USA:California | collected 2016-06-14 | reverse complement strand
TGTGCAAATTCATCATCTCCGCCGGCGGCATCATGCCATCGTTCTTCACGATCATGTCCTCTCAGAGTCAGAGACCTGTGTTCGCGCCGCGGACAACCGGTAATGTTGGTCGCAGCGATCCGTGCACCCTCTCCTCTCACACTTGGATGGTCCTGCAACTCGCTCGATCCCCCAAACGGGGGACCGAGCAGTGCGACGACGGGGGATGCGAAGAGGTGACGCACAAAAGCAAGCGCAAGCCTTTGCAATCAAGAAAACTCGGCAATCAAGACAACTCGCGAGGACCGACTAATTCGTCGTGCTGTGGTTGCCGCACTGCGAGCTAGCGGCGGTTGAGGAAGCTCAACTCCTCGCGACACTCCTCGCTGAACGAGCGCAGTGGATCCATCGTGTGGCTCTTAATGAGTTCGCGAAGCTCGGGAAACGTCTTGTTCGGCGCAAAATAGGTCTCGACGATCATTCCGACGACGGCCTCCGCTTTTTCGACGACGGCGGGATTCGACGACACCCGCATTCGCCCGATCAGGGCATAGACGCTCACGAGGCTCGCCACCTCCGCCCGATCGTGCGCCAGCGCGTCGGCATAGAGCTTCGATGCCTCGTCGATAAACTGCTTGTATAGCTTTTGCCGTCTGGACTTGTCCTGCAACAGCCGAGTGGCCTCGTGCTTACGGTCTTGCGTGAGCCAGGCTGACGCGAACGACGTTAACCCTCCGATTGCCGATCCTGCCAGCGCAGCGAGAGCAGGAAGGTAGGCGGAATTCATGAAGCGGAAATCCGCTCAACGGTTGGCTCGCGAATTCCGCCGCTGGGCGCTTCCGGAATCAACCGTGAGCTGCGCTGTCCGGTGAAATAGGACCAAAACCACTGGCGTTGCACCCGCAACCGGTTCTGCAGTTGGGGAAGCGCCATCAGATGCACGAACACCCAAATGAACCAGGTGATAAATCCACTCATGCGAAGATGCCTGGTCTCCAGTATCGCGAAGTTCTTGCCGACCACCGACATGCTGCCCTTGTCGACGTAGCGGAACGGGCGTTTCGGCGCCCGCCCTTTCAGTTGTCGCGCAATCAGGCGCCCCACATAGCGCCCTTGCTGGATCGCCGCCTGCGCCACGCCCGGCACCGGCCGCCCGTCGTCGCTGGCGACCGACGACGCGTCGCCGACAACGAACACGCCGGACGCTCCCTCAACATCCATGCATGGACCAACGGCCACCCTTCCCGCTCGATCGGTTTTGGCGCCGAGTAGTTTGACAAGCGGTGATGGCGCCACTCCTGCAGTCCACAGCACCGTCGCGCTTGGAATTCTCGTTCCATCGGCCACCACGCCGTTTGCGTCAACCTTCTCCACCTTGACTCCCGTCAGGATCTTGACGCCGAGCTTCCCGAGTCGTCTTGCCGCTTTTGCGGCCAGGCGATCAGCAAACGTCGGAAGAATTCGTTTTCCGCCCTCAACCAGAAGGATGGAGCTTTCTGCGGGATCGATGCGCCGAAACTGGCCGCGCAAGGTAACGGTGGCGAGCTGCGCCATCGATGCTGCCAGCTCCACGCCGGTGGGCCCTGCGCCAACCAGGACGAAGGTCATCTGCCGCACGCGCTCATTGTCGTCATCTGTCGTGTCCGCCAGTTCATAGGCGCCCAGGATCTTCGCGCGAATGTTCTCGGCGTCGCTGAGCGTCTTGAGGCCCGGCGCATACTTTGCAAACTCGTCGTGGCCGAAATAGCTCGGCCGCATCCCCGTCGCGACGATCAGGTAGTCGAACTGGAGCCTGCGAATGCCGGTCCCCGGGCAGGACGCCTCGATTGACCTGGAATTGAGATACACGCCGGTTACCTCGGCGAGCATCACAGTGACATTCTTCTGTTCGTACGCCAGCTGGCGAATCGGGGCGGCGATCTCTGACGGCGCAAGGACAGCCGTAGCGACCTGATAAAGCAGCGGCTGGAAGATATGATGATTGCGCCGATCGATCAGAATAATGTCTGCATCGGCCCGTTTCAGGGCACGCGCCGCAGCGATCCCGGCAAATCCGCCGCCAACGATGACGATCTGCTTTCGCCGCGCTGGAGGCGCGCCCGCAGCCAACAGGGTCATGAGGCCTCCCCCGCGCGAGCTGTTCTTGAGGGAACCACCGACGGAGCGTCGTACTTGCTCCGCAACTCGAGAAGTCCGAGCAGGATCTCATCGCGCTGCGCCTCAAGCTCGGCAACGGAGCGCGAGCCCACCTCCACGTGGAGCCCATCGATGAGTTTGCGTTGAACCGCCGGCGTCAATTCGGGTGCCCCCAGCACCTTCCACCACGCGGTCATGGGCTTGGTGAACTGTTCGAAGAAATGCTCGATGCCGCCCTGGCCGCCGCCCAGATGGTTGAGCAGCACCTGCCCCATGATGCCCCAGCGAAGCCCCGGTCCCCAGCACAGCGCCTTGTCGACGTCGGTCACGCTGACGACGTCGTCGGCGACGAGATAGTAGACTTCGCGCGCCAGTGCCGCTTGCAATCGATTGGCCACATGCCCCGGCACTTCCTTGTGCAATCGGACGGTCTGCTTCCCTAAGCCTGCGTAGAACTCCGAGGCAGTTTGAATGGTGGCTTCCGAGGTCTTTGCTCCGCCGACGATCTCGACGAGCGGGACCAGGTGCGGCGGATTGAACGGATGGCCGATGACACAGCGTTCGGGATGCGAGGGGCAATCCGATTGAATCTCGCTCATCGTCAGGCCCGAGGAACTCGAAGCGATAATGACGTCGGCTGGCAGCAGTTCGTCGAGCTGCCGATAGAGCTTCTTCTTGAAGTCGATCCGCTCGGGCCCGTTCTCCTGGACAAAGTCCGCGGCGCCGACAGCTGCCGGCAGATCCGGCGTGAACGAGAGACGCGATTGTGCCGCGCCGGGTGCGAGACCCAATCGCTCGAGAGCCGGCCACGCCGCCTTGACGAAGCGTCGCAGCGATGTCTCGGCATCCGGCGCAATATCGGTCGCGATGACGTCGAGCCCCTTGGCAAGGAACAGCGCGGCCCAGCTCGCGCCAATCACCCCCGTGCCGATGATGGCTACTCGGCGAATAGGTCTGGCATTCGACATGATGGATTCTCCTCTGATCCGAGATTTTAGATTTCGACGTAAGCGATGCCGGTAAGGTTGCCCTGCGCGAAGAGAAAGTTGACTTCTTCCGATCCGTCGAGCTTGGCGGAATAAATCGATCCGGCGAAATCGGTCACGAACATCCGATCGCCAGGGACATCCAGCGCGATGCCGATCCCTTCCATCAGATGCGCCAGCAAAATCTCGGGCGCCTTGGGCTTTTTATCGATGGATGCGCGGTTTACCGTGTTGCCGCGCGGTGGATCGCCGCGATCGGTCCAATAGAGAAACCGTTTCCTGAGATCGAGTTCGAGATCGATCGGCTCCGGCAACTTGTCGAAGAACAGTTCGATATCGGAGCGACGGGCGGCGCTTTCACCTGCGGGAATTTCGAGCCCCGCGCGAAAGATCCGGCCTTGCTCTCCATTGTCCGGACCCTTTTGCGTCCAATAGATTTGTCCCCGCTCGGGGTCGATCGTGATGCCGACGCACCACCTGGTCTGGTCGCGCCGATCAGTGTCTCCGCGACCCGTTTCGACCAGTGTTTCGAGCCTGGACCCGTCGAGATTGCAGCGCATCACGCGCATGCCTTCGCGATCACACCAGTACAACTTGCCGTTCTTCTTATCGAGCTGGATCTGCTTCGGCGTATACGTCGCGCCCTGCGGAACGATGATTCTGCGATTCTTCCCATCGATATCGGCGCGCTCGATCGAGCCGTCGTTCGCGCTGGGCGTGGAACCCATGTTGGTCCAGTAGATGTGGCCGGCTTCGACATCGATTGCGATTCCATCAGGAAGGCGGCAGTCGGAGACGATGACTTTTCTGTCGGAGCCGTCCGGATTCATCGCGTGAATACGCCCGCCGCTCAGCTCGAGCATGAATAACCGGCCGACCGCACCCTCGCGGGCGGATTTCGGCTTCGATTTTGAGTTCGTCGTGGTGGTGTCAGTCATGGGTGGCCTCCTTTCACTTGGTCGATGCAGGACGTTCGCGGGCATGCCCGCGCATCGCGGAGCTACGCGTCGCTTGTAGATTTCATGTTTCCGGCGAAGCGAGGCGGGCGTTTCTCGATGACCGCGCGGATTGCCTCCCGTGCATCATCGGAGCGAACTTGCACGCTGAACTCTTCGTTCTCGGCCTTCATCGCCGCCCTGATCTGCTCGCGTACAGGGAGCTTCATCAGCCGCTTGCTGGCTTGCAGCGCACCGGCCGGATTTGCTGCCAGTTTCCGCGCGGTCTCGCTTGCCACTTCCAGCAGACTTTGGTCGGGCACGACCTGCGTGACGAATCCCAGATCTGCAGCGCGTTCGGCGTTGAACGGCGATCCAAGCAGGATCAGTTCCGCTGCGCGCACGTGCCCGATCCTCGCCGCAACGAGGAAGCTCGATCCGAATTCCGGAACCACAGCGAGATTGATGAAGGGCATTTGAAATCTTGCACTCTCACCCGCATAGACGAAGTCGCAGTGCAGCAGCATCGTGGTTCCGCTGCCCACAGCAGCACCATGGACGGCGGCGATCAGCGGCTTGTCGAAATCGAGCAGCGCACTCATCAACCGGCCTTGCGGCGACTCTCCGGCTCCAGGCGGATTGTTGAGGAAATCTTCAAGATCGTTGCCGGCACAAAAGGCCTCTCCTGCGCCATACAGAAGAACCACACGCGTGCGTTCATCCCTCGCCGCATCATTCAAGGCATCCGCCAAAGCCATGTACATGCGCGACGTCATGGCGTTTCTTTTTTGCGGACGATTCAGTTCGAGGCGAAGGATGGAGCCGCAACGCTCGGCAACGAGTTCATCCATTGGCAACTTCCTGCAACCGCCGCATCGCCTCAGAACTTGATCGCGGCGGCGCGCGCTCTGCCCCGAACCGCGAGGCCCCTATAGCCGCCGCACACACCGGGCATGTCGACCGCCATGCGACGAGATCGCACCGCACGCAAATTTCTCGTCTGGTCCGGGCCACCACCGGACCCGCGCTTCGTGTGTCATGCATGCGTTGTCCTTCCGTCCGAGTGTTCGAGGGTCCGGCGCGGGCGCGCTATGCCACGCGTTCCCTGCGTTTCGGAATGGCGCCGCTGGCGTGCAAGGCGTCGATATCCCCGGCGCTGAAGCCCAGTTGAGAGAGAACCTCGTCGTTGTGCTCTCCAAGGCCCGGGGCACGTCTTGCCGGCACCTTCGCGACCCCATGCACCTGAATCGGACTGCTGATCGTCGACGTCAGCTTGCCGCCGGCGCCTTCGAGGGGAACGACGATCTCATTCAACGGCAGCTGCGGATCGTTGATCACCTCTTGTGGTCCGCGCACAGCGCCGAACGTCACGTGGACGTCCTTGAACACGTCGTGCCAATGCGCCATCGGCTTCGCGCCGAACACGTCATCGAGAATGGCGGTCAGCTGCGGCATGTTCGCCGCAAGCTTCGCCGGGTCGGCGAACCGCGGATCAGACAGCAGATCCGCGCGATCAATCGCCCTCGCCACGACCTCAAGCTTGTCGGGCGTGACGAGGAGAACAAACCACACATCGTCGGCGGCCCGATAGACGTTCATCGCTGCATTCGCGGGATTCTTGCGATCATGCAGGGCGAAGAATTTCGCCTCGCACAGCGCGGCCTGGATCGAAACACTCGCCGACCAGACGCCCTCGGCCAACAGCGAGGTCGTGACGTACGCGCCCTGGCCGATCCGCTCGCGGCGGTAAAGCGCGGTGACGATCCCGGAATAGAGCCCGACGGCCGTTGCATTGTCGCCGCTGCCCGCCACCGGCCAGGTGGGTGACGCTCCAGCATCGCGCGTCATCGAGAGCAGCCCGCTGCGCGCCCAGTAGGAGGTGATATCGAAGCCGGGCAGATCGGCGTCCGGCCCCTTCTCGCCGAAGCCCGTGACATCCGCGTAGATCAGGCGCGGATTCCACTGCGCCACGTCTTTATACTCGAGCTTCAGCTTCTTGCGCGCCGGATGCGGGGTATTGACGATGAGCACATCAGCCCATCTGACAAGCTTCTCGAGAACCTGCTGTGCGCTCGGCGACTTCAGATCGAGGACGATGCCGCGCTTGTTGCGATTGGCCAGATGCCACGTGTAGGCATCGTCGGCCTGCGGCTGCGGCGGGAGCTGGTGTCCGTGTCGCCAGAGATCGCCGGCGGGCGGCTCCACCTTGATGACGTCGGCGCCGAAGTCGGAGAGGATTACAGCAGCGCTCGGGCCCGCAATGAAGCTCGCGAAATCCACCACCTTCAATCCGGAGAAAATGCTGTCGCTGGCCATGACTGTCCTTTCTGAATTTCGTGTGCAGCGCGTTTTCTTCAGCGGCCCTGGAAGCGAGGCGCGCGCTTTTCGAGAAAAGCGGTCGTGCCTTCGTTCTTGTCCTCGGTTGCAGCGCAGAGGCCGAAGTAGGACGCCTCGAGCAGCTGACCTTCGCTCTGGCTCGTCTCCAGCCCCTTGTTGGTTGCCTCAAGCGCGAACTTGACGGCGATGGGAGCGTTGGAGGCAATCTTCTTCAGAATGGCTTCAGCGCGAGCAATCAGGTCGGCTGCTGAGACGACCTCGTTGACGAGGCCGATGCGGTAAGCCTCCTGCGCACTGATCATCTCTCCGGAGAGAATCAATTGCAGCGCACGACCCTTGCCGACCAGCCGCGGCAGACGTTGCGTGCCGCCTCCTCCCGGGACGAGTCCAAGCGCGACCTCGGGCTGGCCGAATTTCGCAGTGTCCACCGCGATCCTGATGCTGCAGGCCATCGCCGTCTCGCAGCCCCCACCGAGCGCAAAGCCGTTGATGGCCGCGATCACCGGCTTGCCGAGATTTTCGATGAGATCGAGAACCTGCTGCCCGAAACGGCTGGATTCTTCAGCTTCGAACGCGGTGACACGGGAAAGCTCGCTGATGTCAGCGCCAGCGATGAAGGCCTTATCGCCGGCACCGGTGAGGATGACGCCTCGCACGGCGGCGTCATCTCGCGCAGCTTCAAATGCCGTTCGCAGATCCTTCCAGGTCGGCGTGTTCAACGCGTTGAGCACCTTTGGCCGATTGACCGTCACATAGGCGACCGAGTGCTTCCTCTCGTAGAGGACGTTGTCGAGCTGGAGGGCTGCCGTCGTGGAGGGCGCCGGAGCGGGCGAGGGTTTCGGTGTTGGTGTTGGCGTATCCATCTTCAGATCTCTTGTTTGCGGGACTGGACATCCGGTGCGATCACACGAAGGCGCCGAGGCCGGTGATGGCCTTGCCGACGATCAGATTCTGCATCTGATACGTGCCCTCGTATGAGTAGAGCGCCTCGGCGTCGGCAAAGAAGCGCGCGACGTTGTAATCGGCGACGATGCCGTTGCCGCCCAACAGCTCGCGGCCCCATGCGACGGTCTCGCGAGATTTGGCGGTGCAGAACGCCTTCGCCAGTGCGGCGTGATGGTCGTCGAGCTTGCCTTCGTCATCCAGCTGCGCCAGTCGAACCATCAAACACTGGCAAGCGGTGACGTTGGCGAGCATCTTGGCGAGCAGATCCTGCACCATCTGGAACGAAGCGATCGGCTTGCCGAACTGCAGGCGCTCCTGGGTGTACTTGAGCGTGTGCTCGAAGGCGCCCATCTGGATGCCGGTCGAGGCCCAGCCCACCATGTAGCGGGTCATGCGCAGCACGCGCGCGGTATCACGGAAGGAATTGCCGCCCTGCAGGCGGTTCGCTTCCGGCAAGCGAACGTCCTTCAGCGTGATCTGGCCGTTCTGGACGACCTTGAGCGCGATCTTGTGTTCGATCTTCTCGACGCTGAAGCCGGGCGTGGTCTTGTTCTCGACGATGAATCCCTTGACCTGATTGTCGTCGACGTCGCGTGCCCAGATGATCGAGATATCGCACCACGTCGCGTTGCCGATCCACCGCTTCTGGCCGTTGAGCACCCAGGTGTCCCCTTCGCGCTTCGCGGTGGTCAGCATGCCGCCGCTTGTTCCCGAACCCACTAGGGGCTCGGTGAGCCCGAAGCAGCCGATCTTCTCGAAGCGAGCCATCGGCGGAAGCCACTTCTGCTTTTGCTCCTCCGAGCCGTCGAGATAGATCGAGCCCATGGCGAGGCCACTGTGCACGCCCCAGAAGGTGCAGAAGGAGGCGTCGACGCGCGCCAGCTCCATTGCGACGAAGCCGAACAGCTTCTGGCTTCCGCCGGCGCAACCGTAGCCCTCATAGCCCAGGCCACCGAGCTTCAACTCCTTGAACGACGGCAGCAGCTCGAACGGAAACGCATCCTCCGACCAGTACTTGTTGATGATCGGCTGGACCTTGTTCTCCACGTAGGTGCGTACCTTCATGACCGTCACTCTCTCGTCGACGGTCAGGACGTCCGCGAGCTGGTAGAAGTCGCTGTTCGGCGCGGGCAGCTGTTTTGGAGCTTTCTTTGCCGGTGCTGCTGCGCCCGCTTTCGGCGCTGGTGTCGTTGCCATGTCGGTACTCCTTCAATTCGATAACGGCTCGGCGCCGTCCTTTCTGTCTGCATGGAAGTCGTACAAGCTCTGTCTGCATGGAGGTCGTACAAGCGCGCTCTTCAAACGATCCCCCGAATGGGGGATCGAGTGGACGCACGATGGGGGATGCCGAAAGACGATGGGCAACTAGCGAACGGTTCGCCGAACGAAGACCGCAGCCATCAAGCATCTGCAAACCATGCCGATCAGAGGATCTCTGCCGCTGCAACGTGCTGGATTGTCGATCTTCACTCACGTGCGAGTGAGGCGCCGCAGGTCATTAGCCGCTGCAACGCGTCGCGATCAGGTCGTTGAAAGCGTCGATCTCTGGGTCGAGCAGCTCAAGGAGTCGTTGCCGATCGATACCGTCCCTGCAAGTGACCGCAGCCTGGCGCGCCGTTACCGCCTCGACAAAATTCGCGCCATAGGAGCGGCAGCTCATTTCGCTCCTGGCCGGGTCGCGGCTCTTGCGCACCGCCTCCCAACGAAGGCGCGCTGCGGACAGATTCAGGAGTTGATCGCAAACCGACGCCTCGGTTGCGGAGGCTATCGTTGCGTTGGACAGAAGTGCGAAGGCAAGAACGATGGTGCGCAACATGAATGACGTGCTCAGGGGAGATTTTCGATCATTATTTCCTCGAAAGCACCGGTGGGACATATCCCCCCAATGGGTGACGCGCTGTTCGAAGTGACGCCCACGCAGGATGCGCGAGCGGACTTCGGGCCATCACAACAGCCCAAGCGCTCCGCCTCGCGATACGGCGGCTGCGCGCGTGCTGACTACCAGCTTCAAGAAGATGTGCTTGACGTGCGATTTCACGGTCTCCGGTGAAATCGTCAGCGTCCGTGCAATGTGCTTGTTTGACAGGCCTTGGCTGATCATTGCGAGAATATCCCGTTCTCGTGCCGTCAGTGCCTCGCTGACGAAGTGGGGTGGTGGTGAACGGCCATCCGCGTAGCGTTTACTCCATCGACCTCGCGCAACAACGTCGCGATCGATCGACCCGGCCGCCTCCATGACTGGACTTAAGGTGATACGTTCTAAATCAGACCTCATTGACCTGCCTCTCTCAGTTGAGACTGCCGCCGCAGCCGCTAATGGGAGGGCATTGGCGCGGCAGCTCGTTGTCTTGAGTGACCTAGCTAGTGCCGGAACAGAACCTGGTCTCCACCCGGCCTGCGGTTGTTTTGACCGTTCTTGCGGATTGCGGCCACGTGGACTCGGAGGCTCCCTCCTCTGCGATTACGTCCGACCAGACGTGGTCGATCAGCTCCTGCTTTGCGATCACCTCACCCGGACGCTCGGCAAGGTAGATCAAAATATCCAATGCCCGATCCCCAAGAGGAAGCACCTGACCGTCGCGCCGGAGCACCCTCTCGCCAATCGAAAGTTCGAAAGGGTCAAACCTCAGCTTCCTGTGAACTACGGGCGCCGGACATGTTTCAGCCAAATGACGGATTTCCTGTGCCCCGTATGCCTACCGTCGGTCGGCAAACGCCGCAATTGTGCGCGCGTAAAGTTGGCCCCAACGAAGCTCGTAGTCTTTCCCTCACCTTTGGAAAGGGCGAACTAAACCTTGGTATAGCTCAATCACCCTCAATGCGGAGGGTTAAGCCGAACTCCGCGCCGCTGCGACAACAATGACGGGAACGAGCAGCATGCGCCGGTACGACCGTCCTGCGTTGCGCGTCCAGTCGCTGAACTCGGTTGCACAAAGATCAACCAGCAGATGACGGGCTGATCTTTTTGTTCGCACCCTCTGCGATGCCGATGTGAATTGAGTTGCATCGCCGATGGCCTAGCGGCCGTTGATGCAACGTAGGCAAACTAAGGCGCGCCTCTATTTCCCTTTGCGCGATCTAGAGCGGTCTGAATACAATTCAGGAGGTCGCTCTCATCGAACGGCTTGGGCAGATAGCAGATGACCCCGGCTTGAAGTGCGCGGGCACGAATATCATCGCTCGGATAGGCAGTTATCAGTACGGTGGGAATCTCTTTGCCCAATCGA
>WNFR01015543.1_pt1 | contig 10549 bp, 12 predicted proteins | sample 5400221 | NCBI WGS metagenome assembly WNFR01 (sample SAMN13153357, study PRJNA577476) | soil metagenome | isolation source: 40 cm soil under Madrone tree | place: USA:California | collected 2016-06-14 | reverse complement strand
GAGGCTTGACTGCAGTGAAGTTGCCGGTCTCCCTTTCGGAAGGGTCGATCAGAAGACGATCCTCGCCGTCTGCGCCTTCACGCATGTAAATGCAAGGCTGCTCTTGGTCGGGCAGGCGCTTCCGGAAGAAGTAGCGGCTGCCGGCTTTTTGCAGGGAGTCATAGGTTTCGACGGCAAGGAATTCTCGGATCCGCTCGCGGATGTGCTCACGTCCCGGGATGTTGTCCAGGTAAGTATGGGCGTAGACCGTCTGCTCTTCGATCCAGGCTCGCGTGCGCGGCGAATCCGGTTCTTCGAGCCAGCGATAGGGATCGGTAACGGGAACCCCATGGAAAACGTCTGTTACCGGCTCGAGGGTCGAAGGGGGCAGCGGCATCATTAATTGATGCATTCGACCCTCCTTCGCGGGACTGAGTCCGCTTCCTGCTTCATTCGACGGGTGAGACTCCGCAGATAGCCGGGCACTTGAGGAATCTTCAGGCGTTCCGGGTCTCGCCAGCTGTTCCCCGCGACCGCGTAAGCAAACACGGCCACCAGGGGCGAGAACAAGAACGCCTCGGAAACATGCTCGGGCAAGGAGACGGACTGCCAACGCTGAGCGTAAGATGACCGGATGGCGTCTTCGAATCGAGTGAGCGTGGGATAATCTTTCCGCAGATGCGAGATGAGGTATTCAAACGTCAAGAATGGATGACTGACGTGGGCTTCAGCCCAGTCGATGAAGACGCAGCGCTCCGGACCAACGAGGATATTGCTGGGATTGAAATCGCTGTGGCCAAGCGTGTCCGGAATGCTCAGGGGCTCCAAGCAACACAGGGCGTTCTTTAATGTTTCTCCCAGATTGGAAAGTTCTTGCCAGGAGAGAATCGGCGGCGGCACCTTCGTTTGCTGCTGCATTAGATCGGCCATCACTTCGAGGAACGGGTCAACCAATTCGAGCAGCGTCCCGACACGCAAATCTCTGCAGCCTGCTTGGAGGAGATCATCAATCGCGCCGATGGATCTGATCTGAAGACCAGCTAGCGCGGTCGCCGCGTCTTTCCAGGACGACCAGTCCTTCACTTGATTGAGCGGAGGCCCGCCGGTGTCCCCCATCAGCCAGCCGTGGCAAGCCGGTCGAGAAGCGAGCAGGGATGGCACATATTCTGGAAACAATTCTGCGAGTGCCACTGTGATCGGGAATTCGTGCAGATTCGGCTTGCCTACGGCCTTGAACCAGACGGGCCGCTTTGTTGTGTCGAAACGGATGAGCGAGAAGGTCTCGCAGCCATTCAGCTGCTGAAAATCCTTCAGCTCCATGCCGAGCGGACGGATTACCGCTCTCACCCAATCCTGAAGATTGCTCAACCAGCCTAGTCTGCTGAAAGGCTCTGGATCGTCTCCCACCACCCTATTCGTCGTTTTCAAATAACTGGATTCGAGGACGTCGTGCCTCTTGTCCTTGACAAGATGCGATATGGCGTGATGTACAGGGAACCAATCCATTCCTTCGGGTAAGCCGCACGATCGGACCGGAGCCTCAAGAGCGGCAAAATAGACGGTGTCTGGCGTCGGCTCCAGCACACCGGAAAACAATAGAACCGAAGGTATATGCCAGCCGTCCCGAAGGAGCGTCGTGATTTCTTGCGCGGACCGTGTGAACTTGGGGATGTTCACCAATGGTAGCTCATGCCCCAAAGCCCCCGTCTTGAGCAGGACCGCTGTTCCCGACTGATTGAACACGATGAGCCGGTAAGCGTCCTTCTGCCCCATTGCCGCTGCTTGTGTCTGCGCTCCGGTGGAGAGTTGCATCGCCTGTCCTTAAACACCCTTTTGCTGTGGCGTCACCTTTTCTCGTGTCTCCTACTTGGAGCCGCGCTCCTGTACCTTGTGGGATTTCCGCTTTCCGAACAAAGTGCAGAAAAGACCCGTTAGCTTCGGGCCGAGGTTTATACGGAAACCTTCCGGTTCTGACGAACCAATCAGATGCTGCGCTTGGAGCTGCTCAACAAACTCATTCACGTCGGTGAGGGCCTGTTCCCGCGAAATACCAAATTCCAACGCAAGATGTTCGGCGATCTGCTCGGGTGAACGGCCATCACTGAGTTGCTGCCAGATGATTGATCCGATCGGGTTTAAAGTGAGCATGGAGCCCCCTTGGATATCCATGAGTACTGCCCCATCTTGGTTGAATGAGCTTCGAATGTTCTCCGAAATTCGCATCATTGATACCCCCGAATGCGTCGCAAACCCCGGGTGCCCAGCGGAACGCTTCAAGTCGAGACACAACTACTCCGCCCTTGGCATGGTCCAACTCCCTAACCAAGCGCCCTACGCAGCAAGTCTTTTAATCAGAGATTGCCGCTTTGTAATCGGCTGGGTAACTGCGCGATGATGCGATGTGCTCATCGACGCAGTCAACAAAAAACGGGTGTTCTGTTTGGCCATTTAGTGTCCGGCTTGGCCATTTGGTCTCTTTTTCGGCCATTTGAGGCCCGGCTTGGCCATCAAGCTAAACAGATGGCATACGTACTGAAACGTTAGTGAGAATATGGATAGCGCGTCTGAGTAGAAAGTGCTGGCGTGACCGCGCTGTGCAAGCAGGAATACAACTCGCTCCTGCCGATCAGTTGTTCGTGGGTGCCCTGATCTTCGACTACACCCTGATTCAAAACGACAACGCGGTCAACCCACTTCAGCGCGGAGATCCGGTGTGAGATAAAAACTATGGTGTGATTTGCGAAATAGTCTCCCAGACTCGTGAAGATCCTTCGTTCGGAAGGAGCGTCCAGCGCCGACGTCGATTCATCTAGCAAGAGCACGCCTGGGTGTTGCAGCACCGCCCGTGCCAAGGCAACACGTTGTCGCTCGCCACCCGATAGAGCATTCCCTCTTGGGCCCAGCGGCGTGTCCCAACCCTTGGGAAGTCTCTGGAGCAATTCTTCGAGGTCGGCAATTTCGATGGCGGCACGAAGCTCCTTGCTCGTGGCAGCGGCTTTGAGCGTCCTGTCGAATAGGATGCCCTCCTGCATGACGTAACAAATTCTCGTTCGAAGACTCTCGAGCCGCACTCTGCGCAAGTCTGTTCCGTCGATGTACACGGTTCCGCGCTCCGCGTCATACAGCCTGGCAATCAACTTTGCGACCGTGCTCTTGCCACTGCCACTAATCCCGACGAGCGCGACCTTTTCGCCTGCCCCTAGTTTGAAATCGAGGTGCTGAAGGACGGGCTGCCCCGCGCGGTACGAGAAACAAACATCTTTCATCTCGACATATCCCTTGAGTGGAGAGGGGAGGTGAACCGCATCCTGTCTCTCATCTACGCTTGGGGCCGTCTCGATGACTTCCAAGATCCGCCCAATGCTTGTACTCATCCGATTCAAGCGCGAATAGATCTCAACGGCAGCGTTGAGTGGGTCAAATAATCTGGCCATATAGCTGTATGAAGCGACAAGTCCACCCACGGTTAGAGCACCGACGAACACCTGGTAGCTCCCGTAGCCGAGAATAGCGATTGTGCCCAGCGCGATGACCGCCATGTAGGAAATTCTGAAGAGTATCTCGATGACGTTCCGATCATTCAGTGCTTCCACTCTTGCCGCAGCCCGTTCCAAGAACGCCTTCGTTTGGCTTCTCTCCTGGTGCAGGAGCTGGATTTGTACGACGGAGGCCAAATGTTCTTGCAGAAAGCTGCTCTCTCTGCTGGACTGCCGCTGCGCTGAATCCGATGCTTCCCGCAGGCGCTTGTCGAAGTATCTTCTGAACACGAAGAAAAGCGGCACGAGCGGAAGAACCATGCAAGTGAGGGTGAAATCCAGCACGAACATGGTAGCGATAACAAAGATCGCATTAAACGTGGTCTGGAGAGCAAAAGGCACGAGGCTTGATCCTAGTTCAGCCACCTGATCGACATCTTGTTCCATCCGATATAGCTTTTCTCCAATGGGTGTCGATTCGTGGTAGTCCGCGGAAAGCCGGTTCATCTGCTCTAGAATGCTGAGGCGGATGCGGAAGACAAGATCCTGTACCGTGCGAAAGCTCAGAACACCAGCAAGTGCGGAAAGACCCAGACGGCACACGTAGATTCCGAAAAATCCCGCCGCGGCAAGAAAGAGGAGATGGAAATCCTTCTTAGGGAGAATCCGATCAATCAACCATTTGATGAGCAGAGGATCGAGAAGGAACATGAGGCTGCTTAGGACGATCAAAGACACGCTGAGGAGATGCGCACGCAAGAGAGGTCGCAGTTGACGAGCAAACCAGCGGAACTGCGTGTTGGGATTCACAGTCAAGAAAACTCCCGAACTTTCGGCAAAGCTCTTAACAGACCCTGACTGGCAGATGCTCTGCGCAATAACACTCAGCACGGGCAACCTGTCAGAGGTAGTCGTCTGCAATGAAACTTCTCTAGCGCCGTCTTTTTTTAGTTGGGCGCAGTGCTTCCCCGCATTCTAATTCTGCGATATCGCGCGTGAGCCCCACTTCGATCATTGTCAGCCAGAAGTGGACGAACTCTGTCAGTGAGAAGTTTCGCGCCTCGGTACCCAGTGCCAACTCAACGACAGGCTCGCTCTGACCACAAGAGAAAAGCGTAACCGTCAAATTCTGCTTCTCGAGGCAGTACACCACCGCCGCCTGATCTTTGCCCGCCACAACTGTTTTCGATTCTTCGTCGGACAATCTTGCATCGGGTTGTACCGCACGATTCATGCTGTGACCTGGCTTCGGTGCCACATCCTCCGGAATTCCAGCGGTGTGAGGCGAAACATGTCATAGAAGCCTCTCGCGAAACCTTGTTGAGTGTGATAACCTGCGTCGGCCGCAATCACCTTTACGGGCACATCCGTCGCTTGCAATTGTTTTGCTGCCAGAACGAGCCGTCGTTTTCTAGCATATTCGTTGATCGAGATCCCTGCGGACTCCTTGAATAGCCTGCGCACCTGGCGAGCAGAAAGAGAGAGCTCGAGTTCGTTACAAATATCCCCCACGCTGATGTACCGGACCTTGGGAGGATCTGCGTCAATGAAGTCCTTTAGTTTCTTGGCTCGCCAGTCCATTTGGCCTTCGGCTGTCTGCGGAAAAAGCATTGCAACAAACGAATCGACTGTTTCGAGTCTCTGAACGAAACGCTGGTCGTGAATCATGGTTCGGCCCTCCCCTCATGCTTAAGTGTCGCGGACTGGCGTCCGGCGCTGGGACGACCGAAACACTCGGTCCACAGAACACTCATCGTTCAATGACCACCTTTTCTTGCACCAACCCGGCCAGTTGTAGCTTCGCCAGGCAATCACTGGCATCGCGCTCCAGTTCTTCACGAGAAACCGTGAAGTGAGTTTCGAGTACGTCCTCGACGCCTTCGAGGCTGATTCCTGCCGGACTTCCCTGGATCGTCACCCATACCTGTGCAGCAACTCCATCCAGGCTGTAGCAGGGTCCTTCTTCAACATCGACGAGCACTGCGCCATCACCGATATAGGTGGAGCGCACGCCAGGAGAAATCAACCATCTATCGCTGTCACCGGTATTCACAGTGCCCCCCGATTCGGTGCGTTGAAGCACAGTGGGCTGGGCCGCAGGAAACATCGAGAAGTCGATGATGACCCCTGGAGCGTAAAGTATGATCACGCACTCCAGCCCGAGTGCAGAAAATCTTGGTTTGGGTCGGAATATTAACCACTACGAAGAACAACGTATGCCTGGTCGCACCGCGACGACTAGCACGAGCGTTATAAGATACGTGGTGCGTACAACTTGGGGCCTCAAAGGAAGAGTTGATTCTCCAAAGACGGGACCGATATCGTTGACGGTTTTCAGATCACAGTTTTGCCGAAAAATCACGAAGTTGGCCGGAGACCCGACCAAGTGGAGAAAGCACAGGAATCATGACTCGGGAAGTGAAAGAGCCGGTCAACGAACTGCTCGAGGACTACGCCCGGTTCATCGAGAGCAACGCCGACCATGTCGTCAACGCCGTCCTGAAGAAAGTCATCTGGCGAGACCAAGACTATCGCAAGTGGCCCGAAGCCCACCGCACGACTCAGCCCAGTTCCGATACAGCCCAATCCACCGAAGCGCAAGCGAGGGGCTAATGCAACGAACACTCGAATCGCAATTTGAATGAAAAGCGCCTTCTGACCGGCTGGCCATTAACCTTTCACAGCCTATGTGGAGTAAATAAAGTGGCATCTCATCTGGCGGTTAAAGCTTGCCGGAGAGGTGACGGGCAAGGTTTTCTAACGCGCTATTGTTGCCCGACTCCTACCCCTCAATCATGCCCGCGCCGTCCAATGAGACCATCTGTACCGTGAGTTTCAGGTTCGTGCTCTCGCCGGTCGGTTCAAAATCGAAGGTATTGAGCGAAACGGCGAGACACTGGCCATCCGCGTCTAGGGTTCCACTTTAAACGACACGCTTGTTAGGAACGATTAGGTGATACAAGGTCTCTCCGCGAAACTTGGGGTCGTTCTTGGGTCCACATCGGAAGAGGTCTCGCCCACCAGTCCGGAAGTCGGTCTGATCGTAAATCAGGATGTCGTTTGATGGAGGGCTACATCGAGCACCTGCGACCGGGTCGCCGAATTCGGAGAAGACTCGCTCAAGCGGTGCCCGGTATGTGCGTTCAAGAGTGATCGTGGCGTGATGTGGTTTTCGGTCATGCTCATAGGTTAGCAGACGTAAGACATTCCAGTTGGTAAGCGCCTAATAAACGGGGTTCGAGGAGAGGAGAGCGCAAGAGTCTCTCGATGGAGCCTCGCTTCCTCGAACCGGACTTGGCCGGCTTATTTGCCAGTTCGGTAAAAGAATCCACGCCCTTTAACGCTGTCAATCCCAAAGAGCAAAACATCTGTGGTCACAGATGTCGTGGGTCTGTAAGCGTGTGTTTGTCACCGTCTTGAATCAGGCGAGGGAAGCTGTTAAGGGCGCCTCGAGTTCGTCAGGGAGTATTAATCTCGTCGGTGAAAATACCCTCGGTCTTCGCCTTGGCGATCGCCATGTCGAGACGAGTCAGCAATTCAGCCAAGGTCTCGCCTTTTCGGCGTACCAGCATGGCCAAGTTGTCATGTCCGTTGTCGGCCGTGGCAGCGATACACCAAACTTTAGGGAGCACGCCTACAGTTATTTGTCCTTCTTCGATCAGCTCCGCGATGTTGGGCAGGTACAACGGACTGCTTGCGGAATGCTTCCCGACGGCGTTTTTCTTTAAGCCACCTGAGACATTTCGGGTTCTGTGCTTGTCGCGAGGTTCCATGGCAGCAACTCCTCGATGCGGTTGATGGGATGATCGGCGATGCGCGAGAGCACCTCGCGCAAGTACGCTTCAGGGTTCAGACCGTTGAGTTTTGCTGTTCCGATCAGGCCGTAGATCGCCGCTGCGCGTTCGCCTCCGGCATCCGACCCACAAAACAAAAAGTTTTTTCTGCCCAAAACGACAGCGCGCAACGAGCGTTCCGCGGCATTATTGTCGATCTCCAGATGGCCATCGTCACAGAAACGCATTAACGCGTCCCAGCACCCCAGCGCATAGCGAATCGCCTTCGTGGTATCGGATTTCATCGATAGCTTGCCCAAGGTCTCTTCGAACCACTGCTTCAGCGATTCCAGCAACGGCCGGCTGCGCGCGTTCCGTATCTCCTGCCGTTCCTCGGCGGAACGGCCTCGGATCTCTTCCTCGATGGCATACAAGGCCGCGATTCGCTCGAGCGTTTCTTTCGCTACGGCAGACTTGTGAGCCTCGTACAGTTCGTAGAACGGCCTGCGAACATGCGCCATGCACGCGGCTTCTTTCACCCGTCCACCTTTATAAATCGCTTCGTACCCCGCGTATCCATCCGCCTGCAGCGTGCCCGTGAACTCCCTCAAGTGGGCTATCGGATGTTCGCCCTTGCGATCCGGCGTGTAGGCGAACCACACCGCCGGCGGAGTCTGATCTCTCCAGGGCCGGTCATCCCGCACATAGGTCCACAATCGTCCCGTTTTAGTTTTGCCATTGCCCGGCGCTAGCACCGGCACTGGCGTGTCGTCGGCGTGCAGCTTCGTGGCGCTCATCACGTGACGTCGCAACGCCTCCACCAATGGCTCCAGCAATCGGCTGCATCCTCCGACCCACTCCGCCATCGTCGAGCGATCCAGTTCCACTCCGTCCCGTGCATAGATTTCTGACTGCCGATACAACGGCAAATGATCACAATATTTTGAAACCAACACATGGGCCAGAAGTCCCGGGCCTGCCATCCCGCGCTCGATCGGACGGCTCGCTGCTTCCGCCTGCACGATCTTGTCACAGCACGCACAGGCCAGCTTCGGCCGAACCTGCCGGATCACTTTGAAATGTTCCGGCACCCACTCCAGTATTTCCGAGACATCTTCACCGAGTTGTTTCAGCTTGCCACCGCAGTCTGGACATACTTCCTGCTTCGGCAAAACCTTGCGCGTCTCACGTGGTAGATGTGCCGGCAGCGGCTGCCGCCCACGTTTCGCCGCTCGATTCACGACCGACGCGGCCAGCGGGGCAGGGGAAGCGGCCAGCTGCTGCGCACGGCTCGTTTCCAGTTCATCCAACCGCAACTCCAACTGTTCAATCTGCCGGTCCAGCTTCTCCGACTTACGCCCGAACTGCATCCGCCGCAGCTTGGCGATCAGCAGCTTCAACCGCTCGATCTCCTCGTCTCGCGAGGCAAGTTGCTCCTCTTTGCGAAGGAGTTGTTCGTCTTTAGAAAGAAGTTGTTCGTCCTTGGAAAGAATTTGCGCGTGCTGTGCGATGATCAAGGCCTTCAATGCTTCGTGGTTCAGCGTGTCGAGATCAGGAAGGGCCGCGCGCTCACTCATCGTGCGCGCAGTATGCCAAGCAACGAAATTCCTGGCAAATCAATTGTTGATAATTTTCATTTACACCGCCAACTGCGGCGCCTGCGTGCGCACCGGCCTCCGCCAATCGATCCCTTCGAGCAACATCGAAAGCTGCGCCGGCGTTAAGGACACTGTCCCGCTTGTCGCTTGCGGCCAGATAAATCTTCCTCGTTCCAATCTTTTCGCGAACAGACACAACCCGTCACCATCGAACCACAGAACTTTGATCAGATCACCGCGTCTCCCACGAAAGAGAAACACTTGGCCAGAAAATGGATTCTCTTGCAGCGCCGTCTGCACCATCCCGCTTAGGCCCACGAAGCCCCGGCGCATGTCTGTCACTCCCGCCACAATCCAGATGCGCGTTCCCGCCGCCAGCCCGATCATCGGAGCAAACACTCCAGCGCGGTGCGTAACATCACCAAGTCCACTCGGCCTGTGAGGTGCAGGTGCCCTCTAGGAAGCTTGATCTCTATCCTGCCCAAGGGGGCTTGTGACGCCCGCCCATCGGCTTGCGCTGCTTCCACAAGTCGCTCGTCGGCGATCGTCACCGGAAGGAGTTTTGTTGAACTGCTTCCGAGCCGCCCTTCCCGATACAGTCTGCGCCACAGGAAAAGCTGATTCGCGTTCACCGCATATCGCTGCGCTATGCGTGCCACGGATGCGCCAGGCTCGAATGTTTCTTGGGCGATCTGTCGTTTTTTCTCGATGCTCCAGCGGCGCCGCAACCTCACTTCATTTAACGCTTGCTTCGAAGTGTCCACTTATCCCCTCGTGGACACTAACCTTGGTGTCCACGAGTGTCATCATCTTTACTCACCGTCACCTCGTCCAGACGGTCCTCGCATGACGCTTACGTGGGTCTTTCAACTACGTAAAGTTTCAACCCTTCCCCATGAATCTTGCCGACGTCAAGATATCCACGAAGCACGGCTGGCCACCATGAGAACCCAGGGCTTAGTACATGCGTCAACGATCGTGGCAGTGAATCAACACTCTTAAAATCGCTTTTGGGGGTTTGCCACTCAGCGGGAAGAAATTCAAAAGAACACCATTCACACGAACGCGGATCTGGGAAATGTAGAAAGTGCAAATCGCACAACATTTTTTTTGTTCTTATCGCTGAGGAGGAGATGCTTTCCACAAAAGCTACTTGGTGTGAAGTTGGGGCATTCTGCCAGGTCTTTCGAACCATTCCGTGTACCCGCCGTGTACCTCACTTCGGCGTTTTTATGGGTTTTTCTCCATTTTGCTATTTCGTAGAATCAATAACTTTCGTAGAATCAATCTCCCCGAGGGGTTCGACTCCAACTCTGGTAGTCCACAATTGCTAGAAGCCCATCGCACTTACACTTGGAGACCCGATGTCCCACAACGCCGTTCTGGCCAACTTCTGAGTATCCATCCGGAATTTGATCGGTTCGGTCAGCACTAGCGCGTCGGGATCTTTTAGGAAGGATATCGCTGGACGCGATCGTCCAAAAGAGAACCCGCGCGCGTTCCAATTCGGTGGGCTTCAGACGACTCACGACCACTACCAGGTGGTCAGCGGTAGGCGGCGGCCTGGATGCTGTACAGCTCCGAGTATTGACCGTTCTTGGCCATCAGCTCATCGTGCGTGCCCACCTCCACGAGCCGGGCGCCATCAAGAACCACAATGAGATCGGCCATGCGGACCGTCGAGAAACGGAGTGAGACGAGGATCGTGATACGCCCGCTCTCG
>WNFR01008224.1_pt1 | contig 10549 bp, 10 predicted proteins | sample 5400221 | NCBI WGS metagenome assembly WNFR01 (sample SAMN13153357, study PRJNA577476) | soil metagenome | isolation source: 40 cm soil under Madrone tree | place: USA:California | collected 2016-06-14 | reverse complement strand
TGGTCAGGCTTCCGCAAGACCGAATGCGGCCTGCACACCCCGAGTGCACAGCCCATCGGACAGCTGGTGCAGCTCACCGCTGCCGGTGTCGAAGAATAGAGAGTGTCCGAGGTGGTGGTATTGAAGACTCGACGGCTGCCCGCAGCGTGGCAGCTATCGACACATCGCCGGCCGCAAGTGGTGGTATTGAAGACGACTGCTGTCCGCACCGTGGAAGGGTACGGCTTTAAGCCGTGCCGTCCAAGCTGGCAAAGACCGGGCTTTAGCCCCTGAGGTTCCCAATCACTTGCAGCTCAACTTGCTTCTCTCCGCTATAATTTCGCACACCAATGGACTTTGATCAGCTGATCACATTCATGGAAGTCGCGAAGCTCGGCAGCTTCTCGCGCGCCGGACAAAAGATCTTCCGCTCTCAGTCCGCCGTAAGCGCGCAAATCCGCCAACTGGAACAGGAATACGGCGACCGATTGCTGGATCGCGCGGGAAAAGACGTAACTCTCACCCCAGCAGGCCGCGTATTGTTCGCTTACGCCGAGCGCATGCTGCAAATCAAAGATGAATCGCTGCTGGCCGTAGCCGACCAGGGAAGCCTACCTCGAGGCACTATCACTGTCGGCGCCAATGAGGCCACCTGTCTTTACGTTCTGCCCGACGTCTTCGCCAAATATTGCAGCCTGTATCCCGGCGTGCAGATCAGCATCTACCGCAACTTCAGTTACAAAATTGTGGAGAAATTGGAAGGCGGAACAATTGACGTCGGCATTGTGACCATGCCGGTGAAGAGCTCAAGCCTCAAGGCCCATGCGATTTTCCGCGACCAATTGATGCTCATGGTAAGTCCGCAGAATCCGCTGGCAAAAATGGAAGTCGTGCCCATCAGTGAGATCGCGAAAGATCCACTACTGCTGCCAAAAACCGGTTTCAGCCGCCGTGTGATGGACAAACTATTCCGCCCCTACGCCGGAAAACTGCAAGTCCGTATGGAGCTGCCCAGCGTGGGCATGATCAAGAGCTTCGTTGCTGCCGGACTGGGTGTCTCAATTATCAGCGCCAGCTTTGCCCGCGACCAGGTGCTGGCTGGACGCGTGAAGCTCATCCCCATCAAAGGCGAGGAACTCTGGCGGGAACTCGGCGTAGCCTACCGTCGCGACCGCACTCTGACCCGCGCCACAGACACTTTTATCAACACCGTGCGACAGCTAGCAGCAACCTCAAAGTAGGTTGCGTCGTCGGTTGTGGGTCGTTGGTCGTTGGCGCTGGGTCGTTGGTTGTTGCTCGTCCGTGGTTGGTTATTCGTCGTCGACCGTCGGTCTTTGGTTCTTCGCGGTTGATCGTCGACCGTTGGTGGTTGCGAAGCTGGAATAATTTCCGTCAGAACGCAAATCACAGTAGTGACCCAGAACATCAGCCGCGAAGCGGCGCCAGAATGCAGCCCAGGGCGCAGGCCCTGGGTGGGCAGAGAGCAGCGTCGAAGCCCCGAATGGGGCGAAAGAACGATTCACGCCAGGTTTTCAGGATTAGCTAGCTCCCGGCCAACGACGAACGACCAATGACCAATGACGACCGCCAACGGCGATTCATTTTCCTAATACCGTCCATCAAATTTTCCAATTTCAGATCGACTCCGGAAGTTGTTAAGGTAGACCTAGCAGCCTGAGGTTTCGCTCCTGACGGAACAGAGCCAAGGTGAGTCCAAATGTGGGGGGTCTCCAATGACCGACCTGGAGAGCAAGATCAATAACATTTTGGAGGAACATCAGCACGAAAGCGGGCTCAACATGATTGGCGGCCGCCGCCGGCTGATCGACCGCCTGGTGCAATTCTTCGAACAGGGACAGCAGACGCAAAGCCAAAGCGCTGCGCCGCCTCGATCCCGAGACAATTAATCGTCTTTCTTCCTCCTGAACAGGCCCGCTGCGAAAGCAGCGGGCTTTTGCTTTAGGGGCCGGCTAAGTTTTTAATTGCGCCGCTCAATCTACGTGTCGCTCCAGCCTCGCCGCAGAGCTCGCCAGAGTCGAACGATGGCGTACGTGTTGGCAGCGAGCAACCGAGGAATACTGCGTCCAGACCTATTCGCAGCCAGATATTCTCTTGCAATGCCCCTTCGATTTCCTGATCTATAGCGGGGTGGGTAATAACTGAGTAGTCGTATGCGTGCGGCCGAAGGCTATGTATTGCGGTGTTGATTCCGTCACCGATCGCATACTGCCACCTTTGTGGAAGGAATCCAGTGCTTAGGTAGAGTTCCGCAAGCACTAATACGGTGAGGATAGCTGTTAACGCTGTTCTCTTCACGTGTCGATCATAAGAGACGCAGATTGCGCAGTCCACGGTACTTTCGGGACACCTACCCAGCTGAAAACAATCGTTTTCTTTCCGCAATTTCCCCTTGACACCTACGCCCCATCCCGTACACTAGATGAATAATTATTCACCACGGTGAATATTCATTCATGAGTAAGCTGTCACGGCACAAAGCGATTCTGGAGCTGCTGGAGCAAGGCCCCATTGCGAGCCAGGAAGAACTCCAAAAGCAGCTGCACAGGCGCGGCTTCGACGCCGGCCAAGCCACCCTTTCGCGCGACATTCGCGAGCTGGGGCTGGTGAAGTCCGCCGGTGGATACTCATTGCCGGGCAGGGAAGCCGCCGGCGAAACGGATTTGCCTTCGGTCTCGCGTCTGGTGCGCGAGTTTGTGACCAGCGTTCGTACCGCGCAGAACCTGCTGGTGACCAAAACCAGCGTCGGCAGCGCCCAACCCGTGGCGGCGGCCCTGGATGAAGAGAACTGGCCAGAGGCCATCGGCACGGTCGCCGGAGACGACACCATTCTGATTGTGTGCGAGAACAAGCGCGCGGCGGGACGCCTGGCAGACCGCATTCAAGGAATGCTGGCCTGATGCCGGCAAAACTCAAAGTCGCTGTCCTCGGTGCTACCGGCTATTCCGGCCTGGAGCTTACGCGACTGCTGCTGCGTCATCCGCAGGTGGAGAAGCCCGTGTTGCTACGGAGAGCGAGCGACTCTGCCAACGGCGCGGTGAATCTTGCTGACATTTTCCCAACGCTGTTCGGCAATGGCACGTATCCACTTGACCCGCTGAATTGGACTTCGCTGAAGAAGCAAGGAATCCAGCTTCTTTTCCTGGCCACTCCGCATGAAGTTTCGCGGGCCCTTGTACCGGAAGCTGTCGCGGAAGGAATCCGCGTAGTTGACCTCAGTGGCGCATGGCGCTTGAAGCAGGCGCAACACCGCGGGATTTACGGATTCAAAGATGAAAACGCAGCCGCCGCGGCAGAACTCACCGAGAAAGCCGTTTACGGATTGCCGGAGCTAAACAGCGACAAAATTGCCGGCGCCACCGTGGTAGCCAATCCCGGATGCTATGCGACCACGGTCATACTCGCCCTCGCGCCTCTGTTGAAGGCAGGTTTGGCCGACCGCGAGCGGGGAATTATTGCCGACTCGAAGTCTGGCGTCTCGGGCGCGGGCAAAGAGCCCACGTCGCGCACGCACTTCGTTTCAGTCGCCGACAATCTCTCTGCCTATGGCGTGTTCACGCATCGTCATCTTGGAGAGATGACAGAACAACTACATCTCACGACCAACGAGCTGACGTTTACGCCCCATCTGTTGCCGATTCCTCGCGGAATCTTCTCCACAATTTACGTACACCTGAAGCGGCCGATGCAAGCAAGTGAAATCGAATCCTGCTATCGCGAGTTCTACAAGGGCCGCCGCTTTGTCCGCGTATTTGGAACGCCAAAGCTGCCGGAGATTCAGTTCTCGCTGAACACAAATTATTGCGACCTGGGATTTTGTCTCGCGCCGGACGGTCAGCGCATGGTGATCGTCTCCTGTGAGGACAACCTGATCAAGGGCGCTGCGGGACAGGCCGTCCAGAACATGAACCTGATGCACGGGTTGGCAGAAGAGGAGGGCCTCTTATGAAAGACGCAGGGCTGATTTGAAGATCGTAATTAAAGTCGGCGGAGTAGCGCTCGAAGACGAAGCCACGCTGTACAAATGCGCACGCGCTGCAGTCGAGATGGCGAAAGATGGTCATCGAGTGGCTGTCGTCCACGGCGGAGGTTCCGCGCTAACACGGACACTCAAGCTCCTCGGCAAGCAAAGTGATTTCATCGACGGCCTGCGAATCACAGACGCCGAAACTCGTGACGTTGCGCTAATGGTCCTCGCCGGCATGGTGAATAAGAAAGTTGTCGCCGCGATCGTGCGCGCAGGTCTCCCCGCTGTCGGCTTCTGCGGCGGCGATGGAATGACCTTTCGCGCCCGCAAAAAGAAGACGCCAGGCTACGACCTCGGATTCGTCGGCGAAATCTGCTCGGTCGAGCCGCGCTGGTTTGAGGCGATCTGGAACGAAGGCGGCATCCCTGTCCTTTCTTCGCTTGCCCTGGGTTCGGATGGCGAGTACTACAACGTGAACGCCGACCAGATGGCATCAGCATGCGCGGTGGCTTGTCACGCCGACACGCTGATCTTTCTCACGGATGTCCCGGGCGTGAAGGGCGCAGATGGCATCGTGATGCCGTGGCTTACCACAAAACAAGTTCCCACGCTGATCGCCGACGCCGTAGTCGGCGGAGGGATGCTCCCAAAACTCGAAGCCTGCACCAATGCCTTAAGGAAAGGAGTCAGCCGAGTGCGCATTCTTCCCGCGGCCCAGGCGGAAGTCTTGCCGCAATTTTATTTTCAGAAACTCGAATACGGCACGGAGGTCATCGGAGCATGAGCCTGGCTACCGTCATCCGCGCCGAACAAAAGTTGCTTCTGCCCACCTACGACCGGCAAAAGGTGCTCTTCACCCGCGGCCGCGGCATTTATCTCTGGGACTCGAACCGCAAAAGGTATCTCGATTTCCTAAGCGGAATTGGAGTGAACGCGCTCGGCCATGCGCATCCTGCCATCCAGAAGGTCTTGAAGAAGCAGGCAGGGAAGCTGATTCACACTTCGAATCTCTTCTACCACGAGTATCAGGCGGAACTGGCGAAGCGGCTCACAAAAATATCAGGACTTGATCGCGCTTTCTTCTGCAACAGCGGCACCGAAGCCTGGGAAGGCGCGCTGAAACTCGCCCGCGCCTTTGCCCGCGTGAACAACAACAATGGTCACAAGGCGAAGTGGCGACTGCTGGCGCTGGAAAATTCTTTTCACGGACGTACGTTCGGATCGCTTGCGACTACTGGACAGGAAAAATACCGGCATCCATTTGCGCCGCTCGTGCCGGGAGTGAACTTCGTTGCGTTCAATGATCCGCAAGATCTAAAACGGCAGTTCGATGGCAGTGTCTGTGCTGTCTGCGTGGAGACAATTCAGGGCGAGGGCGGAATCCGCCCGGTGAGTCCCGAGTTTCTGCAATTGGCCCGCGAACTCACCCAGAAGTCTGGAGCGCTGCTGGTTCTCGACGAAATTCAGTGCGGGCTGGGCCGCACGGGAAAATATTTTGCCTATCAGCATTACGGAATTACTCCTGACATCGTGACAGTCGCAAAGCCTCTGGCTGCAGGCCTTCCACTCGGTGCCTTGCTCACCACCGACCGTGTAGCCGGCGGGATGCACCCTGGTCTTCACGGCACGACTTTCGGCGGAGGACCGCTGGCTTGCGTAGTCGCAATCGAATTCTTGCGTGAGTTGGACGGGCTGCTTGGACATGTGTCAAAGCTGGGGAAGTATTTCCTCGGGCTGCTTCAGGAGCTCCAATCCAAGCACGCAGCGATCAAAGATGTTCGAGGAATGGGGCTGATGCTGGCGATCGATCTTGATTCAGCCGAAACCGCGAAGGCGGTCGTCAGTCAGTTACTGGAACAGGGAATCCTGATCAATCGCACCCACGATACCGTTCTTCGTTTCCTGCCGCCGTACATCATCGAGAAGAAGCACATAGACGAAGTCGTTAACGCGCTCGACCGCGCTCTCAGTTCGCAGCGCGCCGGCGCGAAAAAGCAAAAGAAAGTTGAAAGGAGCCGCTAACTTGAGCAGCCAAACATTCGCAACTCCGACGATGCCGCAACCGTCAACGGCCGCGATTCCACGGCGGGATTTGGTGTCTATCCGCGACTTGTCACCCGTCGAGGTGGAATCTATTTTTCATCTGGCCGGCAGGATGAAGGCGCGTCCTGAAGATTTCCGCGATGCGCTCGCAGGCAAACACATCGCCATGTTTTTCGAGAAGCCATCGCTGCGAACCCGGCTCACTTTCGAAGCCGGAATTTCAGGCCTGGGAGGGGCATTTTCCTTCGTGGACCAAAGACACGAGCGGCTCGATGCCCGTGAAACTTTGAGTGATATCGCTCACAACGTGGAGCGCTGGGTGAGCGGAATTGTGTTGCGAACGTTTTCTCATGAAACAGTTGAAGGAATGGCGGAATTCGCTTGTGTCCCTGTGGTTAACGCGTTAAGCGAGCTTGAGCATCCCTGCCAGGCCTTGGCCGATTATTTCACCCTGCACGAGCGCTTTGGGAACCTGAAGAACATTTGCCTGGCATACGTCGGCGACGGAAATAACGTGATGCATTCGCTCCTCCTGACCGCGGCGCAGCTGGGTTCCAAGATTCGCATCGCGACCCCGAAAGGTTATGGCCCCGATTTGCAGATACTGGCAGACGCGCGGGAAATTGCCAAACAGACCGGTGCGAAGATCGAGATCATGACCGATCCACATAAAGCAGTGCGAAACGCCGACGCGGTGTACACCGACGCGTGGACGAGTATGGGTCACGAGCACGAAACCGAAGAGCGCGCGCGAATTTTTCCGCCTTATCAGGTCAACGACGAGCTGATCGCCGGCGCCGCGCCGCATGGTGTGTTCATGCACTGCCTGCCGGCGCATCGCAACGAAGAGGTCACGGACTCGGTGATTGATTCTGTCCGCTCCGTAGTCTTCGACCAGGCGGAAAACCGGATGCACGTGCAGAAAGCAATTTTAATGATGCTGATAGGCGGCAAGAACCGCCTGCCGATGAGGAGCGCTCATGCCTGAAAAAGTTGTACTCGCATATTCTGGAGGCCTCGATACCTCGATCATTATTCCGTGGCTGAAGGAAAACTATTCCTACGACGTAATCGCCATGGTTGCCGACGTTGGTCAGGGCGACGACATTGATGCCGTAGTCGAAAAAGCCTATAAGACGGGCGCCAGCAAAGTTGTTGTGGAGGACCTGCGCGGGGAATTCCTGACCGGATATGTTTTCCCTGCGCTCAAAGCCGGAGCGGTTTACGAGCATAAATATTTGCTCGGAACATCGCTGGCACGGCCGGTCATCGCCAAGTATCAGGTCGAGGTTGCGTTGCGCGAAGGCGCAACCGCCCTTGCCCACGGATGCACTGGAAAAGGCAACGATCAGGTGCGTTTCGAGTTGACGTACCAGGCGCTGGCTCCGGAATTGAAAGTAATTGCTCCGTGGCGCGAGTGGAGCTTGAAGTCGCGCGAGGATTGTCTCGATTACGCCGAAGCGCAGGGGATTTCGGTTTCCGCCAGCCGCGAGAAAATTCACAGCCGCGATCGCAATCTGTGGCACATCAGTCACGAAGGCGGAGAGCTGGAAGACGCAGCCAATGCGCCGTTCCCAACCACCTGGCAAATTTCAAAGTCGCCCCAGGACGCTCCTGATCGCGAAGAGCAGGTGCAAATTGAATTCGAAAAGGGGATTCCGGTTGGTGTCAACGGCATGCGGCTCGATCCCGTCTCTCTGGTTGAGCTGTTGAACGATATCGGTGGACGCAATGCGGTCGGCCGTGTGGATATTGTTGAAAACCGTTTCGTTGGAATCAAGTCTCGTGGCTGCTATGAAACTCCTGGCGGCACACTGCTGATTGCAGCGCATCGTGAGCTCGAAGCGCTCTGCTGCGAGCGGGACGTCATGCACTTCAAGCAGCACGTCGCGCTTAAATATGCCGAGCTGGTGTATTACGGCCTGTGGTTCGCTCCGCTACGCGAAGCGCTGGATGCCTTCGTTGAGAGCACTCAACAGGAAGTCACGGGTATGGTGACGCTTTCGCTCTACAAAGGAAATGTGTCGGTGGTGAGCCGGCAATCTGACCACTCGCTCTACCGCACTGATTTATCGTCTTTCACCATGGACGAAAGCTACGATCAAAAAGATGCGGCCGGGTTCATTCGCATTCTAGGCCTGCCTTCGCGCTCCCGCGCCCGCGGCCGCGGTGCAGCGAAGCCGGAGGTCACTCGATCGGAGGTCACACGATGAAGATGTGGTCGGGCCGCTTTCGGCAGCCACTCGATCCGGTATTTGAGAGCTGGCAGCGGTCATTCGAGTTCGACAAGAGATTGCTGAAATATGAACTCAAAGCCAGCGCCGCCCATGCACGCGCTTTGAAGAAGGCTGGCGTGCTCTCCGCCGACGAATTGATTTCGGTCCTGCACGGCCTGGAGCAGATCGGCGAGAAATCCGCTGCATCGGCACAATTCGAGGACGATCGTGAAGTGGAAGATGTCCACCACTTCGTCGAGAAGCGGCTGGTGGAGTTGATCGGCGATCTCGGGTACAAGCTGCACAGCGGGCGCAGCCGCAATGAGCAGATTGCGACCGATCTGCGGCTCTACGTGCGTGCTGGCTGCGAGGAAATCGGTAAGGCGATCTCCAAACTAATCTCGACCTTTCTCGATCGTGCGGACCAGGCCGGTGAAGCGGCCATGCCAGCCTACACCCACATGCAACGCGCTGAACCGGTGCAGGTAGCTCATTGGTTGTTGGCGTACGTCGAAATGCTGTTTCGCGATGCCGACCGTCTGGCGGATTGTGCGAGACGGGCCAATCTATGTCCGCTAGGTTCGGCCGCGGTTGCGGGATCGACCTTGCCACTCGATCGCGATCTGATGGCCAGAGAATTAGACTTTGCCGCTCCGACCGCGAACAGTATTGACGCGACCAGCGACCGCGATTTCGCTTTGGAATTCGTAAATGCGCTTTCACTTCTGGCGCTACATCTCAGCCGCTGGGCCGAGGAGATGCTGTTGTTCTCATCTCAGGAGTACGCCTTGCTGCATTTGCCCGAGGCGTATTCAACCGGCAGCAGCGCCATGCCGCAAAAGATGAACGGAGATCTTTTGGAGCTGACTCGAGGCAAAGCCGGACGCCTAATCGGAGATGCCACCGCGCTCATGATTTCAATGAAAGGCTTGCCTCTGGCCTACAACAAAGATCTACAGGAAACTCAGGAGCCACTCTTTCACGCGACCGAAACTGTGATTTCATTGCTACCGTTAGTCACGGGATGGATGGAATCGGTTGAGTTTGATTTCCAACGCATGCAGCAAGCCGCTGAAACCGGATACATGAACGCATTCGCAGCTGCAACATATCTTGTCCGCAAAGGGGTGCCCTTCCGGATTGCGCATGAACTGGTCGGAAAGGCAGTCCGTGTCGCTCTGGACAAACAGTGCGAACTGCAAGATCTTCCGTTGGCAGAGTTGCAGCAAATAGACGCCCACTTCGATCGCGATGTTTACGACTTCGTAAACGTCAAAAACGTTTTAGCAATTCACGACGTGCCTGGCGGGACGGCGCCTGGGCGAGTTCGCCAGGCGATTATGGCTGCTCGAAAGAAAGCCGGTGCCCTCCACGAGGAGGCCCATGCGCACGCGTGACGCCCTGCTGCCCGATGCCGAACGCATTCATGAGCTGATTTCTTCTTACTCCGGCGACGGCACGCTGCTGCCTCGTTCTCTGGCCGAGATCTGTGAGAACGTCCGCGATTTTATCGTGCTGGAAGAAACCGGACGGATCATCGGCTGTGGAGCTCTACACTTGTATGGCACGCATTTGGCGGAGGTCCGTTCCATCACGGTGGATCCCAGCTTTCAGAAGCGCGGCGGCGGAGAATTGCTCGTGCAGTCGCTAATGTCGGAAGCGCACAAGCATCAGGTGAGCTGCATTTGCCTCTTCACCCGCAGTCCGCAGTTTTTTGCCAAGCTTGGATTCGGCATCGCCCAGCGTGAGGACCTGCCCGACAAGATCAACAAAGATTGCTGCGTCTGCCCGCGCTATCACTGCTGCGACGAAGTGGCCATGGTCAGAGGTGAACTGCCCAGATTCGCCATTCTCCCTGAGCCGGCAAACTGGCTGGTGAAGCTCCAGGTATGAGCGGATCCAGTCCGATTTTTCTTCCTAAAGGATTCAAGTTTTCTGCCGTAACCGCCGGGATCAAAGCCAGCGGCAAGGCTGATCTTGCGTTGATTCTCGCCGAAGCGCGTACCGTTGCAGCCGCACTGTTTACGAAAAACCGAGTGGTAGCAGCCCCCGTGGATGTCGGTCGCGCAGCGCTGGCACGAACGGGCGGGCGTGTGCGCGCAGTCATCGTGAACTCTGGAAATGCGAACTGCGCTACCGGTGCGGCCGGAGTTCGTGATTGCAAACGCATTTGCTCAGAAACCGCTCAGTTGCTCAACTCCCGACCGTATGAAGTATTTCCTTCTTCGACAGGCATTATCGGGGTTCCGTTTCCCACTGCCAAGATCAGCGCGCGACTGAAGCCCTTGCTGGATTCCGCCGGCTCCTCGGCTGAACATTTGCGCAG
>WNFR01032404.1_pt1 | contig 10550 bp, 12 predicted proteins | sample 5400221 | NCBI WGS metagenome assembly WNFR01 (sample SAMN13153357, study PRJNA577476) | soil metagenome | isolation source: 40 cm soil under Madrone tree | place: USA:California | collected 2016-06-14 | reverse complement strand
GGTGGTTTTCGCTGCCTTCGATGCCTATCCCGCGCCAACGGCTGGCGGGCGACGTCATCGGCAACCGGCTTCACCTCGTCAGCGGTGACGCGCAATCTGCGGGGATCGCCGATATGCATCTCCACGCGGACGCGCACGATGCCTTCGAGTTTGCCAAGCGCTGACGCGGCAGAGATCAGAAGCTCAAACGTTCCAGCAGGTCAAGCCGCTCAAACGGTTTGACCGGAGCGAAGCGATGGAACAATTTGAACGGGGCTCGGATTTCGATTTTTGGATTCCGGATTTGAGTGCTGTCGTTTGTTCCGGATTTCGAGCTTCGGATTTCGGATTTTGATTCGGTAGCATCTTTGCGCGCGAAACATGGGAGGGCCGCATGAGCTTTATCGTAGCGATCACAGATTATGTCTTCCCTTCTCTGGAACCTGAGCAACGTGTGCTGGCGCCCCTGAATGTGGAGTTGCGTCCGCAACAGTGCCGCTCTGAGGAGGAGATCATTGCGCTGACTCGAGACGCGGACGGTGTCCTGAATTGTTACGCAAAGATAACTGCGCGCGTCATCGAGAATCTCCATCGCTGCAAGATCATCGCGCGCTATGGGATCGGCGTTGACAACGTGGACTTGGTCGCAGCAAGCAAAGCCCGAATTCTCGTGACCAATGTCCCAGACTACTGTGTCGATGAAGTCTCGGACCACGCGCTAACCTTACTCTTGGCGCTCGCGCGCCAGATCGTTAGCGCCGATCGGGCCGTGAAATCCGGAGCCTGGAACGTCGTCGCTCATGCGGGAATTCGCCGGCTTCGCGGCCAGACGCTGGGGCTGCTTGGATTCGGCAAAATCGCCAAAGCGCTTGCATCGAAGGTACAGCCTCTGGGAATGAAGGTGCTCGTCTATGATCCTTATCTCGAACCCGCCGCGATCGCTTCTCTTGGAGCGGAAGCCATCAACTTTGAAAGGCTCCTTGCTGAGGCTGATGCGATTTCGATTCACGTGCCACTTTCGCCAGAGACACACAATCTGATCGGACAGCCCGGCAGATCATCCGCTGCGGCAAGCTCCGAATATAATTCTCACTCCACACCTGGCCTTTTATTCGCGCGAGTCCGTGATTGAACTGCAGACCAAAGCCGTCGAAGAGGTGGCGCGGGCTCTCAAGGGCGGGCCGCCTCGATCCCCGGTCAACCCAGAAGTTCTCAACCGATGAGATCTGAGGTGAAGAAGGAGGTGGTATGAGGTTGCAGGCTCACTGCACAGCGGTCATAGCCGTCGACATGCATCGAGGCCATCTGGATCCTTCTGTGGCGACACTGCCTTTAACTGCTGAACGCTGCGGTCCGGTGATCGCGCGAGCCGCGAAACTCTTCCACGAGCTTCGCGCCATCGGCGTCCGCATCATTCACGTGGTGACCGAATACCGAGAGTCTGAGGAGATCGCAGCCAATCCCTTTTGGAAAGCAATTCACGATGATCCGACCAAAGCGAGGAAGGGGATTCTCCGCCACAATCTCGCCGGAAGTCATGGCACGGAAATCATCGCGCCGCTCCATACAGAAGGTGATCTCGTCGTCAGAGGGAAGAAGCGCTACAGCGCTTTCTATGCAACGGACCTCGATTTTCTGCTGCGTCGTCTCGGCATTGACACCGTGATCCTTGCCGGCATCAACACGACAACCTGCGTTCTCTGTAGCGCTTTCGAGGCCACTAACCGCGACTTTCGAGTTGTCATCGCATCGGACGCCGTGGACTCCATGGATGGAGAGGAGATGCATCGCTTCGCCCTCCGACTCATGGAAGCCGCCATCGGATGGCCGCTGACCAATCCGCAGATTATGGAGGCCTTCAAGAGTTGCCCGTAAGAGTTGCTTAGAAGCTTTTTTTCTTCGCTTCTTCGAAGCGTTTCTCTGCTTCTTCGGCGCCCTCTGCCCGGTTGTAGTCCTGATCCAAGTCGCCGTCTCCAGCCGGGCTTTTCACGGTGAAGAAAACCGCCGGCCCGCCTATGGCACGGCTTCTGTGGTTGGTAAAGCGTGGGATGTGGATCAAGTCTCCCGCCTCGCAGATCCGCTCTTCGTCACCAAGGACGAAGTGAAGCTTCCCCTCGAGCACCAAAGTGAATTGCTCCTCGTTGGGATGCATGTGGAGCGGCGGACCTTCCTCGTCCGGTTTGGTCACAATTCCCGCCTTCATGAATTCGCCAACGGCAGATTGCACGAACTGTCGTGGGTTTGCCGTAGCGCGATTCTTTTGCATCTCTGCAATCTTGTAAAAAGCCATTTTCTCCCCTCCTATTGTCGCGGGCGGTTTTGCATTCCTCATTACTGCAAGGCGGGTAGATTGTCTACCTTGACGGACGCTCAGAGCCGCTGTTAGATTCACAAACAAGACGGCATTTTTCATGAGGAGATACTTGCCATGGCAGAAGCATACATTCTGAGAATCGATGCGTTGCCTGTAGTCGAGCGCGGCAACGGCATAGAGACCATTCCCCTCGTCACGAAGGAGATCGGCGCCAAGTACATCACGACGGGCTTGACCCGTTTCCCGGCTGGCGCGAAGGTTCCACTGCACTCTCACAACTGTGATGAGCAGGTAACCATTCTCGAAGGAGAGGCCGAAGCGGAGTTTGACGGACAGCGACACCGTTTGCGTCCTTTTGATACGACGCTTGTCCCTGCGGATAAGCCACATCGATTTGTAAATGTCGGGACATCGCACCTGACAATCCTGTGGATTTACACGAGCGGCGACGTGACCCGAACCTTCACCGAGACCGGCGAAACCGTGGCTCACCTTTCCGGTCGTGACCTCGTCAGTCCACTTCTGCGAAAGGAAAATAAGGGGCGCGAGCGGGCCAACCGTTCAATACGTTCAAGTCGTTCAAACGGTTGAAACTGAGCGCAGCGGTTAAATGGAGTGGAGCGGTTGAACAATTTGAACCATTTGAACTTATCATGACCCAAACTCCAACCGATCGCCGATTTCAATCAAGCGATCTAGAAGTATTCGTTGCGCGCGCTTTGACAGCCGTCGGGTTACCTACCGCAGATGCCGAACAGGTCGCGCGGTTGATGATTCTTGCCGACCTGCGGGGATCCGACGGCCACGGCATTTTCCGCCTGCCGCAGTACGTCCGGCGCATCAGAGCCGGCGGGATGAATCTGCGGCCGAACATTCATGTCGTCCAGGAAACAGAGGCGATGGCGCTGGTCGATGGCGATAACGGTATGGGGCACCTGGTGATGCGCTTTGCGGCGCAGGTCGCGATGGACAAAGCCGGACGCGCCGGAGTGGGCTGGGTCGGTCTTCGACGGAGCAACCACGCCGGGCCGGCCGCGCTCTACGCCATGATGCCGCTCGAGCGCGACATGATCGGGATCTACATAGCGGTCGGCAGCGCCAATCACATGCCGCCTTGGGGTGGAGTCGAACTGCTTCTGAGTACGAATCCGATCGCATTCGCGATTCCGGCTTTCCAAGAACCGCCGATCGTTCTGGATATCGCCACTAGCGTGGCGGCGTACGGCAAGGTGAAGACCAAAGCTCAACGAGGCGAGCTGATGCCTGAAGGCTGGATGATCGACTCGTTCGGCAAACCGTTGACTGACCCGCGACGAGCTGAAGAAGGCTTCCTGCTTCCTATCGGCGGTTACAAAGGCTATGGCCTCGCGCTCGTCTTCGGTCTGCTTGCCGGCACGCTGAACGGCGCCGCATTTGGTCGCGACGTGATTGACTTCAACAAAGACGACAAGACGCCGACGAATACGGGTCAAGTAATTGTTGCGCTTGATATCTCGCGCCTCTCGCCTGTTGAAGCGTTTAAGCGCAACATCGATGAAGTGATCCGCGAGATGAGGAATTCGAAGCGAATGTCCGGCGTTGAGCGCATCCGTCTCCCAGGCGAGCAGAGCCATTCAACATGGTTGGAGCGGAGCGCCAAAGGCATCCCAATGAACGAGACACTCTTTAAGGATCTGCAGCGGCTCGCCTCTGATCTCAGTATCGAAGGGTTTGCTACCTAAAATCAGCCGCGGGCCTTTTCCATGAACTGCGAGCGGAGCGCTTTGCTCCAGTCCGGAATGGCGCTGATCTTTTTTTCTTTCAGCAGTCCTTCCGCGATCTGCAGCAGGTAAGGGCGCACGTCCGTTGGGAAACCGACGTCCACCTCGACGTTGGCCATCGCCTTGTTAAATGTCTCGCGGTTCATCTTGTAGCCCTTAGATGTGAAGAAGCCATAGATGACGTCTGCCACCTTCGCGGGGTTCTGCTTGAACTCCTTTCCGACGTCGAGCCACGCGCGGAGATATTCGATGACCACCCTCGGGTTCTTCTCGACAAAGTCGGACGTTGCGGCCATGAAGACCGGCATCGGATCGTAATCGTACAGGCTCACCACCGTGGTGGCGATTCCTTCCGCTTCGGCGATGGAGCAGTAGGGATCGACTGTGACGAACGCGTCAATCGATTTGGCAGCTGCGGCAGCCACCATCTCGTTCACGTCCATCTTGACTTCCTGGTAGTCTTCCTTCTTGAGTCCGGCGCGCGGTGCGATGATGTCGACAAAGGTATTGCCCGTGGACGAGCCTACCTGATTGCCGACCTTCAATCCTTTGAGGTCAGCAACCTTGGTGATCTTCAATTCCTTCCGCGCCATGACGCGCGCAGTCTTTCCTACTTTTTCGATCTGCGCGATCGCCACGAGCCCGCCCTTGTCATGGCCGGTCACAAAAGATTGTCCTGCGTAGGTTCCGAGATCGACCTGTCGCGCCACCATCTGCTGCATGGTCAGATTACCCGACGGGACAGCGAACTCCTCGAACTTGAGCCCGCGCTTCTCGAGTGCGCCCGAACGGAGCAAATAATAGGTGGGCATCCCCCAGATATTGGTTTGATAACCCTGGCGGATGGTCGTGCTCTGGCCAAAGAGAGCTCTAGGCCCGAGAACTCGTGCTGCCGCGAAGGTGCTAGCGGAAAGAATGAGGAACTCACGGCGCGTCAATCTTCTCAGTTTCATTGCCTATCCTCCATTGTATTTTTGGATTTTGGATACTTCGACTTCGCTTAGTACAGGTTTTAGATTTTTGATTACCGGAATCAGAAGCGAATAACCGAATCCGAAATATTTGTACGTGAGTTTCGCGGTCACTGTTGCCTATTGCCCAATGCCTGTTCCCTACTACTTTGTGCGTTCCAGAATATCCAGGCCGTTGTGGCGATCGATGACGTAGAGGAGCCCATCGCCGTCGTAGAAGACATCATTGCTCTGAGCCGAGCGATAGCCCTTGGCTGGGTCCGGGATAAAATATCCCACTTCTTCCGGGCGATAAGGATTCGCAATATTCACGAGCCGCAAGCCGCCGCTAAACCAAGTGATGGCAAGGATGGTGTCGTACACCTGCTCCTGTGGTTGGTGGCAGCCGAATCGCCCCGCGCGATTTTCCACCGCGCTCTCGGGTACGATGTAATTGCAGCCAATGTAAAGGCGGTTTTGCCACCGCAGTGGATGGTGCGTCCGATGGTCGTCTCTCTGCCAGTTGGGTCGCTCGCCCCCTCCGGTCCACTGGCCTGGCTGCCACCATCGCCCGACTTCTTTAACCTTCGTCGGATCGGCCAGATCATAGACGACCGTGATAGCGCCAACGTAGCCCTCCAGCTCTGTCGAGATATAGGCGTAACGCGAATCGAGGTCGAAGCGATGAACCCCGATTCCGCCAGTCTCCACGAAGGCGATTTCTCTTGGGTTGGACGGCGATGAAACATCCAGGATTTTAAATCCCGGACGCATTACTTCCGGCGTGGTTCGGCAGCGCTCATAGTTTACTACGAGAAGATGATCCGTCACTCGGGCCTTATGGGAGTGGGTATTGGATGGAACCTCTAGCTGCGCCAGAATCCTGGGTGCCTTCGGATTGGCGACGTCCACGATCGACGTACCGAGCGGCGGTTCCATGTGCCCTACGTATGCGATCCGGTCTTTGACCGAAACTTGCCCGCCACCCGGAAGATCGAGATGTCCAATGTGCCTCAAATTGTGAATCTTCACTTGCTTCCCTAGCCTGGATTCTTCATTTTGGATTTTCGATTTTGGATTCCGATTCTCGGAAGGAGAATTTAAGAATCGAAGCCGAAAAAATTTCGTTCATGTGTTTGATTCGCCTAATCCAAAATCCAAAATCGGAAATCAAAAATCGAGTGTCAGTTGCGTCCGACGATGTGGTGAACGATTTCCTTCTGATACTCCAAGAAATCGACACTCAAAGTGTCGCGAGGCCTCGGCAGCGCGATCTTGACTTGAGCCTTCACTGTCCCCGGGTGCGGCGAAAAGACGATGATGCGGTCTGCCAGGTATACCGCCTCGGCCACGTTGTGAGTCACGTAGATCACCGTCTTCTTGGTCTCTCTCCAGACATCCACCAAAAAACGCTGCATCTCTTCGCGAGTAAGCGCATCGAGGGCCGCAAAGGGCTCATCCATCAGCAGGACCGCTGGATTGTATGCAAGGGCGCGAGCGATGGCAACGCGCTGCTGCATCCCACCGGAGAGCTCGTGCGGATACGATCGCGCAAACTTCTCGAGATTCACGAGCCGAAGAAACCGCAGGGCAATCTCCTCTCTCTCTTCCTTTGGAAGCCCCTTCATCTCCAGACCGAACTCCACATTGCGCTGAGCTGTTCTCCAGGGAAAGAGTTGGGCAAAGTCCTGGAACACGACGCCGCGGTCAAGCCCTTTACCGGTGACGGCCTTGCCACCGATCAGGATCGCTCCTTTTGTGGGCTCAAGAAACCCGGCGGCAATGTTAAGCATCGTAGTCTTGCCGCAGCCGCTCTGCCCGACCACGCACAAGAATTCTGACGGCTCGACGCTAAAGCTAACATCTTGAAGCGCCATCACCGGATTGTCGGCGGAGTCATATTCAAGGGTAATGTTGCGGAGCTCGATCTGAGGCATCAACCTATCCCTTCGTCGCCCTCACCATTCCCCAACGGCTTACGGTGCGTTGCTCGATCGTGTGGAAGATCAGCCGCTCAAAAGCGAATCCAATGAGACCGATAACTGCAAGGCTCGCCATCATGACGTCGGTATTGAGAAACTCCTTCGAGTCGAAGATCACCCACCCGAGCCCCCAATTCGTCGCGGCGATCATCTCACCCCCGACCACCGCGATCCACGCCCGGGCGAACGCCTGTCGAAGACCCGTGATCACGAACGCGAGTGATCCTGGTAAGACGACTTTCTGAAACAGTGCCTTCTCATCAGCTCCCATGGCCTCTGCTGATCGGATCCAGAGCCGGTTGACCGAACGCACCCCTGTCCAGGTGTTATAGATCACCGGAAACGTGGCCGCGTAGAAAACCAGCGCGATGGTCGCCGCATTGCCGAGACCGAACCAAAGGATGAAAACCGGAACCCATGCCAGCGACGGTATCGGCATGAGGACGCTCACCAGTGGAACAAAGAAACGCTCCACCCGCCGAAAACGTCCCATCAAGATGCCAATGAAAATTCCCACCACGCCCGCCAAGAGGAACCCGAATAGAACACGATAAAGCGTGTAGAGTGTATGGCGAAGCATTGCCCCACTGAGAACCATTCGACCGAGGGCCGAGCCAATTAAAACCACGGACGGCGCCAGCACAGGAGCAAACAGACCGCTGCGGGCGAATGCTTCCCAGATGAGACACGCCATGCCGAGAGAAAAGACCGCTCCGAGAATGGGTCGCATCGAGTTTTTTGTTAGCATGGTTCTACGCTCTCGTGCCGCGTCGAGACGCGAGTATCACAAGGCCCGAGCGAGGAACCGACCGGAGCGTTACACGGACTAGTACGTGAGGATCGGCGACGACCGAGAACGTAGTGAGACGATACATATCGGCGCGGCATCATCCTTCCATCATCCCCCAGCGCACGAGCGTCGACCGCTCGAGCTTTTCGAAGACCAGTTTCTCCAAAAGGAATCCGACAAGCCCGATCACTGCAATTCCGGCCAGCATGACGTCCGTGTTCAAAAACTCGCGCGCGCCGAAAATGAGCCAGCCGAGACCGAGCCTGACAGAGGTCAGCATCTCGACGGCAACCAGCACTCGCCAGGCGCGAGCCAATCCCAGTCTCAAGCCTGTCAAGATGTAGGGCAGGGCGCCGGGAAGAACGACCTTCCAGAAGAGCTGGCGATCCGCGGCGCCCATCGCCTGCGCAGCGCGGATCCAGATCTCTTTCACAGCTCGCACACCGGTCCAGGTATTGAGCACGACGGGAAAGGCCGCGGCGAATGCCACGAGAAGAACGGCGGGAAGATTACCCAGGCCAAACCACAGGACGAACAGTGGCGCATAGGCCAGACCCGGAATGGGATTACCTATGCTGACGAGCGGTAGCAAGAAATCCTCCGCCCAGCGGTAGCGGCCGATGATAATCCCTAAGCTCACTCCGACGAAGGTAGAGAGGAGAAAGGCGAGGATTAATCGGAGCAGCGTGCTCGAAGCATGGATGAGCAGAATTCCGTTGCCGAGGAGACGGACAAAAGTAGAGAAGATGGTCTCGACCCCTGGAAAGAGCTTTGGCGGGAACGGCCCCAGTCGCGCAAAGGCTTCCCACAGAATTGCAACGACAATAAAGGGAAAGACCACCTCAGCGAAGGGAACGAGCGCGCGTCGCATGTTCAGCAGAGAACGATCTTAGAGCCCGGCCTTGGCTCTCCGAAGCAGCTCTTTGTTGAGGGCTTTGGTAATATCCGGGATGGAGTTGAGACGCCCTTCTCCTGCCCCCTTCAAAAGATCCTGCGCCTGATCGGCGAGATATTTCTCAATCTCCGGCGTGATGTCAGTGTCCCAACGCATCCGGCGCAATGTCTTATCGAGGACCGACACGGGCACACTACGGCCTGCCGCCTCCTGCTCCTGCCAGTAGACTTCGGCCGCTTTCTCCGGCTGCTCCTTGAGAAGCTGCACGGCTCTCAACCAGCCGCGTAGATAGGCAACTACTGCCGCGGCGTTTTCTTTGATCACCTTGTTGGTCACAGTCGCGATAAATGGGAGCGTGTCGTACTTACAAAAGTCTCCCAGGCTCCGTACCAGCCCTTCGTGTTCTGCGATTGCAACATAGGGATCACCGATGCCGGTCGCATCTACTGCTTTCGCAATAAGCGTTGGGATGCGATCCTTTTGATCAGCGACATTGGCGACCTCGTAGTCCCCGGACTTGAGACCGAAAGCCGGAGCAATCTTCGCGGCAAAGATGTATTCAGTGACCGTCCCTCTGGCGAGCGCAATCCGCTTGCCTTTGAGCTGCGCGATGCTATGAATGTCGGATTCCTTGCGCACGACGATGTGGTTGGTGCCGCAGAAGTAGGAGTTGACGGCAACCGCGGTGTAAGGAACACCTTTCTCCAGACCGATCAAGAACGGCGTCGTCGCGGTCGCATTGATGTCGATGGCACCCGCAATCATGGCGTCGCGACCTTCACGGCCGACGCCGAAGCGGCGCCAGTCGACTTCTAAATGCTCTTGCTTGAAATAACCCTGGCGGATCGCAATGACGTCGGGTGCTCCCTGCACCGCCCCATGCACTCCCAACCGAATGGTGAGAGGTCGCTGGGCGAAAATGGTGGGCGCCATGCCAAGGACCAGAACCAGCACAGCTATGCTGAGGAATGTTTTTTTCATGGCATCCTCCACTTGCCGTTAAGCTCGGGAAATCTGGTTTCGCGGAACTCGAAGGATGCTCTCACGCGGTTACACATGATACCCTCTATAGCGCCGGTGCTCGGGTTTGGTCAAATCCGCGCACTTGATTTGAAGTCAGACGGTCTGCTGTTAATTCCGCCTGGCGAATGTGGTTTACTCTTTGTTCCCCTGACGGAAAACTGGGAAAAGATCTAGGAGCAAGATACAGGATGCGCCTATTGGCTTCGATATTTACGAGCTCCTGAGACGCGAGCATTTTGGGCAAGTCGAATGGTCATCGCACAACTGCACAACGTCACCAACCATTTATAGATGTGTGCATTTGCGACCTGACGAAATGAAATATGCCCCCAAAGCTGCCCCCACACCGCTGCTTTGACTGCGGCTCGCTTCAATCCGCCGTTGTAACCATTCCTGGATCTCGGCTTCCAACCAGCCCACGGCGCGCCCGCCCAGGCTCACTGGCTTAGGGAATGTGTCTTGCGTTATACGCAGATAAATTGTAATTAGCGCCAGCCCGGTGCTTCGCTTCACATCCGGAAGTCTTAAAATCGTGTGCATCGTCGTTACACCTCTGTGGAAGTTATTATGCACACGGTAATCACATTAATTCAGCCGATTAATGGGAAAAACTCAGCGCATAGTGAGTCAAATTCAGATAGACTTCTTAGGATTTCGATCGGTCCTTAGCTCAGAACCGCCCATCGCCAGTGGAACGGAACGGGCGACCGGGGGTCGAACCGGCGACGTCCAGCTTGGGAATTTGGTATCGAATTTAGTAGATTCTTCTTTTAGCGCAAGAACTTACCCAACAATTTCCGCTCTAACATACTTCTTTCGATCTTTAGTGATTTCAACTAGTTTCACGCGTTCTACTT
>WNFR01022639.1_pt1 | contig 10550 bp, 10 predicted proteins | sample 5400221 | NCBI WGS metagenome assembly WNFR01 (sample SAMN13153357, study PRJNA577476) | soil metagenome | isolation source: 40 cm soil under Madrone tree | place: USA:California | collected 2016-06-14 | reverse complement strand
CTGATCGCCGACAGCCGCGGCGCCGCGGTGCTGACCGATTTCCTCGGCCAGACCAAGCCCGATGTCTGGGTTGCCGACCGCTATGCCGCGCAAACCGGTCATGGTAGCGAACGCCAGCTTTGCTTGGCCCATCTGCTGCGCGATGCCCAATATGCCATCGATGCTGGCGACATCGGTTTCGCGCCGGGATTCCACAAGCTGCTGCAGCGCGCCGTGGCCATCGGCCAGCGGCGCCCCGATCTCAAGGACACCACCCTCATCCAATATCGCGCCGACCTCGACCGTAGGCTCGACCGATTGCTCGCCGTCAGCCCCACCACCGCGGCCGGCCAACAGCTCGCCCGCGGTATCCGCAAATGCCGCGGCGATCTCTTTGTCTTCATCACCCGCCGCGATGTGCCCGCCACCAACAACGAATGCGAGCGTGCCCTGCGGCCCAGCGTGATCTTCCGCAGAGTCACCGGCGGGTTCCGCTCAGAATGGGGCGCCCGTACCTATGCCGACGCTCTATCCGCCACCGCAACCGGGCGGCTGCACGGACGTTCCGCTCTCCACGCCCTCCGTGACGCCCTTGCCGGCCGCCCTATCCTCGTTCCACCGTGATCAGGGGTGAGCAGTTACCCTGCGCTTGGCTCGTGGTGGGGATTGTTTATAATCATCCTGATGATGCCTGCGCTTATATGCCGGCTCGTCGATGAAGAAAGATTCCTGGCAAAGAATCTACCGGGCTATGTGGAGTACAAAAATAAGGTGAAGTATCGGTTGGTTCCATTCGTCTGGTAGCAAAATCGCTCACGCCGCTAGTTCGGCTTATCGGCGGTTTTGCCGCGCAGCGTGCCGGCCGGATGTCGCGCGGTTTCTTCCCTCGACGGCATGCCGCTTTTTATAGCAACATGCACGTATGTTAGGCTCGCTTTCCTTCGGTCGCGACAGCCGGGTCAATGCGCTGCTCGGCGCCGGCCATTTTCTGTAGCATTTCTATCAGCTCTGCCTGCCGCCGGCCTTCATCGCCTGGCAGCAGGCCTTCGACGTCTCCTTCGCCGAGCTCGGCGTGGCGATGGCGGTGATGTCGGCGGCTGCAGCGTTGCTGCAGACCCCGATGGGGTTTCTTGTCGACCGTTACGGCGCACGGCCGTTTCTGGTTGGCGGGACGCTGTTGATGACCCTGTCGATGGCGGGGTGGGGTTTGCCACCGCCTATTGGCAGGTGGTCGGGCTGGCGTTGCTGTCGGGTGTCGGCAACTCGGTCATCCACCCGGCGGATTACGCGATCCTCAGCGGCTCGGTCGGCCGGGCGCGGCTCGGCCGGTCATTCGCCTTCCACACCTTCGTCGGCAATATCGGGTTTGCCGTTGCACCGCCGGCGACGGCCGCCCTGATGTTGCTCTTCGGCTGGCGCGGCGCGCTGATCTCTGTCGGCGTCCTGGGCCTCCCGGTGGTCGCGACGATCCTTTGGCAAAGCCGCATACTGGTCGATCGGGCACGCCGCCCGCAGCGGCGGGCGGAAACGCCCCTTTCCGGCACCGGACTGTTGTTCAGCCGGTCGGTCCTAATGTTCTTCGCCTTCTTCATGGTGTCGTCGATGGCCGGCGCCGGCATCCAATCCTGGCTGATCACGATCCTGCATCAGGTCCACGGGCTCGACGTCGCTGCGGCCTCTTCGGCGCTGACCGGGTACATGGTCGGGATGACCGGCGGCACTCTCGTAGGCGGGTGGGTGGCCGACCGCACCGATCGCCATCTGCCGTTTGTCGTAATTTTGACGATTGGGTCGGCGGCGCTCTTATTGTTGATCGGCATTGTATCTTTCGCCGAACTCCCGACCATCGCTGTGCTGTTCGCTGCCGGCATCATGATTGGGGCGAGCCGCACGCCGCGCGATGTGATGGTCAAGGATGCGGCGCCGCCGGGTCAGATCGGCAAGGTGTTCGGTTTTGTCAGTTCCGGCATGTCGCTGGGCGGCGCGATCATGCCGGTTCCTTATGGCTTGATCATCGATGCCGGCAGGCCCGATCTGGTGTTGGTGGTGGTCGCAGCACTGTTGATGGCGAGCCTCTTATGCGCAGGAGGCGCCCGCTTCGGCTTCCGCCGCGCGGCGGTGCCCGTTGCCGCGGAGTGATCCCGGTAGCGACTTGCTTGTGCGCCTGGCCGGCGATACTCCAATACTAGTGATCTTTGCCAATTCCATCGGGGGCGTTTGGACATTGACCCGCTGGAGGACACAACACGTCAACCAGGTTTGTGCAGGCCGAGAGCGTCAGCATTAACCCAACGACAATCACGTAAAGTGCAAATATTCGCCTCATCATTTTGTTCTCCCTCAGATCGGCTGATCCGTCGTAGCTTGCGGCCTTCTCGACAATGGCGGGGGAGCATCAAGCGCCAGCGTGTTCGGCGTCGCCTTAAAAGTAACCATAAGGCCAACGGTGTCGCTGTAACCCGCCGACCCTTGTGCCGCCCCGCCGGATCGGGGACAATCGGCGCAAATCGTGGCTCATGGGAGGGGTCAATGCGGAGGGTCGGACCGAACTCGTTTACCGAAATCTATTTCGCCGGCTGCAATCCGAGCTTTGTCGAGACGAGCGACGGCTACGTGATGATCGACTCGCCACAGCAGCCGATCGACGCGGTGCGCTGGCGCGAGCGGATGGAGGAGAAGGCCCCGATCCGCTACCTGATCAACACCGAGCCACATGGCGATCATATCTCGGGCAACGCCTACTTTCCGCACGTAACGGTCGTCGGGCAGATCCAACTCCAAGAATGCTTCGAGCGCTATCTCTATGCGTTCGGCACGCTCGACGAAAAACGCGAGCGCTTCAAGGAGACCGATCCCGACAGCGTCTGGCTGGTGGGTCACCCAGACTACCCCGCCGCAAACCCTCCGAGCCTGACCTTCACCGACACCCTGACCCTCCATATCGGCGGGCACACCTTCAACATCATCCACATGCCCGGCCACACCGCGCCGCAGACTTCGGTCCATGTGCCGGAAGAAGGGCTCGTGTTCACCGGCGATAACGTCTTTCACAAATGCCGGAGCTGGCTGCAGGAGTGCGATCCCTGGGAATGGCTCGCAGCGTTGAAGAGCATCGAGGCGCTCGATGTCGAGACCATCATTCCCGGACACGGGGATCCCTGCAGCAAGGCCTATTTGAAGGAGCAGGGCCAGATCGTCGAGAACTGGGTCGGTTATATCGATCGCTTCGTCAATCGCGGGCTAACTGCAGACGAGGTGCTGAAGGAGCCACTCGAGGTCACCAAGCAGGATCCCTACCCGATCGGGCAGCGTCTGTTCATCCATGATGACAGGCTGACCGGGATGATCGTGCGCAACCTCCACCAGCGAATCTTGGAGAAGAAACAGCGGGCGAGCGCCGTTTAATCGTCGTCATTCCGGGGCGCGGGCACCGCCGGCGAGCCCGGAATCTATGAACACCGGCCTTTGCCAGCCAACTATAGGTTCGTGTTCCTAGATTCCGGGCCTAGCCCTCCGGGCCATCCCGGAATGACAATTGTCCGGATCCGCTGTCGCGGGAATGACGGGACCCCGTGGATCAGGTGAGGTAGACCATGGCAGAGCAGAAATGGATGATGCGCGGCGAGTACATGGAGAGCTGCAACTGCGACTACCTGTGTCCGTGCATTTACACGAACCCGCAGGCCGCGGTGACCTACGATCACTGCACCGCGGCGCTGGTATTCCGGATCGATGAAGGGAGCTGCGGCGATACCAGGCTCGACGGGTTGAATTTCGCGCTGGTCATCCATTCCGGAAAAGTCATGGCCGACGGCGACTGGATCTTCGCCGGAGTGGTCGACGGGAGGGCGGATGATGCGCAGCGTCAGGCGCTTGCCGCGATTGTCGGCGGCGAGGCGGGCGGCCCGCCCTCGTTCATCCGCGAAAATCTGGTCAGCGACTTCCGCGGCGTTCAGTTCAAGCCCATCGAATTCAACCTGAATGGGCTGCAGCGCTCAGTCGCGATACCCGACATCGTCGCCTTCGAGATCGAAGGCGTCGCCTCGCGCAACCGGAGCGGGGAACCGTTCTACATCGACAACACGGCGCACCCGGCCGGCCGCCGCCTCGCACTGGCGCGCTCGAAAGAAACCCATGTGCACGGCTTTGGCCTCGAGATGGACCTCGTGGGAAAGGGCAACAACGGCCATTTCGCGCCCTTCACCTGGGCAGCTTAACCAGGCCGGCGCGGCAGCGGGCGGCGTTCCACCTGAAAGGACGGCTGTCTCCTCGGCTGCGGGCGCGGGCTGAAGCCGTTGGCGACCTCGTCCCCATCGCTGCCCGCTCGCGCCGGCATCCGATGAGGCGAACGCTGCGGCCCGGCAGCCAGCCGAGGTGGTTTGCGGTTGCAATGTCCACGAAACCATAGCGCAGCCGCTTTCCCGTCGCCGGATCACGGGCAACGGAGGCGCTCAGCACAATCCCGAACGAATCGAAGGTCTCCGCCAGCTGATCGTCGGAGAATTCCGGCGGCAGATTTGCAACAAAGACATTGCCCCGGAAATGCTGTGATCTCATCGGCTCCCGCCTCCTGGCCCGCACATCCCGACACCTCGGATGGCGCGAGGCAGGGTGAATTCGGTCGTGACATTTTGGGAATGTAGACTTTGCAGTGCTGGTTTGCAGGATCGCGCCGGGTGGCCAATCGTCGCGGTACTCAAAAGGGTTATGGTTTAACAGCAACCATCGGAGGTCATCATGATTCCGCGTGAACGCTGTGCCTATTCGGCGATCGTCGACCGGCCGCCGCTCGCGTTGCCGAACGGGAATCGTCTAATCGTGTGGACCATCGTCAACCTGGAGTTCTGGGACATCGCACGGCCGATGGCGCGCCAGGTGTTGCCGGCGCCGACCGGCCAGGTGCTGTTGCCGGACGTCCCGAACTGGGCTTGGCACGAGTACGGGATGCGGGTCGGCGTGTGGCGTTTCTTCGAGCTGTTCGCGCGGCTCGCGATCCGTCCGACCCTGTCGATCAATGCCCGGGTATGCGAGGAGTACGCGCGCGTCGCCGGGGCGGCGCGCGACGCGGGCTGGGAATTTATGGGCCATGCCTGGGAGCAGATGCCGATCCACCAGGTCGAAGATCAGGCCGGAATGATCGCCAAATCGCTTGATGTGCTCGAGCGGTTCGCCGGCGCCCGGCCCGTCGGCTGGCTCGGTCCGGGACTGACCGAGACCGAGGAGACGCCCGACCTGCTCGCCGCCGCCGGGGTCAAATACATCGGCGATTGGGTCTACGACGACGAGCCGACAGAAATTCGCACCGCGCACGGGCCGCTCGTCACCTTGCCCTATACGGTCGAGCTCAACGACATCCCGATGATGCTCGTCCAGCATCACGAATCCGCATATTTCACGCAGCGCTGCATCGACAGCTTCGAGCGGCTCTATCGCGAAGGCGGCGAGCGGGCAAAAATCATGGCGATCGCGATCCACCCCTACATCAGCGGGCAGCCGCACCGGATCAAATACCTCGAAGCCGTCTACGACCACATCAACCGCTATGCCGGCGTGCTGCACTGGAACGGTGTCGAGATCCTCGATTGGTATTTGTCGGCGAAGGCAAAGAGCTGACCGTAGCGGAGGGGGTCATGTTGTCGACGGAGCGGCTCGAATTTTCCGCCATTGCGCACCGGCCGAAGCTCGAACTGCCCGATGGCGCGAGGTTGGTGGTCTGGGTGATCGTCAATGTCGAGGAATGGGATCCGACACAGCCAATGCCCCGGACCGTCTTGACCCCGCCGGCCGGCGGCGCGCCGATGCCCGACATCCCGAACTGGGCTTGGCATGAATACGGGAACCGCGTCGGCTTCTGGCGGATGCTGGAGGTTCTCGACCAGCATCGGATCCGCGCCGTGCTCGCCGTCAACGGCTCGGCCATCGCGCACTACGAGCCGATCGCCCGCGCCGCGCTCGACCGCGGGTGGGAGTTCATCGGCCACGGCTTTACCCAAAAGAACATGCAGAAGGTTGCCGACGAGCGGGACGACATCCGCAAGACCGCCGCGGCGATCCGCGACTTTACCGGCAGGAAGCCGCGCGGCTGGCTCGGCCCCGGTCTCACGGAAACCTGGGAAACACCGGACCTCCTGGTCGAAGAGGGGTTCGAATATGTCTGCGACTGGGTGCTCGACGATGAGCCCGTCCTGATCAAGACCCGCACGACGCCGATCGTCAACATCCCCTACACGCAGGAATGCAACGATGTGGCGATGATGCTGATCCAGCATCACAAGGCGAGCGAATACTACGATCGGGCGATCGATCAGTTTGAGCAGCTCTACTACGACGCGGCCCGGTCGGCGCGCGTCATGGCGCTGGTGGTGCACCCCTACATCATGGGCGCGCCGCACCGGCTGAAATATTTTCGCAACGCCCTCACCCATATCCGCGAGCAGCCAGGCGTGCTGTTCTGGACCGGCGGAGAGATCCTCGACTGGTACTTGGCGCAGCGGAGCGCGGGTTGAGTTCGGCTCACACCAGGAGCTTTTCCGGCCCTTGCGGCGGATCGCGCACGCGCACGCCCGTACCCTACTAGGTCGCGATTGACGCCGCCTCTTCCGCAGCGAGCTTTGGCTGCGCAGCAAAAAAGGCCGCGTTCTCCCGGCCCGCGGCGCAGGCGCGTGCAAAGACGATCATGTGATGAGCGACGAGCCCGACGTGGATCAGCTCTTCGATGCGGCCGGCGCGCAGCGCGGGCCGGGCCATCCGCCAGAAGGTGCGGCGGTAGTCGCTGAAGAGCCCGATGCGCACCAGCAGCTTGACGATGATGACGAGGGCGCGGCGCAAATTGGCGGGGCTGAGGCGCGCTCGGGACAATGGCGGGGTGATGCGTCTGGGGTAAGTGTGCTGCGCGTTGCGGGCAAAGCGGTGATAGATCGCTTCCGGTGTGTAGGCGTGGCGGATCGAGCGCCGCCAACTCTGCAGAACCTCCTCATAGGGCCGGGCGAAGACGACGTTCGACTCGCGCCCCTCCTGTTCGCGGAGCCGCCCGGCTGCCTGCAGCCGATCCCATAACGGCGTCTTTGGCAACGCCTGCAGCAGGTTGATCGTCAACACCGGGATGTGCGCCCCGTCGATGAACTCGATCAAACGGTCGGCGGTCTCCGGCGTGTCGGTGTCGAGACCGAGGATGATGCCGGAGACGACTTCGATGCCGTAGCTGTTGATCGTGGCGATCGCCTCGAGCAGCGGCACCGCGCGGTTGTGCGACTTTTGCATCGCCTCCAATGCAGCCAGCTCGGGCGTCTCGATACCGCAGAACATCGTGCAGAAATAGGCCTCGCGCATCAGCGCCAGGATCTCTGGGCTTTTGGCGATATTGAGGGTCGCCTCGCAGCACAGCTGCACCGGGTAGCCGTGTCGTTGCTGCCAGGCGATGAGGTGGGGCAGCAGCGCGCGCGCCGCCTTCTTGTTGCCGATGAAATTGTCGTCCACGAAATAGATCGAGGTCTTGATGCCGGCGGCGAGCAGCGCGTCGAGCTCGGCGACGACCTGGTCCGGCGTCTTGAGACGCGGCTGACGGCCGTAAAGCGCTGGAATGTCACAAAACTCGCAGCGATAAGGGCAGCCGCTCGAGAACTGGACGCTGCCGATGAAATAGCGCCGGCCGTCGATCAGCTCATAAGCGGGTATCGGGAAGTCGGCGAGCGGGAGGCGCTCCTTAGTGACAAACCGGCGCTGCACAGAGGGGAGGCTGACATCCTCGTCGATCGCACGGATCAGCGCGTCGGTCGCGTCGCCGATTTCGCCGAGATGGAGATAATCGAATTCAGGGTATTGCTCCGGAGAGGCCGAGACGGACGAACCGCCCAGCACCGTCGTTTTGCCGAGTGTCCGCGCCCGCCGTGCCAGAGAGTTGATCTCGCCTTTCTGGACGTGCATCCCGCTGACAAAGACCGCGTCGGCCCAGGTCAGCTCCTCATCGCTGACCGGCCGAACGTTCTCGTCGACCAGACGAACTTCCCATCCTTGCGGCAAATAGGCGGCGACGAGGAGGATCCCTTGCGGCGGCATGAAGGCCCGCACACTGTCCATCAGCGGATAGGCGTGATGGAAGGTGCCGAATGACGGGGCGTAGCGCGGAAAGACGCAAAGGATGCGCCGGCGATGGCGCACGGAAACCTGACTCTTCATGCGGGGCACGAACCTGGCATTGTTGACCGACGGCAATTCTATCGCCGCGCGCGGCGAGGAGTTCCCGCGCAATTGCTCCGATCACGGGCGGTGGTGCGGGATCGCGTCCCAAACCGGCTTGTAGTCGTAGGTCGGGTAGAACTCCGTGCGATAGCCGCCCCAGGCGCTCCCTTCGACGACCCGGTTCGTCTCGCGCAGCTTATCGGCGGGCACCCGCAAGGTCACCACCTGTCCGACACCCATCATCACATACCAGGACACGATTTCGACCCCTTCGGGCGGGAATTTGTCGTACCAGCGGGTTTGTTTCAGATGCTCGTTGATCTGGTCGACCGTTTTGCTCTCATCGTGCCGCAGAAAGATCGTCAGCAGAAACGCGCCGGCCTGCGGCACCGCAGCGCTCGCGCTCGGCGGCGCCGATTGGGCCGCAGCCGCCAAAGGGTCTCCCGAGGAGAACAGACCCGACAAGAAAGCCGCTGCCATGACCGAATTATGTCCCCAAAAGCGCCTCATCAAGCCACCTCGCCGCCTATAGGGTTGCCGACCTCGCCCGCCGTTACAAATCGAGGCGCCCGGCAAGCTCGGCAAATCCTGCGACCACGATGTCGGTCTTTGTGTTTGGGATCGGGTCCGGCGGGCCGGCCGGCCCCCATTCGGCCGGGCGGTGGACGAAGGCGGTTTGGTAACCTTCGCCACGGGCCGCGTCGAGATCGAAATTATGACAGGCGATCATCAACATTTCGTGGGGCGGCACCCCGAGAAGCTTTGCGGCGCGTTGATAGGCCTCCGGCCGGGTCTTGTAGACCCGCAGCATCTCGCACGGGATCACTGCATCCCAATCGATCCCGTTCCGACGCGAGACGTCGATCACCAGTGACAGGGTCAGGATCGTGAAGGATATGCAGACATAGCGCTGCCGCAGATGCGAGAGCGCCGGCGCAAAGTCCGGCCAGGCGTCGAGCTTGTGCCACCGTCCCGCAATCGCGCGCCGATCCTCGCTCGAAAAGGCCGTGATGCCGCTGTCGCTGAGAAGTTCGTCGAGCATTTCGCAATGGACATCATCGATGTTGAAGCTCGGCTCGACAGCATCGAGCATCCGCCCCAGCGAGCGGCGCCGATAATCATTGGCTAGCGTGTGCCAGTCGTGTTCGACGCCGCGCCGGGCGCCGCACTCGGCAAGCACGGCAGTGATGCCGCCGTGCCAATCGAGGATTGTTCCCCCGGTGTCAAAGGCCAGTACCTTGATCCCGTGCATGCCCGCTCCGCTCAGCCCGTGCCCACGCGCGCCGCCGGAACCATGAAATTGCCCGCGATCAGCTTGAGCCGCTCATCTTGGCTCGCAAGGCAAGCCTCACGCAGGGCATAGATCGCAGCCCCGGCCGCAGTCTCGTTCCAGAACCAGTCACCGAGCTGCCGGCTCGACGGTTTGCCGGCGCCGGCAGCGCCCGCTTCCAGATAATAGGCCTTCACATCGTCGACTGCGAAACGCAGCATCAGTGGCGCCGAGAACCCATCACGCGGGCTTGGTGGGGCCTGTTCGCGGACCCAATCGGCGACATAACGGCCGCAATCAGCCATCGACAACGCGCTCAGCCCCACGGTCGTGCGACCGTGTCGGGCGAGCCAATGATCGTGAGCGCCCAGCAGCAGCGGGATTTCCCTCTCCAGCTGCGCCGCGAGCGTCTCGGCCGAGCCGTCGGCGGCTGCGTCAGGAACGAACGGCGGATGCCAGACTGGGTCGGGTTGCGCGCGCGGGTCGTCATCCGGGAAGTCTTCGATGATCACCGGCCCGTCCTCGCGGTCGAGCAGGTGCAAGGCCGTGAGGATCCCCCGCTTCTGGAACGCGGGGTCATTCGGCGGACCAAACGGCCGCCCGAGCTCAAACGGAACCCAAAGCGCACGCGGCGGCCTCGTGTTCTCGGTCTGCGGTCGAATGAGGCTGATCGCGACCGTCGCGATACCCTCTTCCTCGAGATAATGCCCCAGCGCGCTCACGGCGCGCGTGCAGAGCGGTCAAACGGGAGAGAGAATGACGGCGTCGACCTCGTCGTGCTTCAGACGGCCGGCCAGTTCGCGGGCGTACGGCTCCATTTCTACCGGATCGGTGGCCCCCATAAACGAGTAATGGGTCTGCGCTACCGAGCCGATCGCGCCGTCCGCGGCAAGCTCGTTCAGCCGGTCGAGCGGGAAGACGACGTTCCAGTCCCCCTGAAATCCGGTGCGGTCGAAGTTGATCGAGATATGACTGATCAGCAATTCCTCCGGCTTGATATCCGCCGGGATGGCCCGGTAATCGGGGTCGCGTCCACGAAACGGGTTTTCGCCGCGCACGACGAGGCCGGCCGAAGATACGATCGCGACTCGGCGGCGCGACAGGGCGGGTCCGGTTACCCACG
>WNFR01017877.1_pt1 | contig 10551 bp, 7 predicted proteins | sample 5400221 | NCBI WGS metagenome assembly WNFR01 (sample SAMN13153357, study PRJNA577476) | soil metagenome | isolation source: 40 cm soil under Madrone tree | place: USA:California | collected 2016-06-14 | reverse complement strand
AACGTAAAGAAGTTCGGTTTCGGTATCGGGGGCAGCGGTGGCCGCGGTCCTTTGCTCTGCCGCAGTGGCCAAAACTTCGACGGCAAGTGGTCCACCCCTGCGATGTATTCAGTCGGCGGTATGAGCGCTGGTTTCCAGGTAGGCGGCTCGTCCACTGATTTCGTCCTGCTGCTCATGACTCCGAAAGTTGCAAATCAAATTCTGAACGGAAAGACCAAGATGGGCACGGATGCGACGGCAGCGGCGGGCCCCGGCGCCACAGCGGCCAGTGCATCGGACGCCGAGATTCTGACCTACGGGAAGGCCGAGGGACTATTCGCTGGCGTATCCCTGGGAGGCGCAACAGTGGAACCAGACAATGACGCGAACCACCGCCTGTACGGCAAGACGCTGACCGCAACCAATATCGTGCGCGAAACCGGTGTCCAACCAACGACTGAAGGAAAGTCCTTGGTTGCAGTGCTTGACAGCAAACTCACAAAGCACAGCAACTGAAAAGATTTTAACTCTATTTGTTCCGAGCTAGGACGACAGGCGTTTTGGGACAGGGAATTCATTTTTCGGGTAACTCATCTAAGCAGGTACCGTGCTTCATGAACTCAGAGATGAAGTGGGAGATTCTGCAGGAAGGGCTGAACAAGACAGTCTCAGTGCCGCCTGCAACCGGCTAGCCTTCTGAAAGAAGTGAGCGTAAAAAAACAAATGTCTCTTTATTGCAAGGCCCGGCCGCTGTTCTTGGTTGCACTGCTATCAACCCTTTCGGGTATCGTCCCGCAAAACGCCGACGCTCAAGTAAGCGAGCCTGACCTCAAAGGAGGCCTCGACTCCGATTCAGGTTCACGAGCGCCTGCTAGCGCGCAGTGGGATATTTTTCTCAAGCGGTGCCCAATCAGAGAGAGCACCGGGGGGCTCGGGAAGCATTTCAGCCTTGAGCGTAGTTTTGATGCCGATGCTCTTGGATTTGGCCCGAACAACAGGGACGGCTCTGAAGACTTTTCCTTCCAACTTGTCAGCCTCGGCGAGTGCGCAGACCAAACTGGTGACCTTGCAACGCAGGTTTTGGCTCCTCTGCCGGCAGCGCCATCGCAAGACCTTCACGAATTCCTTGTTGATTCTAGCTCGTCGGGAGCTACCGTCGCGGCGCCACCGCTGCCGAACCAACTGAACTCTTCCGATCAGGGGTGGCACGTGTCTATTTCCCCCTATTTGTGGTTACCGGGATTGCACGGCACGATTGGTGCGCTGGGCCAAGACGCCAGCGTGCATGCGAGCTTCGGGGACATCTTTTCCAACTTCAGTTTTGGTTTGATGGGCGCCCTGGACCCTCGCTACAAGCGCTTCGTGATGCCGCTCGATTTCATGTGGATAAAGCTTTCCAACGATAAAGCAACGCCCTTTGGCATTTTAGCGACGTCGGTAAAGATTAAGGTCAACCTGGACCTGCTGACGCAGAAAATAGGCTACCGCATTATTGACGTGGGCAAGTTTAAAGTGGACGCATTGACAGGATTTCGCTACTGGCATGTGGGAAATACTCTGAATGTGCAGTCATCCCCCAATAACACAAAATTCTATGGCTCCGCGGATTGGCTTGACGCAGTCGGGGGAGCCAGAATCCAAGCCACACTTTCTCCCAAGGTTGCTCTCACCATTGCAGGAGATGCCGGCGGCGGCGGGGCGAATTCGGACTACCAAGTAGTCGGGCTAATCGGCTGGAAGCTCAAGAGAGTTATTCTGCACGCTGGGTGGAGGTATCTGTCGGTGAATTATCGACCCAGCGGCGGAACTCTTTTCGACGTAACAATTTCAGGCTTGGTACTTGGTGCGACGATTCCCTTAAAGTAGGTCTTGAAGACTGTCCCGAGTTTGTGCCCGGCCCCATCTCCCTGCCGGTCCTTGGGCGCCGGACCTCCTGCGCGTGATAAACTAGCCCTTCGCGGATATTACTTTGTAGTTTTCCGCCCCCCATGGAGACCCTTTGCATCCGGCAGTCTTGACACTTGAGCAAGCGGTTTTGCGGTTTGGCCGCCAGAAACGCAACGGCCGCCGCATCATTTTCACCAATGGCTGCTTTGACCTGCTCCATCCCGGCCATATCCGAAGTTTGGAACTCGCGCGCGAATTGGGAGATGTGCTCATCGTCGGCCTGAACAGCGATGCCAGTGTTCGCCAACTAAAGGGCGAAGGCCGTCCTATAATCCCCCAACGCGAGCGCGCGGAAATTCTCGCCGCTCTGGAATCCGTGGATGCTGTCGTAATCTTTGACGATTTGACGCCCCGTGAAGTGATCGCCCGCTTGCTCCCGGATATCCTGGTAAAGGGCGGCGATTGGCCCGGGGACCAAATCGTGGGCCGTGAAGAAGTGGAAGCCGCCGGAGGTCGCGTCGTTTCCGTCCCCGTCGTGCCCGGCTATTCGACCTCAGCCATTCTTCAGAAAATACGCGAAGGGGCGCGCCCGCCGCGGCCGGCGGAATCCTGATCAACCGCGCATGATACTTCCAGCCGTCCGCGAACGATTAGAGGCCGTCCTTCGTCATGCCGCGATGGAAGGCGCACTCGCCGCACTGCGCTCCGGTGCCACCCACGTCTCGCTCACCGGTTTGCACGACGTCGCCAAAGCGCTCGTTGCGGCCTATTTGACGCGCGAGCTTCGCCGCCCCGCATTCTTCGTGACCGATTCGAATCGTCGTGCCGAGACCCTCGCCGAAACACTGCGCTTCTTTAGCGGCATTTTTCCAGGCGCAACCGGCGGTGTCGCCACACTCCCCGCATTCGACCGCCTTCCCTGGGAATCGCAAAGCCCTCACGCCGACATTCTCGAACGCCGCGCCGCTACCCTCTTTCGCGTCGCCGACGGACAGATTTCCCTGGTGATCGCCCCCCTTGCCGCCGCGCTTTGGCGCTACCAGGATCCCGCCGCCTATCTCTATCTCACTCGCACGCTCGCAAAAGACACTGACATCCCCCACGAAGAATTGATCACCCATCTCGGCTCCGTTGGCTACACACGAACCGAAATGGTCGAGCTACCCGGCCAATTCGCCGTGCGCGGCGGTATCATTGACGTCTTTTCTCCGGAAGCCGCGCGCCCCGTGCGCATCGAGTTGTTCGGTGACTCCGTTGACTCGGTGCGCGAGTTCGACCCGCGCACGCAGCGCTCGATTGCGCCAGTTCAGCGCACCACGCTCCTGCCCTTGATGGAATGGGCCGTTCCGCCGCCAGAGAAAACGGATCTCAACGCTTCTGCCTGGGAGACCCCATCTTTCTTTGGGCCAACCGCGGAACCCGGGCCCAGCACACTCTTTGAGTTGGCGGAGAGTTCCCTGCGTCCGATGGTCTTTCTCGATGAGCCGCAGATTTTGCGAGAAGCCGCCACAAAGCATCTCGCCGCTGCCACTGAAAACTACGAGCGTCACGGCCGCGCCAACTCACCCGCAGCCTCCCATTACTTTTGGTCCGAAGCGGAATTCGCTGCTGCACTGGAAAAATCGTCGCAAATTCGCATCGAACAACTCGCCCTCGGAATCGGTTCCACTCCGCAGTTCGAGCTTTCCTCCCGGCCCTGCGCTCGTTTCCACGGCGACGTTGTTGCCTGCATGACCGACGTCAAGTCCCAGCTCGCTTCCGGCGGAACCGTTTTCCTCACCGCCGCCAGCACCGGGGAAATCGAGCGCTTCGCCGATATCTGCCGCGAATACGAAGTCCCTTACGTTCTCGGCGAATCCGAAGACGCCGCCGCCGGATTCACCGCCGAAGGCGCCCACGAATCCGCCGCTATGTTGCTGATTCGCGCGCCTTTCCCCGAAGGCGTCGCCTTTCCCGAAGCCCACGTCACGCTCTTCGGCCACTCCGATCTTTTCGACGTCACTCCCACCGTCGAGCGCCCCAGCCGCAAAATCCGCACCTCCGGCTTCTTCGGCGATTTTGCCGAACTCAAACCTGGAGACTACGTCGTCCACGTGGATCACGGCATCGGCCAGTTCGAAGGCCTTCGCCAAATTGAATCCGGCGGTCACAATGGCGAATTCATGCTCCTGAAGTACGCCGACGATGCGCGCCTCTATGTTCCCCTCGAGCGCATGGACCTCGTCCAAAGTTACCGCGTTCTCGAAGGTACGCATCCCCCGCTGGACAGGCTCGGCGGCACCGTCTGGAACGCTCGCAAGACGCGCGCGCGCAAATCCGTCGAAGACATGGCCGACCAGCTTCTCGCTCTTTACGCCGAACGCAAGACCACCGAAGGTTTTGCCTTCTCCCCCGACGGCAATTTCCAGCGTGAATTCGAAGACGCGTTCGAATTCGAGGAAACCACCGACCAGATCACCGCCATCAGCGACATCAAGCGCGACATGGAACGCGCCGAGCCCATGGACCGCCTCCTTTGCGGCGACGTCGGCTACGGCAAAACAGAAGTCGCCATGCGCGCCGCCTTCAAAACCGTGATGGACAATAAACAGGTCGCCGTTCTCGCTCCCACCACCGTCCTCACTTTCCAGCATTTCGAAACTTTCAAGAAGAGATTCGCCGCCTTCCCCGCGCGCATCGAAATGCTCAGCCGCTTCCGCAGCGCCGCCGAACAAAAGAAAGTTCTCGCGGACCTCGAAGCCGGCAAAGTCGACGTGGTCATCGGCACCCATCGACTCCTTTCGAAAGACGTCAAATTTGCCGACCTCGGCCTTCTCATCGTCGATGAAGAGCAGCGCTTCGGCGTCGCCCACAAAGAGCGCCTCAAGGAAATGCGCAAAAACGTGGACGCCCTCGCGCTCTCCGCCACTCCCATCCCTCGCACCTTGCACATGTCGCTCGTCGGCCTTCGCGACATGTCCGTGATCGAAACGCCTCCGCGCGACCGCCTGGCCATTCAAACCGTCGTCGCCCCCTTTCAGGAAGAACTCGTGCTGACCGCTATCGAAACCGAACTCGCCCGCGATGGCCAGGTCTTCTTCATCCACAATCGCGTCGAATCCATCTATTCCCTTGGCGCCATGGTTCAGAAACTGGTTCCGAAAGCCCGCGTAGTCGTGGCTCACGGCCAGATGGCAGAAAAAGAACTTGAGAGCGTCATGCTGAAATTCATCCGCGAGGAAGCGAACGTCCTCGTTGCCACCACCATCGTCGAAAACGGTCTGGACATCCCGCGCGCCAACACCATTTTGATCAACCGCGCCGACCGCCTCGGTCTCGCCGAGCTCTACCAATTGCGCGGCCGCGTCGGCCGCTCCACCCAGCGCGCCTACGCCTATCTTCTCGTTCCCACGGATACCTCGCTCTCCGACATCGCCCGCAAACGACTCGCCGCCATGAAGGAATTCAGCGAATTGGGCGCTGGCTTTCGAATCGCCGCGCTCGACCTCGAACTCCGTGGCGCCGGCAACATGCTCGGCCGCCAGCAGCACGGCCACATCGAAGCCATCGGTTTCGACATGTACTGCCAAATGCTGGAGCGTGCCGTTTCGAAGCTCAAGGGCGAAGAAGTCGCCCCCGACCTCCGCACCACCCTCAATCTGGGCTTCGACGTTCGAATCCCCCAGGACTACATCCCCAGCGAAAACCTCCGCCTCCGCACCTACAAGCGCATTTCCTCGGTCGCCTCCGAAGCCGACAAGCAGGACGTTCGAAAGGAGCTCGAAGACCGTTTCGGCAAACCCCCTTCTTCCGTGGAAAACCTTTTGGAGTACGCCGCCCTCAAATCCATGTGTGAGCGCCTGCGCATCTCCGCCGTGGAACGCCAAGGGACCCGCATCGCCGTCCGGTTCCACCCCGAGACCACCCTGGACCCGGCAAAACTGGTCTCCGTGGTACGCTCTCGTACAGGCATAAAGCTCGATCCCAGCGGCGTGCTCTGGATGGAAGTCAAACGGGGAGAGTCCATCCCCGCGGCTTTGAGAAACGTATTGCTCGGCCTTCAGGGGCAGGGCTAAACTTTAGAGGTGAGGGAATTGATGCGAAATCTAGTTCGAATCGCGGCGCTTTGCGCTGCTTTGCCCTTGGCGGGCATGTCCGTCTCGGCACAAGAGCCGCCCCAAAGTGCTCCGCCAAAGCCAGCCCCCGCGCCGACTCTTGAAAAGCCCGGCATGGCCGCGCCCGACCCCAAGTCCGACAAACTGGAAAAGCCCGCAAAACCCGCCGCTCCGAAACCGCCCAATCCGGAAAGCGGCAAAACCGTCGAAGAGATCATCGCCCGCGTCAACAATGAAATCATCACCCGCTCGGAGTATGACAAGGCCCGGCAGACCGCTGAAGAGGATGCCAAGCAAGAATGCCAGAACCGCTGCACCCCGGAGCAGCTGCAGAAGGACATCGAAGATCGTCAGAAACACACCCTGCGCGACCTCGTCGATCAGTCTCTCCTGGTCCAACGTGGCAAGGACATGGGCCTCAGTGTGGAGGCCGACGTCATTAAGAAACTCGATTCCATCCGCATCGAGAACAAGCTGGCCAGCATGGAGGAACTTGAGAAAGCAGTTGCCGGTACGGGAATGAACTACGAGGATTTCAAAAACAATATTCGCAACACTCTATTGACCCAGAAAGTGATCGGCAACGAAGTCGGCTCGCACATCAACATCAGCGATGACGAAGTAAATAAATATTACGAAGCGCATAAGAGCGAGTTCGTGGGGCCAGAGCAGGTCGCGCTGCGCGAAATCGTGGTCAGCACGGAAGGCAAGAAGCCGGAAGAACTTCCCGATTTGAAGAAAAAAGCCGAGACGGCCCTCAAGCGTGTCCAGGACGGCGAAGACTTTGGAGAAATTGCCAAGCGCCTTTCCGACGGCAGCACCAAGGCCCAGGGCGGTTTTCTTGGCCAGTACAAACACGGAGAGCTATCCAAGGAGCTCGAAGACAAAGTTTTTAAAATGAAGCGCAACGAACTGACCGACGTGATGGAAACCAAGCAAGGCTACTTGGTTCTGCAAGTCCTGGAGCATTACGACGAAGGCATACAATCGCTCTCCAAGGTCAAAGGTAGAATCATGGATGAGCTGTACAGCGCTGTACAGCGCGCGCATGGAACCGGCCATGCGCGAGTATCTCAAGACTCTGCGAGAGCAGAGCTACGTCGTGATCAAGCCGGGCTTTCAGGATATCGCGGGCGGCGGAGGCACCGAGATTCAGGAAGTGAGCGCCACGCCGGAAGCCACTAAAGCGGCGAAGCGGGGCCACAAGAAATTCCTGCTCTTCGGCAAGCGTTCCGGCTCGGTCTCCGGCACATGAAGACGTCGTTCGTCACCGATCTTAACTCCGAACAAAGCATCACCACTTTTTTCCTCGTTCACGAAAAAGAAATTCGCAACACCCGCGAGGGCAAGCCTTATCTGCGGCTTGAACTCGGCGACCGCAGCGGCACCATCGAAGCGCGCATGTGGGATCAATTCGACGTTGCTGCGAAGGACATCAGCCGTGACGATTTTGTCAAGGTCAACGCCCGCGTCGAGATTTACCGCAACAAGCCGCAGCTTTCTCTCCAGCAACTGCGTCTCGCCAAACCCGAGGAAGTCGACCTCGCCGATTTTCTTCCGCAGACCAAGGAAAACGTCGAAAAGCTCCACGCGCAGTTGCTCGAATACGCGGGCTCAATCGCGAATCCCTGGCTCAAGAAATTAGTGACCGGAATCATTTCCGATCCCGTCATCGCCGCGAAGTACAAACGTGCCCCCGCCGCAAAAGTGATGCACCATGCCTATCTTGGCGGCTTGCTTGAACACGTCATTGGTTTGTGCGGCCTCGCCAAACAAATCGCCGCACACTATCCCGAGCTCGACGTGGATTTGCTGCTCACCGCGGCCATGTTGCACGACGTCGGCAAGCTCGAAGAGCTGTGCTTTGAACGCGCTATCGGCTATACCGTCGAAGGCCAGCTCCTCGGTCACATCGTCATGGAGCTGGAAACCGTTTCGAAAGCCATGGATGCCATCGAAGGTTTTCCCGCCAACTTGAAAACCGTCGTCCAGCACATGCTCATCAGCCATCACGGCCAGTACGAATTCGGCTCGCCCAAGCTCCCCATGATTCGCGAGGCCATGGCCTTCCATTACATGGACGACCTCGATTCCAAACTCGCTGCCGTCCGCGCCGCTCTCGCCGTCGACACCGGCGAACCCGAGTGGTCCGCCTACAGTGGCGCCCTCGGCCGCAAATTCCTCCGCCTGGACCAATTCCTGAAACCCACCAACGTCAAACCGGAAGAAAACGTGCCCAACCCAAAACTGTTTCCGTGACGATAGAGAAATTCGGGAAGAGACCGGACCGCTCCTACGGCGGGAAGCCTTAAAACCGGAGGTTATGCGGCACCCCCGGCCACGCGAAGTTGTCTCAGCTTTTTAAGGATGCGCCGCACGCGGGTGCTTCAGCCGTGAAACCTTTTCAAATGTTCCTAGCGGGCGAATCGGCGTATACTTTCCGAAATCTCGAGGTCAAAGCGGATTCATCAAGGATTTCAAATGTTCCTAGCGGGCGAATCGGCGTATACTTTCCGAAATCTCGAGGTCAAAGCGGATTCATCAAGGAACATATGCGTGCTCGAATACTTTCGACCCTAGTCGTCTGCCTGCTTGGATGCTTCGCGGTTCGTGACCTGGCGCAAGAAAAATCAGACGTGGCGAGCATTCGTACCCTGGAATCCAAATGGGTGGATGCGTATAAGCAGCGGAAAATCGCCGACGTTGCGGCGCTGCTGGCAGAGGACTACGTCATTACTTTGGAAGACGGCAGCACGTATGGCAAGGTCGGCTTCATCAGCTATAACGCCAGACCATTGCGCGTGGATATCGCCGACTTGACGGACGTCAAGATTCACATGCACGAGAACATAGCCGTGGTGACCGCGGGCTATCACGAACGCGGCGAGTTAGGCGGAAAACCTTATGACTATCGCGATCGGCTAACCGACGTGTGGATGAAGATCGGTGGAAAATGGCAACTCATTGCATCGCACTATAGCGTGCCGACGAATCTTTAATTGAATTAATCCGAGGAATTAGGGACAGAGAAGATTTTGTGATATTTGTTTGATGAGGCTCGTTTTGCTCGCGAGGGCGGGAGATTTTCAGAGTAGGGGAAACGTCCCGTCTGGAACGTGTGAGAAAATCGATCCGAGGGATTTGTCGGGTGACCCAAAATGTATCCAGATATCGCAATCGTCGTTTATAAGCGCTCCAAACTATAAATTCTTGAACGCCGATTCCGCCCAAATCGCGAATCTGCATTTTTTAACACGTTCGTGTCCCCCGCGGTCCGATTTCTATTTCTAATTTGCAGCTGTAGGCCACCCGGAGCCGTCTCGGCCTTTTAAGGATGCGCCACTCGCCCATCCGTTAGAGTCGCGGCGGGTTGGACGGAGCGCGCGCGACGATGAGGCCGTAGACGAAATTGCCGGAAGCGAAGCCGGCGCGCATGGCCTGAAAGGCTTTGAGATGGGAGACAATGTTGCTGCCGTATTTGGCGGCGAGTGCCCAAAATGATCTGTTTTTAATGATGCCCAGGCCCAGGTCCCAGGTTTTGGCGCAATTCTTGTTCAGAACTTCGCGGTGCGTGATCTGCAGGCCGTTCGAAATGAGGTATTGCTCATAGTCGTCCATGATTTGCAGTTCACAGAGCATGCCTTTTTCGATGGGCTGGATAAATTTCTTGGTTTCTGCGCTGGTGAGATTTTCCTTCTGGAACCAGTCGATGATCGCGAATGCGCCGCCGGGCTTCAGAAGTCTGCTGGCGGAGACAAAGAAATCTTCAAGGCGCTGATAGTGGGAGATGGATTCCACAGACCAGAGAACGTCGAATTGCTTCTTGAAGTCCATAGCCTCGGCGTCCATCAGCAGGAACTTGACGTCGATTCGTTCCCTGGCGGCAGCCGCGGTTGCCATTTCCACCTGTACTGGGGAAATGGTTATGCCCGTGACGGTGGCATTATAGTTTCTCGCTAAGAAAAGACTGCTGCCGCCCATGCCGCAGCCAATGTCAAGAATTTCGGAGCCGTGTTTTATGTCTGCGAGCTGCGCGAGGTGCTCGACGAGCTGAAGCTGGGCCTTTTCCTTTGACTCATCCCCAACAATCCAATAGCCGTGATGCAGATGCTCCCCCCAGAGGGAGGGATAGTAGGGGCTGATGACGTCGTAGAGCTCGATGATTTTATTCTTATTGTTTGAACGGCTCATAGCGGGAGGGCTCCACTCGGGAGCCGTTTCTGGTCTCCGGCCAGAAAACAAATTGGCATTCTAATTGTTGGAACGACTGTAAGCAAATGGCAATCTGCTGATAGAGCGCCTGAAAACCGCAGGGATGCGGCATCCGGCATGCGGCACCCGGCCGTTTATAAAATGTGCACGCGAACAGCCGCACACAATTGACTTGCCCGTGTACCCTCCGCTTATCATTCGGAGATGAAATCCCGGTTTATTTTTCGCCCACGTTCATCCTTAACTGAGAGGAGCATTACCGGATGCCCACTGACTGCAAGAGAATCCAGAAACGGACCCCCGCTACCGTGGCTTTGCAGATCACTAGCGCGAAGCAGCCGTTCATCACGGAATTGGCATTTACTGAAAACTTCAGCTT
>WNFR01008730.1_pt1 | contig 10552 bp, 4 predicted proteins | sample 5400221 | NCBI WGS metagenome assembly WNFR01 (sample SAMN13153357, study PRJNA577476) | soil metagenome | isolation source: 40 cm soil under Madrone tree | place: USA:California | collected 2016-06-14 | reverse complement strand
GATCCTCCACCCACGGAAGCGATACGTCCATGGTGACAATCTGGTCCACGCGGAACCCGGGATTCACATCGAGCACTTTCATCAGGCTGCGCCCGAGCAATCCCGCGCCGACCACAAGAACCATGGTGATCGCGATCTGCGCCGCCACGATTACGCGGCCCACACGCTGGCTGCCTTGCGAGCCGGCTTGCCCACGCCCGCCTTCCAAGAGGCCCTCACGCAGGTCGCCGGATGTCGCGCGCGCGGCGGTGAAGACTCCGAGGCCTGCGGCGACTGCGGTAGAAAGCAGGAGGGCGAACACAAGTACGGGAATACTGATTGAGACGCTGTCCAGCCGCGGGAGGTTTTGCGGCGCCAAACTGATTAGTCCCGCCACGCCCCAAAATGCTCCCAGCACGCCAAGGCCGCCGCCGGCGAGCGTAAGCAGAAAAGCCTCGGTGAGGAATTGACGGACCAGCCGTCCGCGCGCCGCACCGAGCGCGCTGCGAATGGCGAGCTCACGCGCTCTCACCGACGATTGGGCAAGGAGCAAATTCGCCACGTTAGCGCAGGCGACCAGCAGAAGAAATCCCACTGCTCCGAAAAGCAGCAGCAGCGGCGAGCGAACTTTGCGCGTGATCGATTGCTGTAGCGGGACGACAATTCCATCCTTGAGGAGATAATCGCCTTGCTCGCTCGACGTATCGTGAATGCGCCGGGCTATCGCGCTGATGTCTCCATTCGCTTGCGCGACCGTCACGCCGTCGCGAAGGCGCCCGACCGCAGAATAGTTATGGGACGTCCTGCTTAGATTTTCGCCGCCCAAATCGGCCGGCAGCCACAAATCCACATCCGGCGGAAATTGAAATCCGGCGGGGAGCACACCGATGACGGAGTAGACCCCGCCATCAATCTTCAGGTGCGACTGGGAGAGGTCCGGCGGCGATCCCAGATGCTGCCTCCAGTATCCATAACTGACAAGAACGGTGGGGCCAGCCCCTTTTTTCGCGTCGCTGGCGGCGAAATCCCGCCCGAGGATCGGCTGAGTACCGAAGACCTTGAGAAAGTTGGGCGAAACGCTTGCGACCGCCGTGCGTGTCGGCTGCGAAGTTCCGGAAACGGACGCGATGTTGTCATTGTATTTCGCAATCGCCTGAAAACTGCGGTTCTGGTCCCGAAAGTCGTCGAAGTTCGGATCCGCAAGTCGAGACCATCCGCCCGTTGAGTTGACCTCGGAGACGGCCATGATCCGATTCGAATCGGCATAGGGCAGGGGGCGCAGCAACACGCCGTATACAACACTGAAGATTGCCGTGGCCGCGCCGGTGGCGAGCGCCAGCGTCAGCACCGCGACGGCCGTGAAGCCGGGATTCTTGCTCAGCACGCGCAGCCCGTAGCGGATGTCTTGCAATAGCATTTCGAGCGCCGGCAGGCCGCGCCGCTCGCGATAATTTTCCTTGGTCTGTTCAACTCCGCCGAGTTTCATAAGTGCCTCCCGTCGTGCTTGTGCCGCGGTCATGCCGGCGCGCAGATTATCTTCGGTGTGCAATTGGAGATGGCTATCCAACTCGGCGGCGAGTTCGCGCTCTCGCCGGTCTTTGCGAAAGAGTTCGCCCAGGCGCAACAGCCATGTACGCAATCGCCTCATCTATATCCTTCATGACACGGACCGGTCTGAAGACCGGCCACTACAAAAGTCATTCGTAGCGCAGCGCGATCATAGGATCGACGCGTGTGGCACGACGGGCCGGGATGAAGCTCGCAAAAATTGCCACTGCTGCAAGTAGAGTCGCCGCGAGAACAAATATCAGTGGATCGTAGGGTTTCACACCATAGAGAAGCGCGCTGGCGGCTCGGCCGGCGGCCAGGGACATGGCACCGCCCGCAAGACAGCCAATTCCCAGCAAGGCCACCGTCTCATACAGAAACATGCGGAGAATTTCTCCTCCACTGGCGCCAAGCGCCAGGCGTATGCCGACTTCGTTTGTCCGCTGGGCGACTACGTAAGCAATCACACCATAGAGACCGACGGCGGCCAGGACGATGGCGAGCAAGCCAAAAAAACCGGAAAGCCAGGCCATGAGCCGGTCATTTATCAAGGAATCGTGAACCATGGTGTCAAAGACTTGATAGGTAGCGATGATGTCCGGACTGATGCGAACAACGGCGCTCTTCACGGCGGCAAGAGTTTCGGACGGTGGCAAATTGGAACGAATCAGGACTTGAGCAAAAGCTGCGGGGTGCGGGTCCTGGGACTGAGGCAAATAAACGATAGGAGCCAGAGCCCCGCGAAGACTGCGATATTTCGAGTCCTTTACAACGCCCACAATCTCAAAGCGCATTTCTGGAGTGCGCGGAGTGGCTTCTCTCCAGAAACGCAGGCCTACGGGATTGGCGCCATGGAGAACCAGGCGAGCGAAGGATTCGCTGACGATGGCGACGTTTTGCGAGGCCATCAAATCGTTGGGGAAGAAGTTTCGCCCTGCCAGGAGACGAATGCCCATGGTCTCGAAATAGCCTGGGCTGACCATGCTAAAAGAGCACTCGGTCTGATGAGACGAATCCGCCCCGTCCATCCACACTTCATTGGTCCAGCCGCTTTCGCTGAGGGGAACGATGTTGGTTTCCGCGGCGAATTGCACGCCGGGAATTTGTTCGAGGCTACGCACGAGGTCGGCCTTGAAAGGCTGGCGGCGTTCGACGAGGAGATTCAACCGGGACAGATCAAGATAAGAAATTAGGACTCCCTGCCATTGAAGGCCGGTGTCGTTGGCGGCGAGATTCAAGAAGCTGCGAGTGAACAGCAGCGCGCCGATGAGCAGCATGAGCGAGAACGCGATTTGAGAAACAACCAGAAAGCGGCGGAGTGTGAAACGCGCAGGACCAGAGGTGACTGCCCGGCCCGAGGACTTCAGAGCGGCGCTGGGCGAAACACTGGTCCCGCGGAGAGCTGGCGCGAGGCTGAACAGAATGCAGGTAGTGGCCGCGACACCGGAAACAAACAAGACCGTTCTCCAATCCAAGTGGAGGGGGAGAAAGATGGGATTGGACTCGGTGGCCAGAAATTGCACCAAGAGCTGGCTCAAGAAAGTGGCGACCCAGACTCCCAGGATCGCCCCGGCAAAAGCGAGCAGAACGCCCTCGGTCAGTAATTGGGAGAGCAGTCGCATTCGGGAGGCACCGAGCGCGGTTCTTACGGTGAGCTCACGTTCGCGAGCGCTGGCACGCGCGAGCATGAGATTCGCCAGGTTAGTACAAACAATTAGCAGCACAATGCCGGTGATTGCAAGGAGCAACCAGAGAGATCTCGCGTAGTTCTCGCGCAGCAGCGAAAGGCCGCCCCCCGCCGGTTTGGCTGTCAATTTGAATTTCAAAAATTGTGGAATGCTGGCTTTCGGATAGTCCGGCCGAAGGGAAGCTTGCAAAATGCCAGGCGAAATTGTGGAGAGATGCTCACTGGCTTTTTCGACTGTCCATCCGGGCTTCAAGTGGCCCATTACGACCAGCCACCACTCGACACTGGAGTTCAAGCGATTGTCGTCAGGGTCTAGAATTTGGTCCGCGCAGAGCGGGATGGCCACGTCAAACTTTTTGCCAACCTCCAGGCCGGTGAAATTTGCGGGTGCGATGCCGATGATTTCGTAAAGGCGGTGTTCCAGGGTAAGTTTCTTGCCGATAGCTGAAGGGTCCGCCGCAAACTCGGTCTGCCAGAATGCATGCCCGAGTACGACGCCGGGGGAGCCGCAGCCGCGTGCATCGTCAGCGTCAACGAACAGGCGTCCTAGTGCCGGCTGTATCCCGAGTGCGCTGAAAAAATTGCCGCTGACCTCGAGCCCTAAAGCGAAGCGTGCTTCTCCGCTGGGGCTCAGGTTGAACTGGCCGGGACTCCACGCAAAGACACTGGAAAATGCTTGTTGGCGTTGGCGAATCTCTTCCCAGAGCGGATAGGTCGCATCCGCGCCCCAGAATTCGACGCTACCTCTGACGCCTTGCCTGTTGGCGATGTCGACCTCTGCGATTTCTTGAGGGTTGCGCACCGGGAGCGATCGGATAGTCAACGCATCCAGCATCTGGAAAATGGCCGAATTGGCGCCAATCCCCAGCGCAAGAGTCAACACTGCAACGGCTGTGAATCCAGGCTTCTTCCGGAGCATGCGCAGCGCAAACTGGAGGTCCCGTAGCAACACTTCAAAGAACGGAAGTCCGCGCTGGTCGCGGTAGTTTTCCTTGGTTTGCTCGACTCCGCCGAGTTTGATCAGGGCCTGGCGGCGCGCTTCTGGCGCGGTCATGCCCGCGCGCAGATTGTCTTCGATGTGCAATTGGAGATGCGACTGCATCTCAGTGGAAAATTCGCGGTCGCGCTGTTGCCTGCGGAATAGTCCGCCGAGCCGCAGAAACCAAGAACGCAATCGCCTCATAGTTATTCCTCGCGACAGTAACCGGTCTGAAGACCTGCCTGCGGCAAGCCGGCCGGCCACTACAAAATCATTCGTAGCGCAGCGCGACCATCGGGTCGACACGCGTGGCGCGTCGGGCGGGGAAGTAACATGCCGCCAACGCGACGGACCAAAGAAGGGTGGCCACCACCGCAAATGTCACTGGATCGGTAGCCTGAACACCAAACAGCAATCCGGCCACCGCGCGCGAAAGCGCCAGCGCCACGACGAGACCGATTGCCACGCCCAAAAGAGCAAGACTCGCGCCTTCCCGCAAAATCGTTCGCAAGATGTCCGCTCGATGCGCTCCCAGAGCCATGCGAATTCCGATTTCATGCGTACGCTGGCTGACGGAATATGCCATGACGCCGTAAATGCCGATCATTGCCAAAACCAGCGCGAGAACGGCAAAGACGGCAAAGAGAACCGCACGGAATCGCGAGCTCGCCACCGATTCGTAGAGCAATTGATCCATCGTACGGACGTGAGCTATCGCAAGCTGGTTATCCAGGGACAAGACTGCGGATTGAAGAGCGGAAACAACCTCTTGCGGAGCGGACGCACTACGGACGACGACGTACATTTCCCGGGCGAACCACGGGCACCAGCCGGAATCGAAATAGGGAACATACATTGTCGGCTGATCCTTTTCGCCCAGACCTTCGTATTTCACATTGCCCACAACGCCGACAATCGTGGACAACTCCCCTTTGGGGTCGTACTCACCGGTTTGGACTCTTGCGCCTACCGGGTCTTGATCCGGGAAATATCGCCGGGCCATATTTTCATTGATGACTAGGACGTGTGTGCCAGGGGAACGATCCTGGTCCGAAAAAAGGCGGCCCCGAAAGAGAGGGATGCCAAGAGTGGCGAAGTAGTCCGTGCCGACGGGAATTTCGCCTACGGCCGGAGCAGGCTGGCCGGGCGCGTCAGGTTTGCCTTCGATGTGAAATGGATTCGTAAGTTCAAGCAGGTTGGGAGGCAGGCTCATGGTCATGCTCGCGGCTTCAACTCCGGGAGTATTCTGGACGCGCGCAAGGAGTTGCTCGTAAAACGAAGTAACCTGCGGTGCGTTCGCGTAGCGCGCTTGAGGCAGAGTGAGCAGCGCGGTCACGATGTGAGACGAATTGAAGCCTGGGTTCACGGATTGCAGTTGGGACAAGGTTCGGATCAGCAGGCCAGCTCCAGTCAAGACGACAAGCGCCAAGGAGAACTCGGCCACGACGAGCACGCCGTGCAACCGGCGGGCGCTCCGGCCTGAAGTTGCAGTCCGGCCTCCCTCTCTGAGCGACGGGCCGGCAGGTGAACCTGAGGAACGCATCGCGGGAACCAATCCAAATACAATTCCGGTCATGATCGCAATCAGCGCGGTGAACGCGAGGACGCGGCCATCAACGGTAATCTCCTCCATTCGGGGGAGTACGTCCGGGCTGAGGGCAAGAATGGCGCGAACACCTCCATAGGCAACGGCAAGACCGAGCAAGCCCCCGAAAACCGCCAAGACAAGGCTCTCCGTCAGCAACTGGGAGATCAATCTTCGGCGGCCCGCGCCGAGCGCCGAACGGATAGCGAACTCGCGAATGCGCGAGGCGGAACGTGATAGGTGCAAATTTGCAACGTTGACGATAGCGATTAGCAGAACAAAACCCACGGCAACAAGAAGAATGAGCAAAGCTTCGCTTGTATCGCCAACCATGAGGTCCTTCAGTGGCACGACGATAGTGCTAGTGTCATCCGAAAGAGGAAACTGTTCTTTAACCTGTTTGGCGATGAGGGAGGCATCCGCGGCGGCCTGCGTTTCAGAAATACCCGGCTTGAGGCGGCCAACGGTTGACAACCAGTAGGGCGGACGCTGGTTTGCGGGCTGCAACTGAAGGATGGGCCACAATTCGTTATGCGAACCGAAGTGAAAATCCAATGGTAGGACGCCGATCACTGTGTAGCTCTTGCTGCCGAGTCTGATACTGCCGCCGACGGCTGCGGGATCGGCGTGAAGAAACTGTTCCCAGAAGTGATGGCTGACGACAACGGAAAGATTTCCTCCGGGGCGGCCCTCCTCAGGAAGAAACGCACGGCCCATAAGAGGCTGCGCGCCGAGCACAGAAAAGAAGTCAGACGTGACAGACGTTCCTGGAATCATTTGAGGACTACCGAAGCCTGTCAGTGTGAATCCAATAGAGGATGGAGAAAAGGCGGCGACTTGTTCGAATGCCTTCTGGCGTTGGTTGAGGGCCAGGAAATCGGCTGTACCCATCACGCCACGATCCATTCCCCGCCCATGAAGAAAGAGCGACACCAGGCGATCGGGCTGGCGATAGGGGAGAGGCTTCAGCAAAACGCCGTTTACGACGGAGAAAATAGCCGTGTTCGCGCCAATGCCGAGAGCCAGGGTGAGTACGGCCACAGTGGTGAAGCCAGGGCTTTTACTCAACATGCGGAAGGCATAGCGTAAATCCTGCAAAAACGGTTCGACCAGAGGAACACCTCTCTGCTGCCGATAATTCTCCTTAGTTTGTTCGACGCCGCCGAGCTTCATGAGCGCCTCCCGACGTGCTTCTGCTGCAGTCATGCCTGCGCGCAGATTGTCTTCGATGTGCATCTGGAGATGGCTTTCCATCTCGGCGGAAAAGTCACGGTCATAATCTTGCCTCTTGAAGAGGCCGGCGAATCGAAGGAAGAAAGCGCGAAAGCGTCTCATAAGAGGCTCCTACCCAGATTATTCGTAACGGAGCGCGACCATGGGATCCACGCGCGTGGCGCGCCGAGCGGGAATGTAGGTCGCCAACATCGCTACGGAAAGGATGGCCAGTGGCACGATGAAAAAGAGTCGCACCTCACTAAAATGCAAGCCGAAGAATAAGGCGTCGAACAGTTTCGGCAGCGGCAGGGACATGGCGAGCCCAACGGTTCCGCCGATCGCCGTCATCTTCAGGCCTTCTCGTAAAACCATGCGAAGGACGTCCTGGCGGTTGGCTCCCAGAGCCAGGCGAATTCCGATTTCATGCGTGCGCTGGCCCACGGAATAAGCGATCAGGCCGTAAATGCCGATAGCCGAAAGGATCAGAGCGAGAATGGCAAAACAGCCCAAGATTCGCGTGAAAAGCACATCTCCGCCTTTCTGGCGGTCGATTACGGAGCGCATGCTCATCAGGCGATCGAGAGGAAGTTCGACGTCCGCCTGCGCGACGGCGTTTCGCAAAGCGGACGCCAAGCCATCCGGATCGGCGTTCGTGCGCACCATTAGAGAGAAGGAAGGCACGGGGCGCTGGAGGAAGAACTCGTAGGCTGTCGGATCGTCCGTTGTCGCTTCGGAATATGTTTTTACGTTGCCGACAACGCCGACGATCTCGCTCCACTCCGGAGGAGCGCCGGCCACATCCAAGCGAATCTGCTTTCCAAGCGGCTCCTGGTCCTTGAGATTTCGGCGCACAAATTCCTGGTTGACAAGAACCACTCGCGGCGTCGCCGCGGTATCCGTATCTGTAAATGGGCGGCCATGCAGCATCGGGATGCCCGCCGTCTGGAAGTAATCAGCGGTCACGACAATATCGAGAGTGGTCGGTTTCTGGTTGGCCGGCAAATCAGGCTGACCTTTGACTTGCAAGGTGACGGAGCCAGGTCCGGTGGCTGGCAAGTCCGAGGAAACAGCGACAGTCTGGGCACCCGGAAGGCGTTGGAGGCGGGGAAGGATATCCCGGACAAAAGCGGATTGCTGATGGGCGTCTTTATAGTGCGCGGTATCCAGGGTCACTGCGGCAGTCAGGAGACGCTCCGCCTGGAAACCCAGATTCTGATGCTCGATTAGAAAAATTCCGCGGATCAGCAGGCCTGTCCCGATCAGGAGAAATAAAGCCAGGGCAACTTCACCGGTGACCATGACGGTCCGAAGTCGGCTCTGAGAGCGGCTGGGCGAGGCGGCACGGCTCTCGTCCTTCAGGTGGGTGTTGATATCGGTTCGCGAGGCCTCCAGCGCCGGGGCGAAGCCACAGAGGAGCGCGCAAGCCATCGAGACAACGAGCGTGAACAGCAGGACGTTCGAATCGAGACTAATTTGAACGGCGGTAATTGCGGCGTTAAAGGTCAACCGGGCGCGAACGAAATGAATACCCCAATTGGCAAGCAAGAGACCCAAACCGCCGCCGAGAAAGGCCATCAGCAAGTTTTCGGAGAGCAACTGACGAATAATGCGGAAGCTTCCGGCTCCGAGCGCTAGACGAATGGCCAACTCCTTTCGGCGTCGCGCGGAGCGCGTCAAGAGGAGGCCGGCAACGTTGGCGCAGGCAATCATCAGGACGAAACCGACAGTAGCCATCATGACGCCCAGGCCCTGGCGAATACCAAAACCGTAGATCAGGAACTCGGGCAGAGTGCGTACCGCGGCTCCCCAACCTTTCTCGGTCTCGGGGAAATCTTCCTGGGCCCGGCGCGCGAGGGTGACAATCTCTGCGCGGGCCTGGTCAAGAGTGACGCCGGGTTTCAGACGCGCGAAGAGGTATAAAGAACGGTCCTTGCGGGCAGCAGCCGTTTGATCGGCCAGATTGAAAACGAGCGGAGTCCAGAGTTGCGGAGTGAAGCCGAGCAATTGGAAGTTCTTAGGCATTACACCGACAACGGTATAGTTTTCGCGATTCAGCCGGATGGTGCGGTCGATGAGCGAAACGTCAGAACCGAAGTGCCGTTCCCAGAGTTCGTGGCTGAGGATAACGACATGATCGCGGCCGGGCTGGTCTTCGCCTTCGGCAAAAGTACGCCCGAGCTGCGGAGAAACGCCTAGCACGCTGAAATAGGTGGGAGACACTGCGGCGGAGCGAAGCGCCTCCGGCTGAGCCGCTGCAGCGGTCAGACCCTGTGAGGCCAAGTTGACGGTGCGATATTCATCAGCCGCGGCAGTATCGGCAAACACTTGGCTTGCCTCGCGCCAGGCCAGGTAATTGGGAGCGGAGAGAGGAGAAGTGTCGGCTTGAAAACCGGACGCGGGATTGATGGAAGTGACCACCACCACATGCTCGGGATCGCGAGCGGAGGGGCGCCGCAACAGGAAGGCGCTGACGAGGCTGAACATGGTGGCGTTCACGGCGATGCCCAAGGCCAGCGTGAGCGTAGCCACGAGTGTAAATCCGGGATTTTTCGCTAGCATGCGCGCGCCGTAGCGCAGATCCTGAAGCAATATTTCGAGCATTGGCAGCCCCCTTCGCTCGCGAATCAATTCTTTTGTTTGCTGGAGGCCGCCCAGCTTGATAAGTGCCTGGCGGCGCGCTTCCTCGGCGCTCATGCCGGCGCTCAAGTTGTCTTCGATGTGCATGGCGAGATGGCTCGCCATTTCGGCGGCAACCTCGCGCTCGTGGCGGTCTTTGCGGAAGAGCGCGGCCAGCCGGAGGAACAGGGCGCGCAGAGGCCTCATGCCGATTCCTTTCCAGGAGCTAGGAAGCGCGCCAGGATTGCGGTGGTTTGCTCCCACTCGCGGGCTTCCTTGCCCAATTGCTTGCGGCCGGCGCGCGTCAGCTTGTAGTACTTGGCTTTTCGATTGTTGTCGGAGGTGCCCCACTCGGAAGAGATATAGCCTTCCTGCTCGAGCTTGAGCAGGGCGGGGTAGAGCGTTCCGTAATTGACAGCCAGGAGGTCGCCACTGGTCTGCTCTTGAGCACCATCAAGGCCAGGGTGCCCTGCCAAACGTCTTTTTTATCGCCCATTGCTTTCTCCTGTAGCTCCCTATGGGATACCCATACCTGTATGCTACAGTCCCTATGGGAATGCAATAGAAGAAACGTGAGAAGCCCGAATTTTGTTTCCGGAATTTTTAATATCTTTTCGAGGCGCTTGCGTCGCGCCAGATGACGCTTTGGAACTCTTGATGGCGGGGGCTAAAGCAAACCGGTCGCCGCAGGAATGAAGCTATCTCGTCTTACTCGACGACAATGCGTTGATTCCAGGGATCTTGTGGTTTCGGCTGGTCGGCGGACTGAACAGGTGCTGGGGCGGCCTCCAGCGCCGCAGGAGGCGGGGCAGCAATCTCCTGGACTGGCCGATCCGTGGGAGGTGCGATATTCCGGGAGTCGATGGGCAACAGCTCGGGATGCTGCGCGGCCCATTTGGCCGCAAGTCCATTGAGCGGGCTCTTGGTGTTGTACTCTTGGTAG
>WNFR01008222.1_pt1 | contig 10552 bp, 9 predicted proteins | sample 5400221 | NCBI WGS metagenome assembly WNFR01 (sample SAMN13153357, study PRJNA577476) | soil metagenome | isolation source: 40 cm soil under Madrone tree | place: USA:California | collected 2016-06-14 | reverse complement strand
CGGCATCAAGCGCCGGCACGAGCCGCCGCGCATCGTCGGCGATCTGCTCAGCGCCGAGATCGCCGAGAAGCAGGCGCGCTCGATCAAGTATCAGCTGACCATCGCCAAGCTGCCGCTGGCCAAAGACATCGACGACTTCGACTTCACCGGGACACCGGTCAACGAGGCGCTGATCCGCGATCTGGCGAGCGGCAACTTTCTCGCCGAACAGCGCAACGCTGTGCTGATCGGTGGAACCGGCACCGGCAAGTCGCATCTGGCCATAGCGATTGCGCGGGCCTGCATCCGCGGCGGCGCCAGGGGCCGCTTCTACACCGTCGTCGACCTCGTCAATCGGCTGGAGAGCGAAGCCCGCGTCAGCCGGCAGGGGCGGCTCGCTGAATATCTCACCCGCATGGACTTCATTATTCTCGACGAGCTCGGCTACCTGCCTTTCGCTCAGACCGGCGGCCAGCTGCTCTTTCATCTGATCAGCCGGCTTTACGAGCGCACTTCCGTCATCGTCACCACCAATTTGGCCTTTGGCGATTGGCCCAGTGTGTTTGGCGACGCCAAGATGACGACGGCGCTCCTCGATCGCCTGACCCATCATTGCGAAATCATCGAAACCGGCAACGAGAGCTGGCGCTTCAAACACCGCGCCTGAGTGCCACCCCGGCTTGCCCCGGTGGGCAAACAGGCACCTCCCACGCGCGCCGCTCCGTCGCTTGTGAGGGCACTGCGCGACGCGCGCGGGACCCTCCTGTTCGCTACCGGGACAAGCCTGTTCCGATGCCGGTGAGGGGGTCCCTTTTCCATGCCGATCCGGGGTCCCGATTGCTTGCCGTTTGACATCCAGCCGTAGAGACGCTCGACTTGATCGTTGACCAGCGCGTTCATGGGATACAGAACGATGGCTCGGACCCCGTCCGGTGCGCCCGTCCGCGGTCTGTTGTACAGCTCGTTCAGCAGAGGCAGGAGGAAAGCCTCGGTCTTGCCCATGCCCGTACCTGCGCGGACGACGATCACCGGCCGAGGTCCAGAATGGCGATAGCCGATCTCTACCGCTTCACACTGGTGATCGTAGAGGGGTCTGCCTGTCGGAAACCTGCCGGACTTGGCTAATTGGTCCCTGAGGAGGGGGGAGAAGGTACCATGCGACACGAGATCGTCGACGCTGGCCTCGCTCTCCGCAGCTGGAAAGATACCCTCCACGAACAACTCGCTTGCGGAGCCATCGTCGCCATCCGCACCTCGCCAGACGTCCCGAACTCGATTCTGGAGAGCGGTGTCCCGCACGTAAACGTCTGCTGCGGCGAGATCGACAAGCCGCTCCTGCATTTGCGCGCGTGTGCGGATCGCGTCGATCTGAAGTGACTTCTCGACTTCCACAGGCCTAACCTTTCAATATGACTTCTGCTAGCCTCGAGAAGAGATGCGCTACGAGCCATGTTTTGACTGGCTCCATCGTCAGCGCGGTCGCCAAATTCGGATGGTGCATTTCTGGTCGTACCGCAGTGGCCGCAGCCCAGGCCAAAGAAGCTATGCTCGCGTCGCCTTTTGCGCTGAGGAATGCCTCGTCGAAGCGCATGGCCTCCACTGCTTTGGAAAGTGTGATATTTTCCACATCCGCGAAGAAATGGCCAACGCTGCCGCTCGCCACTCCCTGTCTAACATCGGCCGGCAAAAGCTTAGTGGCTAGCGCGGTAATGACGCTCACCTTGTCCTTCCGCGGCATCCCCTCGGTTCCGAAGAACAAGACACGGACCGTTGCACACGGCGCCGATGCTGAAAGGATCTCCAGGATCGTTGTCCTGCCAGATCCATCGGCTAGCGAGGACCGAAAATCGGCAACCAGTTTGCCATGAAGGTTCCTTGCCGGTTCCCAATACTCCAGAACCGATTCCATTACGCGAGCGCGCACCCTGCCGGGGTGCGCCTTGCAAAGTGCAACTGTTCCGCGACCATCATCACCGCGCAGCCGGGTGACGATGACGTCCAGATTCGCCTTCGCCAGAACCGGAAGGCGTGCATCGATCGCAAAGCGGAGGCTATCTGGCCAACCTGAATCGGAGCCGAGGAGATGGCCTACTGCTCGGATGGGGTCCGGGTTCAAATATGCCGTACCGAGCCACGCTCGACCGTGAAATAGAGAGATCGCGTCGGGGATTTCGCCTTGTGGCGCGAGACGGATCTCGGTGCGGTCATCAGATTGCTCGATTCGCGCGACATCCTCGACGCCATCCAGCGACCAGCCCACCGCTTTGTGGCCGCCCGTCCATTCAATCGGAGTTGTGAATCTCATGATCGCTGAGGCACCGTCAGTGCGGACATCGGCGACCACTCCCGAGTCCATGACCGCGGCGGAGACCCTCACCACCCCGGTCTGCATGTTAAATGTGCCGGGCGCCGCAGAGAGGGTCTCCCCGAGTCCAAGAAGACGACTGGCGAGATGGACTCCCTGAACCCCATAGGGAGCTGCTGGCCTCGCTCCTTCAAAAAGCACCCATTCCGCCGTTTCAGCCTCGGCAGGGCGGGAAATCCATAAGCGCGCCAGACCGTCCTTGGACTTGTCGAACGGTTTGTCGTCGGGAAGTGGTCGCCAACCCCGGGCGTCCCGTAGGGCATTCCCACTGGGAACCCGATCCAGCCGGACAATCGCCGGAACCGAAGCCTTCCTACCTTCGACCCAGCCGTCGACACGTCCGCGTCGGCGCAACGCATCCATGCCCGGCAGTAGCTTGTAGCCACTGAAGCCCCATGACGCCCCGGTCCGGGTCGCGCGCATGGTTTGTGCACCGACAATTGCGATCGATGGCTCGAACCCGTCCGGCAGTCCCGACACGATAAGGTCGCAGTCTCCACCCCATCGCCCGGAATCAGCGTTGGTGGTCAGAACAGCAGGGTAGACGTCGAGCTCCCGGCGGGCCTCTGTTCGGTACTCCGCCTCCCAGACCACTTCTCCGTCACAGGATACGGTCAATCCAACCAGAATTCCTGATCTATAGATTTTCAGAATGTAGCTGTCGTCCAGGCTAAAATCGTCGTCAGGCTCCGCCGAGGCTGCGAGACTCGCATGGAGCAACAAGCCGTACTGCCCTTCCGTCGAAAGTGCGACCATATACGGATCGAGGGCGCCACGCCGAGGGGAGGCGAGGTCGTAGATAGCGATATACGCGCCCGGATCCCAAAGCTTGATCGCCTGCGAGGCGATGCTTTCCCGACCCCGTTCGATATTAACGCGCCGGGCGTTACTTCCCTTGAAACTCATCTGAACGGCCGCGGTCTCGCCGTGCCAGCGCACGACGCCTTCCTCTCCTATACTGCCCCCCACACGAAACCCGTCGCCGTGGAGACTGACTGCCCCTGGTGGAAGCGGGAGATAGTCCGGGAGCGCCATAACAAAAGCCGCCACAGTGTGGTCCAGCCACACACTGGGAGTACCAAGAGGCCGGTCGGCCGTCGCCGTAGGATCACGTTGCCCAAAAGCAATGCGTACCCTTGGCCTACCTGCCCGCTTCTCTGCCTCGTTCCAATCCGGGACTGCTGCTTCCTGGTCGACCGGCTCCTCAACCGCAGGTCCGTCTCTGGGCTCGGTACGATACGGTTCAGTGATCGCGACGCGCGCGTCGTCGACGGCCCAACCAGGCCACCATGGTGAACGGGCTGCCATTTCTTCTAAAGCGGCGAATCCGATGTTTCCTCGCCTGAACGCGATAAAGACATTCCACAGACACGCCAGTGAACGAGAATGATTAGGTCCTGGCGCGACTAGATGACGGATCGCGATAGGGGTGGACCGTCCGGCCGAGAGCCATGCAGGCAAGCGCTTAAGATCGTTCGGGAGTATTCCTGCCTGAAGAAAGAGGAGCGATTGCCAGGGATCAGCGTTGAACTCGAACGCGCGTCTTAATCGGAAAGTCTGAGCAGCAAGGACCAACCTGGAAATAGTTCTATCGCGCGGTGCGTCCGCCGTGCTGAATAAGAAGGAGGCCATTTGCGGGCCGCATCCGGCCCTGACGGGTGTCCATGCACCGGCATCTGTGTCGCCAATTTCTCGAATTGCTGCCACACAACCAGCGATTATGGTCAAGCCGACCAAAGCATTGACCGACTGTTCTCCGTCGGAGATGTCGCGGTCATCCACATTGTGTGGCATTTCTCCATGAGCGAGCCAATGATGCAGCATCGCCAGATCCGTCGGGGATGTAAGAACCTCTCCGACCGAATGCCGTTCATTGTTCGGAAGTTGCGCAAAGGCTGCCGCCAAGCGAGAACCGGCGTTGACAGCGAACGACGGATCCTTGGCATCGAGATCCTCTAGCAGAGCTTTCGTTGGCGGCGCTTGGCAAGCCGCGAACGTAGCCATCTCCTCGTGCAACCTCGCCGCTTCCCATGGGGGTGGGAGCGATGGATGCTCGGACCGCGTGTCTTCAACAGTGTCAGCGAGCTGACTTCTTAGCTGCCAGAGTCCGAACCCATTGGTTGCAAATGCTGCGGGATCCTCTGTCATTGCATCCTGCACGTCCCGCACGTTCAACCAGGTCGCAAACCCGCTCTCGATTAGTGCCTCCGTGATTTTGGCGTAGTGCATTGCGCGCCCGGCAGATGCGAGCTATCCCCAATATAAGCCCTTCGGATATCCGAGACGCTGTGTTTCTTCGGGATCAGATACCGCCCCACCCGAATCAGCCCGATCAGAGGCGCCACTGCATCAATTGCGGTGACGGGCATTCGGGCGTCGGCGGCAACATCTTCGGCTCTCGCCCAGGGATGGGCGCGATCGTCGGTCAGTCGGTCGAAAGCGGAGCGAACCCCATCCAATTCGCGGTCAGTCCAGGGCAGCAGAGAGCGTCCATTCGCGAGCGGATGTCCGACTGCTTGGAATGGGTCAAATAGTGCCTTCTCCTCGACAGTCATCTCTTTAAATACGCGCAGCAGCACCACTACGATCAGCGACTCGGTTTCGGACAGAGATGCGCCGATCCAATGATTTTTCCGTTCTTCTAATAATGTACCCTCTGCCTCACTGGCCGCCGCCAAAGTGGTTTTTGCGAGCCGTTGCGCGTGTACCAATAGAGCCAATACGGCAGGATGTCCGGATCTGTGCAAGTTCAGAATCCGGTCGCCCAGAGATTGGGCCGCGCTGGTCTCGATTTGCCGTACGCGCTCCCGAGTCACATCAAAGACGGTAGAAATCTCAGCGAGGGTTTTTCCACTACAGCGATCGGCTAAGACCGTCCTTTGGCGCACGTCCAGATTGTCTTGCAGTTCATCGAACAGACGACTCAGGGGAAAACTGTCGGCCAGCCCACCCCCTAATGAATAATTGGTCCCATCGAGCCAGCGTTCGACCGCACGCAAAACGGCTTCCGCGTCTGGGTCTGTGAAGCGCCAATTGTCGATGTCCTCCTGGCTCCCGAAGCACAGCCAGGCGAGCGAGTGACCGGTCGCCTCGACGGGATAAAGATCGACGCGTGTTAGCGCAATCTCTCCTCCACCCACCTTCTGGGCGGCGGCAAAGCCGATAGCCTGCCGCGCAGCCGGCTCCGACCAAGGATCGTCCAACACCCGCTGCGAAAATTCGATGCAGCCTTCGGTCTCCCCGTCGATGGCATCCGCTTCGGCATCAGGGGACGGTTCGAGCAGGGATCCAAACTCAGGGAGCGCTGGGGCGGTTAGTTGGGGAAGGCCTTCGCGAGGTGGCAGATCCTCAGGAACGTGGCGCGGAGCGAGGCCGCCCTCACGGGACACTACAGCCTCCCGAAATGGCGACGGGATCAAATCATCTGCTTCAGGATGCACGCGACGATCCAGCCATTACATTCTGTTACGATATGTGGGGATGTCCGTTACGATTATGTGAGGATGTCGATGTACGCGCGCAATAGAGCAGAACGCGTTCTATCAATCCGCGCTACGCCACATCCTCGGTTCGAGGCGGCCGAGCGGGATGTCGGTCAAAACCGCGAACAGCGTTACCAGGAAGGCGCCGTCGAGGACGAACCGGAATTTGTTTGATTCGGCGGCGCGAGAGTGGCGACACGGCCACCGACATCACCCACGACCTCAACGTGCACCCAGGCACGATTTCTCGCCTGACGGTCGGACCGCCGACAAAGCCTTGATGCGCTCTGTGCCGAAGGCAATCTGCGACGACGAGACCGTAGAAAGTCGGCGTGCCGAGCGTCAACGCGCCGAACGGCAAAATTTCTGGCTAGGGCAACTACGCCGAACCACGAATTTGGATACTACGGAGTGCCCGTTTTGGATACTATGCGGGGTCGAAAGGGGGGCGTGAGAGCCGCAGGAATCCTAGGGTCAGCCACCTTGGCAGCGGGATTCGAACCCACGACCAGGGCTCCACTACCCGATACGGCTCAAGAAAATCTTTCTGAGCCGCCCTGCACGATCGTAGCGCGTGTAGAGAGGGTCAGAACCCCGTTAACGCTGAATTGGGAACTTTCCTGCCTCGATCCTCCAACGTCGTCACTTCGTGCAGCCGTAGATGCACAAGTGCCGGTTCGAGGTAGAAAACGAGGTAGAAAACGAGGTAGAAAACCCCTATCGTCACCCTTAAAAAATGGCAGTTTCCTCAGGTCTGTTGATCATACGGAGACGGATTCGACCCGTCGGTCCCCCGTAAGCAAGAACCTCCGTTTTAAATTCGCTCAGCAAATGGCAGCGCGTAAGGCGCACCTACTACGAGGCCACAACGACCAAATCCTTGATCCTGCGAGATTAAGCAGGGAAACGACGCCAATGAGGCCGACTTCTTCGGGGCATTGCACCAAAAAACTGTTGGAAATATGGACGACCCCATCTAGCGTGCCGGCGCGAAAGAGCTGGCGCTGCGCAGAAAAGCGGCGCGACACCGTCCGACCATGAAGGTGTTCCGACGTGCTCTCATTGGACAACGATCCATTTTCACCCAACTTCACCATCAATGCAAAAGGTTTCATGAGAACAGGACAAACCAGCCGACCGTATGGTCGTAATAACGGTAGCAATCCCTACCGTAATCGGCAACACATACCGCAGCGAAATCAGACCCTCGACAGTAACGGTCCGAACGTCAAAATTCGAGGCACCCCTCATCAAATCTTTGAACGTTACATTGCCCTCGCGCGGGAGGCGTCGACGAGTGGCGATCGCGTGGCCGCAGAGAACCTTTACCAGCATGCCGAGCATTATTTTCGAGTTATGAACGCTGCTAACGAAGGTCATTCTCACCATGCCACGCGCCCCACCGCGCCGGCCGATCTCCAAACCGAGATGTCGGAGGAGGAAGGATCCGAGATGGTTGGTCCGTCGCGCGCTTCACCAAGCGATCGGCAGCCTTATTCCTCCTGACTTATCCTGTGGCCCCGAGTCTCTCCCTTAAGATCTGACTTCGCGCCGCTTGTCCTCTCCCTGCTAACGGGGGACCGAGGGTTCGAATCCAGCTTGCTCCACCGGCGAGTCTGTGTGCGAACCTGACTTCCTCGATGAAGGCGCTGAATGGTCGCGTAGCCCTTGGCATTGCGCCTGCAAAGCCGTCGTTTGGCTACAGCATAACACCGGTCGGTGGCTCTCGCGGCTGTGCAGAACCTGGTGGTCGAAGACTGCCGCACATCGAGGATCGCTTGCCATCAGGCCAGACGCCTAACAATATATCCGTCGAAGGCCAGGAAGCTGCAGTCCAGCGCCTCGAGAAATTCTGATAGCCTCTCGCGGCTCTCGCTCGTGGCAAAGATTACCTGCTGTTTATTGGCTTTGGCGGTAGATGCCCGCTCCAGAAGACTCTGGAAGCTTATTTCTCGGGTAGCCTACTGACGAGGTTCATCAAATACGACAAATCCAGGATGATTTGTCGAGTCAGTCCTTGATAACTCCATCAAGGCGAGGTGGTAGGCCCATTTCAGCCGGATAGCGTCACTGGCGGATAACTCAAATCCGATCTCAAAGCCTTCCTTTTGCGGACGGAAATTTTCGGGGGAGATATCTATTTCTCTCGGCGGGAAGGTGCTAAATCCATAGTGGTCAGCTTGCTGTCGGATAAGATAAGTGAAGCGATCGAGCTTGGCGCGGTCCGGTGTCAGTCGATCATCAGGTAGTGCCCGCCGGGCGGCTAGCAATTCCGCGTATCGTTCAGCGATGGAGATCAGTGACATTTTGTGCTGTTCAAATCGCTGCTGCACATCATCCAGCGTTTGGAGTCGGGCCTCAGTTCGCAGGCGTTTCTCAATCGCGGCAGTTGACGGTGAGTGAGACGGGGCGATTAGGTCGGCCCGGAGCGCCCTTAAGCGAGCATTCGTCTCATTGACCTCGATGGTGGCTGCGGCAAGTCTGCGGTCGATGTTGAGGATCGCTGCGTCGGCTTACCTTACACCATCGGAGGCGTGCCCAGGCGTTGTTCGGCTTCGACCGCTCTGTCTGGTTTAAGCAGCAGCAAGTCAATTCCTGACCTGCGGGATCAGCTTCGACCAGCGGTCCAGGATCGGCAAGATCTCATCCCCTTTGACAGGCGGCAGGCGCACGGTCATGCGGCTAACGCCGAGATCGCAGTTGCGCTTCAATACGTCGATATCCTCGGGCGCGCCGCCCAATGTCACCGACAGCGACTACGGGTCGCGTCCAGCCTCTTCGGCCATCTGGCGCAGGCGCGGCACGAACTCCTCGGGGCTGCCCGAACCCGCGCTCGGGGCCGCCGGAAGCAACCCGTCGCCGTAGCGGATTGCGCGCCGCGCGGCGAAGCGGAAGGCGCCGCCGACGATGATCGGCTGATGCGGTTTTTGCACCGGCTTCGGCCAAGTCATCATCGGTGGGAAATCGACGATCTCGCCGTGATACTCCGGCTTGTCCTCGGTCCAAATCTCTTTCATCGCCTCGATCTGCTCGCGCATCTTCTTCGTACGGGTCTCGTAAACGGTACCGTGGTCTTCCATCTCTTCGGCATTCCAGCCGCAGCCGATGCCGAACAGGAAGCGGCCCTTCGACACCTGGTCGACCGAGGCGACGAGCTTTGCGGTCTGGATCGTGTCGCGCTGGATCACCAGGCAGACGGCGGTGCCGAGCTTGAGGCGCGTCGTGACGGCCGCCGCGGCGCTCAACGTGACAAACGGGTCCATCACGTCGAAGTATTCCTTGGTCAACGCCGCCTCACCCAACGGGTGGGTGAAGCGGCGGGTCACGGGGATATGCGAATGCTCAGCCACCCAAAGCGAGTCGAAGCCGCGTTCTTCGAGCGCTACCGCGAGCTTTGTCGGGGCCATCGAATAATCGGTGAAGAAGATCGCAGCGCCGATTTCCATATTCCTTCCTCCAGAGATGTTGCTGACGCTTTACTCTGCCGCGTGGCGTCCGAGCGGGCCGAGCGCCGGCGCGATTTCGCTTATCCCAGCTCCATCGAGGCAAGGCCTGATTGGCACCGCACCTTCTCGGCAAGGCGCAGCGCGTCCTCCTGCCGTCGGTGATGTCCGTGTCGGCAACGATGGCTACGCCAACATGTTCGCCAATGCCGACCAGCCCGGCAAGGGGACGGCATGGAGCGTTGAGATCATTCTCACGCGGCGTCAAAAGCTCCATCGACGCAGTCGGGCACAGGAGGCCCGAGGCGAAGCTAATGAGTGCCCGTCCCCCCGCGTATTCCTAGTCGGCCGCCATAAGTTCGAGAAGATTTCCGTCGAGATCACGGAAGTAGATGGAATGGCTCGGGAGCCCGTCGGCGGTGCGACGAGGTGCTGGCCCTGCGATGATCTCGATGCCGTGCCGGCGCAGCAACTCGGCCGCACTGTCCAGGCTGCCTTCCCACCGCAGGCAGATGTCCCCGGCTCCGATTGTCGGCTGCCTGCCGACTAGGGCAACGTCATTGCCCGCTTGGTGAACGCTGAGGAGCGCGCCACCGCCCAGGGCGATCTGGCGAACCTGGACCTTGCCTTCGGCAATACGCTCCAAGTGCGTTCTGGCCCCGAACAACCTGTCGTAGAAGGCGCAGGTCGCCTCCAGGTCGCTCACCGTGATGGCGATATGATCTATCCCGACAACCTGCGGCATTGGTAGTCCTCCGAGGGATGGCCAGCCAGATGATCAGGTGAATTTCTCGGCTGTGCGATCCAGGTGGTCAAGTCATCGCTTTTGCCGACGTGCGGCCGAAACGCGTAGAGTGCGGCCGTTCGGGCGACAATCACAGGAGGAAATGATGGCCTACGATTATTCCCAATATGGCGGCGTACTGGTGGCGCGACAGGACAAGGTACTGACCATAACCTTGAACTCGCCCGAGACCCTCAACGCGTTCACCGGGCCGATGCACACCTCGATGTCCCGCATCTGGGACGATGTGAACGACGATCCCGACGTGCATGTTGTCGTCCTGACCGGGGCGGGCCGAGCGTTTTCGGCCGGCGGGAACGTCATCGCCGTGCAGAAGAAGATCGACGATCCGGACGCGTGGGAGGCCGGTATGCCCGAGGCGAGGCGGATCGTGTTCCGCATGCTGGAATGCGACAAGCCGATCATCGCGCGGGTCAATGGCCATGCTGTCGGACTCGGCGCGACGATTGCGCTGCTTTGCGACATCATCATCGCGGCT
>WNFR01008221.1_pt1 | contig 10552 bp, 10 predicted proteins | sample 5400221 | NCBI WGS metagenome assembly WNFR01 (sample SAMN13153357, study PRJNA577476) | soil metagenome | isolation source: 40 cm soil under Madrone tree | place: USA:California | collected 2016-06-14 | reverse complement strand
AGCTCGGCTGCAAGTTCGCGCTCGATGACTTCGGCACCGGACTGTCCTCGTTCGGCTACCTCAAGCACTTCCCGGTCGATTACCTCAAGATCGACGGCAGCTTCGTGCGCGAGATCCTGCGCGATCCGATCGACCGCGAAATGGTGCGCTCGATCAACGAGATCGGGCACCTCACCGGCAAGCAGACCATCGCCGAGTTCGCCGAGAACGCCGAGATCATCCAGATGCTCACCAGTCTGGGCGTCGATTACGCGCAGGGCTACGGCGTCGCGCAGCCGCAGCGCGTGTTGAAGTCAGCGGTCGCCTGAGGGCCTGCCCGCCCGCGGCACCCGCGAGCGCACTCGCGCTGCGGCTCTTCAGCGCTCGACAGGTGCGTAGAAATAATAGTCGGCGGTGTAAGGGCTGCGGGCCTCTTTTCCCTTCTTGGGGTCGCATGTCTTCACGGGCGGCGGCTGTCCGCCCTTGGTATGTATTCGCTGAATGCTCGTGACGCGGGCGAACACGCCGTTGCCGGCATGGCCGGTAGCGACCACCAACAGCCACGGGATCGAGTCTGCGTCCGGTGATTCGACTCGAGCCACCGCCTTGCCGGTGACTTCGCTCCCATCGTTGTGCCGCCAGGAGGGTCCGGCGTAGTGAGCGCCGATGACCACTCTCTTCTCATCCCAAAGCTCGGCTTGCGGCGCCTTGAGCGTCCACTGCGGCTTGCCGTCGGAAGCTCGCCCGCAGACGTAGACCTGCGCGCCCGAGGCGAGCGCCCGCAGCACGACCTGCTCGCCGGGAGGGGCCTTGATCGGCTCGGGGACCTCAGGGCGGTCCACGGCCTGGGCGTGTGCCAACGCAGCAAGTCCAATGAGCGTTGCCAGCGGTGCCGCTCGCAGCGAAGACAGTCGCGTCATCAAGGGTTGCTCCTCCTCAAAACTGCGCGCTGACGGTGACGTCTTTCTCGTCGCGATGAAGCTTGATCGAGACCTGCGAGCCGGCGGGTGTGTCGGCGACTGCGGCCCTTAGGGCGTCTGCCGTGCCGATGACACGACCGTCGTATTCATAGATCACGTCGTTGTACTTGATGCCGGCCTTGTCGCCAATCGAGCCAGGCGTGATCCTCAATGCGTGCGCACCCTTGATGTCGATCTCGGCGAGCACATCGACCCCGAAGGCATCACTGGTGTGTACCACATGACTCGGGTCAAAGCAGGCTGCTCTGATGGTGGCAAGCGGACCGACGAACGGGTTGGAGGTGCGCTCGCGGTCGATGACCATCGATTCCTTGCCCTCCTTCGCGCAATATTCCTTGGCGCGCTTCTCAGCTCTCGGCATCGGGTCGCACCCGGCCGAGGCCAACAACGCGGCAGCTGCGACAGCGAACACCGACCTCATCTTGATCACCGCATTTGATCCCCAGCGTGTGTTTGCCCAGTTTGCCGTGTGCAATGCAGGCGCGCTTCAGCCGCCGCCGAACTCCAGCCGCATCGACAGATCCACCGCCCGCACGTGCTTGGTGAGTGCGCCCACCGAGATGTAGTCCACCCCGGTCGCGGCGATCGCGCCCACCGTCTCGAGCGACACGTTGCCTGAGGCCTCGAGCTTCACCGGCCAGCCGCGCGCCTGGTTGAGTCTCACCGCGGCCTGCAGGTTCGCCGGACCGAAGTCATCCAGCATGATGATGTCCGGCCGGGCGTTGAGCGCCTCCTCGAGTTCAGCCGGGGATTCGACTTCGACCTCGACGGTCAGTCCGGGCGCGCTGCGTCGTGCAGCCTCGATCGCGCCGCTGAGCGAGCCGGCCGCCGCGATGTGGTTCTCCTTGATGAGCACCCGGTCGTACAGCCCCATGCGGTGATTGTCGCCACCGCCGCAGCGTACCGCGTACTTCTGTGCGCTGCGCAGTCCGGGGAGCGTCTTGCGCGTGTCGAGGATGCGGCAGGGCGTGCCTGCGACCGCGTCCGCGAAGCGGCGCGTGGCGGTCGCGGTCCCCGACAGCAGCTGCAGGAAGTTGAGCGCGGTGCGCTCACCGGTGAGCACCGCACGCGCCGGACCCGCGATCTCGAAGATCACCTGGTTGGCGAGCAGGCGCTCGCCGTCGGCGGCATGCCAGGTCAGGCGCACCTGCGGGTCCAGGCGCCGGAAGGTTTCCTCCGCCCACGCGCGCCCGCACAGCACCGCCTCCTCACGCGTGATGACGCTGCCGCGCACGCTCTGGCCCGCGGGCACGAGCGTCGCGGTCACATCACCGCTGCCGATGTCCTCGCGCAGCGCCGCGTCGACTTGCTGCGCGAGGTCCGCCGGAGGCCGTTCAGCCACTATGGAAGAACGGCAGTCCGTGACTCTGCGCCGCCATGCACATGAGCATGGGAATCGACAGCACGAAGTTCACGCGCGAGGCCATGCCTGCGGCCTTGCGCGCGCGTGCCTTCTGCTCGTCGGTGGCGGCGACGATGCCGAGGATCTTCTTCTGGTTCGGCCAGATCACCCCCCAGACGTTGAGGAGCATGATCGTGCCGAGCCACGCGCCGATGCCGATCACCACGAATCCCGAGTGGAACGTGAAGGCGTTGAGGAAGTTTTCCTTGAGGAGCCACGCGCCCCCGAGCCAGGTCGCGAGCGCCGCCCAGCGGAACCAGAACAGTGCCCGCGGAGCGACGTATTTCGTGATGCCGGCGCCGCCCGGGCCGCCCTTGTCGGCGGCGGCGTCCGCCAGCGCGGGCGTCTGGGCGACGTTGAAGTAGTACAGGAGGCCGATCCAGAACACGCCCGTGACGATGTGGAACCAGCGCGCCAGGCTCGGCCCGCTGACGGCCAGGGGCCAACCAGCCAGCGCAACGGCCAGGATGAGCGCCAGGATGATGCCGAGGATCAGCGACTGGCGGTGGTTGTTCAGGGGATTCATGGGCTTAAATCTCCAAGTTATTGTTTCTGCTTGGTCTGGGGAATCCTGAGGCGTTTGAAGAATAGGCGAGCCACCCCCATAATTCAACGCAGCGCCCCGCGCCGCCGGTATGGTGAATGGTGAATGCGGTTGAACCCACGCTCGCTTAAGCTGGAGGAGCGTCCACCATCCCCGTGTATCAACGTCTGCACCCTCGATGCGCAGGGGTTATGCATCGGCTGTCTGCGCACCGGTGAGGAGATCGGACGCTGGCTCTCGATGAGCGCGGCCGAACAATGGCGTCTGCTGGCCGAGCTGGCCGAGCGGCAGAAACTGAAGAGGTAGTTTGCAATGGATGTCGTGGAGCGGATCAAGGCGGAACTGGGCTCGAGCCCCGTGGTGCTGTTCATGAAGGGCACTCCGGACTTTCCGCAATGCGGTTTTTCCGCGCAGACGGTCGCCGCGCTGCGCGCCGTCGGCGCCGAGTTCAGCTACGTCAACATCTTCGAAGAGCCGGAAATGCGCGAGGCGCTCAAGCGCCTCTCCAACTGGCCCACTTACCCGCAGCTGTACGTCAAGGGCGAGCTGATCGGCGGCTGCGACATCGCGCTCGAGATGTACAAGAGCGGCGAACTGAAGAAGCTCCTGGCCGAGGTCGGCGCGGCGAAGGGCTGACTTACAGCGGCGGAACCTGCGCCTCCAGCGGCGGCTCCTCGGCGCCCGGCTCGGCCGCCACGTTCGACCACCCGAGTTCGCGCGCGCGTTCCTCGGCGGCCTGGTGGCTGTCGCGCAGACGGTTGCACACCAGACAGAAGATATCGGCGCTGCGCTGCGCGTCGTAGCGGGCGTTGTGGGCGCTGCCTGCGTCCCACTCCAGTCCTGCCACCGTGACCGCCTTGGCGAGCACGGTCTGCCCGAGTGCCGCCCCTGCCAGAGTCGCCGTATCGAAGCACGAGAACGGATGAAACGGATTGCGCTTCACCTGCGCGCGCGCGACGGCGGCGTTCAGGAAGCCCAGATCGAAGGCGGCGTTGTGGCCAACCAGGATCGCACGACGGCAGCCATAGGCACGCACCGCGTGGCGAATCTCCCGGAAGACTCTCTGCAGGGCGTCACGCTCGGGCAGCGCCGGACGCAGCGGGTGAAAGGGGTCGATGCCGGTGATCGACAGGGCCGCGGGATCGAGCCGCCCGCCCTCGAAGGGCTGGACGTGGAAGTTATGGGTGGCACCGCGTTTCAGCAGGCCCTCGCTGTCCATGTCGATGAGCACCGCCGCGATCTCGAGCAGCGCGTCGGTCGTGGCGTGAAAGCCGCCGGTCTCCACGTCGATGGCCACCGGCAGGTAACCGCGGAAGCGCCGCGCCATGAGCGCCGCCGCCGCGGCCGGCGGCGCGAGAGCTTCAGGCGTTGCCTCGCTCATCGCGCAGCGCCCACACTTGACGGCGCGAGACGCCAGGCGATGCGCTCGGCGCAGCGCAGCGGCACCAGCTCATCGGTGCCGAACGGATAGCGTGCGGGCACTTCCCACGGCTCCTTCACCAGGGTGATGGTTGCGCTGTTACGCGGCAGGCCATAGAAGTCGGCACCGTGGCAGGAGGCGAATGCCTCGAGCCGCTCGAGCGCGCCGGCCGCCTCGAAGGCCTCCGCGTACAACTCGATGCCGGCGTGTGCGCTGAAGATACCGGCGCAGCCGCGCGCCGCTTCCTTGGCGTGGCGCGCGTGCGGCGCGCTGTCGGTGCCGAGAAACAGCCGCGGGCTGCCGCCCGCCACGGCGCCGAGCAGCGCCGCACGGTGGGACTCCGCCTTGAGCACCGGCAGGCAGTAGTGGTGCGGGCGCAAGCCGCCGGCGAACAGCGCGTTGCGGTTCATCAACAGGTGCTGCGGGGTGACGGTCGCGGCAATGCCGCTCCTCCCTGAGAGCACGAAGTTCACGGCGTCGCGGGTGGTGATGTGCTCGAACACGATGCGCAACTGGCGGTGGCGTTCGGTGAGCGGCGCGAGCACCGCATCGATGAAGGACGCTTCCCGGTCGAACACATCGACCGCAGGGTCGGTGACCTCGCCGTGCACCTGCAGCACCATGCCGAGCTCGGCCATGCGCGCGAGCACCGCGTCGATGCGCCGCACATCGGTGACTCCCGCCTCGGCATGCGTGGTGGCGCCGGCGGGATAGAGCTTGCAGCCCAGCACGCAGCCGCTCGCCCGGGCTCGTTCCACCTCGGCCGCGGGCGTGGTGTCGGTCAGATACAGCGTCATCAGCGGCTCGAACTGCACTCCGGGCGGCAGCGCCGCCAGGATGCGGCCGCGGTAGGCGAGAGCCGCTTCCGTGGTCGTGACCGGAGGTGTCAGGTTCGGCATCACGATGGCGCGCGCGAAGCGCGCCGCGGTGAACGGCAGCACGGCGTGCAGGGCTGCGCCGTCGCGCAGGTGCAGATGCCAGTCGTCCGGGCGGCGCATGACGAGCGCGCTCATGCCCGCGGCTCCAGCACGTCCAGCACTTTCGCGAAGCGGATGGCCGGCGCCTGTGCGCTCGGCAGCAGCGCGGCGCCGCGAGCGCCGGGAGCTGTGGCGCTCACTTGCTTTACCTGTCGCTGCTCGCCATCATTACTCATTCTATCGCGAGCCGGCACAACACGCGCGCGGCGACACCCGCGACTGATCACATGACCGAACCGCCGAAGCTGGAAGACCTCGATCCCGTTGAGACGCGGGAATGGCTCGAATCGATCGATTCGGTGCTCAAGACTCACGGCCCGGAGCGCGCGCACTTCCTGCTCGAGCGGCTGATCGACTACACGCGCCGCAGCGGCGCCTACCTGCCGTTCAAGCCCAACACCGCCTACGTCAACAGCATTCCCACCGGGCGCGAGCCGGAGTACCCGGGCAACCGCGCGCTCGAGCGGCGTATCGAGGCCTACATCCGCTGGAACGCGCTGGCGATGGTGCTGCAGGCCAATCGCATCTCCTCCGAGTACGGCGGCCACCTCGCGAGCTACGCCTCCTCGGCGACCTTGTATGAAGTGGGTTTCAATCACGTGTGGCGCGCACCCTCCGAGCAGCACCCGGGTGACATGGTGTTCATCCAGGGGCATTCCTCGCCCGGCATCTACGCGCGCGCGTATCTGGAGGGACGCCTCGACGAGCAGCGGCTGCTGCACTTCCGCCAGGAGGCAGGTGGCCCGGGCGTGGGCCTGTCATCCTATCCGCACCCGTGGCTGATGCCTGATTTCTGGCAGTTCCCGACGGTGTCGATGGGCCTGGGTCCCATGATGGCGATTTTCCAGGCACGCTTCACGCGTTACCTGGAGCACCGCGGGCTGATGAAGCCCTCGGATCAGAAAGTGTGGGCATTCCTCGGCGACGGTGAGATGGACGAGCCGGAGTCGATGGGCGCGCTCACCATGCCGGTGCGCGAGGGACTCGACAACCTCATCTTCGTCATCAACTGCAACCTGCAGCGGCTCGATGGCCCGGTGCGCGGCAACGGCAAGATCATCCAGGAGCTCGAGGCGGCCTTTCTCGGCGCCGGCTGGAACGTCATCAAGGTGCTGTGGGGTTCGCGCTGGGATCCGCTGCTGGCGCGCGACCATCAGGGCCTGCTGCGCCGGGTGATGGAGGAGTGCGTCGACGGCGAGTACCAGAACTTCAAGGCCAAGGGTGGGGCGTACACGCGCGAGCATTTTTTCGGCAAGTACCCCGAGCTCAAGGCAATGGTCGCCAACATGTCCGACGAGGAGATCTGGCGGCTGAATCGCGGCGGCCACGACCCGCGCAAGGTGTATGCGGCCTACGCCGCCGCCGTCAGCCACCAGGGGCAGCCGACCGTGATTCTGGCGAAGACCGTGAAGGGCTTCGGCCTCGGCAAGGGCGGCGAGGGGCAGATGATCGCCCACCAGCAGAAGAAACTCTCCGCGGAGGACCTGCGCGCGTTCCGCGACCGCTTCAACATCCCGGTCTCCGACCAGGACCTCGACAGTCTGCCGTTCCGCAAGCCCGACGAGGCGACGGAGGAGGCGCGTTATCTGCACGAGCGCCGCGCGGCGCTCGGGGGTTACCTGCCGAGCCGGCGCCGCAGCGCGCCGGCGCTCGTCATACCCCCGCTCGAGGCGTTCGCCTCGCTCCTCGAGGGGACCGGCGAGCGCGAGATCTCCACCACCATGGCGTTCGTGCGAGCGCTCACCATGCTGCTCAAGGACAAGAACATCGGTCGCAACATCGTGCCGATCGTGCCGGATGAGGCGCGCACCTTCGGCATGGAGGGGCTGTTCCGCCAGATCGGCATCTATTCCTCGGTCGGCCAGCTGTATACGCCGCAGGACGCGGAGACGCTCATGTCCTACCGCGAGGACAAGAAAGGCCAGATGATCGAGGAAGGCATCAACGAGGCGGGATCGCTGTGCTCGTGGATGGCCGCCGGCACCGCCTACAGCAACCACGGCATCAACATGGTGCCGTTCTACATCTTCTACTCGATGTTCGGTTTTCAGCGTGTCGGGGATTTCATCTGGGCGGCAGGCGACATGCAGGTGCGCGGCTTCCTGATGGGGGCCACCGCCGGGCGCACCACCCTCGCCGGGGAGGGTCTGCAGCACCAGGACGGTCACAGCCAGCTGGTGGCGAGCACCGTGCCGAACTGCGTCGCCTACGATCCGGCATTCGCGTACGAGCTGGCCGTCATCATTCACGCGGGGCTGCGCCGCATGTACGCCGAGCAGGAGGGCATCTTCTACTACATCACGGTGATGAACGAGAACTACGCGCAGCCGGCCATGCCACCGGGCGTGGAAGCGGGGATCCTGAGCGGCGGCTACCTGCTGCAGATCGGCGGCCGCGGCAAGGTGCGCGCGACCCTGCTCGGTTCCGGCACCATCCTGCGCGAATGTCTGGCGGCGGCGAAGATCCTCGAGGACGACTACGGCGTACCGGCGGATGTGCTGTCGGTGACGAGCTTCAGTGAACTGCGCCACGAAGCGCTCGAATGCGAACGCTGGAACGGGCTGCATCCCGGGGAGGCCGCGCGTGTTCCGTACGTGCGGCAGATGCTGCAGGGCCGCGAGGGTCCGGTGGTCGCGGCCACCGACTACATGCGTGCGGTGCCGGACCAGATCCGCCAGTGGGTCGGCGGCCGCTACGTGACGCTCGGCACCGACGGATTCGGACGCTCGGATTCGCGCGCGGCGCTGCGCCGGCACTTCGAGGTCGACCGCAACTACATCGCCGTGGCGGCGCTCAAGGCACTGGCCGACGATACACGCGTGGACCAGGCGACCGTGAGCCGCGCCATCGAGGCGCTCGGCGTCGATCCCGCCAAGCCCGTGCCCTGGAAGGTCTGAGGTCCGCCCCCGTATGAACGCGGCAGGCGGCCTGGTGGAAGTGCGCGTACCCGACCTGGGCAACTTCAAGGACGTCGCCGTCATCGACGTGCTGGTGAAGCCCGGGGACCGCATCGCCATCGACACGCCGCTCGTCACTCTCGAGTCCGACAAGGCCGCCATGGACGTGCCCTCGACGGCGAGCGGAGTCGTCGAAAAGATTCACACCACCAAGGACGGCAAGGTCAATACCGGCGATCTGCTCGCCACTGTGAAGGCGGACGGGGCGCCGATGCACTCGGCGCCGGCGGCAGCCGCCGCACCGCCGGCGCCGCGGCCGGCGGCGCCGGTCCAACCCGCGTCGCCCCCTCAGCCCGCGGCGTCGCCGCCGGCCGCAGCGCCCGCCGGCAAGCTGACTCCGAGGTCGTTGCTGGGTGTTCCTACCTCGTATCGCAGCGATCTCGCGCCCATCGACGAACCGGGCTTCTCGCGCGCCCACGCCGGACCCTCGGTGCGCAAGTTCGCGCGCGAGCTCGGCGTGGACCTCGCTAAGGTTCCGGGGCACGGCTTCAAGGGCCGGATCACCCACGATGACGTCAAGGCGTTCGTGAAGGGCGCACTCGCCGGCGCTGGTGGTGGTGGTGGCACCGACACGGCGCGGCCGGCGTTGCCCGCGGTTCCGGTGGTCGACTTTGCGCAGTTCGGCCCCACGGCGGTCGAGCCGCTGTCGCGCATCCAGCGCATTTCCGGGCCGCGTCTGCACTCAAGCTGGGTGAGCATTCCGCACGTCACGCAGTTCGACCTAGCGGATATCACGGATCTGGAACAGATGCGCGCCGGCCTCAAGGACAAGGCGCAGGCGGCGGGCGTCAAGCTCACACCGCTCGCTTTCATCATGCGCGCCTGCGTGAAGGCGCTGCAGGAATTCCCGCGCTTCAACTCCTCGCTCGACGCCGACGGCGCTAACCTGATCGTGCGCAAGTACCTGCACATGGGTTTCGCCGCCGATACGCCCAACGGGCTCGTGGTGCCGGTGGTGCGCGACGCCGACCGCAAGGACGTTTACGAGCTCGCGCGCCACCTCGGCGCGCTCTCGGAGAAAGCGCGCGCCGGGAAACTTCCGCCCGCGGACATGCAGGGCGGCTGTTTCACGATCTCCAGTCTGGGCGGCATCGGCGGCACCGCCTTCACGCCCATCATCAACGCACCCGAGGTCGCGATTCTCGGTGTCTCGCGCTCAAGTATGCAACCGGTGTATCGCGACGGCGGCTTCGTGCCGCGCCTGATGCTGCCGCTGTCGCTGTCGTACGATCATCGCGTGATCGACGGCGCGATGGCCGCGCGCTTCACGACCTGGCTCGCTCACACGCTCGCGGACCCGCGCGCACTGCTCGAGGCGGTGCTGTGAGTCGCGTGGATCTGCTGATTCCCGATATCGGCAATTTCAGCGACGTCGCCGTGGTGGACGTGCTGGTGAAGCCCGGCGACGTCGTCGACATCGATTCCCCGCTGGTCACGCTCGAGACCGACAAGGCTTCGATGGACGTGCCCGCGACCGCCGCGGGGACCATCACCGAAGTGCTGCTCAAGCGTGGCGACAAGGTGTCGAAGGGTTCGCTGATCGCGCGCGTGGAAACGGCTGCGCCGGCCGCATCAGCCGCACCCGCCGGCCCGGATAGTGCCGGCGACACCGTGCGCATGCCGTCGCCGAACGCGGGCGCCGCCGAGCGCGCCGCGCAGGAATTCAACCGCAGCACGCAATTGCTGGTGCTGGGCGCCGGACCCGGGGGCTACACCGCGGCCTTCAGGGCGGCGGACCTCGGGCTCAAGGTGACCCTGGTGGAGCGCTGGCAGGAACTGGGGGGCGTGTGCCTCAACGTCGGCTGCATCCCCTCCAAGGCATTGCTGCACGCGGCGAAAGTCATCGAGGATGCGCACGAGATGAGCGGGCGCGGCATCGCCTTCGGCGCGCCGCAGATTGATCTGCCGCGGCTGCGAGCCTGGAAGAGTTCAGTCGTCGGCAAGCTGACCGGGGGGCTCAAGCTCCTGGTGAAGCAGCGCAAGGTCGAGGTGCTGCGCGGTACCGGACGCTTCGTGAGCGCCAACGTGGTCGAAGTGATGGGCGCGAGCGGCTCGCAGCGCATCCGTTTCGATCAATGCATCATCGCGGCGGGTTCCGAACCGGTGCGCCTGCCGGGACTGCCGCAAGATCCGCGAATTCTCGACTCCACCGATGCGCTCGAGCTGCCGGAGTCCTCCGGCGGTTTGCTGGTGGTGGGCGGCGGCATCATCGGGCTGGAATTGGCCTGTGTGTTCGACGCGCTGGGCCGTCGCGTGAGTGTGGTGGAGCTGACCGCGCAGCTCATGCCCGGAT
>WNFR01008216.1_pt1 | contig 10554 bp, 13 predicted proteins | sample 5400221 | NCBI WGS metagenome assembly WNFR01 (sample SAMN13153357, study PRJNA577476) | soil metagenome | isolation source: 40 cm soil under Madrone tree | place: USA:California | collected 2016-06-14 | reverse complement strand
GTCGCGGGAATGCTGAGATCCTTCCACGACGCGGCGTACACGGCCCTGCTCGGCCCGGTGCCCGGGGCGCGTCCGGAAGACGTTCCCACCCTGGAGCCGTGGGCGCGGTTCTGGTACCGCGCGGTGAGCGCGGCGTTCCTCAAAGGCTATCTCCCGGCCGTCGCCTCCGTCTCGTTGCTGCCGCAGGCGCCGGCGGAGCTCGGGATCCTGCTAGACGCCTACCTCCTGGACAAGGCTATCTACGCGGTCGGCCACGAGCTCAACAACCGGCCCGAGTGGACGCCGGTCCCTCTCAAAGGGCTCCTGGCACTCTTCGAGACCGAGCGATGAGAGCGACGACACAACGGAGACGCTACGCCGGTGCGGTTGCTCGTCATCCGCCGCCGGCACTTCTCCGTGTTGCTGAAGGAAGTCCCCGGACTCACGCAAACCCTGTTAGTCACCCTGTCGCGACGCGTTCGACAGGCCGAGGAGCAGGCGGAACGTCTTAGGTCAGCTTCGACTGGGTTATGAGGGCCCCCACGACCCCCACCGCTAGGCGAGGACTCGAGAGTCGAAGGGTGTCCGACCGGTTTGTGCCAAATTTGTGACAGACTCGGGACTATTCCTGATCATTCCAGCGCACTCCAGCGCACGACGCCGTCGAGGGCTGGTCCTGCGACAGCAAACACTTACGCGCACTTACGGAGACTGTAGTCTAGGACTGAAAATCCTCGGGCGCATTCCAGCGCACTCCTGATCACTCCAGCGCGTTCTGGCTCACTCCAGCATAGGCATTCGCGCAGTAAACCGAGGACTTAGCAGACGGCTCAGACTACTGGTCTGCCGACGGGTCGGTCGTTGAACTGACGGATCACCGAAGGAGCACAGGAGTTTTAGTCCTCGCCCTGGCCGTGTTTGGCTGGCCCACAATTCTCAATGCGGGCCAGTTCCGGCGCCGAACGGGAGACAGTCGACGGCCAGGGCTGGCGAACGTGGGGACCTTTCTGAGGCATCAGGGGAGGGACGCTGGCCGTCCAGCGTTGCCACTGAGACTGGAGAGAACCTGCTGCTTGAAGTGGGCCTCTTTTGTGGGGTCCCCAATCTCGTTGGCGATCGCCTCGACGAGGCGGGCGAGAGACTTCGGCGAGTCCAGGTCGGTGGCCTGCGCGAGGTGCTCCTCGCAGATGAGCGAGGCCATCGGGCCCAGGAACTCTGCGAGTTCGCGCTCGATGAGCAGCCGAAGCGAGTCAGGCGCTTTGGCGGTGCCGGTCGTCGGCTTGGTCTGCGGCGGCTCCATGGTCCCGGTGTGTTCCGGGTTCAGCAGGGCCAACAGGTCGGGCGTCGGTGGCAGCCCCGGGTCGGTCCGGTCGACCGGCTCATCCTGGAAGCGGTACCGGCCCGCCGTGAAAATTCTCATCGAGGGGAGCGCGTCGAGTCCACGCAGGAGCCTGTAGGTCAGGTAGACGATCTCTCCGTTCCGGAGCACGAACTGGGCGGCGTGGTTTTCCCCCGTGATAATGAACATGGTTCCGGAACGCCCGGCGACACAGAGCGCGTGGAGCTCGTCGATCAACCGGTCATGCGGCATGAGGCCTGGCTCGTCCCCCATGCCCGGTGACGGTCCCGTCGGTCCCGCCAGGCCCTGGGACATTCAGGCCACCTCTCAGCCTGACGAGCGGCGGGGATCCCCTACGCTCGCACTGGGGGGCCGCCAGACACTGCTGCCGGCAGCACTCGGGGACTCAGCCCGGGCCGGGGCCAGTCGCGCCATGGCCACCTTGATGCTGGCCCCCATTCGGTCGATGGCGCGCGCCAGGGCGCCGATCTCGTCCGCGCGGCTCACCTCTCTGATGGTCGCCTTGAGATGGCCCCGGCTGATCTCGTCCGCCGTCCGCGTCAGGCTTCGGATGGGCCGAGTTAATTGCTTGGCCAGGAAGAAGGACACCAGGCCCACGAACACCAGGGTGAGCGCCAGCAGGACCAGGGCGTTGCGATTGGCCTGCGCGATCGGGGTGTAGGCTTCCTCGGCGTCCTGTTGGAGGACCAGCGTCCAGCCGTACTTGGTCTTGCGCGCATAGCCCAGCACGGGCTGGCCCTGCTCGTTGGTGTACGTGACCCGCTTCTTGGCGATCTCAGAAGCGCCGAGGAAGGCCGGGTGCGGGCTCATGTCCTTCAGGGCCTCGGCGAATTCCTTCTTCTGGTGGGCGATCACCTTCCCGGTACTGTCGAGCAGAAAGGCATGGCCGGTGCGACCGATCTGCACGCTGGCGATGCTATTGGAGACGTCGGTAATGGTCATGCCGATCGCCAGCACCCCGGCGAGCCGCTGCTCGGCCATGACGGGGACGGACAGGATGAGGGCCGGCTGGCCATTGGTCCGGCTGATCACCACTTGCTGGCCGACCGGGGCGCCCCGGAGCACTTGCTGCACGTAGACGCGGTCCCCGTAGTTTTTCGGGGAGTCCTGGTCGCTGCGCCCGATGTTGGTGCCGTCGGGGGCGACGGTGAAGGCCAGATAGGCGGCCTTGTACTCGTTGATGATGGACAGCAGGATTCGCCGTTGGCGCTTCGCGTCCATCGCGGCGATGTCATCGAGGGCTGCATTCTGGTGGAGCATCTTGACGTTCATGTCCACCCAGGCATCCACATAACTCACGATCGCGTCGGCGCGGTCACCGAGTTCCTGGTCCACCTGACTGGATAGATGGGCGACTGCGGAATGGTAGTTGATGTACCAGATGGCGCCGAGGGGAATCACCGCCACGACGATCATGGTCAGGAGCACCTTCGGGAAGATACCGAATCTCAGCCGCTTGGCCATGGCTGCCTCCTCCACTGGCGGGTGGCCGCGATCGGGTGGGAGTCGGCGCACCACCGCGGAACGTCGGCCTGCCCACTGTAGGCAATGGCTGTGCCATCGACTGGAGGCCTCGGACAGGCAGAAAGCGGCCAACGAACCTCCGATACGGGGCTTGTGGGCGACCTGGTTGACCCGGAGCGGCAGGTGGCTTGCCCTTTGCCAGGCGACTAGACTTCAAGGTCCGGATGGACGAATTCGCTCCTTCTCCTCGCTTGTCACCCCTGGCCGCTTCCCGCCATCGACCTCAGCCCGACGCACCCAGATGCGCAGCGCTTCCGGCGTCATCCCGAACCTGCAGGCGATCGAGCACATCGCGGCCTACTCCGAGGCACCTGCGGCGGGTCACTCCACCTGCGCGCCGACGAACGATATAAGGGCACGAACCCGACTCCTTGGAGTCTAGCCGGCCTCCAGTACCCCGAGGGCGGTGAAGTCTTCTTGCGTATGGATCCACCCTTCCATGTCGTCGATCCGTACCTTCAGCCAGGGATCTTGGTTGTCAACGCCGAAGAAGATCACGTCCCGGCTGTCGTCCCAGGACAGTTTGATCTTGGCGGCCAGAATCTCGACCTTAGAGTGCTTCCGCAGCACGACATGCCGCGGCACACCCATGTTCTCGTTGGCCTCGGAGAACAGACGCACGAAGGTCAGTTCTTGATCGCTGGGCACCCGCTCCGCTTCGACGGGGACTTCACAACCGCTCTCCCGAAACCCGTGGCCCGTTTGCTCGAAGCAGCGCTGTCCCGGCATCAGCCGGCCCTGCATCAAGTCCACGCGGACGGGCACGGTCACCTGGAACTTGCCGGTCCGGACGCGAAATTGCATGACGTCTGGCAAGAATAGAGTCGCTCCGCCCATCTTCTTCGGCGGACTGGGAATCACGCCCAAGAAGTCTCCGTCCGTGGTGAACGGTTTCCCGAACCGCTGCAGTGTCCCATTCATCACCCCGAACAGTTCCCACACGTCTCCGCTATTCGGCGCGGAAGGCGAACATCCCACCGCGATCAGCAATCCCGTCGTGAACCCGCCCTTCAGAAGCTGGGCGGAGACCAGGCAGGAATCCGAGAAGGTGCCGGCCTCCAGGGCATACGAGAACGTCTCACGGTAGAGGGTCGCGCCGGAAGAGTCTTGAATCTCTAGGGCAGAAACCGCGGTCTCTTGTGGACGATCGGCATGTGCGCGGGCGAGGCGCTTCAAGTGGAGCACGACGGCGAAGTCTTGTCCGCCAATCCGAAACGGTCCAAGGCGCTGCTCGGCGTCTTGAAGGGTCACGTCGACCGCGGAAGGAGCCGACCCTTGAGCCGCGGGCGCTGGTGCCGGCGGCGCAGCGGGGTGCTGGATGGCCTCGCCCTGAGCCACTGCACTACCAGCGCTCCCGGACAGACCTAATGCAACGAAGAGGAGGAACGTCCGGCTCCAGAGCGCAAGCGTCCGTTCACCGGAACCGGCCGGCATCAATATTGAGTTCAGGCGAATGAGGCTGGCCAGCGTAGACCCTACCGTACGGGGGCGCATCGTTCGGATCCCCGACCACCCGCCCAGACTGAGGGGGTGTGCCGCCGGGTAGGCCATAGGACCCATGTATCAGTGTAGTCCGGCACGAATTATTCACCCCGGATGCGTCGGCCGACCGCGAAGGTGGCCGCTGACCGGTAAATTCCCACCCTCTATACTGGAGCCTGAAGTGAATTCCCAATCCATGATGTCATTCACGTTGCGCAGGAGGGCTCAGCCATGAACCGTGCTGGATCCCGGTCGCTCATCTGGGTCTCGCTGATCAGTGTTGCAGCGGGAATGTCGGGCTGCGCATCGGGCCCGGCGGCGCAGCCCAGCGCATATGTGTATCCGCAGAAGGGCCAGACGGCCGACAAGCAAGCCCGAGATACGGCCGACTGCCAGGGGTGGGCCAAGCAACAGACGGGCTTCGATCCGCTGACCGACAGCGCCAAGGGCGCCGGCGTGGGCGCCCTCGTTGGCGCGGTGGGCGGTGCCGCCGCCGGCGCGGCCATCGGCGCCGCAACGGGTCACGCGGGGACCGGCGCAGCTATTGGCGCGGCCGCGGGCGGGATCGGTGGGGCGGGCGTGGGCGGGACGTACAACTACAGCAAGTCCAAGGAAGGATACGATCGTGCTTTCTCGGCCTGCATGAGCGGCCGGGGCTACACCGTCCGCTGATTGCCAACGCCCCGCCCCCTACTTCGGCGTGACCTGCCGAGAGTCTCGAAACGGCGCGTGGCTGATCCTACGCGTGCTGTGCTGCAGCGAATTTGTCTGGTTCTCTTCATTGTCCTGATCTCTGGGGGTGTTGCCCGCGGCGGCCATGCGGTTGACTGTTCCGAGCGGTTTCCCGTGGGAGTGTTTGCGCTCACCCAGAAGGAAGCCACGCTTCTCACAGCTCAGCTGAGCGGATGGTCGCTCGTTCACATCCTCAAGAAGCCTCTCCCAATGAGGTCGTCTGGGTCCGAGGACCCCTGTGAGCTTGTCTATGGATTCGACGTCTTCGAGTTCACCGCAGCGACAACGCCAGGAGCCCTGGTCGCGGGATGCGCCGGCGACTTCCGAGGCAACGGCGCGCGAGACTACGTAGTCCTTCTCAGGCGGAACGTTGATGGACGCTACGTTCCCCACGTGTTTCTGACGCGGGGTCCCACCGTCGACGTCGTGGAGCTCGAGCCGCACGCTACCGATGCGTCGGTCTGGTTCGGTCCCTTCTGCCGGCCAAAGCCGCGGACTGGGAGCTTTCAAGCTCCGGACTTCGAAGGAGCCGGCTCTGGCGCCCAGGTCTCCGTTGTTGGTGATCTCGTCACGGTCGGGTGGTGGACGTACTACTGGCGCCCCGACCTCAACCGATTTGGCGCGATCCTCACGACGGATTGATCCGCGAGTCCGAGCGTCGCGGCCGGCCAGCGGCGGCAAATCCTTCCCCATCCCCTCCGCTGGTGTAAGGTCGACCCGCTGGCCGTCCCGCCCCGTCCCTCCTAGACGATGTGGCCAGATGAGGCCTGATAGTGGACCGACGAGTGTCCCTCGGGACGCTGGCTGGCGGCCTTCTCGCCGCGCCGCTCGCTGCCGAGGCTCAGCAGCCGATCAAGATCGCTCGAGTAGGCTACCTGGCGCTCAACCCGGCCGCTAACCCCCAGCTGCACGAGGCCTTCCGTCACGGACTGCGTGACCTCCGTTACGTTCGGCGGCTGACCGCCGCGCGCGGCGGCGGGTTTGTGCCAAATTTGTGACTAACTCGGGGTCATTCCTGATCACTCTGGAGACTCCAGCGCATCAGCCCGGCGGGACCTATGTTTGCGACATCACACATTTACGCGCACTTACGCGAACTGTTGTCTAGGACTGAAAATCCTGGTGTCGGCGGTTCAATCCCGTCCCAGCCCACCATTTGTTTCTCGTGATTCCGAAGACTTGCACGCTTCCGAGTTTCAGCGGAATCTCGTTGGAGCCCTAGACTTAGCTAGAACTTGCCTTGTTCCGCGCAGGCGGGCGAGGCGAGGAGATTACCACAAGCCCAGCTACCACAAGCCCAGCAGGTATGTAAGGGCCCCCAGGGGGCGACCGCTAAAGGTGTGGTCCCTCCCCCTCGGGCGATTGCCGGGCGCGTCTATTGCCGGGCGCGTCTAAGGTCGTCGCTACTTAGGACTAAAGTCCAATAGACCTTTCGCCGGGCACGAGTAGCAAATTGAGATGCATGGTGTCGGGGATCACGGTTGGCATTCTCAAAGAGCAACATTCCGACCACATCGTCCTTACCGATGCCTCACGTGTATCGCTTCCGGACGGGCTGGTCCTAGAGCGCCTCCCGTCTGGCTCTAGCGTCACGATCCTCTACGGCCGTGACGATGCTGGCGAGATGGTCGTCACGAGCATCACCCGTAGCGCCACGTCGCACCTACGTCACCTCCCTCCGTCTCGCGCCGCCGACCATAGCCGCCTATGGGGCTACGCCAGCACGGGGAGATGGCCCTGACCGTAGAAGAACAGACGCCTCGACCGAATCCGATCTGCTAGAGGGCGGGGCGATTGCCGAGTGTACCGACCGGTACCCGGTAGCACCAAGGTCCAATAGGTCTCGCTGTCGGTAACTGCTACGCTGACCCTGCCTCCCCACGGGTTTCTCTGGTTGACGCGCCCGGCGTCCTTGCTCGTGGCATCTGGCTTTGCGCCTGCCCTAAAGAATCCCCGAGGGATCAACCTATGCCGGACGAGCCCCTCCTCCGCGTAAAGCTCGCGAAGCCGTCGAACAACGCAAGCTCCCGAATCGCCACCCTGACCGGCTGTGGCATGGTCCAGGGGTCGGCGCCCCCTGTGCAATGTGCGACATTCCCCTTGAGACGCACGAGATGGAATTTCAGACGCAGTTTGCGCGGGAGGGTGGTGCGCCGTACTTCGATGTGTACCACCTCCACGTTCGCTGCTATTCGGCCTGGGAGTTAGTGCGTACGAAGGTCGGCCACCCTCCGAGCTAGGAGCAGCGCGTGGCGTCGGCTCGCCGCGTGATCGGCGCGGTGCTCTTCGCACCAGACTCCGCGCGTGAAAGCCACCCGGTAGGCGTCACGGCCGGTGCCCCGGAGAGGCGCGCTCCCCTTTGAGCCAAGGCCGGGTGTGGCGGGCTACAAGCACCCGATAGTACCAAGGTCCAATAGGTCCCGCTGTCGGTGAATGCTACGCTGATCCTGCCTACCACTGGGTCTACTGGCTGACGCACCGGGCGTCTTGCCCCTTGGCATCTGGCCTGATCTTCTCCCGCAGTCCCGACACAGAGAGAATCAGCCCATGCCAGACGAACCCCGCTTACGTGAACAAGCCCGCGCTGTGATCCAAAGCGGCAAGCTGCCAAGTCGGTCACCTGATCGGACCTGGGGCGGTCCCTGGGGTCGGAGCCCCGTGTGAGGTCTGCGCGTTGCCCGTGACGAAAGCCGAGCTTGAGTTCGAGATTCAGTTCGCCCGCGACGGCGACAATCCGGGGCTCGACAAGTTCCACGTCCACATCCGGTGCTTCGCGGCGTGGGAGTTCGAGCGGAACAAGGTGCGGTCGCCATGACTACTTCGTTGCTCTCAGTGGAGCAGTTGAGGCAGCAGGTGCGTGTCCGACTGGCGCAGGGGCGTCTCCCCATCGCCGGTGGTGTCTACAGGACTCACCGAGGCACTGGTCGGCCCTGCGTCGTGTGCCGCCGTGCGGTAGCGGCAGCGGAGGCGCAGTGCGAGGTTGATGGCGTGGGCGCGCACGAGGCGTGTTACATGCTCTGGCGAGAGGAGTCGGTGTCGTCCCTGGCACCGAAGAGACCGTAGCAAGAGCCCGAAGGGGCAGCCTCAAGAGGGCGGCTCATCCCCTTCGCGCGATGGCTGGGCACGGGTCAGCTATCGCGTCCTTCGAGTTCATGTCTTCGGCGCGCCCATCGACCCTCCGCTTGGTGGGCGCGGCGGCTTCCGCTTCCCTTGTCTCGCGGGCGGTGCCGTCCGCGCCATCGGAGCCTGCCGCTGCAGAAGTTCGACCGCGTGCCTGTAGAACAGCATGAACGGCTCAGCCTCGTCCCAGTCGAGGCCGTTCTGCACCAGGGCGTGGCCCACCGCTTCGGCTGAAGGCGGCTCGTGGCCGAACGCATAGAGGATGAAATCATAGAACCGCTGCCAGTCGAGCGGCTGCGGGTCCAATCGGTTGAGATTGGCTGAAAACGCAGTGAGCAGTCGGGGGGATTTGACCTCCAAACGCGGAGCCATGGCGCTCACCTCCATCGGGGCTGAGACGTCGAGACGATGCAGACTCGGTAGCAGTAGGGCCACCACCGAGAGCACCTGAGGGTAGTGGAGGGCGCCAGACTACAGGTCGGGACCTGCTGGCGGGACTGAGCCGCTCGACCCGCGCGGCGTCTTCCTCAATTGCGGAACCCTCTGGCAATCCAACGGCCCACGACGAACAGGAGCCACGGCAGGAAGAAAGCGAGCACCGTGAGTCCTAACCCGAACAAGGTGGCCGGACCATCCCTTGCCAAGAATGACGGTATGGTGGCCCCGAGAAATGGGAGCATCAGGAGTGTCGAAGCGGCCAACGTCAAGCGACGAAAACCGCGCTCCAGGTTCGCCATCCGATAACCTCGGGCTTAGAGCACAGCCTACCTACTCCTCGTAGACCCAGCTCTCCTGGCGGCCGGAGCGGGGTACTTCCGTCGGGTGCATCAGGGTGATCTGGGACAAGGGGAGCACCAGGCCCCCCGAAGTCTACTGCTCTTTCCACTCGAACCAGGTGCCGCAGTAGCGGCATTTCAGCGCGCCCCTGGGGATCTGCCGCGCGCAGGCCGGGCAGGGCCGGGTTCGCGACCCGCATGCCCCCACGATGCCGATGAGGAGGTCAAGCCACATCCTCAGGAAGATGAATGCCGGACACTACTCCGAACTCTTAGGGCCTCAGGTCTGTCGCGTCATCGCACGCAGAGCCAGCAGCGCACCCACCACGAACACGAGGGTCGCGACGTAAATTGGCCCAAGGTGCGTGACCCAATTGTGCTGGAAGGTCCCGGTGTAGTCGTAAGGCAGCGCCACCGCCAGGCCCACCACCGGGGAGACGACGGCGGCAATCCATGCCCACCATTCCCCGCGGCGCACGCCCCACCAGGAGAGGGCAGCCACGCCGATGCCGGTAGCCGCGATGAACCCTGCCGTGGCCACGTGCAAGTGCCCGATGTAGTGCATGATCGCCGGATTCAGCGCGTTCAGATTGTCCCGGGTGACGCCGTTGAGTGTCGGCACTCCCAGTTCGAAGCCGGCACCCGTGAAGTTGCGGAACAAGAACACCACCGCGTAGCCGATGAACGCCAGGCTCCCGATCAGCATCAGCACCGCCCCCTGCTTCAGACCGGAGTTGCGCGTGTTCATGTGCGCCTCCGTCGTTCTGGTGACTGCGCGCCGGATTCTCCTCGATCGCTCAAAAGAGATGGCCGCACCAGACCGCTGCCGTGATTTCGCGACGAAGAGGAGACCTGGCCATGACCGGGATCAGGAGCATGACCGCCTCCCTGTGCATGGGCCGGAGAATGCGGCAAGACTCTGCGCCCCACCTCCCTGGTTGTCAAGGCAGTTCCTGCAGTACGCCCCGCGAGTTGAATCGGGGTGCCCGTGTGACTGGGCTGCGCCTCTGGTCGGAGACGGAGAAGCTGGCCGGCGTCTAGTCATCCCGTCCGCTTCAGCTCCTGATCGGACGGCTCGTTGAGCACGTGACGAGGCACCTCCGGGTCGGGACCTCGGATCCTGATCCTGGCGCTCGCGCCTAGCCGAGCCGCCCATCAAGGACGGTGATCGACTCTGAATTGCCTGCCCCTGCGGGGCGCGTTTCGAGCGCTGGATGAGCCGAGGATGCCCGCGGCGCCGGCGGCGTCGGTGCCTCGAAAGAACAGCAGCGCAACCCGGAGTTGCCCGAAGGAGCTGAGGAGCGGCACGTAGTTCGTGGCGGTTCATATGACGACTACGACTCAATCCACTTTCGCGCGGCTAGGCGCGACGGCAGCACGCCGGAGCGATTCGACCACAAGACAGGTTTTCGCTGCGCGAAGTCCGTGACCGCGGTGCCAGCTGGTGAGTGACAAGACCGACGAAGCGAAGAACCCGGGGAGAGTGAGCTTGAATCGGTTCGAAGAATACGCAATAAGGCCAAGCAACTGCGTAAGAAGGACGTGTACGTCTGCTCATGGCGCGAAAACGGCGTCTGGCGA
>WNFR01009851.1_pt1 | contig 10555 bp, 9 predicted proteins | sample 5400221 | NCBI WGS metagenome assembly WNFR01 (sample SAMN13153357, study PRJNA577476) | soil metagenome | isolation source: 40 cm soil under Madrone tree | place: USA:California | collected 2016-06-14 | reverse complement strand
CACGCGTCCACGCGTACGAGGGCGGGCCGCCGCCGCCGTACCAGATCTGGCTCGCCATCCCGACGCCGCGCTTCCACGTCACGTCCGAGCGCGCGCGCACATCGTGGCGACGGTTCCAGTGCTTTTGCGCCCGTGCGTAGCACTCGGCGAGGTTCTTGGACGAGAACGGCGTGCCGTCGTTCGAGCCCGCATAGTTCTTCCGGCGCAGCTCGAGCGGATCGACGTCGAGCCGCGCAGCGAGCTCGTCGATGAGGCATTCGAGGCCGAACGTCCCCTCGACGAAGCCGGGCGCGCGGAACGCCTTCATCGGCGGCGTGTTGATCTTCGCCGTATAGCGCGTCGTGCGAACGTTGTCGCACTCGTACAGCATCTTCAGCGGCCCTTCCGTCGACGGTCGCTCCGCGCCGCCGCCGTGAGCCTCTGGATGGTGGCGTTGCGGTTGCCGGCGGCGGTGTTCTCCTCCCGCCGCGTCAGCGCGCAGTGCACGGGCCGCCCGGTCTGCCGCGCCAGCACGGCCGCGACGAACGTGTACTCGCCGGCGGAGTTCTTCGAGCCGAAGCCGCCGCCCATGTACTCGCACACGACCCGGACCCTGTCGGGTGCGAGCCCGAGCTCGCGCGCGACCTCGTTGCGCACGCCCCAGACGTACTGCGTCGAGGTGTAGACGTCGAGCCGGTCGCCGACCCACTCGCACACGGACTGGTGCGTCTCCATCGAGTTGTGCAGGACGACCTGCGTGCGATATGTCCCCTCGACGACGACGACGTCCGCCTCCGCGACGGCGTGCTCGAAGTCGCCGCGCTCGTACCGCTCAGGCTCGCCGTGCAGCAGCCCGCGCTCGACCGCCTCCTCGGCATCGATGACGGCCTCGAGCGGCTCCCACTCGATTGCGATCGCGTCGAGCGCCGCCCGCGCCTGCCCGAACGTCTCCGCTGCGACCGCGGCGACAGCCGCGCCCGCGAAGCCGGCCTCGCGCTCGAGCCCAGGCGCGTCCCCGGGGCCGACCACGCCGCGCACGCCCGGGAGGCCGAGCGCCGAACCGCGGTCGATGGACTTCACGCGCGCGTGCGCGTACGGCGAGCGCAGAACGGCGGCGTGCAGCATGCCGGGGAGGCGGATGTCGGCGGTGAAGCGCGCCTCGCCCCGCACTCGCTCCCGCGCGTCCTTGCGCAGCGCGGGCCGGCCCACGACCTCGAGCGGCCCCGCCGGCCATTGCTGCAGCGGGTCCTCCTCGACGACGAGCCAGACCTCTTCGAAGTTGCCCTCGACCTCCTTCTCGCTGCGAATCAGTCGCGCCAATGCAGGATCGCCTCCTCGATCTTCGGATACGTGCCGCAGCGGCAGATGTTCCCCGCCATTGCGTGCCGTATCTCCTCGGCCGTCGGCTCCGGGGTCGACGCGACGAGCGCGGCCGCGGAGACGACCTGGCCCGGGGTGCAGAAGCCGCACTGCACCGCGTCCGCGCGGATGAACGCCTCGACGAGCGGATGCTCGCGCAGGCCTTCGATCGTCGTGATCTCGCCGTCGACCGAATGCGCCAGCGTGATGCACGACAGCACCGGGACGCCGTCGATCTGCACGGTGCACGCGCCGCAGTGACCCTCGTCGCACGCGATCTTCGTCCCGGTGAGCCCGAGGCCTTCGCGTAGCACCTGGGCGAGGCTCGCGCCCACTGTCGCGTCGATGACGTGTTCGTTCCCGTTGACCAGGAGCTTCACGAGGTCACCGCGAGGATGTCGGCGAGGTGGATGAGTCTCGACGTTGTGCGCGCGACAAAGCGCGCCTCGGTCTCGTCCTCCGCCTCGGGCAGCGTCCGCCATAGGTCGCGCGCTGCGAGCAGGAGCTCGCGGATCTCGACGAGCTCGCCCACGTGCCCGTTACCTTCGTACGTCGCGTTCAGCGCGAGTCCGAGCGCCCCGAATGAGTCCTGCTGGCGAATGAAGAGCAGGGGCAACGCCATCGACAGGTACTGGTGGATGCGCGCGAAGGGCATCGCCTGCGTCAGCGTCCCCGTCCCTTGCGGTCGCGACGGCTCGAGCGGCGGCGCGCCGTCGGCGATTCGGTTCGCGTTGCGGGAGAGCATCCCGAGCACCTGCTCCTCGTTGAAACCTGAGGCGCGCGCCGTGCGCAGAGCGATGAGCAGCGAGTTCGGCTGGGTCCCGTACGGGTAGTCGGATGCGTAGACCACCTGTTCGGGCGGCACGAGGTGGAAGAAGCCGAGCAGGTCGATCGGGCTCCACACCGACGTGTCGAAGAAGACGCCCGCCTTCCCCGCGAAGTGGCCGGCGAGGCCGGAGAGATCGGCAATCCCCGCGTGAGCGATGATCAGCTGCGCCTCCGGGTATGCGTCCACGAGCCTGAGGAGGTTGTCCGCGATCGGCGGCAGGCCGCGGCCGCCGTGGATCAGGATCGGGACGCGCCGCTCGGCCGCGATCGCGAACACGGGTGCGAGGCGCTCGTCGTCGAGCAGGAACTTCTGTGCGCGCGGATGGAGCTTGATCCCGCGTGCGCCGCGCTCGAGGCACCGCTCCGCCTCGGCGATCGGCTCCTCGCTCAGGTCGAGCCGGACGAACGGGATCATCCGGCCCTGCGAGCGCTCGGCGAACGCAAGCGTGCGGTCGTTCCCCGCGCGGAACGCCGGATGCCGGTCGGGCTCGTCGAGGCAGAAGACGAAGCAGCGCGAGATGCGGTACCGATCCAGCAGCGCCTCCAGCTCCTCGTAGCGGCCAACCATCCCGTCGATGTCGTTCCCGAGATGCGTGTGCGCGTCGAAGACGTCCGCACCGGCGGGCATCTCGGCTCGCAGCTGTGCCTCGAACGCCGCGAAGAGCTCGCGTGCGCGCTCCAGGGGCTCCACGCCGTGACTGTACCGTTCGGACCCCGGATGAAGCGGCGCCTCCTCGGCACGAGCAATCTCGAGATCACACCCGTCGGCATCGGCACTGCGCCGATCGGGTCGCTGCCAGGCGTCTGGTGGGTGAACTGGGGCACGCAGGATGAGCGCGACGCCGTCCGCGCGATCCACGCCGCGCTCGACGCCGGGGTCAATTGGATCGACACGGCGCCGTTCTACGGCTGGGTCCGCGCTGAGGAGATCGTCGGTCGCGCGCTGCGCGAGCACGACGACGTCCTCGTCTTCACGAAATGCGGGACGCTGCGCCGCGACGACGGCGACGACTACGTGGATCTGCGTCCGGAGACGGTCCGCGCAGACCTCGAGGCGAGCCTGCGCCGGCTGGGGCGCGATCACGTCGACCTGCTCCAGCCGCATGATCCCGATCCGCGCGTGCCGATCGAAGAGACGTGGGGCGCGGTGCTCGAGCTCGTCGCGGAGGGGAAGGCCCGCGCGGGCGGCCTCTCCAACCACAGTCCCGAGGAGATCGAGCGTGCGCTTGCCTTCGGCCCAGTGGCATCGCTCCAGCACCAGTACAGCGCGCTCGCTCGTGACGTCGAGGCCGACATCCTGCCGCTCGCGCAGGAACGCGGCCTCGGCGTGATCGTGTGGGCGCCGCTCGCGAGCGGCTTCCTGACCGACGGGTTCGACCCACATGCGCTCGACCAAGGCGACTTCCGCCGCACGCATCGCTTCGCCGATCTCGACCTCGCCGAGCTGCGCGACGAGCTGCGCCGTGACGGCGGGAGCGTCACCGCCGGCGCACTCGGCTTCGTCCTCCGCCACCCAGTCGTCACCGGAGCCATCGTCGGAGTCCGAAACGAGGCCGAGGGCCGCGCCTTAGGATCCTTCGCATGACCGACGTCCTCATCCACGCAGACACGACGCGCTCCCCGGCGATGCGGCACGAGGTGCCGCTCCCGATCCCCGATCCGTTCCTCTACGTCGAGCACGACGGCCGCCGCTTCGTCGTGATCACGGCGTTCGAGCGCGAGCGCCTGCACGAGGCCGCTCCCGACATCGAAGCGCTGCCGCCGGAGCAGTTCGGCATAGACGAGCTCCTGCGCGGCGGGACGCCCCCGGTCGAGGCGACACTCGAGATGTACACGCGCGCGCTGAGGGAGATCGGTGTCGGCAAAGCTGCCGTTCCGGCGAGCTTCCCGGTCGAGCTCGCCGATCACCTCCGCTCGCACGGCATCACCATCCGCGTCGAGCGCGACCTGTTCGAGGATCGCCGCCGGAGCAAGACCGCGACGGAGATCGCGGGCCTACGCCGCGCGCAACGTGCGTGTGAGGCATCGCTCGATATCGCCCGCTCGATGCTGCGCGAGTCGGAGCCGCAAAACGGCATCCTCCATCTCGACGGCGACGTGCTCACCTCCGAGCGGATCAAGCTCGAGATGGAGCGTGTCTTCCTCGCCTACGGCGTGAGCGCGGACGAGTTCATCGTCGCGCACGGCGCCCAGGCAGCGGTTGGTCACGATATGGGCTCAGGCCCGATCTCCGCCGGCGAGGCGGTCGTGTTCGACCTCTGGCCCCGCGACAAGGAGACGGCGGTCTATACCGACATGACGCGCACGTACGTCGTCGGCGACGTCCCTGACGAGATCCGCGAGTACCACCGCCTGTGCAAGGAGGCGCTCGAGCGGACGACCGAGGCGACCGGGCCGGGCGTCAACGGCCGCGACCTCATGCAGATCGCGTGCGACCTCTTCGCCGAGCACGGCTACCCGACGCAGCTGACGAAGAAGGCGGGCGAGGTGCTCGACAGCGGGTTCTTCCACGGGCTCGGGCACGGCGTCGGGCTCGAGGTGCACGAGCGGCCGCGGCTGTCCGTCGTGGGCGACGACCTCGTCCCCGGCGACGTGATCACGCTCGAGCCCGGCCTGTACCGCGCCGGCTACGGCGGCGTCCGCCTCGAGGACATCCTCCTCGTCACCGACGACGGCGCGGAGGTCGTGACGCAATACCCATACGATCTCGCCCCATGACCACGATCGAGACCATGCTGCTCGAGGAGCGGCGCTATCCGCCGCCCCTCGAGTTCGCCGCGCAGGCGAACGCACAGCCCGACATCTACGACCTGAGCTTCGACGAGTTCTGGGAGCGGGAGGGGCGTGAGCGGATCTCGTGGTTCGAGCCGTTCACGCGGCTGTACGAGTGGGAGCCGCCCTATGCGAAGTTCTTCCTCGGCGGCAGGCTCAACGTCTGCTTCAACTGCGTCGACCGGCATGTCGAGGCGGGCAAGGGCTCGAAGGTCGCGTACTCCTGGGAGGGCGAGCCCGAGGGCGACCGCCGCGAGATCACGTACGCCGACCTGCTGCGCGAGGTCAGCCGCTTCGCAAACGCGCTGAAGAGCGTCGGCGTCGTGAAGGGGACGCCGGTCGCGATCTACATGGGCATGGTTCCCGAGCTGCCCGTGGCGATGCTCGCGTGCGCGCGCCTCGGCGCGCCGCACATGGTCGTGTTCGGCGGTTTCTCCGCCGACTCGCTCGCCGCGCGCATCGACGACATGCGCTGTGAGGTGCTCGTCACGCAGGACGAGGCGTGGCGCCGCGGGTCCGCCGTGCCGCTGAAGAAGATCGCCGACGAGGCGCTCGAGTCGACGGAGACGATCCGCCAGGTCGTCATGCTGACCCGCACGGGCCGGGAGGTCGCGATGCGGGAGGGGCGCGACCACCGTTGGGAGGAGCTCATCGCCGACGTCTCCGACGAGTGTCCGTGCGAACCGATGGACAGCGAGGACTTGCTCTTCCTCATGTACACGAGCGGGACGACCGCGAAGCCGAAGGGGATCATCCACTCCACCGCCGGCTACCTCACCGGCGCGGCGACGACGCACGACTACATCTTCGACCTGAAGCGCGACGAGGACGTGTACTGGTGCGCCGCCGACATCGGCTGGATCACCGGCCACAGCTACATCGTGTACGGACCGCTGTGCAACCAGGCGACCTCGGTGCTGTATGAGGGCACGCCCGACTTCCCGGAGAAGGATCGGTGGTGGTCGATCGTCGAGCGGTACAAGGCGACGATCCTGTACACGGCTCCGACCGCGATTCGCTCCCACATGAAGTGGGGGCCGGAGTACGCGGCGAAGCACGACCTCTCCTCGCTGCGTCTGCTCGGCTCCGTCGGCGAGCCGATCAACCCGGAGGCGTGGGCGTGGTACCGCGAGCACATCGGCGCCGATCGCACGCCGGTCGTCGACACGTGGTGGCAGACGGAGACCGGGATGATCATGATCACGCCGCTCCCCGGGGTGACGACGCTGAAGCCGGGGTCGGCGACGAAGCCGTTCCCCGGAGTCGCCGCCGCCGTGTACGACGAGCGCGGCAACGAGGTCGGGCCGGGAGGCGGCGGCTATCTCGTGCTCAAGCGGCCGTGGCCGGCGATGCTGCGCGGGATCTTCGGCGACGATGCGCGCTACCGCGAGACGTACTGGTCGAAGTACGAAGGCGTGTACTTCGCCGGCGACGGCGCGCGCATCGACGAGGACGGCGATTTTTGGCTCCTCGGCCGCGTCGACGACGTGATGAACGTGTCCGGCCACCGCCTCTCGACGATCGAGGTGGAGTCCGCCCTCGTCGACCACAAGGACGTCGCCGAGGCGGCGGTGACCTCGCGCGCGGATTCGACGACGGGGGAGGCGATCGTCGCGTACGTGACGCTGAAGGCCGGGATCGAGGGCTCCGTCGAGAAGCTCGAAGAGCTCCGGAACCACGTCGCCACGAAGATCGGGCCGATCGCGAAGCCGGCGAACGTTGTCTTCACGCCCGAGCTGCCGAAGACGCGCAGCGGCAAGATCATGCGCAGACTGCTCCGCGACGTCGCGAACAACCGTCAGCTCGGTGACACGACGACGCTCGCAGATCCATCCGTTGTGGACGAGATCAAGAGCCGCGCCGAGGCGGAGAAGAGTGGCGGAGACGAGTAGCGAGCGCGAGCTCGGCGTCGAGCTCTTCAACAAGACGTGGGCTCTGCTCGAGAGACCGGAACGCGATCCGGACGAGCTCGTCCACTGCGCGCACGCGTCCGCGTACCACTGGATGCAGGGCGGCGGCACCGTGGCGAACCGCGCCCGCAGCGAGTGGCAGTGCTCGCGCGTCTACGCCGTGCTGGGACGCGCGGAGCCGGCGCTTCACCACGCGCGCCGCTGCCTCGACCTGTGCGAGTCGGCCCCCGACGAGATCGAGGAGTTCGACCTGCCGTTCGCGTACGAGGCACTGGCGCGCGCGAACGCCGTCGCCGGGAACGAGGACGAGACGCGCGAGTGGCTCGGCCGCGCCCGCGCCGCCGCTGAGAAGATCGTGGACGAGGACGACCGCGTGCTGCTCGAGTCGGATCTCTCGACGATAGGCCGCTAACTCTTCGTTGGTCCTATGGCGTATAGGCCAGTAGGACTATTCCTCTCGTCCGAGAACGGTGGTACAAGACGATCACCACACGTTTCCCGGCCGGGTTGAAAGCACTCTGACGGGCGAGTCCGGGCTTAGGTGCTGACTGGATCGCCGACCGAGGCCGACTCTCTCTCCGCGTCCGCAACGTCGCGTATCCGCCAGAGCGGCGACGGCAACAGGGCGACGAACGCGAGCGCGGCGCCGGCCGCGCCAATCCAGAGTGCGGGGCGCAGTCCCAGCGCTGATCCGAGCGCCCCGCCGAAGAGCCCGCCGAACGGGATCACTCCCCAGACGACGAAGCGCCGGGACGCGGTTGTCCGACCGAGGAGCCGATCGGGCGTGATCGCCTGCACGAGGCTGATGCCGTTGACGTTCATCGCAATGGCGCAAAAACCGTAGATGAGCTGAGCCGCGACGATGAGCGGGATCGCGTAGCCGTCTCGAGCGAGCGGGATCAGCAGGAGACCCGAACCACCAATCGCAGCGAGCCCGATCAATGTTCGCCCGACTCCGAAGCGCCGCGCGATCCGCGTAGCGGTCAGCGCGCCGACGAGCGTTCCGACGCTCGCCAGCGAGAGGACGAGGCCGATGGTCGCCGCGCGGAGATGGAGCTCGCGCACGGCGAAGACGAGGAAGATGGAGAACACGAGCGTCGAAAAGAAATTGCTCACTGCGACGAACACGAGCAGCGGGCGCATGATTGGGTGGCCGATGACGTAGCGGAGGCCGTCGGCGATCTCCTCGCGCATCCGCTTACGCGACGCAATGAGCGTTTCAGGAAGTTCCTCGACCCGGCGGATCGCGGTCATGAGCAGCGCGGAAGCCACGAAGCTCGCCGCGTCGAGCGCGATCGTGTACGGAGCCTTCAGCGCGCCGATCAGGACACCGGCCAAGCCTGGGCCGCTGACCTGTGCCGCGGAGCGAGTGACCTCGAGCTTCGAGTTTCCGTCCCCGATGTACTCCCTGCCGACGAGCGAGGGGAGGTACGCCTGGTACGAGACGTCGAAGAAGACGGTCAGCGTCCCCGTCGCGAATCCGACCGCGAAAAGCTGTATCAGCGTGAGCCCGCCGAGCGCATACGCGATCGGGATCGACGCGAGCGCGATGCCTCGGCCCCAGTCGGCGGCGATGAGAATCGGCCGGCGCCGGAGCCGGTCGACCCAGACTCCGGCCGGAAGGCTGAAGAGGGCGAAGGGCAGAAGATCGACGACGTTGAGCGCGGCAACTTCGAACGTCGTTGCATGGAGCACGAGGATCGCGGCGAGCGGGAGCGCGAGATTCGTGATCTGGCTTCCGACCTCGCTAACGCTCTGCGCGCCCCAGAGCAGGAGGAAGTCGCCGTTGTGCCACAGCGGTCCGCGCGGCCGGCGCACCGGGCGAAGCCTAATCGGGCGCCCGGCGAAGCCGGCCGCCCTCTTGGTCGGCGTCGCAAGCGACGCCTTGGCTAGATCAGCTGGTCGAAGCGATCCGGGTCGTCGAACGGCCCGATGACGGCGAGCCGGAGCTTGTCCTCGCGGATGAGATCCTGCGCAACGCGCTGCACGTCCTCGGCGGTGACCGCCGAGATGCCGGCGAGCACCTCGTCGGGATCGGGCGCACGCTGCTCGAGCACTTCCTTCCGCAGCCCGAACATGATCAGTCCTTGCGGGTTCTCGAGCTGGAGGACGAAGCGCCCCTTCGTGAAGCTGATCGCCTTCTCCAGCTCATCCGCGGGCACCGGCGCGGCTGCCATCCCCTTCAGCTCCGCGGCGATCGTCGTCAGCGCCTCGTCGATGCGGTTGATGTCCACGCCGGCCTGTGAGTACAGCGAGCCGGCGTCGGTGTAGCTGTGGTTCGCGCCGTACACGTAGTACGCGAGGCCGCGGCGTTCGCGCACCTCGGTGAAGAGCCGCGACGACATGCCACCGCCGAGGACGGTTGCGACCATCTGCAGCGCGTACCGGTCGGGATGGTCGAGCGGGTAGCTCGGCACGCCGACGATGACGTGCGCCTGGTCGGACTGCTTCGTGAACACCTTCACGCGGCCGTTCACGTACGGCTGCACCGCCGACGGCTCGCCGGTCGGCGCGGCCGGAAGGTCGCCGAGCAGCTGGCCGATCCGCTCGACGGCGTCGTCGCCGATGCGCCCCGCGAGCCCGACGACCATGCGCTCGGGGTGGTACCAGCGGCCGAGGTAGGAGAGGAACGTCTCGCGCGTCGCAGCGCGCACGGTCTCCTTCTTGCCGATGATGTCCCAGCCGAGCGGCTGGTCGCCGTACAGGAGCTCGTCGTATACGCCGCCGATGTAGTCACGCGGCGTATCGAAGTACATGTTCATCTCCTCGACGATGACGCCCTTCTCGCGGTCGATCTCGTCGCCGTCGAACCGGGAGTGCCGCAGCATGTCGACGAGGACGTCGAGCGCGACGTCGCGGTGCTCGGCCGCGCACTTGACGAAGTAGGCGGTCGACTCCTTGCTCGTGAAGGCGTTGAACTCGCCCCCGATGGCGTCGATCTCGCCGGCGATGTCGCGGGCCGTCGCCCGGCGCTTCGTCCCCTTGAAGAACATGTGCTCGGAGAAGTGCGCGATCCCGTTCGCGTCGGGCGTCTCGTACCTGGAGCCGGCCGCGAGCATGACCATGCACGTGACCGACTGGGCGTACGGAAGATCGGCGGTCAGGATCCGCAGGCCGTTGTCGAGTGTGTGACGCTTGTTCTCGAGCCCGATGCGCTGGACCGTGTCGAAGTCGAGGTCGGAGTCGAGCTTCGCCGCCTTCTTCGGCCACGCGATCCAAAGACCGTCGGCCGGCGCGAGTGTCGCCTTCAGGGCGGGGAAGCGCCGCGCGAGCTCGTCGCGCCGCGTCGTGAAGAGGACGACCACCTCGGTCCCCGGCTTGGCGCCGAGCTTCTGCGACAGCTCAGGCACGGGCGAGAAGCTTGCGCTCCTTCTCGCGCGTGAGGGTCGGGCGCTGCTCGCCGGCCTCGAGGCTCCACGCAAGCGTGTCGCGCGCCGTCTCCTCCAGCGGCCGGAAGGTCAGGCCCGCGGCGAGCGCGCGCGAGATGTCGGCGCGGCCGGAAGGTCGCCGAGCAGCTGGCCGATCCGCTCGACGGCGTCGTCGCCGATGCGCCCCGCGAGCCCGACGACCATGCGCTCGGGCTGGTACCAGCGGCCGAGGTAGGAGAGGAACGTCTCGCGCGTCGCAGCGCGCACGGTCTCCTTCTTGCCGATGATGTCCCAGCCGAGCGGCTGGTCGCCGTACAGGAGCTCGTCGTATACGCCGCC
>WNFR01008211.1_pt1 | contig 10558 bp, 6 predicted proteins | sample 5400221 | NCBI WGS metagenome assembly WNFR01 (sample SAMN13153357, study PRJNA577476) | soil metagenome | isolation source: 40 cm soil under Madrone tree | place: USA:California | collected 2016-06-14 | reverse complement strand
ATGATTGGCGGTGACAAACTCGTGAGCCACGCACACCCCTCCGTCACAACCTGTATCTATTTCAAATTTTCCCGGTAACGCCCCTCGCCCTTCCGGCACAATCGCAGCTTCGATAATTGGCGTAGTCTTTTTGAATTCCAAAGGCAGGACCTCGCCCTTGCCTGTGTAGCTGAACCGTTCCGGCTCATACAGCCGCATCCGCTGGTTGCGAACGTCCAGTTCCACCACAAAGCGGCGGAAGAAACCCGTTCCCAAAATCCCATCGCGCCGACGCCCGCGCCTCCGTCCCTCCGAAGGAAGGACCGCCAGGCGCCTGGGCGAATAGGTCATGCCGTCGAAATCGAACACGGCTCCTCCGTACGTATCCGCCTGTTCCTCCCCGGCGATGCCGAGAATGGTCGTATGTCCCGTGCGTTCCAGCCGCAACGACTCGATCAGATCTGGATGAATCGTCGTGACGCCAAACCCGGTATCCAACTTGAACGCCAGCGGTTTCGACCCATTCACTTTCGCTTCCACCATCAACACACCTTGCCGCATCATCAGCGGAATCTCGACACTGGCCGGCAGCGTGTTGGTTTCGGCAAGCACAGGCAACGAAGCAGCACAGCACGAAATGCCCCCAGCAGCGAGCCGGAAAATGCGCTGCGAAAACCCTTTCATCCCGCCAACAAACCAGATCAGCCGTCCGAGCAAAAGAAAATAGCCCACCGATCTATCAGTGCCCGAATCCTTAGCGAAGGTAGGGCGCGTCACTCCGTGCGCGCCGTCGCCACCCGATTTCAGCCCGGTCTTCGGCATTTGCGGCGCGCACGGAGTGCCGCGCCCTACCACCCCGTTGGTGACCTGTTTCAACGGTTCGCTAAGGATTCGGGATCGGGGTAAAACGAGCCACCAAGAGACCCAAATCCCGCCAAGGACGAAAGACACGCCCTCCCGCAGGTCAAAATGGGACATTCTTCACGCAAAACGGGCAAAAACGGCCCGCCTTGGCAAAAGCCTCGGTTCGGCCGTTGGAACGTCGCCTGCTTCCCACCACATCCAATGAGCCAGTCGCCGACCGCTTCGAAGTCTCTCGGCCATCATCACGCCGGGAGGAAACCGCTGCTTTTGATTACAGCGCTTACCTTTGCGCTATGCTCCAGTGCGCTCGCTCGCGGCGTCGTTCCGGCCGAGCACGACTGGACGATGAAAGTCTCGGATCACTCCTTCGGCTTCCTTGGTTACCCTACGGGAACGGTCGTATGTTACGGGTTTGGTAACTTCTGGATTCCTTTGCCGATCTACATCATCGCCCCGGTCAGCGTAATCGTTCCCTCCCTCGCGCTCATCACCTGGGTGCACAATCTGCGCACCCCCCGCAAGAAACGCGCCGCCTAGCTTGACCCGGCTTTTGCTGCGGAATTAGCGAGCGCGGATTAACAGGAGGGACGGAGGATTTTTTTCTCTGTTATCTCCGTTGTCTCATGTTAAATCCGCCTGGCGATGATTGAGCCAGCGGTGACTGCGGAGTTGGTGCAGAGGCATAACCTGACGCCGGAGGAGTTTGAGCGGGTCAAGGCGATCCTGGGGCGCGAACCGACGTACACGGAGTTGGGCATCTTTTCGGTGATGTGGAGCGAGCATTGCTCGTATAAGAACAGCCGGCCGTTGCTCAAGACGTTCCCGACCAAATCGCGAAATATCCTGGTTGGCGCGGGGGAGGAGAACGCGGGCATCATTGATATTGGCGACGGGCTGGCGATTGCGTTCAAGATTGAGTCGCACAATCATCCGAGCGCGGTCGAGCCGTTTCAGGGGGCGGCGACGGGCGTCGGGGGCATCATCCGGGACATTTTCACGATGGGCGCGCGGCCAATTTGTTCGGTGAATTCGCTCAGATTTGGGCCGATCACGGAGGAGGTGGAAGGTAGGGCGCGTCGGTCCCAGCGAGCCGCCGACTCTCCTGATACAAGCACGCGGCGCGCTGGGACAGACGCGCCCTACCTTCAAGCAGCAATCGCCAACAACAAGCGTCTCTTCAGCGGCGTTGTCGCCGGCATCGCCCATTATGGGAATTGTTTCGGCATCCCGACGGTCGCCGGCGAGGTATATTTCGACAAATCGTATGAAGGCAACCCGCTGGTCAATGCCTTTTGCCTGGGGGTGCTCCGCCACGAACAGATTGTGCGGGGCCGGGCCAGCGGCGTCGGCAACCCGGTGTTTTACGTCGGGCCGGCCACCGGGCGGGATGGATTGGCGGGGGCGGCGTTCGCTTCGCAGGATTTAACCCAAGAATCCGCCGATCAACAGCGCGGAGCGGTGCAGGTCGGCGATCCGTTCATGGAAAAGTTGGTTTGTGAAGCGTGCCTCGAATTGCTGGCCACCGGCGCCGTCGCCGGCATTCAGGACATGGGCGCAGCAGGCTTGACCTGCTCGACGTGCGAAACCGCAGCGCGCGCCGGGACGGGCATTGAAATTGACCTCACCAAAGTTCCGCAGCGGGCGGCGCGCATGACTCCCTACGAAATCATGCTGAGCGAATCGCAGGAACGCATGTTGATCATCGTCCAGCAAGGCCGTGAGGACGAGGTGAAGCGCATCTTCGACAAATGGGATCTCCCATGGGCCGAGATTGGCCGCGTGACAGACAGCGGCCGGATGGTCGTGCGCAATAACGGAAGTGTCGTCGCCGATATTCCGGCCAAGAAGCTGGCGGATGAGGCGCCCGTCTATCAGCGCGAGGCGCGCGAGCCGGAGTACTTGCAGACGATCCGCGCCTTTACGCTGGCGGAGGTGCCCGACACCCAGGACGCCGCGAGTGATCTCAAAGCGTTGCTCAGTTGGCCGACCATCGCTTCCAAGAATTGGGTCTATCGCCAGTATGACCATACCGTGCGCGACGGAACCGTGGTTCGCCCCGGATCGGACGCGGCGGTGATCCGGATTAAGGAAGATTCACTGCCCCCAAGCGATCTCACGCATCACGCATCACGCATCACGCAGGAAAAACTCGTCGCCCTCACCGTGGACGGCAACGCCACTTACGTCTATCTCGATCCTTACGAAGGCGGCAAAATCGCCGTGGCCGAAGCCGCGCGAAATCTGGCTTGCTCGGGCGCGATCCCGCTGGGCACGACGGACAATCTGAATTTCGGCAATCCACACAACCCGGAAACTTTTTGGCAACTTCGCGAGTCGGTGCGCGGCCTCGCGGAAGCCTGCCGCGTCTTCAAAGCCCCTGTGACCGGCGGCAACGTCAGCCTTTACAATCAAAGTCCAAATGGGCCGATTGACCCGACGCCCACCGTAGCGATGGTCGGCCTGATCGAGCGCGCCGAGCACATCACCACCCAATGGTTCAAGGACCAGGGCGACGCCATCATTCTTTTGGGCGACATCGTTGATACAAGCGACCCCTTGCTGGGTTTGGGCGGCTCGGCTTATTTGCAGCGCGTTCACGATTTGAAAACCGGCACCCCGCCGCGATGCGATCTGGAAAAAGAGAAAGACCTTCACCTGGCTTTGCGGGCGCTGATTTATTCGGGCGTGGTCAAGAGCGCGCACGATTGCAGCGAGGGCGGTCTCGCGGTCGCGCTGGCGGAAAGTTGCATCTCCCAGCAAATCGCCCGCGACACACCGCGTTTGATTGAAGCGGAGATAGACCTGACTTACCTGCTGGCGCCGGGTGAGACCAGCGCCGAGCAACCCGGCACGCCCGAACCGGCAGCGCCGTCAGGCGCCGACACCGAATCTGGTAACCTGCGACTGGACGCCATCCTCTTCGGCGAAACCCAAGGACGTATCGTGATCTCGGTCGCGGCCATCAACGCCGTCAAAGTCTTGGCCCAGACGAAGATTCTAGGCGTGAGTGCCGCGCGAATCGGCACGGTGGGCGGGTCGGCGCTCCAAATCAAGGCCGGGGCGCGCGCGCTGGCTTGCGACTTGCGCGAGCTGCATGAACTCTGGTGGAATTCGATTGCGAGAGCAATGCAGTAGCGGCTTGAACTGGAGAGCGTCCACGCAAGGTTAGGATGGGCATTTGCTTTTCTTCGGGTTTGGTTTAACACTGTAAGGGAAGCAAGTGCGGGAAGCGTCCCTGGGAAGCGCGCCGGGCCGCTGCGTCGAAAGGCAAGGTATGGAACTGTACTATAAAGGTCTGATTTCGGAAGAGGCTTCCTTGGAGAAGCTGGTGGATGATTTGATGCTGCTGGTGCAGGGCGGGGACGAGGCAGATGGAGCGGCGGGCGCCGGTTTGGCCAAGCATCAGCGAGAGGAAATCAGGACCCGGCTCCAGCGGCTAAAAGAGCGCTGCGGCCAGCTCAGGCAACAAGCCATGGCCGGCGCGCGAGCGACCGATAAGCTGTTGAAACAACATCCGTATTCATCATTGGGATTTGTTTTTGCTTTGGGTTTGCTGGCCGGGGCGATGCTGAGCAGGAGACAAGCCGACTAAGGCCGGATCGTTCTCGCTTCAAAGCTCAGGATTTCGCCGGACCGCGAACGGATTACTTTTTGCCTTCAAGCGGCACGGAGCAGCTAACGCAGGTGCCGTGCGCGCCAACGCCCTTGATTTCGAGCGCGCCCCCGATGAGGCTGGCGCGATAGTTCATTATCCGCAGCCCCAAACCGGTGGACTTGCTCTTCAGGTCCGGGAACGGCAGCCCGTCGTTCTGGACCTTCAGCAGCAGGCTGTCGGAACCGTTGGCCAGGCTGATGTCCACGCGTTTGGCCTTGCCGTGCTTGATGGCGTTGGTTACCGCTTCCTGCGCGATTTTGTATATCTGACTGACGACATTGGCCTCCAGCGGAGCAATGCGGCCACGGGACTTGAACTGGCAGGAAATTTCAAAGAGCTGGCCGGCACGAGCCGCCAGATTCTCAAGGGCCCCGGACAAATCCGTTTCTCTGGAATCGAGCGTCGCAAGATCATGGGCGAGGTCGTGGGCATGATTCATGGCCTGCTCGACGAGGCCATGGATTTTGGCCGCTTCTCGGGCCTCATCCGCCCGCCGTTTGGCCAACTTGAGCTGGAGCCCCTTGGTCATCAGGGCGAGGCCGGAAAGCGTCTGGCCGAGGTCATCGTGCAAGTCGAGGCCGATCCGTCGCCGTTCGTTCTCGGTGATTTCCAGCAACTCCTGCTCCAGCCGTTTGCGTTCGGTAATCGCCGCCTGGAGCCTGGCATTGGCCGTGTTCAAGGCGGAGGTGCGCTGCTCCACCCGGGTTTCCAGCTCCTCATGCGCGCTGCGCAGATCCTCCTCGGCGCTGCGCCGTTTGATGAATTGGCCGATTTCGCTGCCGATGGCCGACATCATGTTCATCAATGTCGGCTCGTGCTCCAGCCGCCGCGCCGCGAAGAATTCCAGGACGCCAAAAAAATCGCTCCCGCTGTGGACGGGGAACGCCAGCGCGCTGCACAGGGCGGCCTTAGCCACCAGGTCGCGCCGTTGGAAACCAGCGTCCCGCGACAGATCCGCTATCCAGGCCGCTTTTCGCGCCTCCCAAACCCGCCCCGGCAAGCACGCGCCGGGCGGGAAGCTTAAGCGGCGGCTCTCCTCGAGGTAAAATTGGAGCGCGGGCGATTGCGTCCTCAGGTTAATGACGAATGGCTGAAGAACTTGCCGCTTCGCGTCCACGACCCAATAGGCGCCCAGATCCACTTCCAGACCATCCAGGAGCACCTGCACAATCCCCGGCGCCGCTTCGTCCACCGAAGTCGCGTTCGCCAGGATCCGCGTGATGGCATGCTCGGCCGCCAGCCGAACTTCCGCCCGCTTGCGCTCGGTTATGTCTGAAACCGAACTGACCCAGCCGGTGACGTTTTCAAAACCGTCCCTAAGCGGGGTCACCTGGAGCAGCACATCAATCCGCTCGCCGTCCCGGCGGCGGAAGCGCAGTTCAATGCCGCCGGCGGGAGCGCCGTCTTCGGCCACCTTTCCCAACGCCTCGGTAATCGCTTCGATGTCGCCGGGCGGCCAATAAAGAAACGGCGGGCGGGCGCCGACCAGTTCCGCTTCGCTCCAACCTATCATCGTGCAAAAGGCCGGGTTCACATAGGTCTGCCGGCCTTCCAGATCCACCGCCGCGATCCCCGAGGGCACCGAGTTTTCGATCGCCTGACGGAAGGTGTGCTCGACCTCCAATTCTTCTCCGGACCGCCTCCGCTGGCTTCGGACTTCCGCCTCGCGCAGCTCGCGTTCGACTGCCGGACCCAGCCGGGCCAGCTTGTCCTTCATGACATAATCATGGGCGCCGGCTTTCATTGCGGCCACCGCCGTGTCGTCGGTGATGTGGCCGGAGACGATGATGAACGGCAGGTCGAGCCCCTTTTCTTTCACCAGCGCGAGCGCGCCTAGCCCGTCGAATTGGGGCATGAGGTAGTCGGCAATGACCAGGTCCCAGGTCTGCTGCTCCAGAGCCGCGCCCATCGCATCGGCTGTATCCACGCGGTGGCAACGGGTCTCGTAGCCCGCCCGCCGCAGTTCGATTTCCAGCAGGGCCGCGTCGTTCTCGGAGTCCTCAACGATTAGAACCTGGAGGGGTCTATTCACAGGTTATTCATAGGTTATTCACAGGATCGGTTTGCCCTCAAAATTGATCCACATCCGTCAGGCTAAGCCTCTCCCTGGGTCAGCGCGGCGCTCAGACGCCAGCCCAGGTTTGAGAAGGCTGCGACCCGCTCCTCGGTCGAAATGTTTTGTTTCACGTTGCGCTGCCGAGCCAGCAAGGAACCATCCCTGCCCCTCCCCGACCTCTGTTCTTTAACCCGAGGTTGAGAACCATCCTCCAAATGTAAAGCGTGCCTCTGCAAATGTGAAGAGAAGTGACGACGAGTTTTCAAAACTTCATCGCCGTTTCGGCAGCGCTTCTCCAGCAGGAATCCAACAGACGACACTTGCCCCATGTGCCAGTATGGAATAATCCGACGGCTCAGGACATGGGGTAAAAACCCCATAGACAAGCCGCCTTGGCTCTACTGGTTCTGCCTTCCGGAGTGTGCCAGGCGGCGAAGGTCAGACGGTTTGGGGATGAGCCTTTTCCGGGTCCACGCCCAACTCTTTAATCGCCTTCGTTACGATGCCCTTCTCCAGCTTCCCTTTCTCCGCCAGCGCATGGAGTGTGGCGATGACCGTGCACTCGGAATCCACCTCAAAAAAGCGGCGCAACTGCTCGCGCGTGTCGCTGCGTCCATACCCGTCTGTGCCGAGCGTGGTCAAGCCGCCGGGGACCCACGGTGCAATTTGGTCCGGCACAATTTTCATGTTGTCGGAGACGGCCACGAACACGCCCTGCTCCTTTTCCAACAGGCTTTCGAGGTAAGAGTTTTTTGGCTGCTCGGCGGGATGGAGCATGTTCCAGCGTTTGGCGCGCAGGGCGTCATTGCGCAGGAGTTTGTAACTTGTCGCGCTCCAGACATCGGCGGAGACATCGAACTTTTCCGCCAGGATTTCCTGGGCACGCAGGGCTTCGCGAATGATCGGCCCGCTCCCCAAGATGTGGGCCTTGAGCTTTTGCTTTTCCGGGCCGGGTTTGAATTTGTAAAGGCCTCGGAGAATACCGTCCTCCGCGCCTTCAGGCATGGATGGCATCACGAAATTCTCGTTGTAAAGCGTCAGGTAGTAAAAGACGTCTTCGCCCTGGGCATACATGCGTTTCATCCCCTCCGCGATAATCACCGCCAACTCGTAAGTAAAGGCGGGGTCGTAGGTGAGCAACGGCGGAATTGTGCTGGAGAGAAGCAAGCTGTGCCCGTCCTGATGCTGCAGCCCTTCGCCATTGAGCGTCGTGCGGCCGGCGGTCGCGCCGAGCAGAAAGCCGCGCGCCTTCATATCGCCCGCCAGCCACATCAAATCGCCGATCCGCTGAAACCCGAACATCGAGTAGTAAATGTAGAATGGGATCAGGTGGCTCCCATGAGACGCGTAGGACGTGCCGGCGGCGATGAAAGAAGCCATGGAACCCGCTTCAGTAATGCCTTCCTCCAGAATCTGGCCGTCTTTGGCTTCGTGGTAGTAAAGCAGCGATTTGATGTCCACCGGCTCATAAAGCTGCCCTTTCGGAGAGTAGATGCCGATTTCGCGGAACAGCGCGTCCAGACCAAACGTGCGCGCTTCATCCGGAATAATCGGCACCACCCGCCGGCCAATCGTTTTGTTTCGTGTCAGGAGGCTCAATAGCCGCACAAAGCCCATCGTCGTGGACACCTCGAAGCGGCTCGAACCTTTGAAAAACTCAGCGAAGAATTCCGGTTCAGGAACCTTGATCGGTTCGACTTCCACGACACGACGGGGCAGGAAGCCACCGAGTTTTTTGCGCCGCGCCAAAAGATACTGCGTTTCGCGGCTGTTCGGCGGCGGACGGAAAAACGGCGTCTCGGCGATTTCTTCGTCGCTGATCGGGATCTCGAAGCGCTCCCGGAACTCGCGCAATTCCTTTTCGTTCAGTTTCTTTTGTTGGTGGGTGACGTTGCGGCCTTCGCCGGCTTCCCCGAGGCCGTAACCCTTGACCGTCTTGGCGAGGATTACGGTCGGCTGGCCGGTGTGGGCGATGGCCGCTTGATAGGCGGCATAGACCTTGCGCGAATCGTGGCCGCCGCGCAGCAGCTTGTGGATTTGCTCGTCAGTCAGGTGGTTCACCAGCCGCAGCAGTTCGGGATGCTTGCCGAAGAAGTGCTTCCGGGTGTAGCTCCCCGGCTCGACGGAGTACTTCTGGTAATCACCGTCCACCGCCTCCTCCATCCGCTTGAGCAGCAGCCCGGTCTGGTCGGCGGCCAGCAACTTGTCCCAATCCGAGCCCCAAATGACCTTGATCACGTTCCAGCCTGCGCCCTGAAAAACAGCTTCCAATTCCTGGATGATCTTTCCGTTGCCGCGCACGGGGCCGTCCAGGCGCTGGAGGTTGCAATTGATCACCCAAATCAGGTTGTCCAGATTTTCCCGCGCCGCGAGAGTGAGCGAGCCGAGCGTCTCCGGTTCATCAGTTTCGCCGTCCCCGATGAATGCCCAAACCCTGGCTTCCTCGCCCTTGGCTAAACCGCGCGCGCGCAAATACCGATTGAACCGCGCCTGGTAAATGGAAAGCAACGGGCCCAGACCCATCGAGACGGTCGGGAATTGCCAGAAATCGGGCATCAGATACGGGTGCGGATAGGAGGAAAGGCCGCCGCCTTCGGCCAGCTCCTGGCGGAAATTCTGGAGATGCCGCTCCTCGAGGCGCCCCTCCAAAAATGCCCGGGCGTAAATCCCTGGCGTCGCGTGGCCCTGGAAATAGACCATGTCCCCCACGAAAGCTTCGGCGCGGGCCCGGAGGAAGTGGTTGAAGGCGACTTCATAAAGCGTAGCTGCGGAAGCGTAGGTGGAAATATGCCCACCCAGGCCGCTATGCGCGCGATTCGCATTGACCACCATCGCCATCGCGTTCCAGCGGATGTAGCTCTTGGTGCGCCGCTCCATTTCCCAATCGCCGGGAAAGGGAGCCTGTTTTTCGACCGGGATCGTGTTGAGATACGGCGTGCTGACGACTCGTGGCGCTTCCACGCCCTGGCCACGAAGCCGCGCGGTCAGACTCTCCACAAAGCGCGCGGTCCGCTCCGGCCCCTGGCTCTTCAGCGCAAATTCGAGCACCGATTCCAACGATTCCAGCCACTTGGATTCGTCGGCGTTTTCGGGCTTGGGTAGTACGCGCAACTCCGGCGTCGAATTCTTTGGCTCTGGTTTGGGCAATTTCACTATAATGCGGTTAAACCGCGCCGCATTAGACCTCAAGACCCGCCAAATGTCAGTGAAATACTGTGACCTTAGGTTCGCCACTCCGGAAGAAAACCTTGCCTGCGACGAGGTGCTGCTCGATTTGTGCGAAGAAAGTCTGGCGGAGGAATCGTTCCGGTTCTGGGAACCTGCGGATTATTTCGTGGTGGTCGGATACGGAAACAAGATCGCCACTGAGGTGAACCTGCCCTTTTGCCAGGCAAACGGCATTCCGGTCCTGCGCCGCTGCACTGGGGGAGGGACAGTTTTGCAGGGGCCGGGCGTTCTCAACTACTCTTTGATCCTGCGCACCGGCCGTTCCGGGCCGCTCCAAAGCATATCGGGGACGAATGATTTCATCCTGCGACGACATCAGGCGGCTCTATCCGCATTGCTCAAAAGGCCGGTGGAGGTGCAGGGCCACACCGATCTGGCGATTGGCGGCCTCAAGGTTTCCGGCAATGCCCAACGCCGCAGTAAGCAATCGCTCCTCTTCCACGGCTCCTTTCTGTTGGACCTCGACATCTCACTGGTCGAAAAGGTTTTGCCGCTGCCCTCCAGGCAACCATGCTACCGCCGGGATCGCTCGCATTCTGATTTCCTCCTGAATCTGCGAATCCCGGCGGCAACGATCAAAACTGCGTTGCTCCAGGCCTGGAACGCGGCCGCTCCCCAGGCAGAAATCCCCTTGGAACAGATAACCAAACTCGCCCGCGAGAAATACCGCCAGCGCGCATGGAACTTTAGGCTTTAGCAAGGCACATTAAGCTCGCCACGCTGCGTTGGAGGGGGCATGTTCCCCTGTGCTCTACTGTAATTATGACTCTATTTAG
>WNFR01016013.1_pt1 | contig 10559 bp, 10 predicted proteins | sample 5400221 | NCBI WGS metagenome assembly WNFR01 (sample SAMN13153357, study PRJNA577476) | soil metagenome | isolation source: 40 cm soil under Madrone tree | place: USA:California | collected 2016-06-14 | reverse complement strand
GAACCTCGGCGGGCGCTTCTCGAGGAACGATGCGACGCCCTCGTGCGCGTCGGGTGACTGGCCCATCCAATAGATGCAGCGCGAGTCGACCTTGTGCGCCTCCATTGGGTGGTCGGCGCCGAGCATGCGCCAGAGGAGCTGGCGCGACAGCGCGACCGACATCGCCGACGTGTTGTCGGCGATCTCGCGCGCCAGCCCCCGCGCGGTCTCGACGACCGCGTCCGCCGCGACGACCTTGCTCACGAGGCCGGCGGCACGCGCCTCCTCGGCGTCGAACACGCGGCCGGTATACACCCACTCCGCCGCACGACTGATGCCGACGATGCGCGGCAGGAACCAGCTGCTGCACGCCTCGGGCACGATGCCGCGACGCGCGAACACGAAGCCGATCTTCGCGCCCGCCGCCGCGATGCGGACGTCCATCGGCAACGTCATCGTGATCCCGACGCCGACGGCGGGACCGTTGATCGCGGCGATGACCGGCTTCTTCGACTCGAAAATGCGCAACGTGAGCAGCCCGCCGCCGTCGCGGTGCTCGTCGATCGAGGGCGGCTCCGTGCCGTGCGCGTGGTCGAACGTGCCGCTCCCGCCCGAGAGGTCGGCGCCGGCGCAGAACGCGCGGCCGGCGCCGGTCACGATCACCACCCGCACCGCATCGTCGCGATCGGCGCGCTCGAAGGCGTCGATCAGCTCGCGCATCATCTGGCCGGTGAAGGCGTTCAGCTTCTCGGGACGGTGGAGGGTGATCGTCGCGATCGCGGCGTCGACGTCGTAACGGATCTGTTCGTAGGTCATCTCGTGCTCCTCGGTTGGCGCGCGCCGCGCGCTGTGCGTCGCCGAGTTGTCGCGCAATCTCATGTTCTTGGGAAGAGTATGGCGGACGAATCCTACAGCGCTGGTTCCGCGCCACTACGGGGTGTGCTACTTTGTGCTACATGGGAGGCAGGATGGGCGTTAAGTCGAATCGAGTGGGAATTCGCGACTTGCGGCAGAACCTCAGCGTACACCTGCGGCGTGTCCGAGCCGGCGCGACGTTGGAGGTTACAGAACACGGCCGACCCGTGGCGGTTCTCGCGCCACTGCCGCGACCTGCGACGATGGTGCAACGTCTCATCGCGAGCGGACGTGCGACGCCAGCCAAGGGCGACCTACTGAAGCTCGGCGTCCCACGCGGCCGGCCGTCGACGCGCGTCAGCGACGCTCTCCGCGAGCTGCGGCGCGATGAGCGATGAACGGCCGCGTCGCATACCTCGACAGCTCGGCTGCCGTGAAGCTCGCAGTTGCGGAGCCGCAAAGCCGCGCGTTGCTCGAGTTTCTCGCTGCGTGGCCGGAGTACATCGCGAGTGCTCTCATTCGTGTGGAAGTAGCGCGGGCGCTCGGGCGAGCCGGCGCGTCGGCGGCGACGCGACGCCGCGCCGAGGAGACTCTCAGTCACATCGTGCTGATCGGCATCGACGACGACGTGCTGGCCCGCGCCGCGCGTGTCGAGCCCGCGTCCCTTCGCTCACTCGACGTGATTCACCTCGCGACCGCGATGAGCGTCGGCGACGAGCTCGGCGCGTTCATTACCTACGACGAACGGCTCGCGCACGCGGCGACGCGTGCGACCCTGCCGGTAGAATCGCCGAGCTGACCTGACGTTCGAGGAAGCCGACGACGCATGTCGCCACGCAACTGCCAGCTCAGCGACACCCGATGCGTAGCGCTCTGCTCTCGATGGCGTCTGCGAGCGTGCGTGGTCCGTCTTCCGCGATGATCGCGCGCTGAATTGCGGCAGCGGCCGTACGATGATGCTCGCCCGCGAGGAGCGCCTCGAGACTACGCGTTGCCGCTGTCACCGACATGCGTCGGGCCGGCAGCGATCGCGTAGCACCCGCGTCGTCGAGCATCATCGCCGTCGCGAATTGATCGTAACCCCACGGCACCACGAGGGAGGGAAGACCCGCCTGCAGGACGCGTGCGGCGGTACCGATGCCGCCGTGATGGATTGCCGCACGGCAGAACGGAAATACCGCCGAAAACGGCGCGAACTTCGTCGCGAGTACCCGGTCGCGATCGTAGTCGCCGAGCGCGTCCTCGGAGATTCCAAGGACGATCGTGCGAACGCCGGCACGCAGCGCCGCGTCGACGGCCGTTCGATACAGCAACGTGAACGGTTCGGCGGCCATCGAACCGAAGTAGATCGCCACGAGCGGTCTCCCGTCCTGTAAATGCTTCTCCAGCGCCGGCGACGGTTGCCAGTCCGCCGGCGTATCCCAGAAGCAGAACCCGGTGACTTCGATGTCGACCGGCCAATCCGGCGGCCGTTGCACCAACGCGCGCGTGATCGCAGCGCACGTCAGATGCGGCGACAAACTGCCTTCGTGGGCCAGGTGTCTGCGGCGCGGCAAACCGAAACGCGCCCGCAGCGCGTTGACGGGGTCATCGAGGATCGACCCGAACATCCGCTTCCCGAGCGCCCACGTGAAGCGGTTCGCGGGCATCCACAATCGACGCGGGAGGCGGCGAAACGGAGGATACGCAGTGAAATATGCCGACGGGATGACGATGGGCGAGTAGACGAGCGTGACCCATGGCACTCCCGCGACTTCGGCGGCCGCGCTCGCTGCATGGTGCAGCCATGGCGCGACGAGAACGTCCGCATCGCTGCACGCCTCGCGTAGGACGCGAAGCTGCGCCTCGAAGTTCGGGACGAGGTAGTCGCGAACGAAAAGGCTCGTCGCCGTCGATGCCGTTTCCGGAAATGCTGCGCGAAGGATCGTTCCAATGTGCTTGCGAAAGAACGCATCAAGATCCCCCGCCATCGGTCGGACGGCGATACCGAGGCGCGCGATGGATGCGCAGAGGCGCTGTTCTAGTACGAGAGACACGCGGTGGCCTCGCGCGTGAAGCTCGACAGCGACCGCGACGATAGGGTTCACGTCTCCGGTCGAACCGGAACTCGTCAGGACGATCCGCGCCACGCGGGAACCATCTACTCTCGGCGGCCAAGGGGGACAAATTCGACGGATGCGTCGACTCGACCGTAGAACGTCGGGTCGCCGTTTGAATCGCCGCGGCGTCTCGTCTAGCGTCGGCCGGTCCACGAAAGGAACCCCGCCCGGAGCGCGGCTGGACGGCGCCGACGTGGCCGAAGGAGTACGGCGGCGGCGGGCTCGCGAAGCAGGAGGCGAAGGTGCTCACCGAGGAGATGGCGAAGCTGCGGCTGCGGCCGCCGCTCATCGGCTTCGGCCTCTCGATGATCGGGCCGCTGCTCCTGCAGGAGGGGAGCGAGGAGCTGAAACGCGAGCACGTCCCGCCGATCGTCCGCGGCGAGATCCGCTGGTGCCAGGGCTACTCCGAGCCGGGCTCGGGCTCGGATCTCGCGAGCCTGCAAACGAAGGCGATCCGCGACGGCGACGTCTTCATCGTGAACGGCCAGAAGGTGTGGACGTCGTACGGCGACAAGGCCGACTGGATGTTCGTCCTGGTGCGCACCGACTTCGAGGCGAAGAAGCAAGACGGCATCACGTTCCTCTTGATGGACATGACATCGCCGGGCGTGTCGGTGAAGCCGATTCGCTTGATCAGCGGCTCGTCGCCGTTCACCGAGACGTTCCTCACCGACGTCCGCGTGCCGGTGAGGAACGTCGTCGGCAAGATCAACGGCGGCTGGGCGATGGCGAAGGCGCTCCTCGGCCACGAGCGGACGATGATCGCCGACGCGTTCAAGGAGCGCGACGACGCGAAGCGCCTCGTCACGCTCGTGCGCGAGTACGTGGGCGAGGAGAAAGGAGAGGTCGGCGACCCGCTGCTGCGCGACGCGATCACGCAAGTCTCGATGGACCAGGCATGCCTCGACCTCACGCTCGAGCGTTCGCGCGACAACATGAAGGCCGGCCACAAGCCCGGCCCGGAGACGTCGATCTTCAAGTACTACGGCACCGAGCTGAACATGCGCCGGCGCGAGCTCATGGTGTCGATCGCGGGGCCGCAGGGGCTCGGCTGGGAAGGTCCGGGCTACGACGAGGGCGAGCTCAAGCTCACGCGCGACTGGCTGCGCTCGCGCGGCAACTCGATCGAGGGCGGCACCTCGGAGATCCAGCTCAACATCATCGCCAAGCGCGTGCTCGGCTTGCCGGACTAGGAGAAGCGCGTGGATCTCGTGCTCTCGGAGGAGCAAGAGCTGCTGGCGCGCACCGCGCGCGATTTCGTCAGCGGGCGGTCGTCGCTGAGCCGCATTCGCCGCCTACGCGACACGCACGACGCCGACGGCTTCTCGCGCGAGCTCTGGGGCGAGATGGCGGCCCTCGGCTGGCTCGGCATCGTGATCCCCGAGGAGTACGGCGGCGCCGGCCTCGGCTGGCTCGAGCTGATGGTCGTGCTCGAGGAGATGGGACGCGGCCTCATGCCCGAGCCGATGATCTCGACCGTCCTCCTCGGCGCGAGCACGCTCCTCCTCGGCGGCAGCGACGCGCAGAAACGCGAGCACTTGCCGCCGCTCGCGAGCGGCGAGCGCATTCTCGCCGTCGCCTACGAGGAACCGAAGAGCCGCTACGACGTCCACCACGTCGAAACCGGTGCCGACAAGAGCGGCACCGGATATCTGCTGAGCGGCGAGAAGGTGAACGTGCTCGACGGCCACGTCGCCGATTGGCTGATCGTCTCGGCGCGCACGTCGGCGGGTGCTCGCGACAGCGGCGGCATCACGCTCTTCCTCGTCCGCCGCGATACCCCCGGCATCGCCGTCGAGCGCCAGTCGCGCATCGACAGCCGCAACGCCGCGCGCGTGCGATTCGACGACGTCCGCGTCGGCGCCGAGCAAGTGCTCGGCACCGTCGACCACGGCGGCGCGCTCCTCGCTCGCGTCCTCGACCGTGCGACGATCGGCCTCACCGCCGAGATGCTCGGCTCGATGACGGCCGCGTTCGACATGACGGTCGAATACTTGAAGACGCGCGTCCAGTTCGGGGTCCTGATCGGCACCTTCCAGGCGCTCAAGCACCGCGCCGCGAAGATGTACATCGAGACCGAGCTCGCCCGCTCCGCCGTCATGGCCGCGCACCGCGCACTCGACCAGGGCCGCGACGACACGACGATCGCCCGCCTCGCGAGCATCGCCAAAGCGCGCTGCGCCGACGCCTTCAACCTGATCGCGAAAGAAGGCGTGCAGATGCACGGCGGTATCGGCATGACCGACGAGCACGACATCGGCCTCTTCCTGAAGCGCGCCCGTGTCGCCGAAATGACGTTCGGCGACGCCGCGTGGCACCGCGATCGATACGCGCGGCACGAGTCGTATTGACCGCCTGAGCGATCGCCGCTGGGTGGCTCATCATGGGCGGCATCCTCGATCGGACACCGACATATCGCGCGCCGCCGCCGAGGGCGAAGCAAGCTCACCGGTGGAGCGCGCGTCGAGCGCGCTGGTCGAATGCGCGTCGCGTCGACGGCGGCCCCTTTCGTTGCCGTCGCGCGCCGGTTACGAGGAGGGATGACGAGTCGATTTCGCCGCGGCGGCAGACGTAGCGCATGTCACCTGCGGTGACCGCGGCGACACGGGCCGCGTCCTGGACGGACGTCGAGACGACGCGCGTGCCACGCGCACGGAACGCCGCGATCGACTGGCTGCGGGGCGCCGTGATGGTGCTGATGGCGCTCGATCACACGCGCGCGTTCGTCGGCAGCGCCGTCGAGCTCGACACGGCCACGTCGGCGCTCTTCTTCACCCGCTGGGTGACACACTTCTGCGCGCCGGTCTTCGTCCTGCTCGCCGGCACGGCGGCAGCGCTGCACGGCCGACGGCTCGCCTCGACGGCCGCGCTGGCCACGTACCTCCTGACACGCGGTCTCTGGCTGATCGTGCTCGAGGTGACGGTCGTCCGCTTCGCGTGGACCGTCCACATGGGGCCGACGGGCGTGTTCCTGCAGGTCATCTGGGCGATCGGGGCGTCGATGATCGTCCTCGCGGCGCTCGTCGTGCTGCCGCGGTGGGCGATCGCGCTGTTCGCGCTCGTCGTGATCGGCGGTCACGACGCCTTCGACGCCGTCCACGCCGACCAGCTCGGGTCGATGCGCTCGCTATGGCTGCTCCTCCATCAACCCGGCGTCCTGCAGCCGTTTGCCGGTGCGGACTGGTTCGTCCTCTACCCGCTCGTGCCGTGGATCGCGGTCATGGCGGCGGGATACGCGCTCGGGCCGTGGGCGTCGCTGCCGCCGGAGCAGCGGCGCACTAGGTTCGCGGCTCTCGGCGCGGCGCTGATCGTCGGGTTCGTGATCCTGCGCGCGACGAACCTGTACGGCGACCCGCAGCCGTGGAGCGCCGAGCACGGGACGGCGCGCGCCGTGCTCGGGTTCCTCAATTGTGAGAAGTACCCGCCGTCGTTGCTCTACCTCGCGATGACGCTCGGCCCGGCGTTCGTCGCGCTCGCGTGGATCGACCGGCCGCTCGGCCGCTGGGCGGAGCCGGTATCGATCTACGGACGCGTGCCGCTCTTCTATTACGTCGTCCACCTCGCTTTGATTCACACCGTCGCGATCGTGCTCGCCTGGCCGGCGCTCGGCAGCGCCGCCGTGAGGTATCCGTTTCTCATGCGCGGCGGACTCGGATACTCGCTGCCCGTGGTCTACGCGCTCTGGGCGGCCGTCGTGCTCGCGCTCTATCCGGCGTGCCGGTGGTTCGCCGCGGTCAAACGCCGGAGCGACGCGCCGTGGATGAGCTACCTGTGAGTCGCCTGGTACGGCTGAGCGTGCTCGTCGTAGGGATTTCGGCGTGCGCCGTCCGCGCTCGTCATGCGCCGTCATCCGCGCCGAATACGCCCGGGGCAGCGGCGCCGTCGCACGCGTTCACGGCGCAGGTCACGGCGGCGGCCGACCGCATCGCCGCGGCGTCCGATCCCGCTCCGAGCGCGGCGTGGGAGCGTTTGGCGGAGCTGGTCGACGGCTTCGGCAGTCGCATCACGGGCTCCGCGGCGCTCGAGCACGCGCTCGCGTGGGCGGCGGCGGCGATGCGGAAGGACGGACTCGACGACGTCCGCCTCGAGCCGGTCAACGTCGCACATTGGCTGCGCGGCCGGGAGCGCGCGACCATCGTGCGACCGGTCACCCGCGAGATGGCGCTCCTCGGCCTCGGCGGCACCGTCGGAACGCGCGCTCCCATTCGCGCACCGCTCGCCGTCTTCGACGACCTCGATGCGCTGCGCGCGTCGACGGCGTCGCTCGACGGCACGATCGCGTTCGTGAACCACCGCATGCCGCCCTTCGACGACGTCCACGACGACCCCGGATACCTGCGCGGCGTCCAGGCGCGGCTGCACGCGGCCTCGGAAGCGGCGAAGCGCGGCGCGCGCGCCGTGCTGATTCGGTCGGTCACCGCGACGAGCCTGCGCACGCCGCACGCGGGCGCACTGAAGTACGACGACGGGGTAGCAAAAATTCCCGCGGCCGCCGTGTCCATCGAGGACGCGGAGCTGCTCGCGCGCTTGGCGCGCCGCGGCCCGGTCGAGGTCGAGCTCTCGCTCGGCGCGCGCACGCTGCCGGACGCGCCGAGCGCGAACGTCGTCGGCGAGCTGCGCGGGCGTGAGCTTCCCGACGAGATCGTCCTCCTCGGTGCGCATATGGACTCGTGGGACGTCGGCCCGGGCGCCTCCGACGACGGCGCCGGTTGCGTCGCCGTCATGGAGGCCCTGCGCCTGCTGCGACAGGCCGGCCTGACCCCGCGACGCACGATTCGCGCCGTCCTCTTCACCGGCGAGGAGTACGGGCTCTCGGGTGCGAAGGCGTATCACGAGCGGCACCGTTCCGAACGCCACGTCGCCGCCTTCGAGACCGACTACGGGATGGCGGCGCCGGACGCGATCGGCGTCGGCGGCGACGCGGGAATGGCGGCGATGCAGCCGCTCTTGCCGGCGTTCGGCCGCTTCGGCATCCGCCGCTTTCGCGATCATGCGTTCGGCGCCGACGTCGAGCCGATCGTCGGCGACGGTGCCGCCGCGTTCAACCTCCAGCCGGACGGCCATCATTACTTCGACATCCATCACACCGCGGCGGACACGCTCGACAAGATCCGTCCCGAGGATCTCCGCCGTAACGCTGCCGCAATCGCGCTCCTCGGCTGGGTGCTCGCCGAGCGGTGACGACGGTCAGAGAGGAGAGTGCAACGATGGCGCCGACGGATTCGCAAGAGCTCCCCAACCTGGAGGTGATTCTCGGTGGGCTACTCGGACGCGTCGCTCCGGCGCGACAACCGCTCCTCATCGCGATCGCGGAGCGCCTGGCAGCGGCGCGGTATCGTGATTGGGCTCAGGCGGGCGCGGACACCACCGGCCGCGCCGCGGGCGCAGGCGAGACAGGCATGAATGAGCTCCTCGCATGCGCGCGACGCGAAGAGGAGATCGCGGCACGCGTCGAGGGACTCTATCCCGATGCCGCCGCGATTCAGGCCGAGATCCGTCGCGCGAATCCCGACCTCGACGAGCTCAATCGCAGCATCTTCGCCGGCCGGCCGTTGCCGCAGCAGTTCGCCATCCAAGCGCGCGCCGAGCGTCTCGGCGCCGCGACGTGGCGCGCGTTCGCGGCGCAGGAGACTGCGCCGCCGCGCCGCGCCGCGTTTCTCGCGTGCGCCGACCTCGAAGAGGAGAGCGCGCGCGTCCTCGAGGGGATGCTCGACCGTGACGGCTCGCGTCCCGGTCGATGATCGGCGCTACTCGACGATCTGATCCTTGAGGCTCTGTACGAACGCGACGACGTCGTTCCGCTCGCGCTCGGGCACGTCGAATTTCGCGAGCGTCGCGGCGGCATGGCCGAGGAAGGCGTTCCAGTCGCCCTCGCTGATCCGCATGCCACGGTGCGTGGTCAGCATGTCGCGGCCGCGGTAGTAGAGCGGTCCGCCCGAGCTCGCGCAGAGGAAGTCGATCAGCAGCTGCTTCTCCCGCGCCATGCCGTCCGTGCCGCGATGTTGCCAGAAGCGGCCGAGCTGCGGATCCGATTGCAATCGTGGCAGCAGGTCGTTCGCGACGGCGACGATCGCGTCGTGCCCGCCGAGTCGCTCGTAGAGGGACTTGTCACTCATGGGGGGCTCCTTCACGGCTGGAGATGGCATTTACGACCAGAACTCGTCGACCGCGAACAGGTCCCAGACGAACTCCCAGACCTCGACGATCTTGCCCTCGGCGATGCGCATCTTGAGACAGGTCGGGTTGTCGAGCGTCTTGCCGTCACGCTGCGCATGGCCGCGGAAGAGCGCGATCGCCCACCGGTCGTTCGCGACGACGTCCTCGAGATCGAGATGAAACGTCCCCTTCGTGAGCGCGGTGACGTCGATCAGGAAGGCGAGGATCGCGTCGCGTCCCTCGTGAGCGCCGGCGAGCTTGCCGCGCCGACCAGGGAAGTGCCACACCGCGTGCTCGGGAATGACGGTTTGAATCTCCGCGAGGTCGGCGCGCTCGAACGCGGCGAACAAATTGCGCACGAGGGTGGCATTCGGGTGCTCGGACATGACTCGATTCCCCGCTCTCAGCCCTCGGGCGGCTTATAATAGAAGCGCGCGTCGACGATCTTCCCGCCGCGTACCCGATACACCGCGGCCTCCGACCATTGATTGCGCTGCTTCGTCGCGTGCGGCGTCACATCGTGCCGCATCTCGACGACGAACGAGTCGGGTGCGACGTGGACGGCGAGAACCTCGGTGGCGTGGACGATCCGGCTCTCCTCCCATCCCTTGCAGGCGGCGACGAGCGCGTCGCGGCCGCCGGGGATCGCCTGCCCGTTCTCTGCTTGCGTGGCGTCGGGCGAGTAGAGCTCGGTGATCGCGTCGCGGTACTTGCCGCTACGGCAGAGCGCGACGAGCCGATCGGCGATCTCACGCGTCGTCATGGACCTTCCTCCTCGCGCGCGGCTGGGCCGTTGCGCGCGCGGTCAGAGACGCTGCTGCGCGAGCCGCGCGTACTTGTCGAGCGTCCCGAGAACCTTCTCGCGCGGCTCGGGTGATACCCAGAAGATCGCGCGCTCGACGCCGGCTGCCGCGAATTGCTTCAAGACGTCCGGATTGCCCGGGGCGCCGAAGACCGTCACCGCGAAGTCGCTCGGCTTCTTGTCGGCGGCACGGGCGCGCTCGGCGAGATCCTTCATGCCTTCGAGGATCCCGCCCGGGTTGATGCCGATCGGCATCCAGCCGTCGCAGAAGTCCACCACCCGCTGACGCGCCTTCGGCGTGTCGCCGCCCATGAGGATCGGCGGATGCGGCTTCTGCGCGGGCTTCGGGCAGGACCAGATCGGATCGAAGTCGACGAACTCGCCGTGGAACTCGGCCTCCTCCTTCGTCCAGATCTCCTTCATCGCGAGCACGCGCTCGCGCAGGAGCTTCCAGCGCGTCTTGAAGGCGGTGCCGTGGTTCTCCATCTCCTCGGCGTTCCAGCCGCCGCCGATGCCGAAGATGAGCCGCCCGTTCGAGAGGAAGTCGACGCTCGCGACCTCCTTCGCCGTCAAGATCGGGTCGCGCTCGACCACGAGGCAGATGCCGCTCCCGACCTTGATCTTTTTGGTGACGGCCGCCGCATATGCGAGCGCGACGAAGAGATCGT
>WNFR01008208.1_pt1 | contig 10559 bp, 7 predicted proteins | sample 5400221 | NCBI WGS metagenome assembly WNFR01 (sample SAMN13153357, study PRJNA577476) | soil metagenome | isolation source: 40 cm soil under Madrone tree | place: USA:California | collected 2016-06-14 | reverse complement strand
AGGCTCAGGCGCTGATCGACGTGAGCGCAGCCCTCACGGACGAGCAGAAGATCATCGCCGAGTACTGGGCGGACGGGCCACGCTCGGAGCTTCCACCCGGGCACTGGAACCTGTTCGCGCAGCAGGTCGCGCACCGCGACTCCACCGGTGACAGCGAGCTCGACCTCGACCGTGCGGTCAAGCTCTTCTTCGCGCTCACGAACGCGGTCTTCGATGCCGGCTGCTGCGCGTGGGACAACAAGCGCGCCTTCGCCTCGGTGCGGCCGATCACCGCGATCCGCTACCTCTTCGCCGGCAGGCGGATCCGCGCCTGGGCCGGTCCTGGCCGCGGTACGCAGACCATCGCCGGCGAGGAGTGGTTCCCCTACCAGCCGACCACCTTCCCGACGCCGCCGTTCCCCGAGTATTCCTCCGGCCACTCGAACTTCAGTGCGGCGGGCGCCGAGATCCTCAGGCTCTTCACCGGCAGCAACCGCTTCGGCGGCTCTGTGACCTTCCCGGCAAGAAGCTCACGCGTCGAGCCCGGGCTCGTTCCGTCGAGCGACCTCACACTCACCTGGGCGACGTTCTCGGACGCCGCCGCACAGGCCGGAATCTCACGCCGCTACGGCGGCATCCACTTCGAGCAGGGCGACCTCGACGCGCGGCAGACCGGCGAGGACGCTGCCCGCGGTTGCTGGGCGCTCGCTCAGACCTACTTCGCTGGAACTGCCCCGGGTCCGGCGTCCTCCACGGCTGTCCGTTAGCCGCTGGAACCTCAACACGACAGGGGAGAGAGACGGAGGCAACGATGAGGAAGATCGGTTTCGTCCTGGCAGTTGCGTTTCTTGCGATCGCGCTGCCGCTCGCAGCACAAGCTGACCCGGCGACCAACCAGAGCGTGAACGTGACGGGATGGAATGACCTCGGCCCGAATCCGACGGCCGACATCCACGGCACGGCGTCGCTCATTCGGCGGGACGACGGCATCTCGATGACGTTTCGCACCAGCGGGCTTCCGGCGAATCAGCCGGTGACGATCTGGTGGATCATCGTCGACCCGGCCAACGGGAGCGTCGTCTCGGCACAGTTCGCTGACGGTCACATCGTCGGCGCGAATGGCGTCGCCAGCTTCGCCGGCTCGCTGAAAGAGGGCGACACCTCCGGGTGCTTCGCTCTGGGCTTTCCGTGTGCCGGCCTCACGGACGCGAGAGGGCAGGTCGTCCTCCTGCTCGCGCGCGTCCATGGGGAGAAGGATCCCGGCCGGATCCCCGACCAGATCCACACGAGCGAAGCGACGAGCGTCAACCCACTCGACGACCTGTGCCCGCTGCTCGTGGACGGCAGCCGGCCGTTCTGCCAGGTCCAGGCAGCGCTCTTTACGCCGGTTTCTTAGCGAGGCCCGGTGGGGGCGGAGGGACCGCCGAATCGGCGGTCCCTCCGTCGCGGCTCGTGGCGTTAAGCTCTTGCGCATCGTGCCGAAGAGTTCGCGCTCATGACAGCTGACCCGGTTACTCGCATCGCGGACCTTCTCCACGAGGCCGCTGAAACTCACCACACGGTGTTTCGCATCACGGACGGCGAAGACCCGGACTGGGCGTCGTGGTACGCGGACTGGCTACTCGACCTATCCGAGCTGACGGACGTTCTTGGCGCGCGGCCGGTGCGGAGCCACGTTGTACACGCGCTCGTCGAGCTCGACCGCATGTACCTCGCCGCGCAACCGCCGGAACGCTGGGAGGACTGGTACGCCGCGCGTTTGCCCGCCGTCGTCAGTGGGCCGGCGTAGCTACGCAGAGTCCGCTCTTCACGCCAGCTCCAGCCTGACGGTCGTAGCAAGACCGCCGCGACGCTCGGACGGAACCGTGAGGACGACGCTGTCGCCGTCGCCGCGAACTTCGGCGTCCACCTCCTCGCCGTCGTGGAGGAGGGTGGCGCGCGCGGAGTCCGCATGTTCACCGGCCGCAAGCTCGGCGTAGATCGTCGTCGGTGCGCGACCGTCCAGCAGATGGACATAGTGGACCCCGGTCTCGGGATTGACGGTCGTCGCGACGCCCTCAATCGCCGGCGGGTCGGCGGATGCGGGGTCGCTGAGTGTGAGCGTCCCGGCGCGTGTGCCGTAGATGCCTTGGCCGTTGACCCGGAGCCACGCCCCGAGCTCTGCTAGGCGATCTCGCGCGGGCCGGGGCACTTCGCCTGCGCCTGTCGGACCGACATTGAGCAGGAAATTTGCCCCCGCTCCCGCGGCGCGCACCAGCATCGTCAGTAGCTCGCTCGCCGGACGATAGTGATGGTCATGGCGCTGGAACCCGTACCCCGAGGCCGTCAGGGTCTGGCACGTTTCAAGTGCCTCGCGCAGCGGCGGGGTCCCGTTTACGAGGTTCGTGTTGTCACCAGGGACATCTCCTTCGTAGCCCTGCACGTCCTCGCCGGCGGCCGGCGGAGAATGCCGGTTGTTCATGACGACTGCGTCGGGTTGGAGCTCGTGGATCAGCTCGATCGCCTCCTCGAGCCGGAGGTCGCCACCGGGCACGAACCAGTTCGGAAAACGCAACCAAGGCCAGCTGACCGGCCAATACCCGTCGAGCCAGAACTCGCCTACGTCGCCGTAGTTGGTGCACAACTCCCTGATTTGCCCGTGCAGGAACGCCACGTACTCGTCCCAAACCAGGCCATTCTTGCGCCGGAACGTCTCGCGATATGCAGGGTGATGCCAGTCGAGAACAGAAACGTAAAAACCAAGACGAATGCCGTGGTCGCGACAGGCGTCGGCGAGCTCGGCGATCGGGTCGCGTGCGAAAGTCGTACTGGTGATCTTGTAGTCAGAGAGAGCGGTGTCGTACATCGAAAATCCGTCGTGGTGGCGTGACGTAATCGTGAGGTATCTCTGGCCGGCGTCCGCCGCGATCCGTGCGAGCTCTTTGGCGTCGAAATTCACCGGGTTGAACCGCTCGGCCAGGCGTTCGTACTCCGCGACGGAGTAGCGGTCATGGAACATGACCCACTCGCTCGCGCCGATCAGCGAGTAGAGGCCCCAGTGAACGAACATTCCGAACCGATCGTCCTGGTAGCGCTTGAGACCTCGGGCCGACACCTGGGCTGCCACGCGCGCACCTCCGTCTGGATGACTGGTCGGACGCTCGCGACACCGATCGCCGAGTTAACGGAGAAGACGTTAGAGCCGAAGCGGAGACGAAGTCAAACGCTACAAACGTTCCGTGTGTTGCTCGCTCAACCGCCGGCGCAAGCATCGGCGGGGTGAGCCGGCGACGCACGGTAGGGCGTCTCGGCCGTGAGCCCGGGTGCGGGCCGCGCCGTTTGTCGGCACGGCCCGCACGTCGGGAAGGAACCGCCTACCAGGCCGAAGGCGGCGGAGGCGCGACGACAGGAGGACGGTCGTCGCACGTGATCGTGTTCGGAAGCTCCCACGGCGCGAACCACGGACCGGTGGTCCCGCCGCCGTCGTTGCCGTTCCCGAAGAGCGAGAACTCGGAGCCGGCCGACGTGAAGTGGAACGAACCACAGTTGTTCACTCCGACTGCGCCGACATTGCGCGCGTCGACGTTCTCGAACGTCGCCGACCCGGCAGCGCGTGCGCTCACGACCGACGTGCCCGTGCCGTCGACGTGGACGTCCTTGAAGTGGACGTTCGAGATCGAGTACACGTCCTTCACCGGGAAGTCGGACACGATCAGGATCGCGTTGTACGTGCTCTGCAGGAAGTTGTCCCCGGTCACTTCGATGTTCGCGGTGAGCGAGCCTTCGAACGCATAGAGCCAGATCGCGCCGAGGCCGATCCTCCAGTTGAGCTCGAACGAGCCGGCCCGAACTGTCGTGTTGTTCGTGAACCGGAGGTAGCCGGCGAACGGTGTCGAGTCGAACCGCTGTCCTGCGTGGAGGCCGCTGCCTTCGCGCACCGGGTCGGCGACGACGTTGTTCGACGCGGTGTTGTCGCGGCCGCCGTAGATGGCGATGCCGTTCGCGAGTACGGGGCTCTGAACCGTGTTGTGGTCGAACACGTTGTTCGCGTTCTCGATCGCGGGCTGGCCGTCGACCGTCTGCGACCACATCGCGAGCCCGTCATCCGCCGTGTTGCGGATGAGCGAGTTGACGACCTTCGAGTTCGTCACTCCCTGATGGAAGTTGATGCCGTCCGCGATCTGGTCGGCGATCACGGTGTTCGAGATCGTCACGTTGTTCATCGGCCCGTCGAACCAGATGCCGACCTTCGTGTGATGGATGTAGAGGCCGTCGATCGTCGAATCGTTCAACGCCCCGCCGATGCCGTTGACCTGATCGGTGTCGATGCGCTCGCGCACGTCACCTTCGATCGCGAAGTTCGACAGGTGCACGTTGTGACTTCCGCCGTCGGCTGCGTACTTGCCGTAGAACCCGACGCCCGTGTGGACGGAGCCGTCGGGCGCCGGTGAGCTGAGCGTGACCTGCCGGCCCTTGACGATCGACCACCAACTGCCGGCGCCCTCGATCGTCACGTTGTCGACGACGATGTGCCTGTTCACCTGGAACGTGCCGGCCGGGATGTAGACCGTCTTGTGTGCGAGCTTCGCGGCCTGGATCGCGCTGTCGAATGCATCTGCCGAGTCGCGGACGCCGTGCCGATCGGCGCCGAACTCGGTGACCGAGACGGAGCCCGGCGGCTGCGGCGCCGGATCGGCGACGTTCTGGAAGTCGGCGAGATCGATCACCGTCCACGCCGCGTTCGTGTCGGCGGGGACGGTCAGGCGGACGACGGCGCCGGGCTGATAGGTCTTGCCCAGCGGCACGCGCTGTTCGTCGTAGAAGTGCATCGGCCTGAACGGGGTCGGGAACGTCAGCGACCCGGGCACGCACGCGCACTCGGTCACCCACCAGTCGGGGTGCAGCAGGCCCGCGTTCGGATCGTTCGAGAACGGATACTGGTTGTAGAGGTCCGAGTACTTCGACGTCAGCGTGACCGTCTGCGGATGCGTGTTACCGAGGCCGTCGCTGTTGTGATCGGCGCCGACCGTCAACGGGGCGTCGATCCCGCCGCCGTTCGGCGCATCGGGAATCGCGTACCGGATCGTCACGACATTCGCCGGTTGCGTCAGCGTGAAGGCGACGTACTGGCCGGGCGCGAGCTGAACCGCCTGCCGGCCCGACGCCTCGGCGGCCAGCGTGTAGGCACTCGTGTCAAACGAAAGAACAGTTCCGTTCGTGCCTGCGTTCTCGGCTTCTTGCTCGACGATGCCGAGGTCGGCCCCGCGACCGGCGGTGAGTGCCGGGTCAATCGCGGCCACCGTGACGCGCGGGGCGCTGGGTGCGGTCGCAGCGGTGGCGCCTCCCGCCGCCACCCAGACCATGGATACCGTCAGCGTTCCGAGTGCTGCCAGTGCGAGCTTCTGGTGCCGAGACCTTGTGCGGCGAAGGCCTTGCTCGAGCTTGGGGCTTGCCATTGGGGTTCCCCTCTCTCAGACCGTTGCGGGCGCTCGAATGTGAGCGTTGTCCGCTTTCCAACAAATAGACGCAAAAATCGCACGCCGAGACTACAACGGTCCACTTCACGTTGCAATAGCGCTACTGTATGGTGGATCGGCCCGCACGCGACCGGGCCACCTGGACCTTCGACAGCAGTCCCGAGACATCGCGAGATCGACCTCCGTCTCGCCCGCAAGATCTGCAGGGATGTCAAGATTCCGGCCGCCTACGGGTTCAGTTGAGCGGCGCGAAGGCCGTCCGAGCGGGCGATTAACGTCACGTCATAGTGGATGACGCTTCGATCCCGAAGTCTCTGCGGCAGACCGTCGGCGCGATCGAAGCGTTCACCGATGAGTTCTGCGTCGAGCGTCTCGACGAGGAGTACGCAGAGCTATGTCGGCGATTGATCGCAAAGCTCGCGCGAAAGCGGCCGTCGCCGCTCCTCAGGGGTGCGCCGAGGGTCTGGGCTGCCGGCGTCCTCTACGCGGTGGGCCGCGCGAACTTCATCTTCGATCCGTCGCAACCGATACATCTGTCCGGCGGCGAGCTGGCCGCCCTCACGGGCGTCCCGACATCGACGATGGCAGGTAAGGCGAGCCGGATCTGCGATCTCGTCGACCTCGGCCCGCTCGATTTCGAGTTCAGCCGGCGGGACTTGCTCGAGCGCAACCCGTTAGCCTGGCTCGTCGAGGTAAACGGCATCCCAGTCGATGCCCGCTGGCTCCCACCGGAGCTCCAGGCGGAAGCGCGACGTCGAGGGCTGATCCCGGACTTGCCTTCGAGCGAAGCGGCCTGAGTCAGCCCCAGAAGATTCCGGTGGGATCTGTATCCACGGCTTCGAGCAGCGGTGCGACGTCACTGCGCGTATGCACCTCGGTGTACGGGAACCATCGCTCGTTGCGGTCGCGGCAGTAGAGCGACCAAGCCCGTGCATCAGTGTCGTATCTGAACTGCGCGATCTTGAGGCTGCTCCACTCGGTCCCGTAGTCCGGATGCCAGGGCGCTCGCCGCTCGACAAGCGTGATCGAGTTCCCGCGCACGACGAACTCGAGGCGAACCTCGTCGCGGGCATGCTTAGGGACGCGGCTGTCGCAGAACCGCTCGAGCTGGCGGACGGCGGTTAGCTCCACGAGTTCCGGAAGCGCCACGACCCGGAGCGTAGCGCCCGTCTCGTGAGATGCCGAACGCGGGGCCGAGTCAGCATGACTTGCTGAACTACCGGACTCGGGCGCCATCGCGAACGGCCCGGCCTCGAAGGCGACCCTCGTTCCGTCCGGCGACCACGCGGGGTCTGTCGAGGCGTCGATCGTGCCGAGCTGGTTGCCCGGCGCGTCGAACGTCCGTATATCGAAGGAATAGCAGTCGTGGGAGAGCCCGGGCGTACAGCCGGCCAGCGTCCCGATCGTCAGCGCGAGCGCCGACGTCTTCGGCGCAAAGGTGATCCCCGCCAGGCTCACCTCGACCGGCCACGACGACGTCGAGGCAGGACCGGCGCCGTGCCAGTGAAGACGCGGGGCGCGCGTCCCGTCCGCGCGCGACACCCACTGGGACCGTGATCTGAGAGACGACGACGTCATCGCGACGCGACAAACCCGATCCCGCCGATACGGGTCATCTCTCAGCCACCGAGATACCGGTCCAGCTCGGGGAGAAGCTTCCGACCTGGGGTGGCGTAACTGCGTGCAGGCCGGTGCCGTCGGCCGCGACTTCGCAGATGGCGGGCGGGCCGTTCCATGGGTCGGCGCCATTCGCGCAGCTGGTACCCGCGTAGAGGAGCTCGCGCCCGTCCGGCGACCAGGTGGGAGACTCGGGGCCGGCGTCGGCGGTGACGAGGTGCATGTCGCTGCCGTCGGCGTTCGCGACCGCGATGCCGCGCCCGTTTGCCGGTGCGCAGCTCCAGCAGACGAAGGCGAGCTGTGACCCGTCAGGCGACCATGCCGGCGGCCCGCAGCAGGAGTGGAGCAATGTCGTCCCACCGGTGCCGTCGGGCTTGGTGACGACGATATCGCCGTTGGCCGCGTAGGCGATCTCGGTTCCGTCCGGCGACCAGGCCGAGGACGAGACGAATCCCACCGGCTCGAGCTGGCGCGCACCGGTGCCGTCGGCGTTGACGACGACGATGGCCGAGCTGCGCTGGTACGCGAGCTGTTTCCCGTCGGGCGACCAGGAGGGGGTGGTGCCGGTTCCGTGCGGGCCGCCGACGATGCGTCGGAGTCCGCTGCCGTCCGGCCGCACGGTGTAGATGGCGCTGATCACCCCCGCGTGGGTCTGGGTCGAACGGCTGAAGGCGATTCGGGTTCCGTCCGGCGACCACGAGGGGGTGCCGTCGCCGAGTCCGTTCGCGGTTAGGCGTCGGAGGTCGGTGCCGTCGGGGAGCATCGTCCAGAGATCGGGGACCGCGCTTGCGGGCGTCTGGCTCTGGTACACGAGTCGCGGTCCTGTCCAGGAGAGCGCGTCGATCGTCCGATCGACGGGGAGACGGACGAGGCGGCGCACTCGTCCGCCGGTCGCCGGGGCGTTGTCGAGGTCGAGGTAGCAGCAGCCGGCCGCCGTGAATGCGACGTGGCGTCCGTCCGGTGACCAGACGGGCAGGTCGGCGTAGTCGAAGGTCGCCAGCCGCCGCTCGTGCGTGCCGTCGCGATTCGCCGTGAAGACCGCCGACGATCCGCCCCGCACCAATTTCACGAACACGACGCGCTTCCCGTCTCCGGAGAACGCCCAGCTGCTCGCTCGGGTGCGCCAGACGAGCGAGCCGTTGTCGGCACGAAGGACGGCGAAGCCGAAATAGGTGCCGTACGTAAAGAAGAAGTCGCAGTTCGTCGCGCGCACCGTCACTGTTGTCGCGTCGAGCCACAGAGGCGACTGCCAGCAGTAACCGGTCGGTACGAAGAGATCGGGGGTCAGCGCGTGGCGCCCACGGCCGTCCGGTCGCGCGACGTCGACCGTGCCCTCCTCCGGGTCCGCCGGGGCCGGAGATTCGAAGGCGACTCTCGTCCCATCGGGTGACCAGCGGAGATTGCTCGCGTGGCGCAGCTTGCCGATCGGCGCGCCGCGCCGGCCGAACGTCAGCGCGTACGAGTCGACGCACTCGTCGAAGTTGGAGTCGCCGGAGCAGCCCTTGTAGGTGACGACGGTTACCGCCAGTGCTGAGCCGCTCGGGGCCCATTCGACGTCGTCGAAATATTCGATATCGAACCCGGCGGTAGGGGCGGCGGGCCGGAACAACAGTCGCTGGATCGCGCCGTCAGCGCTCACCAGCCACAGGTCGCTGCCGACCGTGATGTCGAGTCGCGAGCCGTCGGGCGACCACTCCGGCCGATCCACCGCACCGCTCGGCGGCGCGAAGAGCTCGCGCAACCCGGTGCCGTCGGTGCCGGCGACCCACAGGCCACCAGCGGCGAACGCGAGCCGCGAACCGTCCGGCGACCACGCCGGCGCGGACGCGGCCTGCGCAAAGAGCTCGCGCAGACCCGTGCCGTCGGCACCGACGACCCAGATGCCATCCGCGACGAACGCGAGCCGCGAACCGTCGGGCGACCACTTCACATCTCTAACCGCCGTTCCACCCGAAAACCCGGCGAGCTTCCGCTCGTCCGTCCCGTGGGCGTTCGACACCCACACCTCCGACCCCGAACGAACCGCGGCGAGCTCCGACCCGTCGGGCGAGAAGACCTCGTCCAGCCCGACCTCCCGCAGCCCGCGGCCGTTCGACCCGACGACGTAGCTGCGATCGACCTGGAAGTTGTCCGGCAAGGGATACTCGGGCAAGACCGTCGCGAAGACGATTCGCCCCGACCCCCCGCTCGAGGCAGCGCCGGCCGCGACGGCGAGCAACAGGGCGACAAGCGGTACGAGAACCACCGTGCGGGCCACGCAGCCTCCTTGACCCCTGCGAGCCTACGCCTCAGCTGTAAGCAAAGACGGCAACACTTGTTCGGATTCCCACGAGCGCTTCATCCGCACGGTCCGCGCGTGACAGACCAGTTAGGTGGTCACGACGAGCGACGACGACAACCGACGAACGCAGTGCCCCGGGTTGACCCGCGTTTCTGGATTCAGGCGGCGACTGGTGTCGTGTTGAGTAGTTCATATTCGATCGGTGTTCGCATGCCGAGGCTCGAGTGGCGGCGGCGACTCGACCGGCTGCACGATTTCGCACAGCGGCTGGACGTGTCGGTCAGGAAGCGGAGGTCTTTCCGAGGCCGCTCGCGTCGTCGGCGCCGCGGAGGCGGAGGAAGTAGCGGCCGGGGACGTAAATGTTCAACCCTGTGGTGTGCCAAAACTCAGTTCCGCCGTGCCTCTGAGGCCGATTGGTCGGGCGCGCGCGAGTGTCTGGTCCGGACTTAATATGATCGACGTCGATTGCAGGGGCGATTAGCTGATCGCCTGCGCGTGCGATACGAGTACCTTGACCGGGGCTCCGGGAACCTCGAATTTGCAGGCGGACCGAGTTTTTTGCAGCCCACGCGTTTGTTCCGAAGTGTGCGGACGTCCTACGGGCCGACGAGATCGAGAAAGCGTCCCGGGACCGGGCCTGAGGGCCGGCTGATCGGCAGATCCTTCCTCGGGTGCCGGGTCCGCGACGGAGGCATATGCTCTCTCCCGCGCGATCGTTCAGTTGCCCGGAGCCCGGTTGATGAGTCTTGACTCTCTGCAATGTGGCGTGCTGAGGCCGACGTGGTGCACGCCGCGCTCCCCGCGTTCCTGCTCCCACGACGAAGGGAGGTCATGACACAACCCTCCGCGTCGCTCGGTCTCGAGTAGGACGAAACGATAAGAGAGGAGTGCGCTATGGCACGTGTCAAAGTCGGTGTCGAGAACGGCACCGACGTCGAGATCTATTACGAAGACCACGGCAGCGGCCGTCCCGTCGTGCTGATTCACGGCTATCCGTTGAACGGGCGCTCCTGGGAGCGCCAGCAGCCCGAGTTGCTTGCCGCGGGCTACCGGGCGATCAACTACGACCGGCGCGGCTTCGGGCTGTCGAGTCAGCCGACGGCGGGCTACGACTACGACACCTTCGCCGCCGACCTGAACGCCCTGCTCGACCACCTTGCACTTGACGAGGTCGACCTGGTCGGCTTCTCGATGGGCACCGGCGAGGTCACACGCTACCTCGGCAA
>WNFR01008205.1_pt1 | contig 10560 bp, 4 predicted proteins | sample 5400221 | NCBI WGS metagenome assembly WNFR01 (sample SAMN13153357, study PRJNA577476) | soil metagenome | isolation source: 40 cm soil under Madrone tree | place: USA:California | collected 2016-06-14 | reverse complement strand
ACGAGCGCTTTGGTGTTCTGGAACTCACCAGGCGCGTGAAGGATACGCTCAACGAAGTTCGAGTCCAAATGGATCGTTTCATTGTGGAACCGGCAAAGGACGCACGAGCGAGTGCTCATTTGATCTCCGCGATCGGCGGCGACGCTGAGATTGGAGCAGTTTGGGCAGCTGTGATCGAGGGCGCGGTCTTCAGATTGCGGATACCTCGCGGCGATGCTATCGCTGCGACATTGGGACCCGACGCGAAATGGTTTCGCGGTAGTGTTGCCGTGTCCGGTAGAAAGCGGCCATTTCGTCACCTCGTGGCTCTTTCAAACGAGATGGCGAAGACCAGACCGGGAGCAGACCGCGAGGGGGCGCGCAGCATTCTGTGCAACCGGGATCCGCTCTTTGTCTTGAATCGCATCGCGCGACGCTTCGGTCTACCGGTGGTTCCAGAGTGGGCGCCATGGTTCATGCACGAACTCAAGCATAGGAACGCCATTCGGTCCTTGGTTGGCCTTGGCTGCTCTCCGGTACTAGTGCAGGGAACAAAGCAACTATTCCTGGATTGGATCAGCGAAGGATTAAAGCAGGGATCGATCCACATCCCGGAAGAGATGGGCTCAATTTCCTGGAATCTATCCACATCGTTTTTTGAACCGTCGGCCTCAACCGAGCGCTAAGACGTCCTCTCTCCTTCCTGGTTTCTCCGCTGTTCACACCTGTAGCCGTATCTGTGTTCCAAACAACGAGGACGACATCATGGAACTGCCGAAGGATATTAACGAGTACTTGCGGGAATTCGCGCCCGAATTGGGTGACAGGATTCTGCAACGCTTTCCGCCCCTTCAGTCCGTAGAAGATCCAATCTCGCCTCTACTCGAACAATTGCTGCGAAAACCCTTTCCGGCACAAAAGCTCGCCATCATGGGAACCGTTAAGCAATGGAATGAAGGCCGTGCCGGTGCGGTGATCGCAGAATGCGGGACTGGGAAGACCCTTATTTCTCTCGGTGTCGCGCACGTCCACAGCGAAGGGAAACAGTTCGCCGCGTTGGCGATGGTTCCTCCTCAGTTGGTAGGAAAGTGGGCGCGAGAAGCCTTCCTAACGCTGCCGCGAGTACGGGTTTTCTTGATCGATGGGCTCAGGACCCAGACAACTTCAGTCTGCCACACAGGTGTGAACGAGGTGAGACTCCGAAACGGAAAGATCGTCCGTGAGGGATTACACACCAGCCTTACGGACCTGCGCCTACGCAAGGGATATCGCACAGCCCGCGACCGCTGGGATTCTTTGTGCAATGCACCGGCGCTGTTCATTGTAGGTAGAGATCGTGGAAAGCTGAGCTATTTCTGGCGCCACGCCTTCGCAACTGCAAAGTCCGGCCGCTACCAGGGAAGTGTCACCAACCCGGATAGCGGCGCCCCAGTCTATTTGTCGGATCAAACAGAGCGGCTGCTGCGCGCTGACTTCAAAAAAGCCAAGTTCAGCGAAATCGTAGGCGGTCGCAATGGGGATGCGCCCACGAACTCCCGGCGCCCTATATACAGCGCGCTCTGGCAAGCAGACGAAACGAGAATCCGACGCTTCGGGCCGGTCGATTTTATCGGTCGCTACATGCCGTCCTTCTTTGACTATGCCATCGCCGATGAAGCGCACGAGTTGAAGGGAGACACAGCTCAGGGCAATGCGCTCGGCACGCTGGCTTCATGTGCTGCGCGCACTCTCGTCCTTACCGGGACGTTGCTCGGGGGATATGCGGATGAGCTCTTCAACATTCTTTTTCGGCTTGAACCGACAAAGATGGTTGAAGAAGGCTTCGAATATAGCGAGGCGGGTGTTCGGGCTTTCACCGAAACCTATGGCTTGTTAGAGAACGTCACGATCATTGAACCGGCGGACAATGCCTGCTCCGAGGCGCGCGTCACCAAGCGCGTCCGACGGCGCCCCGGAGCGTCGCCCATGCTCTTTGGCCGGTTCTTAATGAGCCTGGGGGCGTTCATATCACTTGAGGACATTTCTGAAGCGCTTCCGCCATACAAGGAAGAAGTCGTTGCTGTCGAAATGGATCCTCCTCTTCGGAAGGCATATGAGCAGTTAGAAGACGACATCAAGAACGCTCTAAAGGAGCACCGCGGGAACCAATCGGTAGTGAGTGTGGCGTTAAACGCCTTGCTCTTATATCCGGACCGGCCATTTCATCTCGGCAATCTCTATGCCAGTGAATATGATCCCGAGACCCAACGCCACGAGAAATTCCTGATCGCTGAGACGCAAGACTTGGACGAAGAGTACGTCTACGCGAAGGAACGTCGTTTGGTCGACGAGGTGAAATCAGAACTTGCAAGAGGCCGTCGATGCCAGATCTATGCCGTCTATACCAAAAAGCGAGACGTGACGCGACGGCTCGAACGCATTCTAACCAACGAAGGAGTGCGGGTTGCAATACTCACCACGGAAGTGCCACCCGAGGCCAGGGAGGCGTGGTACGAGCGCCAACTCCGCGCAGGAGTACAGGCGGTCGTCTGTCATCCCAAATTGGTCCAGACCGGGCTTGACCTGATCGAGTTCCCCACGATCCTGTTTTATCAAACTGGATATTCGATATTCGTTCTTCGTCAAGCGAGCCGGCGAAGCTGGCGCATAGGCCAGCGTCTGCCAGTCAAAGTCAAATTCTTTCATTACGCTCACACCATGCAAGAGACCTGTCTGCGGCTCATGGGAAAGAAACTGCTCGTCTCTCTTGCCATGGAGGGCAAGTTCTCTTCAGAAGGCTTACAGGCCATCAACGACGAAGATGACATTCTGATGGCGATGGCGCGTGAACTGGTGACGAAAAAAGGCATCGGAGAGCGAGCTGACGCGGTCTGGTCGGCACTACAAAAGCAGCAAGAGGAAGCATTTGGAACGCGTGTCTTGGAAACGAGTGAATCGGAAATCGCGGTCGGGAACGAGTCTTCTCTTCTTGTAGAGGGAGATCCAGCCGTGACCGATCAATGGGATTCGCTCAGGCAGTCGCTAACAGAGTCGCGCCGGAAGATCTCCCGCCGGAAGATCTCCCGCCGTGGGGAAACCAGCGACAACCAGTTGGTGCTCTTCTAGCAGTAAGACACGCTGCCCCAATCTCGCATTTCCCTTCGCCAGCACAATTCATTTAAGGAGCGGCCAATGGGCATTCTCGGATTAACACACGATCAAAGCGGAGTGGCTCTGGAGAAGCTCCCGGTAGCGATTAAAGTTGCGATCGGAGAGGCGCCGGAACCTGGGAATCAAAACAGCCATCCAAAGCGGCTCGATCATTTCGTGTTCAAACGCAAGACACTGCGTGGGCAGGACGTGGTTTGGGAGCCGGCGCCGGATATTACCGAAGCCCATGCGTCAAAGCCAACGGAGCTCGGAATTGTCTTCCTGCATGATGATCCCGAGGAAATCCTCCGGACCGAATATGCCTGGTGGACAGCGGCGGGGTGCAAGTGTCGCGGCGAGCTGGTGCAAAGCGCGGACGGGAATAGCGCACGGTACGAGATGCGGGCAATTCGCAAAACGCGCCAGCATCCAGAAGGCGAAGCTTGGCCGGGCCAGTATAGATACGCTGGCGGTCCCAAGAAGGATCAACCCTACGAATCCTGCGGCGATGGTTGTCCCGATTTGGAGCGAGGAGACTGCCGTCCTTCGGGCGACCTGTATTTCATGCTGGAGAGATTCCCAAAGCTGGGGGCCGTGTGCCGGCTGCACACCAGTAGCTACCGTTCGGTCCGCAATCTCTCCAACGGCCTGATGCAAATCCGTCGGTTCCATGGCAATCGTTTGTCAGGCATCAGGGCGCTGCTCAGGGCGACACCAGAAAAGATCTGGTACGCCGATCAGGGCGGCACGAGACATTCATCGGTGGTCCATATTCTGAGTCTTGAAATCAGCGTGAGAGACATGACGCGACCAGCAGGCTTCAGCTCTGATGAGCAGTATCTGGTACGCGAGACCGATGACGAGCGAGCATCAGAGATAAGTAACGAATTCTATCCAGAAGACAGCCGGCTTGCTGGCGAACGGGTTGACTCGCCGGAGAGGGCCCAGGAACAAGACGAGCAGAGCGCTCGAATTTGCGAACTGGCAACCCGTCTTGGCTATCGTGAGGTGAAGACAAGAATGCTACTAGGGCAATGGGCAAGAAATCTTGCCGGCCTCGAGCGGAAACTGCTGGACGAATTGGACCAGCAGATCGGAAAGATGCCACCTCCAACCAAAGGGGGCGCCAATAACACCGTCCAAGCGGCTTCTAATCCAAATGAAGAACCGTTTACCGTTGAAGGTTTTCCGATCTGAGTCTAGTCATTGTCGAATGGCCAGAAACAAGAATCTCACCCGGCCGAGTTGAACGCTCCGAATATCTACGTGTGTTCCCAGGCGTATGCCTCGGGGTTGTCATTGGGATTGACGGCGCGGAAGGCCAGAAGCTTTTGGTAGCGGACGGCTTGAGAGATACCAATAGATGGTTGCTATGAAAGCCGCGATTGCAAAGCCGACAAATTTCGCATTTTCTTTCGTCAGCTAGTTCTTGTGTTTACTCTCCCACTTTCGCCACATTTCGCGATTCGCAATCATTGGAAGGAAGACGCCCCCTACAACAGACCGCGCCTGGAACCCCTGCTGCTTTCCATCAGTCGTCCAGTACCAATCGGTCAGCGGCACGCGGCTTGGCGACGTCCGGATAAATCGCTGGAGAGGCAGAATCATGCGGTCGAACTCCTGCCGGCTATCGGCGAGCGTGGCCGTCCAGACCTCCCAATCCAGTTTCGTGTAGTCACTGCGATTGTCGAGTGGCAACCCAAATTCATTCAGGTGAGCTTTGTAAAACTGCGATTCGGTTCGGGCGATACTCGGCGGAAATACGTTTAGGTCGAGAATTCGATCCCACACGAGATTGTATTTCTGACTCCACGTTCCAGGCTTATCAAAAGCGAGGCGGAAATGATCACCGTCCCCCGCCAACTGGACCCATTTTTCGGCCATAGTGCGGCTCAGATCGCGATATTCGAGGGCTTGGACGTTGCGGTTGGTCTTGTCTGCCAAACTTGCGAACGCTGCCAACGCCAGGATCGCTTTAATCGACAGATTTGAGTTATGTGCGAGGTGGCCAGAGAAATCGTCCGTGGAGAGCTGATTGGCTGGATCCATCCCCTCGTGTCGAAGATATTCCGCCCACTGTTGCAACTCCGGCCAATACCGGCCAGCGAAATCGGCATTGCCCTCCGCCTTGGCCAATGCAGCGAACATCAAAAGCATGTTGCCGCTCTCTTCAACCGGCATCTGATTTTCTTCAGTACGTTCTCCTCCCCCATAGACCTGCCCGTTGGCTTTGGGATATGTGCCAAGGTCGTGTGGTGCGAACGGAAAACGCCAGCGGCCCGTTCGCGTGTATTCCATCAACGGGCGCAGCTGCGCTTTCAAAAGCTCGGTATTGAAGAGCAAGAAGAACGGCGAGGAAGGATAGATGACGTCCACAGTCGAGATACAGCCGTTGCTAAAGTTCTCTTTCGGAAACAACATCGGCCGGCCATCAACATCTACGACCAGCTTGTGAGCGGCAATCGTTTGCCGAAACGCAAGGGTCGCGAGGTCGGCGTATGCTTCACCGCCGACCTGCCGCAGGTCGGCGGTTAGCCGCTCATCCAATTCTCGTGAGCGCTGGTCGATTGCCGAGTATTCTCGCTCCGCGGTTTCCAGGAGTTCGCCTATCGTCATGCCTTTTCGGCGCCAGTATGGACGCATCCACCGCTTCAGATACTCAATGGAATAGAGATCGTCGTAACCGACGAGGATGTGCCGGGAAACCGATTGGGGGCCCACGCGGCCGAAGTCTAACGAAACAGCTAGCAGGGCTGCGTCGCTGCCACGCTGTGGCATGTCGAGGTCATCGCTTACGAACGGTTTACCCGCTGCGAAGACGGACTGCACAGTTTCCTTCGCTTCCGTCGCAATGCTCGCCCCAGACTGGTCCGGTACGGCAAGCAGCACCGAACCCCAATCGATCCGCAGGTTGTCGCCAGCTTTCTCTAAGACTGGTTGCCGGAAATTAGATGCGCGCAGAACCGTCATTCCCTTCAGTCGTGAACGAGACCAAAGAACTTCCTGTGTCGGAGTATCCGTCGCCAACAGTGGCGATACTCCGAACAAGAGTTGAACCTCGTGTGCAGCACGGTCAGCGGCCGCGATAGTCGCCGTGACATAGCTGATTGGGCGTGCCATGACATCCAGGTCAGAAGGCAGCAGCGGAGACAGGAATGCAACTTCCAATCGGATGCCAGCCTCCTCGAAGCGGTACGTCGTGCGTGTGGCGGTCACCTCTAGGCCAGTCTGTCCGATGCTGGGAATGGACTGAGGCCAAGTGCCCATCCATCGAAAAATCTTTCCATCAATCCTTACCAGCCCGATCAATGGCTGCACTGTGCCAGTCCAATGACGCGTTTGACCGTCTGTCAATCTGTCATTCATGGACCAGACGCTGAAGTACGGGTCATGCGTCAAGAGAGGAACCGCAGGCACGCGGACGGATTGGGCAAAGGAGTTATAAAAAGCCGAAGAGGCACAGAATGTCAGAACGAGCCGGAAAATCAGTTTTATGCGCAAGGGAGCCTCCGAGCAGAAATTGCCTCATCACGTGACTATCGGACCGTCAAATTCGTTCTCACCCGAAGATCACTGTTGTTTTGTAACGGCTTTGGAATCGCGACCGGAAGGCTCGTGGGCATCGCGAACCTCGTTATTCAATAAATCGGACTCGCGTTTTAGTTTCTGGAAAGTTTCGAGAGCCGCTAGACTTTCTTTCGCCTTGCCGAGTTTGCGATAAACTTCTGCGAGCACATAATAATACTGAGGAGACGAAGGTCTGATTGAAGTCGCGCTGCGCAAATCTTGGGACGCTTGGTCCCATTCGTTCCTTGCCTGGTGTGCTCTTGCCATTTGGTAGTACCCAAGATCACTTCTGGAATTCAGCTCGATTGCCTTTCGAGCATATTGAAGAGCCAGTTCCGGTTTCCCTTCGCGATTGTAATAAGCACTCAAGTTGACGTAGGGTGCGTCCAATTTCAATCCCTGCTGTTCTGCGACCTGGATGGCGTCCTGGTAGGCTTGAAGAGCGTCGGCATCATGTCGGAGAGCTTCCTCCGTAAAACCGAGGGCGTTATAAGCCTCAGCATAGTTTCGGTCTAGCTGAATCGCCTTCTTGAACTCAACCTTTGCCTCTGGAAACATATCTCTGGTTGAGTACACCTCGCCGAGACTGTAGTGAATTTCTGCCGAATCGGGCTTCAGGCGTACCGCCTGCTGCAACTCCGTCTGCGCGTAATCGTACTTGCCAATCAGGACTAGGTCTTTGCCCAGGATTTTGTGTGCCTCTGCGTTATTCACATTAAGTTCTAGCGATTTGGCCAATTCGTTAATTGAGTCACCGACTTTGCGAGAGCGGAACAGCACATAACCTTGGAGATAGTGAGCGCGCCACGAACTGGGATGGTCTTTCAGGTATTTGACAAGAGGCAGTTGCACCTCATCGTATTTGTCCTGGCGGATCAGGGATTCAAAGCTCATGATTTCAGCAAGATCGTCACTCCCACGCGGCGTCCCATCACCTTTGGAAGTTTCGGTCGCCAATGCGAGGTCGGATTTTTCGGAGGCCCCGTTAGCGCCTTCGGCAACGGCCGCCTTTCTGAGAGTTTCCAAGTTGCCTTTTGCGGCGGTATTTCGCGGATCAATCCGCAAGCTGCTTTCAAAGGCGGCGATAGCACCTTTTAGATCACCTTGCTCTTCCAAAGCACCTCCAAGCTCGTCGGATGCTTCGCTTGCAGACGGGCGCACGCGGGCTGCTTCCCGGAACGCTACGATGGCCTCCGCAAGCTTGCCGCTTCCGTGCAAGATTTGACCAAGGTCAAGGAGTGCCGGATACGAGGTCGGCTCGATTTCCAGTGCTCTCTTGAATTCAGAGATGCTGCCTTCCAAGTCGCTTCCCTTTGCCAAAGCCTGAGCCAGTATCAAATGGCCGCTGGCATAGTCGGGCAGCAGCTGAACCACTCTACTCAAGTGTTCCACCGCTTCATTAATTTGACCGTTGCTCAGTTCGAGTTGCCCCTGTGCAAGCAGCCCATTAGCCTTCTTATTCCGCTCGTCATCGTCAATGAGCTTCAATCCTTTTTCCAGTTCCAGCTTACCTTCGTCGGCTTCGCCGCTTCGTGACAGAGCCAGACCGAGTTGGTAATGGTTCCGTCCCGAGGTCGGATCGAAGCTTACAGCTTGACGCAGAGGCACGATCGCGTCTTGAATTTGATTTCTTTGGATTAAGGCCTTACCAAGCGAGTAGTAGGCGTCGCCAAATTTTGGACTGATCGCGATCAGCTTTCGCAATTGGTCGATTTCCTTGTCAACGCCGTCCCGTTGCAAATAGGCCACGGCAAGGTTGTATTGGGCACGGACATCGCCGGGCCGCAAGGCGATCGCACGCTCTAGTTCTGTTATGGCTTCATCGACATCGACAGACAGAATTGTGGCACCTAGATTCGCGTGCGCTTCCGCGTTGTTAGGACTGAATTCGATGGCTTTCCGAAACTCCTTAGCGGCTTCGAGGTCCTGCCCTCTTTGCAGCAAGGCCATCCCTAAATGGTTGTGTGCATCCCCAAATCTGGGGCGCAGTTCGATAGCCTTCTCAAATTGCTCGATTACGATCTGTGGATCCCTGCCGGCCTTGCCCAATAAAAGCCCCAGCGTGTCGTATGCCAACGGGTCATCGGGTCTCTCTTTGACGGCTTCCTGGACTGCGCTAATGGTCATTTCAATATCGGGAATCTGCACAGGCGGGTCTTGCTTTAGCACTAATTGAAATTCTCCGAAGGCCGCCGCGGACCGACCCGTCTTTAGGAGGATCCGGCCCAAATCCATATGCGGTCCGGGCAAGTCTGAATTAAGGGCGATCGCGCGAAGTAGGTATTTCCGCCCGAGAACCCAATCCTGATTCTGCGCGCAGACCATCCCCAGAAACGCATAACCCTCGCCCAGGGCAGGATCGAGCCTTATCGAAGTCTCCAGCTCCGATCTCGCTTCAGCGCTGTTACCGTCATACCAAAGGGCGACGCCCAGATTGTAGTGGGCGGCCGCGAGCGCGGGGCCGAGCTTTATAGCCGTACGTAGGTGCTCTAATGCCGCAGGGAAATCGCCCAATTGTCCAAGAACGAAGCCGAGTAGGTTGTGGGCTTCCGCAAAATTAGGACTCGCCTTCACGGCGCGCTCGAATTCTTTCTTCGCACGCTCGACCTCTCCCCGGGAAAGAAGGTCCCTGCCGATGTTGAAGTGATTCGCCGCCTCCCGAGAGGGCAAACGGAATTTGGAACGGTTTTGCGCCACGGATTCCGCTCTTAGAGCCAAGGCCAGAGTTTCATAGGCACTCTCGAGGCTATCGTCCAGTGCCAAAGACTTTTCCGCCGCATCAATCGCTCCGGCGAGATCACCCTTGCGTCTTAAGACCTCTGCGATTTCACTTTCGGCCAACGAGTCGTCGCCGGGTTTCAAAGCGGACCGTAGTTCAGCCAGAGCTCCGTCCAGATCACCCTTTTCACGCAAAACGCGGCTGAGGTTCACGCGCAGTTCCACGTTCTGGGGAGCCAGCGCATTTGCTTTGCGAAAGATGCGACTCGCCGCATCGAGTCTTTTGGCCCTGGCGAGAGTCGAACCCAAATTGTTACATGCGTTGAGATATTCGGGATTTAGATCGATTGCTTGCTGAAACTGGGCGATAGCATCTAGAAAGTGATTTTTCTGGGCGTAAGCAACTCCGAGCCAGTTATGGGCTTCAGCGAACCGAGGATCCCGCTGGAGAACTGCGCGGAACAGCGCAATCGCTTGATCCGTGTCTCCCCTCTCTTGAAGCAGCAATGCCAACGAAAACTGGGCAGCTCCGTAATCCGTCCGTAGCTTGAGTGCCGCATTTAATTCGGAAACAGACTGTTGTGCATCCCCAGATTCTTTCAACCACTGGGCAAGGTTGTAATGGGGATCTGCGTACGTAGGATCGAGTTGGATGGCGCTGCGAAAGGCAGCCACCGAGCCTTTTTCGTCGCCTAACTTGCCGAGCGCGACGCCAAGACCGTTTTGCGCCTCCGCACGCCGAGGGTCGAGTTTGAGCGCGCTTTCAAAGAAGCTCACCGAGGCGTTCCACTGCTCGTTCCCTAAAGCTTGCACGCCCTCGCGGTAGTACTTCTCCGCAGACTCTGGAGAATCTTGAGCCGCCGTCGCCGGGACACAACCGAGGAGGAGGGTCAGCAACAATGCGCCAAGCGCGATCAGGTCTCGGGATGTCCTGCCTAGGGTCATTAACGCCTTGCAGCCGGCGTGACTTTGCTTCCGCGACCTGTCAAATCCCGAATCAGTTGCGCTTCCGCTTCGCGGTAGGGTCCTCCGTCCGGATACAGCACTTCGTGAAACCACACCGCGGGCTGATCCACGATATACGGGTGCCGCCAGGAATCCCACGGATAGTACGTCTGCGTCTTACCGGCGACAAAACCCCAATTAATTGCTCCAACCTTGTACTTC
>WNFR01008203.1_pt1 | contig 10561 bp, 9 predicted proteins | sample 5400221 | NCBI WGS metagenome assembly WNFR01 (sample SAMN13153357, study PRJNA577476) | soil metagenome | isolation source: 40 cm soil under Madrone tree | place: USA:California | collected 2016-06-14 | reverse complement strand
GCCGGGCTGTTTATAACCGGCCTATCGCTTTTCGTCGGCGCGATTGGGATCATGAACATCACATTCGTTAGTGTGAAAGAGCGGACGAAAGAGATCGGAACACGCAAAGCACTCGGCGCGCGGAGGCGAACTATCCTGCTGCAATTCCTGATCGAATCGACAGCGCTTTGTTTGCTCGGCGGATTCATCGGCCTCGTGTTTGCTTATTTAATGTGCTTCGGCATCGGCAAAGCTTTTCCCTCTTTTCCGATTCGTTTCTCACTCGGCCTCGTGCTCGTAAGCATGATTGTTTCAATAATGACGGGCTTGTTCTCGGGCTTCGCGCCAGCCTGGACAGCGTCCCGCCTCGATCCCGTGACGGCGCTGCGATATGAGTGAGTCATCTGGTCTATTATTAACACCGGCCATTCAGGCCGATGCCCGTCGCGGAAAACTGTGCAAGCCGTTTCAACGGCTTTTGGCTGCAGGCGCACGCGGACGCAGCTCCGTGGATACTGGTAAGCCGTTAAAACGGCTCGGTGCGAAACTCATTCGAGATCACCGGTCTAAAGACCGGTGTTAATCAGATGCTCTTTAGTGAGATCATAAAGATGGCGTGGTCATCGCTCGGCGCGAACAAGCTGCGCTCTGCGCTGACAATGCTCGGCATCACCATCGGCGTCTTCTCGGTAATCTCAGTCATGACCGCGATCGGCGCATTACAATACTCGATTGAGAACGGCATTAGCTTTCTTGGATCGAACATCTTTCAGTTCGGCAAATATCCGGCCAATATCAGTGCGAGCGGCGACGTGCAGGAGAAATTTCGCAACCGGCACAACATCACCTACAAACAGGCGCTGTATTATTACCGGTTGATGGAAGGCGAGGCGCGCGAGATTTGCCTCAAGAGTTTTGGCTACGAAGTGAAAGGCCAGGCGGTTTACAACGGCGTAAAAACAACCCCAAGCCTTCTCATTGTCGGTACGAATCGAAGTTTTCTCACCGCGAATGCCTACACGCTCGGTTACGGCCGTAATCTGAACGATGAAGACGTCGATCTTTCACGTCGGGTCATTGTCGTTGGAAAGATGATCGAGAAAAGATTGTTCCCGCATGAAACGCCCATAGGCAAAGTCGTTCGGGTCAGCGGACACACCTACACGATTGTCGGCGTGCTCGCCGAAAAAGGGACGGCGTTCGGCCAAAGCCAGGACGACCTTTGCATCATGCCGATCACGCGGTTCTTCGAGGATTACGGCGAAGCGAAGCGAACCGTCAACATAGCGACGCAAGCCTTCACACAAGACACGTACAATCGCACGTTCGACCGCGGCATCGGTGCCATGCGTATTGCGCGCGGCTTGCGCCCGGACCAGCCGAACGATTTCGAGATTTACAGCAATGACTCGCTCAAGAGCGCGTTCGTTAACGTGGCGGGATATGTGCGAGTAGGCGCGTTCGTCATAAGTCTGATCGCGCTGGTCGCAGCCGGAATCGGCATCATGAACATTATGCTGGTGAGCGTGACCGAGCGCACAAAGGAGATCGGCGTCCGGAAATCGATCGGCGCGCGCAGCCGCGACATCTTGCGGCAGTTTTTGACTGAGGCCGTTTTCATTTCCGAAGCCGGCGGGGTGCTGGGAATCCTTCTCGGAATCGTCGCCGGCGATTTGCTGGCAGCGTGGCTCAAAGTAGACCTAATTTTTCCTTACGGCTGGGCGCTTGCCGGGTTGCTCGTCTGCTCGGCAATCGGCATCGGTTTCGGCCTGTATCCCGCCTATCGCGCCGCCAACCTCGACCCGATCGAGGCGCTACGATATGAGTGAGTGCGCCTGCTCATGCTCCTACTCGGGCCGGACACTGCCCGAGGCAGCAGCGCGGCCTGCGATCGCGGCACATATCGTGCTGGCATCGCGAAGATGAAAGCGATGCGAGAACGCATCGCACTCCAAAAAGCACTTCGTGCGAAATACATTGGAGAGCTTCTGTTTTTTTTGCACAAGCCTTTGGAGTGCGCACGCGTTCCCCGCGTCGCTTTTCTTGCTTATGACCCTAACGATTGCTTGGCTCGGAAAAATTGAACCGGCTTGAAGCATTACTCCAAGCCAAGCGCTTTGAAGGTCGCATCGACGTGTTTGAAATGAACGTCGAGCGAACAAAGATCATCGATCTCGGATGATGAAAGTTTCGCTGTGATCTCCGGTTCGCGTTTCGCATTTTCGGCGAGTGTCCCTTCGCCTTTCCATGTTTCCATCGCAGCGCGTTGCACGGCTTCATAGGCGTTCTTGCGCTCCGCGCCAGCGCGCGTGAGTGCCAGCAAAATCGACTGGCTGAAATACAGGCCCTTAGTTAGTGCAAGATTTTGCGCCATTCGCTCGGGATAGACCTGCAATTTTTCGACGATGTCTCGCAATTTCACGAGCATGTAATCGAGAAGGATGCATGAGTCCGGCAGAATGATGCGCTCGGCACTCGAGTGGCTGATATCGCGCTCATGCCAGAGCGCCACGTTCTCTAACGCAACAACCGCATTCCCGCGAATCACACGTGCCAAACCGGTCAACCGCTCGCTTGTGATGGGGTTGCGCTTGTGCGGCATCGCAGAGCTCCCTTTTTGGCCTTCACCGAAGAATTCTTCTACTTCGAGAACTTCTGTACGTTGCAGATGACGAAACTCTGTTGCCCAACGGTCAACACTGGAGGCGATCACGGCGAGCGTGGTGACGAATTCCGCGTGACGGTCGCGTTGTACGACCTGGGTTGAGAGTGTCGCTGGTTTTAATCCGAGTTTCTCGCAGACCGCACGCTCAATCTTTGGATCGACGTGAGCATGCGTGCCAACCGCTCCGCTTATTTTGCCGATGCGGATGCGCTCGCGCGTTTGGGTGAGCCGTTCTTCTGCGCGCCCGAATTCGTCATACATAAGTGCGAGCTTTAGGCCGAACGTGATTGGTTCTGCGTGCACACCGTGGCTGCGCCCAATCATCGGGGTCATCTTGAACCGGCGCGCCTGTTTCCCGATCGCCGTTCGCAGCGAACCCAGATCCTCGAGAAGGATTTTACACGACTCGTTCAGTTGGACAGCGAGCGTCGTATCCAATATGTCCGATGAAGTTAGCCCCTGATGGATCCAGCGCGATGCTGGACCGACTGATTCAGCTACGTTTTCGAGAAAAGCGATGACGTCATGGTTGGTTCGCTTTTCGATTTCCACGATCTTAGGAATCGAAAATCGCGCCCGCTTCCGAATTTCGGCAGCGTCCTCCTTTGGAATCTGACAAAGCTCGGCCATCGCCTCACAGGCGAGCACTTCAATCTCCAGCCAGATCTGGAACTTACGCTCGTCCAACCAGATTTTGCTCATCTCTGGCCGGGAATAACGGTCGATCACTGTGGTAAGATAAAAGCGACCGACTTATGCGAAAAGTGTTTTGTTCATGCACTTGCTGTAGCGTGCGCTGTCCTCAGCGCAGTGGCTTTCAGCGTGAGAACAAAACTCCGCTGAAGACAGCGGACTCTACAGCATTGCGAGGGAACCGAGGCAGGCCTCGCTTAGCAGACGCGGGCGCGCAGAAAACGCCCGTTGTCGTGCAACCGCACCTTGCCGCTGGCAAGAAGGTCCGCAACCGTCGCGACCGTCTCCCTGCTGCTGTTCGTGCAGGAACTGACTGCGAGGATGAGATCACCCAGCGAAAGCCTGGTGCGCGCCTTTAGGATTTGACGATTTCTTTTCATATTGTGCCTGTTTTTTCCCAGAGCAGGTCTAGTGCCATTCCCAACTGTGAATATCTCCTCCATAAATCCCTTATAGTTATTCATTCGTTGTTCACCTTAGAACTGACCGCTGAGCGACACTTTTGTTCAATTTTCAAACACAAATCTTTTGGGCAGCCTTTCACTAATCGAGAAGGCGCCTTGCCCAAGCCAGGCGCGCACCGGGTTTTTTGACGACGACTAGAAACCCCGAAACATATCGAATTTTGATGCGACGTTTGCCAGCGCTCTGACTTAGGCGCTGGAACGCGGCTTCATTAATCGCAGGGTGAGCATGTAGAGCGCTGCAAAAAGCGCGATCACCAGCAGGATCCCTCGCGATTGTCCGTGGATGAAGCGCACGAGCGCCTCGGGGTTCGTCAAAAGCTCCGGCTCAATCCTATAAGCTTTGTCCCCCAGATAGGCCAGGATCGAGCACCACAGCGCTGAACCAGCGATCGTGACAAAACTGAATAGCCCGAAGTTCATGCGAACAATCCCTGCCGGAATTGAAATCAAATGGCGAACCACCGGTAGCAGACGAGCAAAGAACACCCCACCCGTTTCGTAGCGGGCCAGCCAATGCTCGGCGTGCTCCAGTTTTTTTGGAGTCAGCAAAACGAACCGTCCATACTTTAAGATCAGCGGACGTCCGATGAACCGCGATGCCCAGTATGTGATGGCTGAGCCCAGATATGATCCCAATGTCCCAGCAAACACCACCCCGATGGGATTCAGTTTTCCTTGGGCCGCCAAGAATGCAGCTGGCGGAATGACGATCTCGCTCGGGACTGGGAAGATCGAGCTCTCCATCGCCATCAACACGACGATGCCCAGATAACCTCCGCTTAGGACCCAATTAAACCACGTTTCAAGAAGATGATGCATATTGTCATTCCGAGCCCTTCGACTACGCTCAGGGCAAGCTCGGTCGAGCAATCTCTCGACGTCGATTCTGAATGAATTCGCCCTTAGTTCAGTCGAAAAACTAAAATTCGCAATCCTAAATTCACATGTCGATCTATCGACGCGTTCTCCGCTACTACCGGCCGTTCTTGGGGCAAACGCTCTTCGGATTGTGCCTGGCGCTTATCGGCATTGGCCTGAACCTGCTCAAGCCGTGGCCTTTCAAGATTATCGTTGACGATTTTCTGCGTGCAGGACCAGCCATACGTCCCGACTGGCGCTTCTCGGTTCTGCTGTTGTGCCTGGCGCTCATCGGTATTCAGCTTCTTTGGGGAATTATCAATTGGATTACAAATTATCTATTCGTAAAAATCGGACTGCAGGCGTTGCTTAAGTTGCGCACCGATTTGTACTCGTACCTGCAATCGCTCTCGCTTAAATACCACGACGCACGGCGCTCAAGTGATTCCAGTTTCCGCGTGGCGTACGACTCGCAATCAATCCAAACGATTTACAACAAAGGATTCACCAACATCTTCGGCTCAATTACCACGTTGATCGGAACTTTCCTGATTATGCTGCGACTGGATTGGCTGCTTACGCTGGTTTCGCTTGGAATAGTTCCTCTGGTTGTCGGCGCCATTTATCTTTTTGCCCATCGGATTCGGCGGGAATCGACATCCATTCAGGAACACGAGAGCGCTGTCCTCGCTCAGGCTCAGGAGGGGCTGAGCTCGATCCGGATGGTACACGCATTCGGGCGTGAGGAATTCGAAGTGCGCCAGTTTCAGCAGCAAGCGCGCCAAAGCTTACAAGCTAACTTGCGGCTGACTTTGACCAACGTGAACAGCGCGCTGGTGATCAGCACGCTCATGGTAGTCGGCACGGCGGTGATGTACTATATCGGTACGCTGCATGTCCTGGCAGGCACGCTAACGCTCGGCTCACTTCTGGTTTTCAGCGCGTACCTGTTGATGCTTTATCAGCCACTGGAATCGCTCACCTACACCGCCTGGGCAATGGAAGGTGCAACCGCAGGTGCGAAACGGTGCTTCGAAGTCTTGGACCGGCAGGATGATGTGCGCGACTCGCCAAATGCGGTCGACATTTCATCGGCCAAAGGCGCGATCGAGTTTTGCTCGCTCAATTTTGGTTACACCGAAAGTCGAATCGTTCTGCGCGATATCAGTCTTTCGATCGCGCCGAATCAAATTGTTGGACTCGTGGGCGGCACGGGCGCGGGCAAGAGCACCCTGCTCAGCCTGGCGCCGCGTTTTTACGACCCGACCACGGGCTCCGTCATGCTCGATGGTCGCGATGTCCGCGAGATTACCAAGAAATCTTTGCGCGCTCAGATCGCCATCGTGCTACAGGACACGCTACTTTTCTCCACCACCGTTCGCGAGAATATCGCCTACGGCCGACCCGATGCGACCGAGGAAGAGATTATTGAAGCTGCGCGCCGTGCGCAGGCTGACGAGTTTATTCGGCAAATGCCGCAGGAATACAGCAGCCTCGTCGGCGAACGCGGCGGGCATTTGAGCGTCGGTCAGCGGCAGCGAATCGGAATCGCGCGGGCGTTTCTGAAAAACGCGCCGATCCTATTGCTTGACGAACCTACTTCGGCGCTCGACCCGACTACCGAATCTGCAATTATGGAAACGATCAAGGAACTAATGCGTGGCCGGACAACATTAATCGCAACACATCGCCTGGCGACGATTCATAATCTTGATCAAATCATCGTGCTGGAACACGGTCGGATCGTCGAACAAGGCCCCGGCCCGGACCTCGTCGCGCGCGGCGGCATTTACGCGAAACTCTATGCGTCGGGAAAATTCCCAACGTAGAGCGTGGCGCTCGTCGTTTGGAGTGCGCGGACATGTCCGCGCTTTTAAAGCGGCGACATGTCGCCGCACTCCCAAAAATCATGAGCAACGTTAGACAAGACCGACACGTCGAAGGCGATTGGTGGCCAGAGCCAATTCCGGGCAATGTGGAGTTTGGCGAGGGATTTTATTGCGAGACCGCACAAATCTTTCGAAAGCTTCAGAGCAAGAAAGCGGGCGCAGTACTTATCGGCAACCATGTTTCATGTTACGCGGGCTGCTCATTTGCAATTGGAGAGAATGGTCATTGCACGATCGGTGATTTTACCCTGCTCAATGGCGCGCTCATTATGGCGGAGGAAAGGATCGAGATCGGATCGCATTGTCTTGTGTCATGGAACGTCGGTATCGCCGATTCCGATTTTCATCCGCTGGAGCCTGCGCAGCGCCTGATCGACGCGCAAGCTCTGGCGCCTTATTTCAAAAATCGACCAGCCCGCCCCAAGTTAAAAACCGCTCCAGTTAAAATCGCCGATAACGTCTGGATCGGTATGAATGCGGTCATCTTGAAAGGTGTCACCATCGGGGAAAACTCGGTTGTAGCTGCAGGCTCAGTCGTTACAAAATCTGTACCGCCAAACACAATTGTTGCCGGCAATCCCGCCGTCGTGGTGAAGCAGTTTCAAATGTGATGCATCTCAACGCTCAACGTCCAACGCTCAACGTCCAACGCTCAATTCAGAAGATTGGATGTTGGGCGTTGGACGTTCGACGTTGGGCGTTTTCTGCTTAATGAAACCGAAGCGCATCGTCGTCATGGGCTTCATGGGCTCGATGCCTATCGCGGGCGTGATTTGGCAACACATTCATTATGTCGTCGGTCTGCAGCGCCTGGGTCACGATGTTTATTACATCGAAGATTCCGCGCGCCTGCCGTACAATCCGGAAACTTTCGAAGTCACCAATGAATTCGATTATGCAGCCCGGCTCCTGAGTCGGCTATCGCGAGAATTCGGGTTCAAAAATCGCTGGGCATTTTGCGCGCGTTATTTGCCAGCGAATCCAACGGCCGGCCTGCCATTTAAAAAAATCCAGCAACTATATCGCGAGGCCGATGCAATCCTGAACGTTTGCGGGACGCAGGAATTTAATGACGACCTGCTCGTTTCCGATCGCATTCTTTACATCGAGAGCGACCCGGGCGTTGAACAAATCAAGATCGACAAGGGAGTAAAATCGACAATTGAATATCTGCGGCGGCATCGCGCGCTTTTTACATTTGGCGAAAATGTCGGGACGAAAAGCTTTCCCGTTCCGACGCATGGATTCAAATGGCTCCCAACGCGGCAACCGGTAGTGACGGATTTTTGGCGAACAAAGCGTTCCCCTTCTCGCGCTGCGGTGTTCACGACCGTGGCCAACTGGTCCACGAGCGGCTTGAAAGATATTTCGTGGCGCAAGCGGAAATACCTTTGGAGCAAGTCGCGTGAATTTCTGCGTTTCATTTCCGCGCCGAGAAAAGCCGGTGAAACATTTGAAATGGCGACAAACATCGAAGACACCGCGACCCGCAAAAAATTTGAACGTAACGGCTGGCGATTGCGCTGCCCGCTGCAAATGAGCGTCGATTACTGGCTCTATCGCGATTACATCCAGCGCTCTAAAGGCGAGTTCACTGTCGCGAAGGACCAATACGTCCGGCTCGAAACCGGCTGGTTCAGCGATAGAAGCGCATGTTATCTGGCAGCAGGCCGCCCGGTAATTACTCAGGAAACCGGCTTCACCAAACTTTATGGTGGAAAAGCAGGACTGCTATCCTTTCAGTCACTCGATGAAATCACCGACGCAGTGGTAGCGATCAGTCGCGAATACGCGAACCACTCTCGTGCGGCTCGCGACATCGCTCGCGAATTCTTCGAAGCAGAAAAGGTGGTCAAATCAATTCTCGACCGAGCTGGAATTTGAGCTGATCCTCCTCGTTTACAAAGTGGAAGTCATTTTTGACACGTCAGCAGATTTGAACGCATGAAGCATGTGGCATGTCAGTATGTCGCGAAAGGCAACTTGCAAATTGGAATCCGAACCTTGATTTTCGATCAGGCTGTTTAAGTTTCGAGCCTTTCTGCCAAATGAAGCGCATTTTTATCATCGGTTACGCTGCTTTGCTGTTTGGGTCGATTTCGTACGCGCAGGAAAGCACTCCGGCTCCGCCTCCTGTCGAGCCGCAGATTCCCGGGCAGCAGCCGGGCGCCTCGCGATCGACTCCCCCTGCACAGGCAGTCGTGCCAGTGCCGGTGCCGATTGCGCCGCCCAAACCAAATGGACCGGTGCAGAAAAGTCTTGTTCGAATCACGGCCACGTCGGTGGAGCCTGATTACAGGGCGCCGTGGAACGCAGGCGGGCTTCAGCGCGGCGTCGGCGCTGGGTTTGTCATCAGCGGCAATCGCATCATGACGAACGCGCACGTGGTCGCCAACAGCCGGTATATTACCGTGGAGCGCGATGGCGATCCCAATAAATATCCGGCGACAGTGCAATTCATCGCGAACGACTGCGATCTGGCGCTCATCACTGTGCCGGCTCCAGACTTTTTCAAAAACATGTTGCCGCTAAAATTTGGCGGCATTCCTGCATTGGAGTCAACGGTTTCGGCGTATGGTTACCCAATCGGCGGCGAACGAATGTCAGTTACAACCGGCATCGTGTCGCGAGTTGACTTCCAGCTCTACACACATTCGTTTGTCGACCAGCATCTGGCGATCCAGATCAGCGCGCAGATCAATCCGGGCAACAGCGGCGGTCCCGTGATGCAAGACGCCAAGGTGGTCGGCGTCGCCTTTCAAGGTTACAGCGGCGATGTCGCTCAAGGCGTGGCCTACATGATTCCCACCCCGGTGATCAATCGGTTTCTGAAGGACATCAGCAATGGGCATTATGACGAATACCCCGATCTCGCGATCACCTACGCGAAGTTGCAAAATCCCGCGCAAAGAAAGTTTCTCGGGTTAAAAGATGACGATCGTGGCGTGCTGGTTAGCTCTGTGGTCGCAGCCGGCCCATCGGATGGTATTCTTCAGCCGGGTGACGTCCTTCTCACGATCGACGGCCATCCCATCGCCAGCGATGCGAATGTCGAGGTAGAAGGTGAGCGCGCACAGTTCGAGGAAGTCGTCGAGCGAAAGTTCAAGGGTGATTCGGTCAAGTTCGATATTTTGCGGGACAAACAACCGGCGACGGTGACAATTAAACTATACAAGCCCTGGCCGTATTCGATTCAAGGTCACAGTTACGATGTGCGGCCGCGTTACGTCCTTTACGGCGGGTTGCTTTTTCAACCCTTAGACCTGGACATGCTGGAAGCGTATCGCACAAGCGATCTGCGGCTTCGTCATTTCTTCGAATATTTCATTCTGGAGCAAATTTATCTTCAGCATCCCGATGTAATTGTGTTGAGCAACATTTTGCCCGACCCGATTAACACCTATCTGGCGCCTTACCGCGGTGCGATCGTGGATGAAGTCAACGGCAAGAAGATTCGGACACTCGACGAATTGGCACAGGCTTTTGCGCAAGGGCCGAACCAACTGGTCATTCGCATGATTGGTGACGGCCCTCCGCTGGTGCTTGATCGCAACAAGGTGGAATCTGCGCGCGAACGCATCAAGACGCGTTACAATGTAGCGAAAGAACAAAATCTTGAGGAACGACCGGCGTCAGGCGCACCGGCGCAGGCGAACAAAATCTAGCATGGTAAAACACTCTCTCATCGCTTTCGGCATCATTCTTGTCGCAGCTAGTGGGACGCTGGCGAAAAAGGAGCCTGCTATTTCGGTAACGGCAAGTAAGCAAAAACAGCTGGCCCTGGTTCGCGTAAATGTGACTGGCCAGTCTTATGATTACTTTCGGCCCTGGCAAAAAAAGGCGCCTTTTTCAAAACGAGCGCTTGGAGCAGTTTTATCCAAAGGCCGTGTTCTCGTCACCGCCGACCTTGTTACAAACCAAAACTACGTCGAACTCGAGCGCGCCGAGTCCGGCGAAAAAACGGCGGCCAACGTGCAGGTGATTGATTACGAAGCGAACCTGGCGCTTCT
>WNFR01008780.1_pt1 | contig 10562 bp, 10 predicted proteins | sample 5400221 | NCBI WGS metagenome assembly WNFR01 (sample SAMN13153357, study PRJNA577476) | soil metagenome | isolation source: 40 cm soil under Madrone tree | place: USA:California | collected 2016-06-14 | reverse complement strand
ACCGAGGTCGTCATTCCCGCGCCACAATCCACGTCCAGGCGAGGCTGCGGACGATCAATGCCCTGCAAATACATCACCGGCTGCTCGGGGGCGCTGGGCAATCGCAACCGCTGCGGCTCCGCGCGAAAATCGTTCCAGGAGGCGATGATCTCTTCCGGCTGCGCTTTCTTCTTCAGGCGAATTGAAACTGATTCCGTGTGGCCATCCTCCACCGCCACGCGGTTGCATTGCGCGCTCATCGCGAACGGCGCCGGAGTAATGCCGTTCCCATTCAATTTTCCCAGCAGCTTCTGCGTTTCTTCTTCCATCTTCTCTTCTTCTTTGGCGATGTAGGGAATCACATTGCCGAGGATGTCGAGCGAAGCCACGCCGGGATATCCTGCCCCACTAACCGCTTGCATCGTCACCGCCATGACAGTCTCGAGGCCAAAACTTTGATGAAGCGGCGCAAGCGCCAGCACCAGCCCGATGGCCGAGCAGTTGGGATTGGTCACAGCGAATCCCCCGCTGGCTTTCCGCCAGGCCTGCGTTTCGATCAGAGGGATGTGATCGCCGTTCACTTCGGGTATGACCAGAGGCACGTCGGATTGCATCCGCAGCGCACTCGAATTGGAGACCACGGCGCAGCCCGCGGCGGCGAACTGTGGCTCCATCTCTTTTGCAATCGAAGCGTCCAGCGCCGCGAAGATAATTTTCGGTGCGCCCTTTGGCGTGGCAGGGGATACTTTCAGCTGGGCCACGCGTTCGGGGATCGCGGTCTTCAACCGCCAACGCGCTGCTTCGGCGTATGGCCGGCCTTCAGAGCGATCCGAAGCGGCCAACCAGGTGACTTCAAACCATGGATGGTTCTCCAGCAACTGGATAAACCGCTGTCCGACGATGCCAGTGGCACCGAGAATTCCTACAGAAAGTTTGTTTGACATGGCTAAGCTTGTAATTTTATATCAGAGCGATTTTGCGCGAGGACCGCATGGTTGGCACATCTGCCCGCGTGTCAGGTTCGTCCCCGGCCGAGGTCGTGGGGAAGTGAATATTCGTTGAGTGGTCCGAATTTCCGCTTTTCCGCAAAAATACGCCACCGGCGCCACACGATGCGCAGACTGGCCATCATCGGAATCGAAAGGTAGACGCCGAGCACACCTGCGATCTCGCCACCTGCGAGCACCCCGAAGAGGGCAGCCAATGGATGCAATTGGACACTATCGCCCATAACCCGCGGCGCAATGACGTAATCCTGAGCCAGTCGCCAAACTACGAGAAACAATAATAGCCACGGCCAGTACTGATAGCCGGCCAGCACCGCCACCATCACCATGGCAACTCCAGCCAGCAGGGGGCCGACGATGGGAATAAATTCCAACACTCCTCCTGCCGTTCCTAGCACCATCGCATAAGGTACGCGAAGAATTCCCAGAGCCGAGGTATAAGCCAGCAGCGACAATCCCGCCAAAGTCAATTGCGCGCGGATGAATTGGGCGAGCATCTGGTTCAGATCGCGCAGCACATCCTGCAGGAACTCCCGTTGTGCGCGCGACTGTACCAGGGAGACCAGCACCTCATTGAAGGTGCCCGCGTCGCGAAGGAAGAAGACCGCCAGGATAGGCACGATGAACAGTACCCAGATATTCTTGGCGGCTTCGGCGGCACGAACACCGATGCGCTGCGCTAGTATCAACAGTTCCTCGCTATGACCCTGCAGAACATCCTTGATTCGATTCTGGGTGGCGGCGCTCCATCCCCTCTGCTGCCCTATCTCGATGGCGATTTGGCCCGAGCTGACTTTTTGTTTCAATTCCGGCCACGCTTCTCCCAGGCGCGCCGCCTGCTGTGTCACCCTGGGGCCGACAATAAACACCAAGAGGACCAGGCCGGTCAGTAATAGAAGATAGATGACGGCAATTGCGCGTCCGCGTCCACGCACCAGTTTTTCGAGACGCTCTACGGCAGGATTAATGAGGTAGGCAAAAAAAATGGAGAACAAAAACAGGATCAGACTTTGCCGCGCGGCGTAGAGAAATCCCAGCCCCAGGGCAAATAGCAGTACCGTGAAGATAACCCGCGCGGTGCGTGCGTCAATGAGTGTCAAGTTGCGGCCCGGTCGGTGGCAGCTGGCGACTCAGCGATCTTTGCCAATGCTGTATCGCTATCGTACCGCGACGGCAGGACTGCAAACCAAGTTTCGAAAGGGACTGAACCATAGCATGCATTCGCTCCGCGGTGGGGGCTAATCGCGAACGACATCCGTGCTTTCGGACGGGATGGAAATCCGCAAAACCTTGAACTGATCGTCAAGCCAGATGATCCAACTACCGGTCTCACTCTTCAGTTCCAGTTTGCTGAGTTCCTGTTCCGTTTTTCCAACGGTCAGTTTTTCCCGGCCCAGAAATTCCATGCTGGCAGGCGCAGAGGAGTATTGGTGAGGATTGAGCGTTCCAAACTGCGCTCTCTGCTTTAGCGGACACTGCACCTGTCCCTTCTCGGTTTTGCAGGCCGATGCCAGGTATTTCCACGCCAGCACTTCGCGATGCACGAAGAAGTAGTCGTCCAGGATGTTGGTAGAGGGGGAAAGCAGATAGGGTTTCTCCTGGGGCTTGTCCTCGGGTCCGGTGCTCCATTTTTGCGTCAGAAATTGATCGTTAGGAATTACCAGCGACTGGGCTTTACCCGGGCTTTGCTCTTTCCACTCGTAGCGCCGAATCTCTCCGGTCCCCGTAAGTTGTAACTCCGAGTGCTGTACCGCCTGGCCCGAAGAACCATCCGCTTTGAATTCGGACTGGACTATGCTGCCATTCGCATTCTGGGTGATCGAGAACGTCTCCGTTCCCACACGGCGCCCATTCATGAACACCCCAAACGACCCGGAGTCAACTTTTTGGCCATCCGATTCCTTTTCTTTAGCCAGGGCGATGCCAGAGATCAACATCACCAGAATGAGAGCGCACGACCACCGATACAACTTCACCATGATCCTCCTGTTTCAGAAACTAAGGGGTAAGTCCAGCGCGGATTCGGTCTTCGCTTGGCCGAGGTGCAGCGCAGCTTCGATCCTCGCGCAGATGGCGACCAGATCTTTGCCCGTTGTATCTACAATCAAGGTCGCTTGGCGATAAAAGGGAAGTCGTTCCGCATAAAGCCGCGCGAACTGTTCGCGATCTTTACGGAGCGGCCTGATCGCGTCCTCATCGGCACTTTGCCGCCACAGGTCGTCCACTGTCGCTTGCAGGAAGACTGAGGGCCACGCCTGCAGTAGTTCCAAGTTCTCATTCTGAGTAAATGCCCCGCCGCCGAGAGCGACGACGCTGTCACGCTTCAGCGATTGGGTCAACTCCAGCAGCGCTGCGGTTTCGGCGATCCGAAATCCCGGCTCGCCGTGCCCACTGAAAATCTCGGCGATGCTCTTTCCTTCACGCATTTCGATCCGCGCGTCCAGGTCGACGAAATCCCAATGCAAACGCCGGGCAAGCTCGCGGCCCACACTACTTTTACCCGACCCCATGAATCCCGTAAGAAACACAGCTCTCACACCCATGGTAATCCGCAAGGCAAGAAGATGCGCCCGCAGCGCACTTTCGACGTCCATCTGCTCCGGTTGAATTTCTGTTTTAACGTTGCTTAAGGCGGATTTTACCACCGAGTGAGCGGAACACGACCTTCGATGCAGCCTTGCCTACCCGGGTAACGAAAGAGTTACCTGCAGGGGGGGCGGCGCTACTGGGACTGGTTTTTAAAGAAAATTCGTTTTCAGCTTTTCCGTGCGCGGAATGGGCACGAAAGTCCGCTGAGGTGCCGGGGGGAACCAGCGCTTCGATATCGCCCGTGCTGGTCGTGAGAGTGTAAGTTCCACCGGATCCAAAGTCTCCATCGAAGAAGATCTTGCCGCTGCCGGAATTAACCTGAACCACCGGACCACTCACCGATTTCAACCGAATCTCACCGCTAATCGAGGTGATCTCGACGTGCGAGGACTGTGCGTCCGTGATCCTGATCGGCCCGCCCATGGTCTTAATTTGCAAATGCCCATCGCTCACGTTGCGAACATCCACCGGCGCCTCGGCGCCTTCCATTGTCAGATCGCCGCGTAAACGTTCGGCTGTCAACGGGCCAGTGGAAGAATGCATACTGACGTTGGCATCCTCAGGCACGGTCAATTCGTAATCAACCCGTCCACTCTGCCGGTCGGCCCCGGGCAGCAAATGAGATTCGATTTCAACCCGGCTGCCGTTTTGAGAATGGTCCACGTTGGCTTTGTCCGACTGGATCACCGCCACGACGATCACTTGGCGCGGGCTGCCTGGCTTAACTGTGATCGCCCCATAGACGGTTTCTACTGAGATGTTGGGCTTTGGCCCAACCGTGAAGCGGAACTCTTTCCTGCTCTCGGCAATCGCAGCCGATACTAGACAGGTCGCCACGACCAGCCCCACAATCGTTGTACGCTGCATGCTCTCCATACACGCCCCTAAAACCGGATTGACCCGGATTCCACTGTGCTATTGAACATGATCCAATGCCATCTGGTACAGCATAGATTTCTGCTGGTGGGCGTCCATCACTTGCCGTTGCGCGTCCTCGTCCCCAGGGTTTTGCCGCGAATATGCCTCAGCGTCGCGGATGTAGGAGTTCACCGTTTGCAATTGGCTCTCGTAGGCGGCTCGCATCATCGGAGCCTGCCGCGACATTTCATCGAGGAACTGTTGATCATCCTGATCGGATTTCGGCATTTCGTTTGGGAAGGGAAGTACGACCGGAGGATTCTTCGCTGCCGCTTGCTCCGCGGCCGGCTGTGAAGTGACTGGAGCCTGTTCCTGAGCGACCTGCGGAGCGGCTTGGGGTGTGCTTGTAACTGGGCTGGTAGCGATTTGGGCAGACGGTCTTGGCTTGATTACATAAGCACCGGCTGCAAGCAATGCTGCTGCGATCGGCAACAGCCACCATCCGTTCCAGCGCTTGCCCGCGTTCGGTACAAGAACCGGGCGCGCGGGCACAGCTTCCGGTTCCCGTATCAGACCCTCCGCGCGCAACTCCGCCGCAATTCTTACCCAGACTCGATCTGCCGGCTGGTCCGCTTCCGACAACCGCCGCGCTTCGCTGGCAATTAACTGCAAATCAGAAACCAGTTCCGAGCAAACTGGGCACGATTTCAGGTGGGCTTGAACTTCAGTATTCTGGCTGCCGTCGATGACTTCCGGCAGGACTTCCTGTGCTTCTACACAATTCATACTTCCTCTCTCCCCAATACCGCGACTGCGCTTATGTCTTTTCGGCCTTTTCGGCTCTCATGAACTTCAGCTGGTCACGAAGCTTCAATCTTGCTTTGTGAAGCTGTGACTTGCTGTTACCGATCGAGCACCCGACCATTTCCGCAATCTCGTTGTGCTCGAACCCTTCTACATCGTGCAACACAAAAACTGTCTTGTACCCCGGCGGCAGTTTGTCGATCGCCCGCTGCAGTTGCAGACGGTCAATCGAGCCGGTGAGCTTCATATCCTGCGCTCCCAGTTCCTTCCGCGGGGACTCTTCGTCCGTCTCCAACGTCTCTTCCAGCGAAACCAGCGGCAGACCCTTGCGTCGCAGATTCATCAGGACGACATTGACCGTCATCCGGTGCAGCCAGGTCGAAAAAGCGGACTCGCCGCGAAATGTGCCGATCTTGCGAAAGAGCTGAAGAAACGCTTCCTGGGCCAGGTCCTCGGCCTGCGCGGGATTGGAGACCATGCGCAAACATAGCGAATACACGCGCCGCTTGTGCAGGTTATACAAGACCTCAAAAGCTGCCTCGTCTCCCTGCTTAGCCCGCTCAATCGCCTCTGCTTCTATAGCTTTTGCTTGTTTCGGGTCGGTCAAGTCGCCTTTTCCGGCCGCTTACTGTGTCAGATGCGGCTTCAAACTCTTATAGTTGTACCCTTTGCGGACAGAACCGCCGGCGGCCACCGCCACCCCAGTGAGGATCAGGATACCAAAAACCATTGCTTCCTGACGGGTTAGGTCACATGGACCGTCCCTCCATCACTTTGGTAACCCAGCCACATCCGCGGCGTCTCCAACCAAATCGGTTCCCCTAGCCTTTGGCCGTAATGGTTTCCAGCCCGTGACCGTGGGAACCTAATTCCCGTTGCCGTAACAGAAATGCAAACAGAACTCCCAGAAAGCCCAGGCTGGAGAAAATCCACATTCCCAGCCGGTAGCCGTCCGGATTATCGGCGCTGGCGTGGCTGTGATCATTGGCCCACCCGACTAGCAAGTTAAAGCCGGCCAATCCAATATTCTGAATCATGGTCATCAGTCCATATGCAGTCCCCAACTTTGACTGGTCCACAATGTATGCGACCGAGGGCCACATCAGCGCGGGAATGAGCGAAAACGCGACTCCCATCATGGCCATGGGCACGTACAGGCTAATGTGGGTATAGCCCATCATCAGGTAAACAGGAATCAGCAACATGGAACCGAGCATCATCAGAAAAGCCCTCTTGCCGATTTTGTCCGCAAACAGCCCGAAAAGCGGTGTACCGAACATGGTGAACGCCGTCAGGATGCTGACTAGAAATCCTCCCAGCTCGCGGCTGGTCCCGTGTGCCTCGATAAAGAACTTGATGGCGAAAGTTTCAAAAGGAAAAATCGCGGAATAGAACACGATGCAAAGTGCGACAATATACCAGTACGATACGCCAAACTTGTAGATGTCGCTGAAGACGACCTTGTCTGTTGACCCAGCCTGGCCCAGTTCGTAGCGCTTCTCGGCATACACTTCCATCACCCAGTACGCGATCGCGCCAACCACACAAAACGAACCGAAGGCGATCGAAATCAACAATGGCGAACGCCAATTGCCATAAGCGCCCTTTGCCCAACTGGGAGAATTTTGCGCCAGCCAAGTGCCCAGCCGGGCAATCATCAGTTGGATCCCGAAAGCAAAACTAAGCTCCTTGCCGCGAAACCATTTCGCGACCGCCGTAGTTACGGCCACAATCAGGGATTCGGCGCCCAACCCGAAAATAAGCCGTCCGCTGGCCATCACGGTCAACTTTCCGGACAGCGCGGTGACGACAGCTCCGATCAGGCAGATGGTCCCGAAAATAAGGAGCGCTTTGCGCGTCCCGATCCGATCTACCACATAGCCGCCGATCAGCACCATGATCACATTGGGAATGCTGTAAATCGCTTGCAGCAACCCGATATTGGAATCCGAAAAACCAAGCTGCTTCGCGAGTAGGTCGGCGATCGGAGCAATACAGTCATAGACGTAATAGTTCCCGAACATCGCCAGCGCGACAACGATCAGTACCATCCAGCGGTAAAGTCGGGAGGGTTCAGGACGGGTCATCTCACCCATGAAGGTCTTCATCCTCGGCGCGCGGCAGCGCCAGCATCGGAAGTGTGGAGAAAATCAACCGCACGAAGATAGCAGATTGACGGTGCTTAGCGCTCTACCCGCCTAGCTTCTCAAAAAACAAACAGATCGTCTCAATCCCCCGATAGAAATTCGGAATGTGAAACTTCTCGTTGGGGGCGTGCAGGTTGTCGTCAGGCAGGCCGAAGCCCATCATGACGCTTGGAATTTTCAGTACATCCTGAAAATCCGTGACGATGGGAATGGAACCGCCGGAGCGAATGAACACGGTGTCTTTCTTGAACGTATCGCGCAGGGCCTCGGTGGCGGCTTTGATGAACCGATTGTCCGTGCCGACGACGCACGCGGGTCCCTTGCTCCAGATCTTGATCTTTGTATCGATCCCTTTGGGCGTGAGCTTCTTCACGAAAGCGGTGTAGCGCTTCAGGATGTCGTCCGGGTCCTGGTTCGGCACCATTCGCATGGAGACTTTGGCAGAGGCCTTGGCCGGAATGACTGTCTTCGCACCCGGAGCGACGAATCCTCCCGGGATGCCATGCACTTCGAGCGTGGGACGCGCCCAGGTCCGGTAGAGCACAGAAAATCCCGGTTCGCCGGTCAAGACTTTCGATCCCACTTCCGTCTTGCGATAGTGCTCTTCATTGAAAGGCAGCCGCTTCCACGCCTTCAGCTCGTCCTTGCTCGGCGCTTTGACGTTCTTATAGAAGCCTGGGATCAGCACTTTGCCTTTGGAGTCCTTCAGCTTGCTGATGATTTCCACGAGCGCAAACAGCGGATTCGGCGCCGCGCCACCGTACATGCCGGAGTGCAGGTCGGTCTTCGCGCCAACGGCCTCTATCTCCGAATAGATCAAGCCGCGCAACCCGACGCACAGGGTCGGAAGGTTCGGAGCAAAAAGCTCCGTGTCGCAAACCAGCGCGAAGTCGGCTTTCAATTTTGCCTTCTGTTTGCGGACGTACTCGGCGATGGACTCTCCGCCCACTTCTTCCTCGCCTTCAAAGATGACTTTCACGTTGATGGGCAGCTTGCCCCCGTGCGCCTGCATGAGCGCCTCGAGCGCCTTGACTTCCATCCAGAGCTGGCCCTTATCGTCCACCGCGCCCCGTGCATAGATGTTGCCGTTGCGCTCGGCTGGTTCGAACGGAGGTGAATGCCACTCATCGAGCGGATCGGGGGGCTGCACGTCGTAGTGCGCATACATCAGGACGGTCGGCTTTCCGGGAGCGTTCAGCCAGTCCGCGTAGAGAAGTGGATGACCCTTGGTAGGAATGAGTTCGACATTGTTCATCCCAATCCGCCGCAGTTCATTGGCAACAAATTCAGCGGCCTTTTGCACATCACCCTTGTGCTCGTCGAGCGTGCTGATGCTGGGGATGCGGAGGAGATTTTTCAATTCACCAAGGAAACGCTGCTGATTATTGCGGGCGAAATCAATCGCTGGGGAAGCCATGATGTGACCCTTTCTCGTAACAAGAAAAGCTGATCGCAGATCGCGGTGCGGCGCAAACGTATCCGAGTATAGCGGAAAAAATCCCGCACAAGGCATGATGCAAGAACGCATACACTCAACAAAAGTTCCGTAGCGCCGGGACGACGGCGGCGGCACACTACGCAAATCGTGCAGGTGAAAAGGCAGAGAGATTCAATGTCGGCTGGGCACCCGTGATGACCGCTGCCATTACCGCCGCAGTGATGGGCGCCAGCAGAATTCCATCGCGAAAATGGCCAGTGGCCACAAAGTACCCGGGTGTTGTTGTGGCACCGAGTATGGGCAGCGCGTCCGGTGTGCCGGGCCGTAAGCCGGCCCACCCCTCCAGGATCCGCGCATCCGCTAACCTCGCGACCAGATCAATCGCGGCCTGACGGAGTCTCTGCAGTGTCTCGGACACGACCCTCTTGTCGAAGCCCGCCTCCTCCACAGTGGCGCCAATCAGCAAACGGCCATCGCTGCGCGGGATGAGGTAAACGTCCGGCGTGCGTATCACGCAATGCAGCAAGTTCTTCTCCGGCATTACGACGCACAACATTTGGCCCTTGACTGGCCGTGTAGGGAAGGCATGAGGCTTGACTTGCCCAGCCCATGCTCCAGAGCAATTCACCACCGCGCCGCCCGCAAAGCTGGTCTTGTTGGTGCGAACTCCGCTTGCCTTTCCGCCATCCATCACGACGTCCAGTACATGGTCCCCCGACGAGAAATCAACTCCGCGATGGCGCGCCGCAGCCACGGCGGCTGTCACAAGATCGCGGGGATCGACGCTCTGTTCCTCCAGGAACAGCGGTGCGTGTCCGGTAACTGCCAGGTTTGGCTCTAGCTCAGCCAAGGGAGCAGCCAAGGGATGCGCAGCCCGTAAATGCGCGTTGGCAGCCGGTTCCCAGAGCAGAGTGCCCTCCGAGCGTAGGTCAATCTTCAGTCTGGATTCATCCTCGAGCTCATGCACGAACTCGGGATACATCCGGGCACTGGCCGCGGCGAGAGGCTGGAGTGCAGCGGGTGTCTCCAGTCCAAAACTCACCAGCATGCCGCCTGCCGCCCAGGAAGCCTCGCGGCCGGGCTGGCCTTTCTCGACCAGCAGCACATGCAGTCCCTGCTTGCGAAGTTCGATTGCGAGCGTCAGCCCGATCACGCCGGCGCCCACAATAATGCATCTAACCAACAATAACCAATACAGTCCACTTCAATTGGAGAGACACACTCATGCCTGAGGGCGACGAAGCACCCGTTTACCATTCCGAGTCCAACAGCACTGCCGGCAAATGGATTCTGATTGCGGTGGCCATCGCATATGTGGCCGTCTCGGCGTACCTCCTGTACGCGCAGCATGCCAAGCTCGACAAGATCGCGCAGGATCAAGTCGTAGGCGAAAAGCAGGTTGCTGAACTCAACAAGCGCATGCAGTCCGCTGAAGCCGATGCGGAAACGCTGGCTCAGCAACTGGGCATGACCAAGAAAGAACTGGCGTCGCGAGCAGCTCAATTACAGCGCCAGCAGCAGGCCTCCGTTGCCAAGCTCGCCGAGGAACAAAAGAAGGAACTCAGCCTGGTGGCGGGCGAAGTAGGTACCGTCAAGACCGACGTGGGCGGCGTCAAGACCGATCTGGGAACTACCAAGGCATCCCTGGAAGAAACGAGAGCCCAACTCCAGCGAACGATCGGCGATCTCGGCGTTCAGAGCGGATTGATTGCGAACACTCGCGGCGATTTGGAAGCGCTT
>WNFR01012938.1_pt1 | contig 10563 bp, 15 predicted proteins | sample 5400221 | NCBI WGS metagenome assembly WNFR01 (sample SAMN13153357, study PRJNA577476) | soil metagenome | isolation source: 40 cm soil under Madrone tree | place: USA:California | collected 2016-06-14 | reverse complement strand
AGGGCTCTTCGTTCTTTGAACTGTGGATAGAGAGCTGTGCGGGTGTCGATAAACGGGGGATGACAGTGGAGAAAGAAATGGAAAACGAGAAGACGCAGAGTGTTTTTGAGGCGTTATCCTATCAGCGGTTGTTTCGCTCTGGACAAATGGGGTGACACTGTCTGAAGAACCCTTGAGCCGGACTTTGCCTTTTTCTACTGCTTTGCGAGAAGCCTGCTTGTATCCCGTCGAATCTGATATGGATAGAGGGTCCAAGGTAGGAAATTTCGAACGACGTTTCGCACGAGGTGTCGGCTGGTTACAGTCGCTCGAGTCGGATAATTGGATTTGCCGTCGTGAACGGACGCGGTCAGACGAGTGTGCGCCACCACCAAAAAATACGCCATCATCGGACGATGTCCCGGAAATACCAGGATGACTGCTATATGATTTTGTTTGCTTCGGTATATCCCGTGAAACGTCGGATGGCTTGTTTCTGGGCGTCGATACGCCTCCTTCCTTTGGGACTGTTAACTTCTTGAAGTTTGGCAGCTTCACTTTCGGGGGATAGCGGGGGTGGCAATCCAACTCTTGTTCCTGAGAAATAGCCTTCCTTGGTTGCCTCTTTATTGGTCCGCGTTTGCTCTTCCTTGGAGACGTCTGAGACGTATCTTCGACGTCTTCGGACCTGGAACCAGAAGAAAGGAAGTCCAGTTCATCATCGTCGCCATCATCTGAAGATCCAATACTTTTCCCTCGAAATGAATTTCGTGTTGTAGGAGGTCTAGTCTCGACACCCCCACTGTTAGTGAGAAACTGCGCGCTTCCCAAGTCGTCCCATAGTTTCCCAGAGCCCACCCTTGGATCAGGGTGGGTAACGCCAAACATGCACAAAGGAGCACCAGTCGTTCGTACACGGGGGATGTACGAAGTGTTGTTTCGAACGTTTGGCTTATGCTGAACAAAGTAGGACTGCGGGACAAAGAGTCATTCGTTTCAGCTCTGTTCTGCACCCCTTTCAACCTCATGAAAGACAGAGAAGTCAATAAATACATATTATCAGGGGCTGATTTTTAGACGCACTCAAAAGTGATCCTATCCAATGAACACCTCGTCTCGCGACCACTAGAAGACGCGTCCTTAAATTAGCCATCACGTGGCCAACAAGTCTATTAATTAATTGTTGGAATATTAGCGGTAACCGGTAACCTGGAGCATAAATATCTCGCAGGAATCGGAAATCGGAAGTATCCACACCAGGGGCAATTTTCGGACAAAAACAGTCTTTTCGCCGCCGGTTGAGAAACCGAAGCCTCGTGATTGGGTGTCCGGTTTCCGGGCCGGAGAAGGTCGGGATTGTGGGATCAAATAAAAGGGTGCCAACATACAAATATCCTTGCTGCAAACCCTCACCAACCTCCGCATCTTTAACGATGCTCAACCTTACCTCTCGTTCTACCCAGGCGTGGCGATCTATCCGGCGTCTTGCCAGGGGAATGGCTACTGTCTCAGAAAGGATTGGTGACACCAAAGTGTCTATGTCCCTTCTTGAGCCTGCTGCATACATCAACTACCAGCGAATCGAGGATAATCTCGCCATTGTCCGTGACAGGTACTCTTCTGGCATTGCCGTTCATCCCACCGTCTTTTCTCACTGAACTTCAGGCTCAAGCGTCCTCTCACTTTATCGGAGAAAATTCTGTATGGTCATCTTGATGACCCTCATAATCAAGATATCGTCCGCGGTGTGAGCTACCTCAAGCTCCGTCCCGACGTAAGAGAATGTTCCCTATGTTCCTAACAGTCCGTTCATAACCTTTCTGCGTTTTGTAGAGAGTAGCATGTCAGGATGCAACAGCGCAGGTCAGTTGATGCACCAGTACATGTCTTCCACTGTTTGGCTTATCAGACGACCACGCGCTTTGTGTTGGACCTGAATGGAATTAACGTAACTTTTCAGATGGCGTTGTTGCAATTTATGTCTGCCGGCATGGTCACTGCGGCCGTGCCAACCACTGTTCACTGTGACCACTTAATTGAGGCACAAATTGGTGGCGTCAAGGATCTCGAGCGTGCTAAGCAAATTAACAAGGAAGTATATGACTTTTTGGCTACTGCCACGGCGAAGGTTTGTTATACCTCATCCTTACTCATCTTATCGTTAATGCTTCCCGCCAGTATGGTCTTGGTTTCTGGCGCCCCGGCTCTGGTATCATTCACCAAATTATTCTTGAGAACTCGGCGTAAACCTTACGGGAAAGATCGGTGGTTGGACCTCAGCAAAAGGTGAAAATCTCCTTTCTCGTGCACTCAGCGCCTTATCATTCGCCGCAGACGTCATCCTCAAGGTTGCGGGCATACTTACGGTGAAAGGTGGTACTGGTGCCATTGTTGAGTACAAGGGTCTGGGCGTGGAAAGCCTCTCCGCAACTGGGATGGCGACTATTTGCAACATGGGTGCGGAAATTGGTGCTACGACTTCCGTTTTCCCGTTCAACAAACGCATGGGGGACTACCTGAATGCCACCAAACGTCCTGAAATTGCCAAATATGCACAACGGTTTGCGCACAACCTGCGTGCGGACGAGAACGCCGAATACGACCAAGTTATTAATATCGTGAGTTAGGCACGATGGGCGTTCGCCACTAACTAAACTTTTTTCGTCGTAGAATCTGTCGGAGTTGGAACCACACATTAATGGACCCTTCACACCAGATCTGGCGACGCCTATCTCGAAGTTCAAGGAAGAAGTCGTGAAGAATGGCTGGCCTACCGACCTGAAAGTTGCCCTCATCGGATCATGCACCAATTCTTCATACGAAGATATGACCCGCTCTGCCTCCATTGCTCGAGAGGCTGCCGGGCATGGGCTAGAAACCAAAAGCAAGTTCACGATTACGCCAGGTTCCGAACAGGTTCGTGCCACTATCGACCGTGACGGTGTGATCGGCACTTTCGAGGATGTTGGTGGCCTCGTACTCGCAAACGCATGCGGCCCTTGTATTGGACAGTGGGACCGTCAAGATGTCAAGAAAGGCGAGGCCAACTCGAGTACGTGTTATTCTCTCCCGAATAGACATGTGCTAAGTTTTTGCAGTCATTACGTCGTACAACCGCAACTTCACGGGTCGTAATGATGCCAATCCTGCCACCCACGCCTTTGTAGCTTCTCCCGATATTGTTACAGCTTTTGCCTTCGCTGGGGACCTTCGCTTCAATCCATTGACTGACACGCTCACTGGCTCAGACGGCAAACCCTTCAAGTTCTCCGACCCCTCAGGCAAAGAGCTCCCTCCTCGCGGCTACGATCCCGGTCAAGACACGTATCAGGCTCCGCCAGTGGATGGAGTCTCTGTCAATGTTGCTGTTGATCCCAAGAGCGACCGCCTTCAGCTGCTTCAACCCTTCCAACCCTGGGATGGCAAGAATCCCGAGGATCTTCCTATATTGATCAAGGTCAAGGGCAAGTGCACTACCGACCATATTTCAGCTGGTGGACCTTGGCTTAAGTACCGCGGTCATCTTGAAAACATCTCTCGTGAGGTTTTTTGGTGTTTCTCAGCTTTTCCACTTTCACTCACAATGGGACAGAGAACTGCCTCATTGGTGCCATCAACGCCCAGAACGGGGAAGCAAACAAGGTTCAGAACCAGATCACAGGTGAATGGGGTGGTGTGCCGCAGACCGCCGCCAACTACAGGCAGAAGGGAATCAAATGGGTTGTCATTGGAGACCATAACTACGGTGAAGGCTCCTCCCGTGAGCACGCTGCGCTTGAACCAAGATTCCTGGGGGGCCTTGCTATCATCGTTCGCTCTTTCGCGCGCATCCACGAAACAAATTTGAAAAAACAAGGCATGCTTGCCCTCACCTTTGCCGATCCCGCGGACTACGACAAGGTCCAACCATCGGATAAGGTGTCAATTCTCGGACTTGAGAGCTTTGCCCCTGGAAAGAATCTGACATTGCTCGCCAAACACGCCAACGGGTCAATCGATAAGATGCCCCTGGCGCACTCCTTCAACGAAGGTCAAATTGAATGGTTCAAGGCTGGTTCAGCGCTTAATTTGGTGGGGCTCTTTCCGGTCCGTTCCGAGTGATCAAAGTTAATGACAGCCGGTTTTCTAGATGGCGGCGAAGGCCAAAGCCAGCTGAGGGACGGAACTCTGAATCGTTGGTCGTGATTTTCTCAATAAAAAATTGTCCCACGTTCACGACTAACTCGTCACATGCTGTGTTACCTGTTTGTTTTTATGGCGCGTAATGATATAGCTTCATTTTTACCCTAAGTTCTTTGCTCGCAGATCTGCGGTTCTGTCCCCTCTTGGTCAAAGCAGAGCTTATCATCGTAGAAATACATCATCGATATTGCCCCAATCCCCAGTCTGACTATACATAAGGAACGTGGGTGAAGTGGTCTCTGTACATCTCATCAGATCATCGCGGTCGAATAGTGTAGTACAACCGCTTCCCCAGTCAGCTTGCGTATGATCTAGCTTATCTTGGCCTCGTCTTGTTCGTAACCCTCGACTTTCATGTCATTCAAGCCAAGGTCCTCATTCTGCTCCCATGTACGCTCGTACAACTCAATCTCCATGTTTGGGTCTGGATCTGGGGCGTACAGATTTTGCAAGTACGAGTTTGCGAGCGGGTCGTCTAAAATGAGCGTGAAAGGACGCTCGGCGCTTTTCACCTAAGAGCGAACGACTCTCCATCAGGGCAACAAAGGCCTGAACGAATTCCGTACCGCTTTTAGATTCTCTAGAAAGATTTGGAATTTGTTGCGTTCTTGCATGTCGGGGCCATCCGGATTGGCGCTGCCGACGGAATCTCCGGCAGCAAACACTTTCTCAGAGAGCTCCTCATAAACTTGTTCGAGGATTCCTTCCAGCGTGGTAAACCTGCCTCCAAGAGTTCCTGCATGAAGGACGAGGTCGATCTCTGAAATCGTGAGACCACAGGTTTCGCTCTGAGGGACGACCATTATAGGTTTCTGCCAATCGATAGAACCGGAAGCGCACTTTAAGAATGTCTCTACTTAGATCTTCACGATCTTCAACACGGAGCGTGATACGCTTTCCCTTCTCAGAAATTGCTGCGCCAGATTTCACCTCATTATCTCTGTAGCCGCAGTGGTCGCAATTAGTAGACATGATGAGAATATCCTATTAACTGATTGAGACGGCGTTCGTTGTGCTAAGTGTGGTGAGTCGTACCTTGAAGTACGGAATAACTACTTTTTTCATCATTGTGTCCAGAGGGTGGCCACAGCTGGAGCATACTCCCGGGAAGACGTATATTTCTTCATTGCCGCTGTCACCGGCGGACGCATCTTCTGTCAAGTCTTCTTGCTCGTCCACGACAGGTTCATCGGTAGCAACAGATTCATCGGCAATGGTCAGCCCAAGAGCAACATTCTGCCCCTTTGTTCTCCGATATGTCCTGAGGTTCCACTTTGGATCAGCCATTGAGTCTACAAACTCGATGAACGAATTGCCGGCGGGATCATCGAGTGTAATCGTGAAAGGTGGCATCGGTGCATCTGAGTCAACCGCCCCTTTGGGCGCGGTACTTTTTTCGTCGTCGTCGTCTTCGTCGGGAACGATAAGTTTTAACTTGTCCACTAGTGTTTGGATTTTTGTGAAGGTGTCTTCGTCCTGGACGCGGCGCAAAGGTTGATCGTAGCTCAAATCGCGTATCACATCTCCGATGACGCCCTCTACCGTCGTAAGCTGGCCTTTAGAACCTGGTATTGTCAGCTCATACTCTGGGATTGTGACGGTACATGATTCAGACTTGACGATCTGACGGTCAAGGTCCTGCTTCGAGAGTATACGGGCAGTGTAAACCGTTCCTTCGGCTGAGAGACAAACGTGTTAAGACGATGACGTTCTTCATGGGTGGGGGTTCGCTTACGTCGGATGACACCCGCAGACTGGATCTCGTTATTGGAAAAGCCACAATGCTCGCAGCGGAAAGACATCACGATAACCTCATGGAAATAAGGGATAGATGTCAAGAGAAGTCGCGTCGTTCCCTACATCCGCTTTGATCTTTTCATGTCAAGAAATAATACAATGGAAGGCATTTGGTTACCTGCTCCTCGCAATTGACGCAATATGACTCGATCTCCTGCACGACCCTTTCTTCGTCTTCATTAGCAGATGTGCCAGTTATATTTACATCTTTAACCAGGTCTTTTGAGTCTTCTGCTTGTTGTGCAAGAGTGCCGATTGATGGAAAGAGATTGTCTCCGGTCATGAGAGTAAGTTAGATGAAGGGTCGTGCTTGCGGGCCGGTGCAGCATATAAGACAGCCCGCGCTGAGTAAGCATTCATTCTCTTTCCTGAGCGAGCTCGACCTGAGCTCGACAGTTAGTTACGATGAGCGTCTGGGTCAGTACGCTTTACCGTCGCTGTGATCCATTCGGTTTCATACTTACATTTCGCCTAGACGGAGCATCGCAATCCCGAAGGTAGAACATACTGGTTCAATACCAATACCAAGGAAAGTGTATGGGAAAAGCCAGATGGTTCGTCTTTGGTTCTTTCTCGTGTTTATTCCCCACTGTTAACTCGAATCATAGAACTGAAAACGCCGTTTGAGGTATGCTTACTGCCCTCCGCCCAGGTCGACAGGGTTTACTAAGACCCTATACAGCGAGCACTTAAGCAGACACCATGGAAAGAATATTCCTCTGGTGGCAAGAAGTACTACTACAATGTAAACATAACCATTGCCCGCGTCAACATTGACTTACGACTTACGATCTCTACAGACAACAACAAAGGACTCCAAGTGGGAGATGCCCGACGAGCTTTTGTTATTAATGGAGAAGGTTGAGCAGGAGGCCAAAGAAGCTCTGGCACCACCTGCACCCTCGTATGCCCTTTATTTTATTCCAGATTACTTGACTCAATGATGAAGCTATGCTAGTGCCACTCCCCTGGCCATTGTCCCAGTGGCAACTGGCGTTCCACAATCCTCATTGGTTCCTTTAGGCACAGATTCCCTTCCCGAGCAGCCGATGGCCCAACCCGCGGCGAATATCCACCAACCTACCCCCTCTGCTCTCCCCGCACGCCCCAATCCTCCAGACGAGCCGACCATTCCACATAATGGCTTCGCGTCTTTCGAGGAAGGCGAAAAGGCGTTCATGTATCTTTTGCGCAAGGCCGGTGTTGATGCAACTTGGACGTGGGATCAGACAATGCGTGCCATCATAACGGATCCGTTATACAAGGCATTGAATTCACTTGCGGAGAAAAAAGCTACCTGGCAAAAAGTGGGCTTTCCCTATCCCTCCCCCCTTCACTCCCCGATGCTCTAACATATATTATGGCAGTATACTGAGGGATTGAAAGCCAAGGAGCAAGAGGAGCGAGAAGCCCGTCTCGCAAAGATACGCCCGGCTCTCCGTAATATGTTGAAGGGGAATCCTAATGTATTCCACTATACGACATTTGCTACTGCGGACAAGCTTTTTGCGCAACATCCAATCTGGCAACAGGCACGTGTAGAATCAGAGCGTAAACTGATTTTTGAGGAGTATGTTACTGAGCTTAAGCAACGAGAAGTGGTACGTGACACGTTGTTGTCTGAAATCACTCTGATATGCCATTGTAGCAAGAAAACAGGGCGGCGCGGAATCGCGCCATAACCAAACTCATGACCCTTTTTAAACAGCTCGGCGTTGATGTTCTTACGCGCTGGCGCAACGCGCATTCTCTCGTACTCGAGTCGGAGGAGTGGCAAAACGACGAAGAGTCGAGACAGCTCCCTGGGCTCGATATCTTGCTCGCATTCGAGGATTATAGCCGCGTCCGCGAGCGCGAGTTTGAGGATGAGATGCGACGCAAGCAAGTTCATAAATCACGATCAGAGCGTAAGGCTCGTGAAGCTTTCAAGGTGCCGCCGTGATCTTCATTTTCACTTTTTTTCCTATCCTTATATATAGATACAGGTCCTTCTGCAAGAGTTTGTTACATCTGGCGATATCAAAGCGCGTTCCAAGTGGAAGCATGTCTACCCGAAATTCTCGACAGACAATCGGTACCTCGATATGCTCGGCAGGCCTGGATCTAACCCAATCGAGTTGTTCTGGGATGTGGTGGATGATCTCGACCAGAAATTGGATGCTAAGATTGCCATTGTGGACGCGGCAATCAAGCGTCACAATGCTAAACTCGATTCCAATGTCGAAGGTAGCTCACAACAGTGGTCAATTCAACCAGAGACAACAGAAGCAGACTTTTTAAAGGTCGTACAAGAGAATGGTGAAGAAGAGTCGGCCGCTCTTTCTCCGGACGATTTGAATCAGATTTTTACAACGGTACTTCTCAACTCTGTGAAACCACGTCCAATATTTACCTTGTGACGCAGTTACACGACCAGACTTTAAGGCAACAGGCCGAAGAGAAGCGGAGAACCGAACGAAGAACGAGACATATGCAAGATGACTTACGCTACGCAATTAAAAAGCTTGCCGAGCCTCTTGATATCAACCTCGGTTACGAAGAGGCATGTTCTCCGATCTCTGACATATCTCACAATGACGTGTGTGTAGGCCGTACCATTCCTCGAACACCTTCCCGAGTTTAAGACTCTTGACGACGAGGGCCGACTTGCAGCGTTCAGTAAATTTGTCAAGAGACAAAAGGCGAGTATGCCGTCGTCCTCGCTCGATATCTTTTTCATAATTAATTAATCTACAGGAACGTCTGCGCGAGATTTCAGAGGATGGAGGATCGACGACTAGTCGCAAGCGCAAAGAGCCTAGCCACCGTGAGGTCGAACAAGAGCGCGACAGGGAACCGCGAGAACGAGACAGAGATAAGGAAAAGGATCGCGATCGAGACCGCGACAGGGACCGCGACAGAGACAGGGAAAAGGACAGAGACAGAGATCATGACCGCGATCGTGAACGCGACCGTGACAGAGACCGTGATCGGGATAGAGACCGCGAACGAGACCGTGAACGTGATCGCGACCGTGATCGTGACAGGGACAGGGAACGTGTTCCGCGGTACCACCGGGGCGATGACGTGCGCCGCTCATCACGCGACCACGGACGTGAGCGCGAACGGGAATGGGAAGGTGACTCGCCACGAGACCGCCGTGACCGCGATCGAGACAGATACGGGGCACGGGGACCAAGTTCCCGACGAGACGACAAGAAACGACGTGCCGGGAGGGAGGACGAAGATCGTGGTAGTCATGACGAACCACGAGACAAACGGGAGACAGAAAATGAGGAGCGGAGCGAGAAAGTACGTTGGAGTTTTCTGAGCGAGCTCTGTCAAGTCATTCTAACACTCACTCCCAGAGGGCGAAGTACGACACGGAAGCTCCTGCCCCTTCCAAGGACCGAACTCGTCGCGCCGAGACGCCAGAAGAGGGAGAAATATGATAGATAGTTTACCAAGCTCTGTAATTTTCGACTTGGGGCTAATCGTATTAATTGACATGACACTAAGAGGGCGATTCTGAAGGAATGTGGATAGGACCTATTCGAAGGCGGGTGTATGTCTGCTTGTGTGGGATAGTCCTTTCGTACCCTTTTCGCCTCTTCTTTTTGAATATATGCTCCATCTTCCCTTTGGTGTGCTCGACGACCGTGGCCTCGACGGAGATATGGCTAGTGGGGATAACCGGGGAACCTCGGAGAGTGTACTCGCGGGAACCAACCTCATGTATTTGAGAGAAAGACAGGATATCTCCAACACGAACGTCGTTGAGGCGAGGCACAGTCAAAAGATCCTTGGGAGCAAGAAGATGCTTTTTGCCGGCAATGGAGGCTATAACATATTGGTTGGGCTGAGAACGAATAAGATCGAGGGCACGAAAGGTGGACGAAGGTGTTGTCCTCGTGTCAGTGTGAAGTACTCTAATAAACTGCTGGCGTATATGCGACACTAGAGAAACAATAAGTCATGTTTATCATGAAAAAGTAAATCAACGCACGACAGGACCACTTCCAGCTAGGCATCATTGCTTGTGACCCGCTCTTCGCTGTGTTGCGTTGGGGCGAATTTGCTTGAACCGGCTTTATCCGAGCAATTTAAACTCCGATAAAACCATCGAAATTTCGGAAAAGCCTGTGGCGCTGGCAACACCTCGACCTCATCTTTCAACCCGTCGTATTTGCCTCTTTTCTTTCCCTTCCTTCATGCAGAAGTTCGCCCTCCTTAATGCCACTCGTGTGGCTACCGCAGGGAAGGTTGTCTTTCTTATACTTTTTCTTTATACCGTCTCGTATTGAAACGACCTGTTAGAATGCTCCCCGCGTGGCACCTGCTGTTGCACGTTCGTATGCAACTGCGAAAGCCGGTTTGTTTTTTTCTTATGTTGCTCTGCGTTCACCGAACTCACCTGTTGTCACCTTGCTCTTCCTGGTGTCCCAACCTTGACACGTCATATTAGCTGCGTCGGAGGTGTCCTCCATCCTGGAGTCTCGGATAGCTGGTTCTTCCGTGGGCGGCAACGTCGAAGAAACTGGTCGCGTTCTTAGTACGTATTTACCTTTTTCACCATTCTACGCAGAACTGACCACTTTTCTATAGGTGTCGGTGACGGTATTGGAC
>WNFR01012638.1_pt1 | contig 10563 bp, 10 predicted proteins | sample 5400221 | NCBI WGS metagenome assembly WNFR01 (sample SAMN13153357, study PRJNA577476) | soil metagenome | isolation source: 40 cm soil under Madrone tree | place: USA:California | collected 2016-06-14 | reverse complement strand
CGCTACCTGTACCTGCCGGACATCCGTTACATCCAGCTTGAAAATCTTGATGTTGTCATATGCGGTCAGCTCGCTTTCCTTTTCCGGTGTCCGCATGGTAGCCGCAACGTTCCAGCCTCGCTTTGCGAAGTGGAGCGCCGTCAATTTACCCAATTCCTTAGTCTCTGAAAGTGAAGCTGCACCAACGCCGCTTACGCGAAGAGACTTCTTTCATACATATTCTGATTTATTTGATACGCTCCGAAGATGACCGAGGCTCCAACACCCTATGGCACTCCCAATCGAGGCGTGAATTTGGGTGATGTCAGTCAGGCAGCCGACGCGCTGCTGCGCGCCGGCGAGCGGCCCGCAGTGGAGAAAATCCGGGCGACCATCGGCCGCGGCTCACCCAATACCGTCGGTCCCCTCCTCGACGCCTGGTGGAAGCGGCTCGCGGGACGATTGGATTCAGGATCCGCGGCCTTTCATCGGCTCCCCGAGTCGGTGGCGCACGTGGCGGAAGCCTTGTGGATGCAAGCGCTCGAGGAAGGTCGACGTCGTGCTCTGGCTGAACAACGGATGACGGATCGCGCGCTCGCTCACGATAAGGAGCGCTTGGAACTCCACTCGCACGTACTGACATTGCGCGAAGGCGAAATGGAGGCGCGCCTACAGGATCGAGATCGAACCATCTCGGAGCTTGAATCGCGCGTCCGGATCGTGACCGGCCTGCTGCAAAAGGAACAAGCAAGCTGCAATGCTGTGGAGCGCCGACTCTCAGAGGTTGAGGGGGAATTATCGGCGGCCGGTCATGTTAGTCCGGCAACTCCCAAACAGACCTCAGACGCCAGGCGTGGTAAGAACGATGTCAACGTGGCTCATCGGACCAAACTCCCGGCGGCGAAGCGGAAGCAGACGAATCGACGCTCATGAATAGGGTCCAAACGGATGAGTCGGATCGTACAAATCTTCCGTCAATCATTTTCTATGATCGACGCGGTAACGTTGTAACACCCGATGCGCAATCAGTTATCAAGCCGCGCCGCGGCGTATTTGCGCTGGTGGTCGCTGTCAATGACAAAGCGATCATGCTTTCAGCCGAGGCCTGCGCGCCCGACGTGCCCGAGCTTCCCGGCGGCGGCATCGAAGATGGCGAAACGCTCGATGACGCAACCAAGCGTGAATGGGCTGAGGAAGTCGGCATTGCCTTTGACGTCAAGGGCCCTTTTCAGCGATTCCAGCATGTGCGCGGCTTCTATGCCGATGATCGCGACGAGTTTTGGGTATATGACCAGACTTTCCGGCTTTATCATTTTCTCGGCCAGGCAACGATTGGTCAAAAATGGCTCAATCCCGAGGGCGGAATGGCTGGTTGGGAGGCGATTGCATCACTGCCGAGATTGTTCATCAACCGCGCGCATTGGTGCGCCATCCCGACGTTGTTATCCGGCCTCACACAGCTCTGAAAGGACACTAGAGCCCGTCGGCCATCACCCCTAACCGATGGTCATGTCGAAACTATCGATCGCCGCAGGCCGCGCTCGAACGTCGCGACGAGTTGCTGTCCGGCCGTCGTGAAATCATCATGCCCGGCGATGTGCTCCCGAATCTCGGCGAGGGTGCGCTCAACGCCTAAGCGCACCTTCGCCAACGTGTCGGCGACTTGCGCTTTGCTCAACCCGCAGGCGCGTCGGCCGAAATCGCTGATCCGCGCACGATCCGGAAACGCCTTCGAGCCGCCGAGCGTGAGCGCGAGCACGTCGCGCGGGTTATAAGGCGTGGTGGCGATGATGTCGTAGGCCGGGGCGAGATGTACGGTACCCTCGGCATGCTCATACAGAACCGCGAAATTCTTAAGATGCGCGTCGCCATTTTCGACGGCGCATGACAGCGCGAGCGTCGCGAACAACTGCGTGAGCGCGGCGCGTTGATGCTCACCTGAGACAAACTGCGTGATGCGCGTCGCAATATCTTCGTAGGCGCCGTGGTAGCGGCCGTGCGCCCGCAAACCGCTCAACACACAGAAGTCTTCGCATCCCAGATAGGTGCCGTCCGCACGACGATCGAACCGAGTGACGACGAGGACGCGGCGATTGTCGGATAGGCGCACATCCGGGGTGGGAATTCCCGCGTGGCGCGCTGCACGCAGACAGAAGTACTCGTTCGCCGCAAGTTCCGGATACTCGCGCGGGTCGAAGGACTTGATGATGTGCGTAGCACCCCGATGCGTGGCGCGCGGGAGGTCTGTCTCTTCGGCGCGCACCAGCACTTTGGGCTGGATGCCCGAGATCCCGGAGACCGTGGCGTAGCGTTCGAGTAGATCGACGAACAAGTCGCTCGCGCCGCGATAGGCCAGAATCCGGGCTAGGTCCTCCGCGGGCACTTCGTCGGGCGTTTGGCCCGTGAGTGCGTAACGCAACCGGCCAATTTGCGAACGGCCGACGGTCGCGAGGAGAGCGAGACTGTCAAAGTCGGGAACCGTCTTGGCGAAACGCGTGCGGAGTTTCTCAAGCAGCGCGCCTTCCGGAAGATTCATCTCGAAAATCGGATGGACGGTGCCCATCGAATCGTACGTATCCCGGATGACCGGCATCGTGAGAGACACCGCGTCCTCGACACGGCAGTCTGCGGCATAGGTGAACAGGAATGTATCCGCCGCGAGATCACTGCGATCGAGAACGCCGGCCAGGCTACCGGAGGCGAGCACATCAAGTGCGGTTCGTGCTGGCACGTTGCTCCGCCCGGAGGTCCTGCAAGGTGGGTCGACGACCTTTGGGGCGGACCGTCAACTCGAGCCCAAGGGATGCGCACAGCGCCATTAGCTTGCGCACGCCGATCTCCTGCACCGTGCCGTTCTCGATGCCCGAGATCGTTGCGCGGCTCATGCCAAGTGAACGGGCGAGTTCTGCCTGTGACTGCTTGGCACCGCGACGCGCCGTGGCGATGGCCGCCCCTATTGTTGTGAGGGTGGATTGCATTGTATATGATGTAGACTTCATCTATTTCGAAGATATGCATCGTATATGATGCGTCCACGTTTAGCAATTCCGACTGCCCCCTGACGACCATCAGCACGCTTCGGCCAAAAGGAACAACTGTGCGTCGCGGCAGTAGTGTCCCCCAACACACGTGTGAACGCGCCCCACAGTCGCGGGCGAGCGGGGGGGAAAAAAACGCCGAGTTCTTGCGCATGAAAGTCCGGCATCAATGCGACCAAATCTTTTGTTTGCAAACGGTCTCGTTGCGGAACAACAGCGCGAAGAACGCAAGAACCAACATGGCGAATGCGGCCGGGTAGAGCCAAATGCTCCGCCAATCGCGCCCTCCAGGCCCGGCGTACAGATCCGTGATCCACCCGGCCACGGAGAATCCAATCAGCATTCCGACACCATAGGTTGCCAGCGTGATAAGCCCCTGCGCTGCGCTTTTGATCGCGGCCCCCGCCTTCGAATCTATGTAGATCTGTCCCGACACGAAGAAGAAATCATAACAAACCCCGTGCAAGGCGATCCCCATCAACAGCAGGAACAGCAGTGACCCGGCGTTGCCGAATGCGAACAGCAGGTAACGCATTGCCCAGGCAAGCATCCCTGCGAGCAGGGTGATTTTCATGCCAAAGCGCCTTAGGAACATGGGCAACGCCAGCATGAACAGCACTTCGGACATCTGCCCGAGCGTCTGCTTGCCGGTGGGATTGGCGACTTTGATCTCGCTGAGAAACTGATTGGCGTTCTGATAGTAGAACGCCAGGGGAATGCAGATGAGGATCGAGGCGCAGAAGAAAATGAGGAATTGGCGCTGTGCGAGCAAACCCAGCGCCTCGATTCCGAGCATGTCTCTCAACTTCTTTTGTGGTTGCTCTTTGGCCGCCGGGGGCGTTCTCGGTAGTGTCAGACTGTAGACGCCCAGAGCCAGCGAGCCGTAGCCGCACATGAGGAAGGTGTTTCTCAACGCACCGCGAGCCACCAAGGCCGGCGAGTCCCAGGCGAACATATAACTGATGGCCACTCCCGCCACGATCCAGCCGATCGTACCCCACACACGCAAGCGGGCGAACTCGCGCGCAGGATCGCGTAGCTGCCGGAAGGATATCGAGTTGACCAGAGCGAGCGTCGGCATATAGAGAATCATGTACGCGAGCAGAAGCGGCAAAAAGCGGTTAAAGGCCGTCACCTGCGCGAGTGCCAACAACAGACCGCCACCGAGCAGGTGCAGAGCCGCGAGCACCCGTTCGGCATTGAAATATCGGTCAGCAATGAGACCGACGATGAAGGGGGCGACGATCGCTCCCCATGATTGAGTCGCGTACGCTGCGCCGATCTGGGCGCCGGTTGCGGAGAGGCTCTGTGCCAGATATGTACCCAGGGTGACGAACCATCCGCCCCAGACGAAAAACTCGAGGAACATGAGCAAGCTCAGCCGCGTCCTCATGGCTCTAACCGACACCGGCGTTCGTCAAACAGCGGCACATACTCCTCGCCCAGGTAGATCTCTTCCCAAGGCGGGTGGCTCTCAGGTGGCCCAAGGAAGTCCGCTGTCAGGTATGCAGCACGTTTGCTCAATGGCGGCGTGGAGGTCGAGTATCGGCGCGGGTACTCATGAGAGCCCGAGCACCTTTCGATTGAATTCCTTATCCGTGTCCTGGGCCGCAAAATCATCGAAAGCCCGGTCGCTCACCCTTATTATATGATCCCGCACGAACGCGGCGCCTTCCTTGGCGCCCGTCTCCGGATGTTTGAGACAGCACTCCCACTCCACCACGGCCCAACCCGGGAAATCATACTGGGCCAGCTTCGAGAAGATTCCTCGGAAATCGACCTGACCATCTCCCAACGAGCGGAAACGGCCCGGACGATCGATCCAGTCTTGATAGCCGCCATAAACCCCCGACTTTCCGGACGGACGGTATTCCGCGTCTTTGACATGAAAGATGCGAATATGCTCGTGGTAATATTCGATGTATTTCAGGTAATCCATCTGCTGCAGCAGCAGATGACTCGGGTCATACAGGATCTTGCAACGCCGATGATTACCCGTAGCCTCGAGAAATCGCTCGAAACTCACGCCATCGTGCAGATCCTCGCCGGGATGAATTTCGTAACAAACATCCACGCCGACCTCATCGAAGGCATCCAGAATCGGCCGCCAGCGTTTGGCCAGCTCCGCGAAGCCTTCCTGCACCAGACCGGCAGGCCGCGGCGGCCATGGATACATCATGTGCCATAGCAGCGCGCCGGAAAAAGTGGCGTGCGCCACCAGACCCAAGTTGCGGCTCGCCGCGGCAGCCAGACGCAGCTGTTCGACCGCCCATGCCGTGCGTTCGCGTGGCTTCCCACGGAGCGCTTCGGGCGCAAAGCGATCAAACGCCGCGTCGTAGGCGGGATTCACCGCGACCAGTTGTCCCTGAAGATGCGTCGAAAGCTCGGTGATTTTCAATCCGCATTGCTGTGCTTGACCCTTGATCTCATCGCAATAGGTCTTACTCTGCGCCGCCTTCTGCAAATCGAAGCAGCGAGCATCCCAGCTCGGAATCTGCACGCCCGCGTAGCCGGCATCCGCCATCCACGTGCAGGCACTCGCCAGCTTGTCGAAGGGCGGCGTGGAACTCATGAATTGCGCCAAAAAAATTGCCGGGCCCTGAATAGTCTTCATACAAATTCCGTCCATTTTTCACTGGAGTGCGCCGATCGCAGCGCCGTCTCGATGAAAGCCATGCCGCGAACGCCGTCGGCAATGCCGGGGAAGTCAAGCTCGCCCGCGGCGGCGCCATTCGTGGAACGCGCATTGATGGCATTGTGGAAGGCGGTGTAGATGTTGGCAAACGCTTCGAGATATCCCTCGGGATGACCCGGCGGGGTCCTCGTGTTGGCGGCCGCCGCGCCGCCGAGGTAATTCGATCCGGCGCGCCAAACCTGCATGGGCTTATCCGGCGAGCGCTGGATGAGCGAGTTCGGCTCGAGTTGCGACCATTCGAGGCCGCCCTGCTCGCCGTAAACGCGAATGACAAGATTGTTCTCCTCGCCGGCCGCCACTTGCGTGGCGACCAGAACGCCGGTGGCGCCGTTGTCGAACCGCAGTAGCAACGAACTGTCGTCATCCAGGCGACGACCCGGAACATAGGTATTGATGAGCGCATTCAGGTGAGTAATTCGCCGACCGCTCACGTACTCGGCCAAGTGCGCCGCATGCGTACCAATATCACCGATTGCACCGCCGGCACCGGAGCGCGTAGGGTCGGTGCGCCAGCTGGCCTGTTTGTGACCGCTCTTTTCCAGTTCCGTGGAGAGCCATCCTTGGGTGTACTCGATAAAAATCTTGCGCACCGTGCCGACGGCGCCCTGCGCGATCAATGCTCGCGCCTGCTTGACCATGGGATAACCGCTGTAGGCGTAAGTCACCGCCAGCAATTGGCCCGTGTGCTTGACGATTTCGTGCAAGGATTGCGCCTCCTCGAGCGAGAAACTCAACGGTTTGTCGACCACGACATGAAAGCCGCCCTGAAGCGCAAGACGTGCAGGCTCGTAATGCACATGATTGGGCGTCACGACCGCCACATAGTCCATGCGCTGGTCTGCGGAGAGCGCTTTCTCCGCCTCCATCATCTGTCGGTAGCTGGCGTAGACCCTTGATGCGTCCAAGCGATAGGCTTGCCCAGCCTCTTGCGAGCGCTTGGCATCGCTGCTGAATGCGCCACAAACAAGCTCGGCATCGCCGTCGAGTTCGGCCGCGAGCCGGTGGATACGCCCGATGAAGGATCCCGGACCGCCGCCCACCATTCCCATTCGGAGTGTGCGCATGAGCGAACCCTTACTCTCTGCTGGAACTTGGTGAGATCATCGCGCTAGTGAGCGGTCGAATCCAGATGTTCCGGAAACGTACCGGCATGCCATGGTCTTGAAGTTTGACGGGCCCCGCCACATCGTGGACTACCAGGCGCGGCAACGCGTGATGAACCGTCGCGCCCAGAAGCTGCGCGTGGTCTTGCGTGACCACACCGTTGTGGAAAACCGTAACATATCCCGGGCTGTCAACCTTGCCATGCGCAAAACGCGGACTGGTATAGACGATATCGTAGACCTGCCATTGTCCCGGCGGCCGAGAGGCGTTGACGAGGGGCGGCGATTGGCCATAAACGGCGGACGCCTGGCCGTCCGCGTACGTCAGATTGTCATAGCTGTCCAGGATCTGGATTTCATACAAACCGGACAGGAATACGCCGCTGTTGCCTCGCATCTGGCTGTGCCCGGTCGGCGGGCTGGGCGTGCGAAATTCGACGTGCAGCTGGCTATCGCCGAACTTTTGCTTCGTGACCAGATCGCCGCTGCCGCCGACGACTTCCATGTAGCCGTGCTCCACCTTCCACCCGGGCGCGCTGCCTTTCTCGGTTTGCCAGGCGGCAAGGCTGCTGCCGTCGAACAGAATCACGGCATCCGAAGGCGGCTTGCCCGGCTCACTGCCGGGCTGAACCACCACTGGACGCGGCCGCTTGTCGTCGTGCACGCGCCAATTGCTTCCCGGAAGCAGCGGCGTATCCGTATATCCCGTCGGGCTGCTCTCCTCCTCCGCTCCCGCAGCGCCGGCAAGACCGGCGAGGGTGATCAGACCAACGAGCCAAACACCATGACCAATTTTCATGAAACCCCCTGGCAGGAATGCTCGATCCGTTGCCCCAAGAGCCTCTGCCTCAACTCGACGCCGCCAAAAATTGGACGGCTCGCCGACGGGAAATAGTCATGTCATTGCTCATGCGAGACCTGCCTGTTTGAGCACTTCGATTGGCGGGCCGTCAAAGCTGGCCGAAGGTGTGTTGCCAATATACTTTAGATCTTGTCGACCCGCTGGCGTTGTGTAGTAGGCGCCCGCCGTCAGGTCTCGATAGCGCGCGAAAAATCGTGCTGCCCGCGCAAAGGGGGGCTTTGCGCGCGCCTCATAAGCTATATCGTCGCAGATCCCATGCAGCTGCTCGACCTTCAGCTGCTCGAACTTGCTGGAGAAACGCCGGCCCGCTTCTTTGTTCAGCCAACGAAATCCGTCCAGCAGGAGCTTGCGATCGTCGCGCTGCAGCGGATAGGGAGCACTAATCCACTCATCCAGGAAATCAACCACGCCAACGCCGGATGCGCTCGGCGAGGTGGCGTCCGCAGGAATAATCGTATCGCAAAGCCGCGTCGCGAGACGGCGCTCGGCTGCCGACAAGGTCAGTGGCCAAAGAGTCCCGGGAGCATAACTACCGAGAAGGTTCGGGTCCGTGCCGTAGGGTTTCGCGCCGTGCGGCTGTCCTGCCGCAGCCACAGCCCCACCCTGGCGCGCCTCCAAGGCGATCGCGGCGGCAAACATCCACTGTATCGTGGTGCGTCGGTCCATCAGAGCTCCTTGCGCCGCATGCGATCGAGAATGTGATCAGCCACGCGCCGCGCCGTCCGCCACGAACAGATTCTCCACGTCCCAGGCCTGACAGTATCGATTGAGAACAGCGGTCTGCGGCTTGTCGCCCATGATTGCGCCTCCGACTTCGTGAATGATGCTGCCGCCGGGCGCGATTGCCGCGGCGCCATCGGCCTGCGGCTGTCCCTGCACGCGGCCGCCCATCGCTTCGATGAGTTGCGCGAAGGTCTTCTGCATGTGGGCTGCTTGGCGGGTCTCGTGCTCCGCCCATTGCCAGTGGAAACGCAGTGCCGGAATTCCCCATCGATCCTTGAGTGTTGGATCGAGCTCGCAGAAGGACAGCTCGTTTGGGATCATCTCCCCGCGACCGGCAAAGTACATCATAGAGCCGTAGTAGCGGCGCGCATCTTGCTTGAACTGGGCGCCGTAGCTGCCCTCGGTGAGCCATTCCAAGCCCATCAGGGAGGACATCTCCGGCATACGCCGGCCCCCGAAGAACTCGATGTGATAGCCGCGCGGAAATCCGAGCGCGCGTTGAGTTTGGTACTGCCACCAGGGCACATAGAGATGTCCTCCGGAAGCGCCCTCCTCGTTGTGCGCCGGCAAATTTTCCAGGCGAGGGATTTGCCCGGCGAGGCTGCTGCCCACCGTGTCCATCAGGTATTTGCCGACTTTGCCGCTCGAGTTGGCGAGCCCTTGCGGGAAGAGCGCCGATTTGGAGTTCAACAGGATGCGCACCGACTCACAGGCGCTCGCGGTCAGCACGATGACGCGCGCAGCGGCGCGCCTCGAGGTTCCGGTCAGCTTGTCGATGAACTGCACGCCGCTGGCGCGGCCGGTATTCCCGAGTGTCACCTCCGCCACCATCGCATCCGTGACGATGTCGAGCCTTCCCGTCTCCAGGGCCGGCGGTAGGTGCACGGTCGTCGATTGATAGTTGGCGCGAATCGAACAGCCGCGGCCGCAGGGCGTAGCCCAGAAACAAGCTGCGCGACGCTGCATGTCGCGCGCGATGATGGCTTGAGCATTGGCGTTGCCCGGATGCAATCTCGCGGGCAAAGATTTCCAATCCAGCGCGCGCGTGAGCACGGCGCGGTGACAGGCAATCACCGGTATACCCAGCAGCCTCGCGGTCTTCTGCAGCAGGAGATCGCTGACGATGGGCTTAGGTGGCGGCAGCAGACAACCCTCGGCGGAGTCCGGCGTATTCTCGAGGCCCTCGTTGGACCCATAGATTCCGACCAGCATTTCCACCTTGTCGTAGTAGGGAGCCATGTCCTCGTAGGAAATGGGCCAGTCGAAGCCGAGACCGTCGCGCGAGCGCGGCTTGAAGTCGTAGGGTCCGTTCCGTAGCGCGATTCGGCCCCAATGATTGGTTCGCCCGCCCAGCATGCGCGCACGCCACCAGTCGAAGCGATTCGAAGGGTTCTCGCTCGCCTGCGCGTAGGGCTCGCCCGGGACCTGCCATCCGCCATCGATGGTGGCATCGTAGAATCCAAACGGCTTATCGGGGGTGTCCACGCCACGCAGCGGCGCCATCTCCGGCGTCCGGAACATCGGCGATTCAGTCAAAGGATCGTAGGTGCGACCGGCCTCGAGCATCAAGACGCGCGCGCCCTCCATGGTGAGGGTGTAGGCCATCTGGCCGCCGCCGGCGCCGGATCCGACGACGATGACATCGTAGGGTTCACCCTCAATTGCATTTGCACGAATGAACGGCACGACTAGGTTCTCATCCGACCCATGAGCCGCGGCCGGCTTTCCGGATGGGCCGACACCATTTGGGTGATGCTATTTAGGAATTGCATCTGCATACCGCCTGCCTCGAAGCGGCAGGTCACCGTGTCGAAATGCGGGGTTTCGTAGAAACGCCATTGCATCTGAAACGTGTTCGAGTCGATCCAGGCCCCGGCCGCCGCCAGCTTGGCGGGTGTCCGGGAGGAGCGGAACGGGCCCACCAGCTCGGTGATCTCGGGCGGCGTGCCGGGAAGGTCGGTCTCGCCGTCGCGCCACGTTCCGATGCCGCAATCGACACGATGAACCCGCTCGCGAATATAAAACGTGAAGGCCGCGCGGTGCCGATCAAAATTGACGGTAATACGCTCGACACCGAGGGCATTGCCTTCGACCGTCAAGTCGATCGCCTTCGGCTGTGCGGGAGACGCTGCCGCGCCTTTGGGCGGGGGCAACTGCAGCTTG
>WNFR01008201.1_pt1 | contig 10563 bp, 13 predicted proteins | sample 5400221 | NCBI WGS metagenome assembly WNFR01 (sample SAMN13153357, study PRJNA577476) | soil metagenome | isolation source: 40 cm soil under Madrone tree | place: USA:California | collected 2016-06-14 | reverse complement strand
AGTATGTCTATGGCGATGGTCAGGTGATAGGTGAATACGATGGGAACAACCAGCTTCAGAACCGGTATGACGTTGGTGCAGGAGAGATTGTCAGGGCGGAGTTGGGAGGAGAAGGAAGCCGGCACTATTTCAGCGACGGCCAGGGTTCGATAACAGGGCTGGCACAGCAGAACACTACGACAAGCAGCAGCCTGACTGCATCATACGAATACGATGCCTGGGGCAGCATGACGAGGGGTGGAGGCGGAAGCTACAACGCAATCGGGTACACGGGACAACGTCAGGATGCGGAGACTGGATTACTGGCGTTGGGGAATGGCGAGCGTTACTACGCTGCCGGATTGGGCCGCTTCACACAGCAGGATTCACTCACAGGCGGTGCTGACCAACCGCAGTCATTGAATCGTTACGCCTATGCGTTGAACAGCCCGCTCAAGTACACAGACCCGACAGGCCATTACGCGAACGAAGGGACGCTAAACCGGACGCAGTATGGCTATACGCCGCCGCGAACGGATGTTACGTGGCGAGAGATGTCTCACGCCGCGGTGAACGTCGGTAAAGGCATTGGCGATGTGATTGGCGAGCCGTTTAGGATTGCCGACGACTTCCAGTCGTTGCCGGAGAAACTGATCAGGTCCGCGCTGACCGGCCGGAATGAAAAGCTATTCTCCAGCCATCTCTTTCAGGGTTTAGTCCGGGACGCGAAGTCTGGCAAGCCGTTTACGCAGACGCTGGGCGATACTGCCAGACAAATGGCCTTCGGAGCGGTGACGTTTGGCTTCGGCCCGTTGATCGTGGAACAGGCGGAGTTGGCGCAGGCGTACGCGCGAGGCGACATGACGACCGAACAGTACGACGACGCCTCGATGCGGGGAGGGGGCCACTTGTTAGCCAACGTGGCTCTGTTAGCGGTACCTGAGGTACTCGAACTTGCAGGAGCCGGGCGCGGTGTACCAAGATTGACGGAAGAATCGTTGGTTGAACCGGCGGTGAAGGGCAGGGGTTTGATCGAGGGGGCGGCGGATGAAGGGCTCGAATCTACATTTCGAGTGCGCGAAGGTCTTACAGAGGCGAGCGTCAATGCAGTTGGAACTGCTGATAATAGTACAACGTATGCAGTTGCGAGTGCCTTGGAGGGAACTCCTGATCGGCTCCTTCCCGAATCGTCGCTAAGCAGACGTCAGGCCGACATTCATGCGGCTTTGCCTGAATCTGGGGCGACAAATGTATTTCCCAAGCGAGGCGTATCGATGGCGGACTTGCGCGCGATTGGCCGTGTGACTGGTGATGAGTATTCGATGTGTACATCGAAAGGGCGCCGCTTAGTGATAAGAGGATATGGTCGCGTAGTGAATGTATCAACCGAGTTACTGGGCGAGATCGAGGCGGGCCGATATGGTCGCTGGTCCGGGCATACGCATCCTCCGGGTTATTCGATAAGGGCCAGCGTGACAGATCGTGCGAGCCTTCCAATCGGGCAAGAACGAAGTGGCATCTGGGGAGACGAGGGAAGTCTGCCATTCCACCGAACACCAGCGGAAGACCTCGAATTTGATGTAGAGCAAAATCGGATGCGATGGAGGAAATATTATGACGGACCAGAATAGCCCGAAAATGGATGACCTGACCGCCCTAGGATTCGCCTTTGAAGAATTTGAAAAGCGACATCCGCGTGAAACTCGGCCGCCTTGGCTAAAACGCTGCATGATGGAAAGCTATCACAAAGATAAGGAAGGGCGGTATGTCTATTCTTTTACGCTCACACCTAAGGAACCACTTGGCCCCGATGAGCATTGGGAAGAGATTTATGGGAAAAAGTGGATCGTTAAGGTGGACCAGTTGACCGGCAAAAAAATGGTTGTATTGCACCGAATACCTCGTGAAATAATTACAATTTTCCAAGCAGTGGTCGATCCTAAAACGGCAGACGTCGAAGTCCTGATCGACCTGGATATTTCTGAATTCGTGGGTGAAGAACTCGAAGGTTTCTAGGATGTTGTCAAATTAAGGTCAACGGATCAAAAACCGCGTTTGTCAGAAAAGAGAAATTCTTAAGATCACAAGATATCAATCGACGAAGTCGCTCCTTGTGCCGCTAACCGGGCACAAGCGACATGGTCCCAAACGGCGAATTTAGCCTTCACTACTTCTCGATAGCCAGAGACTGAGTAAGGGAGTCGTCCGAGACAAAAATGTGATGAGATCGGCCCGAATGGCGAGAGGAAGCGTTTGGCATAGCTGAGTTGAACCGCCTCATCGCCTTCTCGCGCAATCCGGTCAGTTGATGCGAATTCCTCCGCTCGATTGATTTGATACTTTCGCTGGAAGTGCTCAACACTTAGCATTACTCTAGCTTTCGCGACGCCGTAGCCTTTCAGTCGGTCTGTAATGATCACACGCGGAACATACCGCAAACCCTTTAATAACTTGCGAAAGTGCTTCTTAGCTGCCTTTTTGTCTGTTCGACTCAGGACTCCAATATCGAGAACGTCGCCGTCCTGACCGGCCGTTGATTTTTGAGAGCACTTCGTCGAGATGCAAACGGTCTCCGGGAAGGGTGTAAACGCGCACCGAAACTCGGACTATCCCAAGTCGATTACGACTCACTGAATCGCCTGCAAAAGATTACTCAGCCTCTTGGGCTCATTACCACCTACGGATACGACGAGAACAACAACCGGAACTCTGTAACCGACCCGAAGGGGCAGACGACGGCGATCGTGTATGACGCGCAGGATCGGCCGAAGACCCTGTCGTACACACACACCATCGGTGCTGGACCGCAGGGTTACAGCTACGGTTATGATCCGGAAAATAACCTCACAACAGTTGGGGAAACGAGTAACCCGGAGGGACCACGGACCTATACGCGTACCTATGATTCGCGTAACCGGCTAAAGGCAGCGACGGACCCGTTTGGGCACACGGTCACGTATGGCTATGATGCCGCGAACAACCTCACTTCTTTAACAGACGCCTCGAACAAGCAGACCGCTTACAGCTATGACGCACGGAATCGTCTGCAGAATGTGACGATGACGGGTGGGGCGAGTGCCGCTTATAGCTGGTACGCGGACGGGTTGCTGCAACGAGTGGATTACGGCGCCGGGATGAAGCGTGAGTACGCGTACGACAATGCTGACCGGCTGACAAAGGTTACAAATACAACCGGCACGGCTGCGACGCCACAGACCCAGGAGTTCCTGTATGGCTATGACGCGAACTCGAATCGGGAGAGCGAGACGAGGAAGTTCAACGGACAGACTACAAGAGGGATCACTTATGGCTATGACCTGCTGGATAGGTTGACAACAGCCTCGTACGCGACAGCGGCACAGCGGCCTGCGAACCCGGCGGTGGGACAAAGTGCGAGCTATACAGAGGGGCTGCGCGGGACAAGCTTTGACTATGACGCGGTTGGGAACCGGACGACTGCGAGCGCGCAGGACCACACGACAACAATCACGCTGGCGACGGATAACAACGGGGCGACGACAGAGACAGATTTAAGGCAAATAATGTGTTTCGCGGAGTCGAAATAATTGATCCGCGTGGAGCAGCACTCGGCGAATTTGATCGAATTGAAGATGGATTACTCGTTAAGGAAAAATCGGCGCAGGGCCTCGGTCGAATTGATCCGCGAACTGGCCAACCCGCACAAACAGCAGAAAGTTGGGCCCAGAAGCACATTTACCATAAAACAGTGGTGCGCATCGAAAACCTCGAAATCGCTAAGGGAACACGTGTTACGGTTGGAGGGACTCCAAATGTGCCGACGCTTGCAGAAGTTCAGGCAATTCGGAACTTGGAGTTTAGAATTCAGAGTGCGACTCCGGCGGTTCGGGGTGCCGTTGAATCGCAACTGCAGAGTCTTCGCGCCAAATATCCGAACTGGAGGTTCGGCGCCAAGTTTGGAGAATAATGAATGTCTATTTCACTAATTGTGCTAGAGCCAAAAAGTAAGGAATATTCTCTCGTAAACGTTCCACTAGCTACGGAAGACGTATTTGATAGAATTTGGCTGCGAGGAGCCCAACACTTGGATGCTAAGTGGTTGCCTTTATTTAAGTCAGGTATCGATTTGACGGCTGCCGATTTCACGGGCGTTATCCAAGAGCTTATGTCTCTCGGCGAATGGGTTAAAGTCGAGGCATTAGGTTCAGACGAAAAAAGGTTCGTTTTATCGAGAATTGATGCTCTTTTAAAAGAGTTTGTGAGGCTCGATAGTGAGACGAATGGGAACGTCAAAGTGTTTATTGGATAGCCAAATTTGGGCGAACTGTTTGACGACTTGATGGAGAGCCTGGGAGAGACGGCTGTAGAAGCCGTCACCATTGCCGATAGTGCGGTCGGACTGTACAAAGGCATGGGTGCACTGCGTGCCGCAAGTGCTATTGAGGGGGCAGAGGTCGCTCTCGGAGAAGTTGCCGAGGGAAGCTTAGGAGCCAAGACAATATTGTGGGCATCGCTGACAATGCAGCTAGTGAAGGAGCAGGTGGAGTAGGCCGTGAGCTACCGATACTTGTACCCCACTTTACTCCCGATCCGACGAAAGTGATTCAGAACATTACCACGACTGTGGCCGATAGGCTTGGGGCGAATCCGCGACTAGCCCGGGGAGTGTTGACACCCCGTCAGTACGCTTCGGGTGTACGAAATGCGAGGGTCGCGCCAATGCAATATGGAAATGCGGTCGAGCTAATGGCGGCGCAGGAAATCAGAGATTCTCCTCTGCACCGTCAGCTCTTTAACATGTTGGTGGCAAATCGAACCCCGACTTCATCGGACGGAGAATCGCAGCGGGCAAAAACTTTGACATCACTACAATACCAGAGGTCGCAGGACATCTAACCCGGCCTGTCAATGGCCCCGGGTTAAACGGGGTGCCATATTCAAGGCCACTAACTTTACGGTGTTTCCAAAATGATGCGAGTGTTTGAAGGGCAGGAATTTGAATGTTTATATGACCAGGACTCTGGCCGCATTTTTTCGGACTTGGAGTTCCGACGCTGTCGATTTACCAGCTCCAGTATTTCGATAACTCGTGATCCTAAGCTTCGATCGACGATTCGCAATGTAATCCTGACTCAGTGCGAAGAACGTGGCTGCGCACTAGACACCGCCATCGTGGAGAACACAGTTATTGATGGGCTGAAAACAAGCAGTCTTTTCCAGACCTGGGGGGCGGTGTTCAAGCAGGTCACGATCAAGGGAAAGGTAGGGCGCATTATGATCAGCCCGCTGGTGGCGACTGCAATGGCAACACCAGGACAACAACGGGCCTTTGATGAGGCTAACGCTGAATACTATTCGACAGTGGATTGGGCTCTGGACATCAGTGAGGCACAATTTGAAGAAGGAGAAATTCAGGGGGTGCCTGCCCGACTTATTCGGCGCGATCCAGTGACCCAGGTAATAGTGACACGTGAGAAAGCCATGCAGGGACTTTGGCGGGAGCTTGATCTATCGAAAACTCATTGGGCTACGTCACTCGAGTTCCTTTTAGATCGTGGCGATCCTGACGTTGTTCTGGTTGCACCGAAACGCGGCCGGAAGTATCGACAACTTCTCGACGGACTTAAAGCGCTTCGCGATGCCGGCGTGGCTGAACCTGATTAGTCTGTTGTCGTTCCAAAACTTTTGGTTTTCTTGGATCGGCGTGGGGTAGTCGGTGGGTCGGGAAGCGAATCAACCGCAGCCAAGAAGCGCGCACTTCAGTTAGTGTTTCATCGTCGTTCATATGGATCTCTTCGAACTTAGGAGTGCGGATGAACCTTTCATCGTTTGTATTGTCGTCTACCTTCTTCAGTGTGCACTCGCATCCTCGTCCGGAGGTCACATCATTGATCAAGGGGGTTTTTACAGCCACGGAATGCATAATGCCGCGTACCTTAGTATTAGGGATAGATCAGTTGATGGATACTGTAGGATGAGGTTGTAAGCCGGAACCCTCGGAATTTTTGACGCCGGCCTAAAACCTAATCCAAAGTCACGTTGGCCAACGTCGTTTCCAGATCGATCAGGTGCTTGTTTTCACGGAAAGTATAGTGTCCGAGAAAATGAATATGCTGCCAAGCGACTGGAGAAATCTTCTGGAGTAACGCAATTGCTTTGTCATTTCCGGATCGAACCCAACAAACGGAGAACAGGTGAGACGTATCAAAGGCGTGCATTCAAATGAATGAGGGATCCTCAAATTTAGTAATTGAGATGGCAAAGACGGTAGTCGACCTTGTTCGAGTTATCGAACCGAACTGGGAAAAAGCATTTTTCCGATACGAATCCGATGGGTCGTATGACAGCGCTTCGGGTTCATATCTTAAAGGCGGCGACGCGACAATTTTCGACGTGCTAGCTCATAGGTCAACATTCACGAAGCTAAAAGGATGCGGAGGAAAACTACGAGATGCATTGGAGAAGGATGGGGTGAAATTCGTGGTTTGCCTGTTAACAGTTGATTCTTCGTTTCACTTCGATGTGACTTATGAATATGAAAAGGTGGACAGATGGAAGATTAGCAAAACTGCTGGTGGCTCTGGTCTTCCGGAGTAATCGGATGTAATGCGCATCCTGTTCCTTGAACGGTTAGAGATTCCAATCTTTTTTGACTGCAGGCAAGGTGAACAGAGGTACGCGGGATGGATAAAAATCTGATGGATCGCTAGGGTTGTAAGACAGGGCAATCGCATTCTCGGCTCTTCGAACTCTCGAGAAGAAAGAAGGCATCAGTGACGCTCCGTTTTCCCAGGAAATTTCAGAATCCGATTTTGCTTGATATCGTTGTCAGCTCATAAACGGGGGGCATGCGATTGCCCTGGTTGCAAGACCAAACAGGCGCTTTTCAAGAACATGAAGAGTTGCAACATCGAGTCGCTCGATGGCACGATAATAGTTCGTCCGAACTTCCACGACCGATTAGAGCGATGGATCGGCGATGGTATCGGTGAAGAGCAAAACGTAGTGATCCCGGCAAATAGTTCATTTGCTGAAGTAGGCGCGGCATTGAGATTGGCGTTTAGCCATTGCGTAAAATGGGAAAGGGATTGCTAACGGGAGTGCGCAACCGCCAACCTTAAACGTGGAGGACAACCGAATGCGAAGACTGACGCTTAAGGACGGTTCGCAGGCTACTGTCGTTGCTCATGAGCCAGAATTGAAGGCGCCGCCGTTCGCACGTTCTACGTCACTCTTCACAGCGGAAATCATCATGTACGTCTTCACAAAGCTTGGGAAGCCCTTAAAACTTGTTTTGGACGGATATCTCCGGTCGTCATTGAGGGTAGGCAATTTTCGATGATTCTTGCGGTCGATGTTTCGTACGTTAACGGCAAAGCAATTGCGGCGGGAGTATTGTGTGAAAAATGGGAAAGCGATGCTCCCACTGTTGAGCTGGCAGTTGAAATCGAACACGTGGCGGAATATGTCCCAGGGCAGTTTTACCTGCGGGAACTTCCTTGTATTCAACAACTGATTGACAAAGTCGCTCAACCGGTCGAGTGTATCGTCGTAGACGGGTACGTAACTCTCGGTGAAGCGAAAAGTCCTGGATTGGGAATGCATCTTTGGGAGGCATTGGGAACCAGGGTGAAAGTTATCGGCGTCGCTAAGTCCAGGTTCCCTGGAACCTCTGATAATGCAAAGCTTTATCGCGGGGCGAGTAAGACTCCACTATACATCACCGCGGCAGGTCTGTCGCTTGACGCTGCCAGGAAATGCATTGAAAGGATGGCAGGAAAATATCGTATACCCATGCTTCTAAAGCGCGTTGACCAACTCAGTCGGGGAATACCATTGGCCGATACATTTCCAGGAAAGCGACCGACAGAGCCCTGATCAAGCGATAAGATTGGTATTGTCTGGTTAACTAAGTAAGATGTCCTCTGTGCCGCTTGTGCGGCATACTTCAGAAATGAACGCCTCCGATTCTCTCGATCATCGCCATCGTTTTCCATCCGAAATCATCAGTCATTGCGTTTGGCTTTTTTTCCGATTCTCCTTGAGTTTTCGCGATGTTGAAGAGATCCTGGCGATGAGAGGTGTGATTCTCACTTACGAAACTGTCCAAGAATGGTGCCTGAAGTTCGGCCAGACTTATGCGAACAGGCTGCGCCACAAATCCCCGCAGTCCGGCGACCGTTGGCACCTGGACGAATTGTTTCTAAAGATCAACGGTCGGCCTGTCTGAGTAATTCACCTTTTCTGACCGGGGCATTTATCCATTTGTAGGGTTAAGTTGACAATACCCAGTGGAAGAATCTCGGAGAGGCTGGGGATTTGAGGTCACCGGCCAGCGACCGGTTTGAAGGGACGATCCTCCATAATATTTATTGACACTCAGCGGGAGTCCTTGTACAAGTTATTTGCTCTACAACATTTCTGATCAAGTACGAGGTCAGGTCCACACCTTAACTCGTGACAGTTCTTACATCATTACACAGTTGGTAAAATTGAAGCGGGCAGGGTCGACCACTAAATCCATCATGTCGTTGAACAGTTTGATGCTTACTCCTCGCAAGGTGGGAATGCTCTGGGGCTCGCGTGAAACACATACCTGGGCTCCCATAACGACGCGTCTCCGACTGGTCAGCGGCTGCGACATCCTCCCATTTATGGCGACGCGACACACCTCTTTAGTCTGACAAGGATGAAATGGGATACAGAGCAGAACACCAATAGTCAGCCCGTCACGTTTAGTTTAACAAACCGGGCCAACGCAATCATGGCAGAGATCGTATAGCTTGATAATGCAATCTCAAAAACAAACACAACTGGTCGGGCGAAGTCTGCCACGGTTGGGGAGTGATGATGGCAGGACAAATGACTCTTTTGGTACCGGTCCGAATAGATGGGCTCTACGTGGAATCGGAAGGTCAGGAATTTGGGTCGCCGATGGCCGACTTTTCATTACTGCCGTACAACCTGTCTGATGGCTCGACGAAAAACAACGATCAGCCAAACTTAGCTGAGACAGCCTTTGAGCAGGGCAATCCCCTCCCATTCCCAAAAGGGCTGCATATCCATTGGGCGTTGCCCGATGCGCTAACGACCGGGCGTCACCGCGGTAGCAGCACAGTATTCCCCGCTGTCCCAAATCGCTGGCTGGTGCGACGGTTGGACAATACCGGGATTTTGCAAAAGTCCTGGATCGTGGAAAGTGATTTCCTTCACCCTTACGACAATAATGGCGAACCAATCTACCAGCCACCACCAGCCGGAATCGCAGATTGGCCGCCCATCACTTTTGCCACAAAACGCGCGCAGCTCTCTAATAATAAACCGGGAGCGGCGTTTCGATCCATGGGGCGCAGCCTGTCATTAGCCGAGTGGTCAATACCATCCACGGGAAACGATTTTCTAAACCAACGCGACGGTAATTCAAAATACAAATTCTCTGAATATCCCCTGACCGCGATAGGTTACGGCGAGCCTGCTTTTGCCGCGTATTACCCAAACTGTTACAGCGTGTTCGGCTTTTGCGATGTCGACCCCGAATTGAATGAGGGAAGTAGTTACGAGTATCAGGTAATCGGATGGTTCAATGAGGTGGACCTTGATCCGCTCCAGTCATCGGAGTTTGCTCAACTCGCCGATGATGCCGCGCGCTACAATGCGTTGCAGCAGGAATTCAGGTGGTGTCTTAATAAGGCCGACAAGACCAATCCCTTCCCGTCGTTTACGGTTTGCTACGGCTCACTTACGCTCACTCCAAACAAGGTTAAACCGTGGCAGAAACCAGACAACGACAATTTCCGAATCGCAATCGGCAACACGGGTGGCGAGGCGCTGGCTGCGTTGCTGGCGGACGATGTCGCCACGCAGCAACAGCCCACTGACAAGGCGATGATCGAGGATCAACTCGAAGCGATGAACGTGGCGGCAGCGCTCCAGGGAGTGGAAGTTGACTACCTTGCACATTTTGCTCAAACCCGTCATCAACGAGGATTTCGGGGACTTGCAGGTGGAAGCGTCTGGGCAGTACTCCCGCGACAGCCGAAGCTGCAACCGGTTTCTGCTTCGCAGGCAAGACAGGAGGCGGTCCCGCAATCATCCCTGCCAGATGCAGTGGCTCACGCGCTCGACGCCCTGAACACAGCCCATGAAGCTTACAACATGGCGCAGCAGGAAATCGCAGAGTTGCGATACCAAACCTTCTGCGATTGGCATAAGTTCCTTACAGCCTACTACAGCGATTCGCCAAGTCTGCAGCCGTTCCAGTCACAATCATTCGACCTGGCGACGTTCATAAATGAACAGTCTCTCGAACTGCTCAACAAGAAAATCACACTGGCAGGAAAACTGGTGTTGGCGCCGGATACGGCTATGGCAGAGGGATCGGTCGTGGCGACACTGGCTTTGAGTACAAATACGCTCACACCAGCAAAACCAGACAATGCTACTCTGGCAGTGCAGGTGATTCTGCGGCTCAAAGCACTGGAAGATACGTTGATTGCCGCAAAGATCACGGACCAGTTCGAGATTGCGAACCGTCCCTCAGACCATTTTTGGCGACCGCGTGAACCGGTAGTACTGCTCTCGGGCCCGGTTGCAGTTTCCACGCCG
>WNFR01010588.1_pt1 | contig 10564 bp, 10 predicted proteins | sample 5400221 | NCBI WGS metagenome assembly WNFR01 (sample SAMN13153357, study PRJNA577476) | soil metagenome | isolation source: 40 cm soil under Madrone tree | place: USA:California | collected 2016-06-14 | reverse complement strand
ACGCGCCTCACCAGTTGCGCCAGTTTGCGGAAGTGCTGCAGCTTTTCGCTCTTGCTTTTCATCTGTGGACCGGGAGTAGCCGGCAGCACATACACACGCGCGCCATACAGCGATTCTTTCTGCAGTCCGAATTTGCATTTTCTCTGCGCAAATAATTCGTAAGTCGTCTTGCCATTAAACGCTACCACGCGCGGCGCGAACTCTTCCAGTTTTTGCGAGAGCACGATGCGCCCTTCCGCAAAATCCTCGCGCGCAAGTTCCGCGGTTGTCTTGGATGGGCGCTTCACCAAATCCGTAAGCCCGATGCCAAACTCAATCACGCGCTTATCATCGCGATAATCAAACGGCTCCGGTACGACGCCGCTCTCAAAAATAAGAGGCCAAAATTCATTATCGCGCCCGGCATAATAATGTCCCACGCGCACGGACGACTCCGTCGGATGGCAGCCGATAATCACCAGCTTCATGCCTTTACGAAGATGGTCGGGCAGGGTCCGCATTCCGCTAGCTTACCTTTTTCGCGGCCCGCGCGGCGCAGATGCTTCGACAATGCTGCGCAAATTGTCACGTACCCTGACCATTCCGGGCGGCGGTCATTTCTGAATCGCGGCCTCCGGTCAGGTCATCCAAGTATATGGCTTCGAGGTACGGCATTGTATTGTGCTACTTTAGCGGTGCGAGGCATCCAACCAGGGCTACTGACAATCCTGGGAAAAGCGCCTACCTTGAGCACGCCGAATCCACATCGCCTTCCATCCAAAGTCGCCCGCGAAGATGAGCATCTGCTGGTTGCCGCCGCAAAATCAGGCGATACCTCCGCTTTCGAAGAGCTCGTAAGCCGCTACGAGCGAAAAATCTTTCGCCTCACGATGAACATCACGCGCAACCGCGAAGACGCGGAAGACGCCATGCAAGACGCGTTCATGAAATCGTATTCGCACCTGAACCAATTTCAGGAGAGCTCGCGCTTTTACACGTGGCTGGTTCGCATCGCCGCGAACGAAGCGCTGATGCGCTTGCGCAAGCGCCGGCCCAATCAAGTTTCGCTGGACGAACCGATCGAGGGCGAGGACGACTTTATTCCACAGCAAATCCAGGACTGGGGACCAAGCCCGGAGCAGCGCTACGCACAAACGGAGATGCGCGACATTTTGCGCAGCGTAATTGAAGAGCTGCCGCCGGATTTTCGGGTGGTTTTCGTGCTGCGCGACGTGGAAGGGCTTTCCACGGAGGAAACCGCGGAGACGGTGGGAATTTCCGAAGCGGCGGTGAAGTCGCGGCTGTTGCGGGGGCGGCTCAAGCTGCGGCAGAAGTTGGATCGTCACTTTCGACAGGACGGAAAACATTGAACTGCGAAGGCGTATTTCGGCGCGTTTCCAGATATATCGATGGCGACCTGGAAGCCACGGTGGTGGAGGAAATCGAGCTGCACCTCAAAACGTGCCGGGACTGCACCATTTTGGTACAGCAGACACGCCTTACCGTGAGCCTGTACTACGATTCGGATTTGGTCGATTATCCGGTAGAAGTGCAGACGCGTTTGCATCAGACCTTACGACGGAAGATTCGGAGGGATCGGAAATAGCTGCCCTCTTCCTGAGGAATTCCAACCCTTCATCATCGGGCGATGTTGAGCCGCGATCCGACATGCTAGAATTGCCGGTCGCGGCTTATCTCACTTGGCAGGGTACGCAAAACGGACGTCGCCGGACTTCGCGACCCGTCAGTTGGGCAGAGTCCACCGAAAAACTGACTGCTCTGTCGTAAACCAACGAATACTAAAACAGTGCAGTTTGACCAGGAATTTCCGATTCAGTTCCTTTTATGGGAACTGGTACTCGCTGATGTTGCAGAAGCAGAATTCATCGAAGCTGGTGCCGTCAGCTAGTTGATGCAGTCTATCGACCATGTGGTTATGACCACCTTGAAAGGCTCGATAAATCCCAGTCGCCTCAAGGATCATTAGTTCGAAGGTTCCTTCCAAGTAGCTCCCACCGGTCCCGTCGGGGAATGGCACGAAACCGTTAAATCCCGGGGGTGCACCCGGCGGAACGTCGTTGAAGCTCATCGCAAGCGCGCCCCCGGGGAGCTCGTAGGCACACAAATTCCCTGTGAACTGAACGTAGAATTTGCCGATAAACCTGTCATGGTCCCTGCTTCCTGGAATTCCGAAAACAGGGTAGATCAGGGTTCTCGAGTACGAACCGTCGATAAGGTTAACCGCGGACAGGCCGAGGTTGTTGGCTGGCCCGTCACCCACGGGCACGGGCTGATAGAGTCCCTTCAGCAGAAGGATGAAAGGATTGTTGGGCCGTCCATCGTTTTCTTCGGCCATCAACCGCACAGGGGATGCAAGCAGAGCGGCCAGCGCCCCGCCGATCAAAGTTCTTCTTTGTATGTTGGTCGGTTCCTGTCCGTTTCCGGACTTGCTTTGGTTGATCAAGGCTTGGTTGGTGATCATACAGCGTGCCCTCTCAAAACTGAGTTTCGCAACATTGTTATGGCCTCCGTAAATTATTTAGGAGCAAATAGAAGCCGGTGCTAGAATCAGCCCCGTATCCGGCCTTCCGGCTGTTCTCTGTGCAAAGTAACCTACGGCAGCCCTGGAAGTCCTCTCGGCGCGCTCACAGAATTCTCTAAAAGTTCTCACAAGGATTTGGGAGAGGCCATGGGCGACGAAATAGGCCAGCGACGAGGCCCAAAAAATATCCGCGATTCTCTCTCAACGGCCAGAGAGACGGTGAACGGGGATACGCCGCAGCTCTACGAATTCGGTCCCTTCCTCCTGGACCCTACCGAGCGCAAGTTATCGCGTGGCAACGAGATAGTAGTGCTCACGCCGAAAGCATTCGACACCCTGCTGCTTTTGGTCCGAAATAGCGGACACCTCCTGCAGAAGAACGAACTCATCACCATGCTTTGGCCCAACACTTTCGTCGAGGAGGGCAGCCTTTCCAACAACATCTTCCTCTTGCGAAAGGCGTTGGGTGGGGACCCAGCGTTCATTGAAACGGTTCCCCGGCGAGGTTACCGCTTCGTTGGGGCCGTGCGGCAGTTGCCGCATGCCGCACCGCCGCGTCCAGAAAAACCGTTCGAGGGTCACCGTGAGTTGGCGAACGAAGTGTCCATGGACCGGCGGCTGCCGGCCCCCGCTGTCGTCGCGATCCCGGCGAATGTTCGGCGCCGATGGAGCACTCTCGCCGCGATTGCGGCAGCGGCGTTAGCGACGCTTGTTATTGGCACTGCCCTGTGGTTGCGTAGCCCCACACGTCTGGCCGACCACTCGCAGTGGGTTCCGCTCACGAAGCTTCCCGATCCGGTAGGCCAGCCGGCGCTCTCGCCGGATGGCAGGATGCTCGCCTTTGTTCGCAGTTCTTCCACCTACTATGCGCTGGGCCAGATTTACGTCAAAGTATTGCCGGATGGCGAGCCCGTGCAACTGACGCATGACAGCCTCAAGAAGATGAGTCCGGTGTTCTCGCCGGATGGGACGCGCATTGCGTATACGGCCGTGGATCCGCAGTTCAACTGGGATACCTGGATAGTTCCCACGCAGGGCGGCGAGCCGCAGCGATGGCTGCAGAACGCCACCGGTCTGACATGGTCCAGTCCGCGGCAGATGCTGTTCTCTGAGGTTCGGAACAGCCGCGGCGTGGGCCTCGTGACAGCCCAGGAGGGCCGGATCGATGAGCGTGACGTCTACATTCCCCTGAATGACCGCGGCATGACCCAGCGGTCCTACGCGTCGCCAGATGGGAAATGGGTGCTAGTGGCGGAACTCACCAACTACGGCAACTGGGGGCCGTGCCGCGTGGTACCGATGGACGGCAGTTCCCGGGGCCGCCAGGTGGGGCCGCCCGGGGCTGACTGCACGTTTGGAGCATGGTCTCCCGATGGCAAATGGGTGTACCTCACGTCTAAGGCCGGAGGACTTTTCCACATCTGGCGGCAGCAGTTCCCCGACGGCAAACCTCAGCAGCTTACCTCCGGGCTAACCGAGGAGGAAGGGATCGCGATGGCGCCGGATGGCCGATCGTTTGTCACAGCCGTTGGGTTGCAAAGCGCTTCCATATGGCTTCATGACGCGAGGGGCGAGCGTCAGATTTCACTGCTCGAAGGCAACGCCGCCTACCCGAAGTTCGCGCCGACTGGCAAAAAGCTTTGCTACCGGATTGTAAAGGCAGTTCCGAGGTTAGTCGGAACGAACAGAGATCCCGGCGAAGTGTGGGTGGCGGACTTGGACTCCGGGCATTCTGAGCCCCTGACGCCCGGCTTTCAGTCGCTTGACTATGACATTTCTACCGACGGTAAGCAGGTGGTGATGGAAGCCCCGGACGGCGAAGGGAAGCCGCGCCTCTGGCTGGCGCCGTTTGACCGGCGATCGCCGCCCTGGCAGATCCCGAATGTGGAGGGCCGGAGTGCGCACTTTGGCCCAGGTGGCGAAATCCTCTTCCGACACACGGAGGGGTCCTCCGGGTTTGTGTACCGTGTTCAGCCGGACGGGACAGGACTGCGCAAGGCGCTGGAGCAGCCAGTCTTTCATCTGAATGGTGTCTCGCCCGGCGGCCAGTGGATCGAGGCATGGGCTCCGCTTCCGGGCAATACATCGGCAACCGTCCAGATGTTTCCGCTCAGGGGCGGGTCTCCGGTTGTCATCGGCAGCAACACCGGCTTGCAGTGGTCGAGCGGCGGAGACTCTCTGTGGATCTCCGCCGGAGCAGTTGCCGATGGCCGGACTTATATCGTTCCCCTGCCGCCGGGCAGGATATTGCCAAAGATACCGCCGGGAGGATTTGACTCCGAGCAGGAAATCGCCCGTCTGCCCGGAGCGCATATGATCGACGCCATAGGCGCTCCCGCTCCGTCTCGTGATGTCTACGCGTTCGAGCGCCGCACCGTCCAGCGCAATCTGTACCGGATCCCCATCCCATAAATCACAGGTGAGCCCGCAGCCGAGGGGCCGGGGTTAGATTTTAGCGGCGTCACGGATATGGCGTGATGACCGTCCATGTAAACGGTAGCAGCTGATCGCTGGCCCAGCACTCCGAGCATATGGAACGCGGGCCACTATTGGAACCTTCAACTCTCACAACCTGAAGAGTAACCCTTTAGCTGAGTTTTGCTAGATCCTGCGTTGTCGCGTATGGTTGCCGGAGCTTCGGCGAGATCCGATCGGCGATCATGGGCGGATCACGGGCAACTCGGAAGTAATCCCCCCAGAGCCTCTCAACATGACGTGGGCTGGATAGCACGGCGAACAATCTTTCCCCTTTCCGGTCGCTGGGAAGGCTTTTCACTTGACTCTCCCTTTATAGAACGCGCTAACCAGAAACTGACCGTCTACCGCGGCTAAAGCCGCTGGGACGCGCCCTTCGGACCTCAGGATAAACTAAAGCTCGCCCCTACAACGCCGCGGCTACGCTACCGTTATTCTGGCCAGAATGGTAAGGACCTGCCGAGACCTTTTTCTTTTGCTAGCGCGTAGACTCGCATTGCTACTGCTAGATCCCAGGACGCGATTCCGTTGGACTTGAACAGCGTTACTTCCGTGTCGCTGGTTCTGCCGCTGACTTTTCCCGCGACTACATCGGATAATTTCTTTACGCCCGTCCAGCAGATTTCATCTCCCTTGAAAGCGATGATCAGGTCGCCGGCTTCTTGCCGCGATTGTTCGATGGAATCCACCACGATGACGTCCGCGCTTGCGACGGCTTCTTCGTCGAGTTCGCGCTTGTGGGCGTGATTTGCGCCGATGGCATTGATATGCATTCCGGAGGCAAGATCAGCGCCGCTGAGCACGGGCTGCGACGCAGTGGTGGCGGTGCAGATAATGTGCGCGCCGTGCGCGGCGTCGGAGGAGGAGTTGGCGGGTTCCACAGGGACGCCGATTCGTTGCGACATCTCGTCGGCGAATCGCTTGCGGCGGTCCGCGTTGCGGCCATACACGCGAGCTACGGACAGCTTGCGCACCGCGGCAATCGCTTCCAGTTGCGTCCTGGCTTGTCCGCCGGTGCCAATAATGGCGGCGACGGACGCGTCGCGCCGCGCTAAATATTTTGTTGCTACGCCGGAGGCGGCCCCGGTGCGCAATTGCCCCATGTAGTCGGCTTCGATCATGGCGAGCAGGTCGCCGCTGGTAATTTCGTAGAGCGGAACCAAAAAGCGCATTTTGCCACGCACGAACGTGTATTGCTTCATGGCCAGGAAGCCGGCGCTGTAATCCACGGCAGCCATGTAGTGAAAAAATCCGCCGGAGGGAAGCTCGAAGCGGCGGCGGGGATGAACGATGACTTCGTCGGCGGCCTGTTTGCGCGAGATTTCTTCGACAGCCTCGAGGGCCATCGGCATGGTGAGAACCTGCTGAACTTCGGCTTCGCTGATGTGCAGCGTCATGCGGCGCGCCTCCGTGAGTATGGGAATTCTAGCAGGGTGCTGGAAAATTCGGTTCAAAGGAGCGTTGCGGGCACAAATTTCTACCGTTATGTCGAGAACAACCCGGCACGATTTACTGATCCGATTGGTAACAACCCTTTTCAACACTGGCCTCTCAATGGCAATCTTTGGCTTGGGTTTAACAAACAAGATGAGGTGTGCACCACCGGACCTTTCGCTAACATGATGAATAGCAGGCCTTGCGTCAAGAAATGCTGCAAACAACACGACGATTGCTTAGGAGAGGCGTGTATTTTAACCGCAGATAAATCTCCCGGTGGAGGTAATTGCAAATGTTCAACATAGTTAGGCGCATCGATAAATTCCTGCTCTTTTTTGTTGCGCTAACTATTTTAGGTTCGGCGATAGGGTGCGAGTGGTTCCCAGAGTCAACCTTTGAACTAGCGAGTGAGTCGAGGTTGCCGAAATGGATTACCCTCCCACCGGGACTTACACGCACCGACGTTTCAATTACGATGAGCTATTACTCCAAGCCATGGGGTGGGAGTGCGACATTCATATTAAGAGACACGAAAGGGCAAATACGGACAAAGGTAGCTGGTAAGGTGAAAGGCTTAGAGCCTTTCCAACTGAAACATCCTCCGCCTGGGTTTCCTCCTGGTTATCCAGCCTACGAACTAATCACTGTAAACGGCATAACTGAAATTATCGAACATAGAAAAATGGAGCCGATATTTTATATAACGGATGATCCTGCTGTTTGGAAAGAACTGGGAGTAGGGCAAGAGTAAAAGTGGAATTCCGGGCGGGTGGCGCAGACGTAGAGTCCTAAGACGAATTTGGGTGGCGGTTTGGGGTTTGGTTTTTCAAAGGGTGCGGATTTAGAGTTAACTCATCGCAACGTGAACCGCTGATAGATACAACTCCCCCAGGGACAACCATTTGGTTGCATATGCTGGGGCTGTGAAAGCGCGGCTCTTCGAGGCTCAGAGTAAGGCAGACCGCCGCACTCCAAAAAATTCGCGCCCTTTCGGGACCGCATTAGAGGTGCAAGCGAAATCTGAAGACGCGGCCGGCGGCGGTATCCAGGAGCAGCAGGTCACCGGCGGGTGTGACGACGATCTTGCGGACGATGGCGGAGCCTGCGCCGGGAACCCAGGCGGACAGGTCTTGGGTCATGCGGAAAGCGCCATCGAGGCCCCACACATAAACGGTGGGATGGGTCGCACTGACGGCGAAGACAAATTTTTTGCTAATGGCGATTCCGGTGAGTTGGGCATCGGCGGCATCCGCGGGCGTGGCGAGCGTGCGCTGCGGCGTTCCGGTGGGGTCGTAGACTTTGATTTGCGGCTGCGCGGATTCGCTGAGATAGAGCAGGCCATCGGGGCCTACGGCGAGGGCGGAGGGATTGTCGACAGCCGCGTCTTTTGCAGGGCCACCCCACGAGCCGATCAGACGAAGGCCTGGGCTGAACTTACGAATGCCGTAGGGATGCTTGGCGGCGACAAAGATCGTGCCGTAGGCGTCGACGGCGATGTGCAGCGATTCGCGAACCGCGGACGGCGCACCGGTGCGCAATTCGCGGTGGCGCATGCCGTCGGAAAAGAAAATGGCGACGGTGCCGCGTCGGCCATCGGCGACGTAGATGGCGGCTCCGGCATCGACGGCGATGTCGGCAGGGCGCAAGTTGGTGCGATCGTCCTGGAAGGAAAGGCGCGGCTCGCCGCTCGGCGAAAATTTGTAGATGAAGCCGGTGGCAGCATCGGCGATGTAGATGATGGACTCGCCGTCGCTGGCCATAGCCACGGGGTTGTCGAATTGGCCGGGACCGTCACCGTGGGAGCCCCAGGTGTCGACGTACTCGAAAGGCGGCGGTGACGCCTGCGCAGCGACCGCGGTTTGTGCGGGGCGGGAACACCCGGCAACGAGCGCTGCCAACATTAAAATCGGAAGCAAGTGCCGAGCAAGCGCCGGCCCTTCAAGGTTCCCCTCAAAGATCGGGCAGAACAGGGTAAACAAGATGCCAGCGCGACGCATTGTGTGGCTTGAGCTTCCCGAAGTCATTGGGTTGAGGTCCTCCGCGCATCCTCACCGCATACTCAGGATGACACGCGTGCAGCCGTGAAATCGAGATAGATGCGCATACTCAGACAATAAGGCACGAGGGGCGCCGCCGGGTTCGCGGACTCCGCCAAGCTTGGCCCTTGTCAGCTCCTGGAGCATCAAAAGGTATATCCAGCGCGGAATGAACGGTGAGGTGTCTGTGCTCACAATCAGTGAACTGGCCCGGTTCTTGAGGGTTGTGCCGCGCAGAATTCCCGCAAAGGTTGAGAGCCTCCTTAGGGCGGTATCCGGAAAGCCTCCCTATGGGTTCCCGCCCGACGATTTTGACGAGAGAACCGGCTTGGAAACTGCCAGTCACGTAAAAATCTATAAATTGGACTCTGTGAATGGGAACTACGTTCACGCACAAGGTTACGTTCCGGTTCCCGCAGCGATCGTCACGCAGGCACTTCAGGCGATACGCGCCGACGTCAAGAATCATACGTTTGTCGATCTCGGTTGCGGCAAAGGGCGAGTGGGAGTGGCCACGGAAAGATCTGGTCGTTTTTCTCTATAACCCGTTTGATGACGTCATACTATCGAAGGTGTTGGAGAACTTGCACAGGTCTCTTTGCGCGAAGCCGAGGGACGTCTGGATCATTTACTGCTCGGCGTCGCACGGGCGGTGCTTTGAGAGCCAGAAATGGATTGAGGAAACCGGGCGGGTGGGGCCGTCCATTCTATATCACGCAGCAGTCTCTTAGATTCTCAAGCTTGTAGCCGGCTCGCTCTTTCCCGCGACCCTGGACTATCGCTTTGCAGCCTTGGTGGAATTGGGGGGGCTGGGTTTTCGGGGGAGGTCGCCAGGTTCGCGGACGCGGCGCACGACCGTTTGCATCAGGCGATAGACGCGTTCTTCCTTTGGGCCGCTCATCTGGCGAAAGCGAAATTCGGGCTCGCCCTTGGGTCCTTTGCCGAGGCGGACGGGCATTTGGCCGCACAGACTATTTTCGATGAAGGCGGTTTCGTAGCGCGTACGCCGTGCGTTCCAGGTATAGACGCGGACAACCGTGAAATCGCACAGCTGCCCTTCGCCGCTGCGCGTTCCTGCGACTAAGTACTGCGGCTTGTCTCCGGAGGGGCTGGCGACGCGGTTCAGCTCGAACCAGGCAATGGGGCGCACGTTGGCGGAGGCCATGCCTTCGCGTACGGCTTCAGGCAAATCAAGCTCGACAAAGCGGGCCACGACCCAGCCGGCGATAGGAACGGTCTGGTCGCCGGGCTGCGTGGTGGTATTGGATTCGGAGCTGCGGGCAGAGGTCTCGCCGGGCGGACGGGTGGCCAGGCCGCGAACCAGGAACCAATCCTCTTTCTTGGTTTGCTGCGCTTCGTTGTTCTCGCGCTCGTCGCTGACTTGCACCCAATCGGCAACGGAGCGCGCCACAATTTCGACTGGGACGCCGCGGCCGAACTGATACAGGCGAATCTGTGTGCGGCCGGGCTCAACGCGGAGATTGGTTTGCACTTTGGTGCGGCCGCGAGCTTGCACGGGCATCGCTTTAGCGGCGTTGAGCAGCTTGACGCTGCGCTGCCAGAGCGCGGGCTCGAGGAGCAGCCTGGCGTCAACCCAGCCGATGGCGCCGCTGACGGTGCGGACTTTTACGCTGTCGTTGCGGCGGGCCATGACTTCGACGCGGTCGCCATAGTGCAGCGTGTCGATCGGCTCACGCACTTGCGCGACGCTGCTCCACAGCGTGGTGCTGCGCTCGCTGACGTAGGCTTCGCCAAGATATTCGTGCTTGGGACGAAAGAACCAAGCCAGCACGGCGACCAGGCAGAGGAGCGGCACGGCGACGAGAAGCTTGCGCTTCATGGGCGGGCCTCTGGGCTGTGAAATGACACGAAGGGTGACAGGGCATTCATGCGTTCGATTTTTCAGTGCGACAGATGATTGTAACCGATTCTTTGCTGGCGCCAGAGAAACCACGCAAGCAGTTTCTGCTACAATGCGCGCGGTTAAATGTTTCCGTGAAGAATGCAAATGTGTGCCGAAAGGCGTGTGCCGCGCCTACGGCGCTCCGGATTTTCGCGGTCATAGTTACCCAGCGCTCACGCACTGGGCTAACGT
>WNFR01009710.1_pt1 | contig 10564 bp, 19 predicted proteins | sample 5400221 | NCBI WGS metagenome assembly WNFR01 (sample SAMN13153357, study PRJNA577476) | soil metagenome | isolation source: 40 cm soil under Madrone tree | place: USA:California | collected 2016-06-14 | reverse complement strand
GGCGCTCTGAGGGTCTATTTTCACGGTAAACTCATGCCATGCACGAGTTCTTTGCTTGTCATACCTTGAATGTCGATGCCGAGTTCCATTACCAACTTGACGGCTCGAAAGTGGTCTAGTTACAATGGCTAAGCGGGGTTACCAACGAGTTTGCTCGTTTAGTCGCGGCTATCTGGGCATTTCATCTCATGCGAAGCTTCTGTCCGGTGGATCTAGCTTTGCGGGTAATTTGTTGGTTTGCTTGTTCATCACCATTCATTCTAATTCGCGGGCCCGACCATTTGAAGTCGATCTGGGTCATGTCGCTATGTCACGATGCAGCCACTGGACACTTGTCAGCGGTGCTCTCTGGTTCAATGGTTGACGACAGCAAATGAACGAACGGGATTGTCCCACGCCTTCAGAGGAAGCGGCCGGAATGTATAGTTGGTCGCAAATGCTGTCAAATTCTGGGGTATCTCCCTGCTAGTGCTTCCAGCGGCCCTGGTCAGTTCTCACCGAAAAACGGCAGAAGTGACTCAGTTATGATCGAAACAGACCAAGCATTCATTCGTTCAAGCCAGTAAGAAGGGTCGGAAAATTATTACCAGGTCTAGCCATGTATTGGGAGGGTGAGCCATTGATATCGTAGTTTCATGATTGGTGCAAATTTTGACGCCGATACGAAAGCTTCTTGATGAAGTCTCGTGAGGGTGTGTTTGGCTTCTTATTCGTTCCAGACGCCGCGGGCACGTCGTTATTTAACGTACTTCGATGTACCCGACCTCCTGCGCGCCGCCGCAATTATCATTTCGTTACCATTCGAAAAGCGCTCCTTAAATCTTTCTTCGACGTTGCCATGATCGAGCTGGAAAGTTGTTTTACCAACAGTGACACTTCCTCGTTCAGCGGGACGGCCACCGTCGAGAAGCTTTTCGTGGCGACCCATCACCGAGTACGTCGCCTTTCTCTTCGTGCAGCACAGGGCTTACACCCCCGACTAGTATATGTCCCCCCTGGTCGACCCCGTGGAGAGCTATGTGGGTTGGGACACCGCACCCTCGGTGCGTCTTGCTGTGACGTTGCATAATGCAGAAGTGATACGTCCTGCAGTCGCCTCTGTCACTGGCACCGTCGTCCGATTTTCGTTTCCCCGCACTCGGGGGTCGTGCAATTGATAGTGGGGCATCAAATACCCAGAGAAAACGCCCCCAGGAAATGGAACCACTCCCTATGTATAGCAGCACGTTCAAAATGGGCCTCCTCCTTACGGTGCGCGGCAACTCATGTGCCCTTATCTTGATCTTACACTTTGGCGGAGGCAGCGAGCGGCGCAGCACGTTGACCGTGCAGTGCAAAGTGTTGGGGATAGGTTTCGCAATGCTAGAGCAACGAGACGAGGGGTGATTGGAGGGACTTACACATTCGACCGCTGATTTCTTCCCATTGTTTATACTGTACCCGAATTCCTGGTGGACCATACGCACCATCGCAGTCATTGCTAGTTCATTTATTTCTAATTACTTCGGTCCTCGGCCAATTCCGGGTCTGGCTCTAAACTTTATCTTCTGAACTTTGTTTTGTCTTGTCATCTCATCCAAAAGGTCCCAACTGACTTTTGCCTGTGCTCATCGTTCATACTCAAATCAATGGTACGCTCTATGTTCCACTAATCATGTACGTTTCCCTTAATATTCCGAAACAGGATTCATCAAAAGCTCCTGTAAAACTCGCCCGTGTCATTAAGGTTACATTCTTAGCGTCGATTAAGCACTCAATGCTCACCTGGTGCCGCTCGATGATAGGTCCTTGGCCGCACTGGCTCTAGAGGAGGTGTCACGCAAGTCCGTGTAGAATTCTTGGATGACACCATGCGAACCCTTATTCGAAACGTGAAAGGGCCAGTGCGGGAGCAAGATATTCTGGCTCTTTTGGAGAGTGAGCGTGAGGCACGGTATGTCCATCACTGGTATTCTGCGTATTTGTGTTTGTATGACCAAGGGGAATCGCAGCCGCCTTCGCTAAAATTGATCACGATTCTCGGTCCATCTGTTACTCACATATCCCTCGCTGTGTCATGAGATATTGTATGACAATGCATACTTGATCAAAGGAACGAAAGGTCTCCTGTGCCTTGCAGATAACGAAGATCTAGCCCTCTCTACCTCACGAGAGTCTCAAGCTCTCAATCGCGTTTGCGGTAATCAGTATTGAACTTGATGACAGAACTATGTAGCTAGCGTGTACATCCTTAATCGACTACACAACCACTGCACAATTCCTACTAAGTAAGCGCCGGTGAGCTGTAACATGTAACAAACCATCGACTTTGATCTCGGCACAAGCCGACTCCTGATAATTACCGCAAGTCTCTCAACCATTTCTTTGCAATACCAGGACATTATGTCAAGAAACGCTGCGTATGTTACGCTGTTAACAAAGGAATCGTACCTTCCAGGTGCGCTGACACTCGACTACTCCTTGAAGTCTGTCCAGTCTCGGTATCCGTTGGTCGTCATGATCACCTCAACATTGCCACAACATACCAGAGTTGTTCTCGCTCGACGTGGTATCCCGTTCCGAGAGGTTCAACCGTTGCGACCGGCACAGGGACAATCTGTTTTTACCGAGCACGACGAACGATTCGCGGACACATGGACGAAGCTGAGGTGTGGGAGATTATTTCGATCATTTCACCCTGATTTACATGAATTTTAAGGGTTTTTGAATTGGTCGAATACGACGTGAGTCTCCTCAGAGATTCATCATCCAATACCAATTATCCTGTTTAGCGCCTCGTGATGTTGGATTCCGACATGATTGTCCTGCGCAACATGGATGAACTCATGGAGCTCGACCTGCCCGCTGATTGGATTGCGGCAGCGCATGCGTGTGCGTGCAACCCTAGGCGACTGGCCCATTACCCGAAAGACTGGTGGGTGATTCATACATCTCAACAAATGCACATTCCCTAATGGGACTCCAGGGTCCCAGCAAACTGTGCATACACGCCTCTCATTCATCCGACTGGCCATACCCAGCCGTCTTCCATAGAGCCCTCGAGCCCTCGTCCGTACACCCTGCTGAACTCCGGCCTTGTCGTCCTCACGCCTTCTTCCACGCTCGCAAGATCGGTTGTAGTTTTTCTTTACACTTCACCGCTTATATCCACATTTTCTTTCCCCGATCAGGATCTCCTCGCCGCTTTCTTCAAAGGCAGGTGGAAGCCGCTGCCTTGGGTATATAATGCACTGAAGACATTGAGGGCGATTCACAAAGGCCTGTGGCGCGATGAAGAGGTGCGATGCCTCCACTATATTCTCCAAGATAAGCCATGGAAGAGAAGGGTTCGGGAAGGTGACGCTGTCGATGAACTAACGGAAACTCATAAATGGTGGTGGGAACGGTTCGACAGGCTAGTCGACGAAATCGGGGAAGACTCTGAGATGCGACAGTTACTTCTAGGGAACGTTGACAACTAGAATTTATGCCGCTACGCTTAACCACTCGAGCTGTCATCAAGTCGAAGAGCATATGTGAGAGTTTGTGGGGCCCGTCCGTACGCGCAAAAGCTCCTATGCTCTCCAAGCGACATGGACTTCATCCGTTCGGAACCTCCCAAGCTTTATAAGTTATTTATTTTCAAGGGAGAAAAGAAAAGGTACCTTTGCGTACAAGTACTCTCAGCTATTGGAGTTTGAAAGCCCATCCGGTAGCTCAGAAGACCGGCCTGGGCAATCATGATACCGTTGTCGATGCAGAATCTGGTTCGCGATGAGTGAATACTCTTGCAGAAGTAAATAGCATAAGGGCAGAACCGACCTTTCGTCAGTAGCGAACACTCTTCCACCTCGCTCCTCGGCCATAACAGCCATCATCTCCTGAAGTCTCAGATTACCTTCCGGTCAATAAAGCGTCAGCTGGTGGCCATGGTCCACGAATCCAAAGTAGGCACCTACAACCAACGCCACCAACAATCAAAACTTCTTTACTCCCGATGTGAGCCATTGCGCGTTCCGTTATCTCTACGAGCATGGCAAAGATGGTCTCTTGCAAAGAGAAACACAAGTCTGCCGGGGTGAAGTAGTCCTCCTCGGTGCCTGCTTCGGGCGGGTCGTTTAGGCGATAGCGCTTGTCGTGCGTCAGTGCTTCGGTGGCCGTCAAGATTCCGGACAGGCTGACATCCATCCCTTTTGTCGCGTAAGGCAAAGGCACGAGACGCTTCCCCCTGGATGAGAAGGAAAAGTCAGAACCGAGAATGGTGCAAGCAAGTAGCCACGAACCTTTTAGCTTCCTGCTCAATGTTGTATCCCGGACTCGGATCATTGCTGAGATTGATGACGCGCGCAAAACGATCCAGACAGTTTCCGACGGCGATGTCCAGCGTCTCGCCAAAGATGCGATAGCATTGGCGAGAGTAAGCGATGACTTGAGTGTTCCCGCCAGAAACGTACAGCACTACGGGATTCCGTGCGCCGGTGATTTCTCGACCCATCTCGATATCTGACGACACTTTTGTTTTAGGAGAACCGAGCTTGGACATGTCGCGATACACCTACGGCCCACGCAGTGGTTGACTCCGACGAGCGGTTTGTCGAACAGAAGGGACAGCGTCCGAGCTACGAGGGCGACTGATTGTAGCGGTGCGCCCATGCCAGGCCCTATTGTTCAAGCTTTAGTACCGTCGTACGAATGAATGAAAGGCACCGGGTTGGACCTTTTGTGTAGCAGATGCAGTCCAGGTCATGCATGCCGATGCCCGATTTCGCAACAGCATCCTCGATGACCTTGAGAGCCCACTGTCGGTGGTGCACGGCTGTGTCTCGAGGAAGGAAACCTTCGCCTGGGGGTGTGATGTAGGTATGCCGGACGTTTGACAGAACCGTCGAGGAACCATCTATCTCGTGTCGTATGATCCCCGCACCGAGTTTGTTTGCGGAACCTTCGAGTCCAAGCACGAAATATGGCCTGTCTGTGAATGACAACGCCTGCGCTGAGCCCCAAGAGATGGGTGAGAGACAAAGCGACCACACCTGGCCGTTTGAGTGGCGATTTGCGTGTACGGGTCGGCATTTCCAGTGAAAGCCTGGGTGACTCTTTATTATCGTGACTCACTCCTAAATCACACAAATATTGACAGTGCCATGAGTGAAATTAGTACCTAAGTGAGGAATATAAAAATCTATGCAGGCACGATGGGGTGATCTATCGAGCAGAATGCTCTTTTGGCATGTTCAAAGCATGAACGTTAACGGGTTCTCCAGGTATGCCTTAAGGGCCGACAACCATCGTGCACCGAGCGCGCCGTCGACAGAACGGTGATCACCACTTAACGTGACTTTCATGATATTTACAGTCTTGAAGCCACGTTCGTCTTCAACCGATGGAACGAGAGTGGGTTGAGTTGAACCAACAGCGAGGATGCATGACTGAGGTGGATTTATGATGGCCGTAAAATGAGAGACGTCAAACATCCCGAGGTTCGAGATCGTGAACGTGCCTCCCTAAAGAGGGTGTTAGCCGTGTCGGGGTATTCCAGCTAGCACAGACCAAACGACGTACTTGATACTCATGGGGCGCTAACTTGCCATCACGCGCCTTTTTCGCAAGTGCCTTTGCCTCAGAGGAGATGGTGGCTAAACCCTTTGAGCCCGCATCTTTGACAATGGGTGTAATCAATCCCGTTGGCGTTGCCACGGCAATCGAAATGTCGGCTTTCTTGTACCTGATAGACGGCGTTTCAGCTCAGGACATTTGAATCGAATCAAACTGGCGTACTGCCGGATGACATCTCCCAGCCATGCGGTATTAACTTCTGGCACATCTTCAAGTGCCTTGGCTACCGCTTTGACAACGAAATCGTTGATGCTAAGCTTCGCCCCCTTCTCGGCCAAGGACTTGTTAAAAACTTCACGAAGTTTCATCACTTTATCCATCTGTATGTCGACTGTCAGGTAAAAGTGCGGCGCTTGGACTTTCGACTCTGCGAGGCGAGCAGCTATTGTGCGACGCATATTGCTGAGAGGGATGTCTGTGTAGTCCGCAGACGGCTCAGCAAATGAAGACGGGCTCGCCGTAGATGACGCAAGTTCTGGCTTGTACTTCTCCACGTCCTCTCGAATAATCCTGCCCTCAGGCCCAGTGCCTTTGACTTTTGATAAAGGGATTCCCTTCTCCAGCGCAATCTTTTTGGCGATTGGGGAAGCGAAAATGCGGTCGCCTTTTGCTAAGTCAAGCTTTGCGGGGGTGGCGGAGGTGGCAGAAGGTGGAGATTCGTTCGAAGGAGCCGGAGACTTCGGAGGCTCAGGTGCCTTCTCTTCCTTGGGAGAAGAGGGTGCCTCCTTGGAAGCAGTGGCAGCCATGTCTGCGGCACCAGAGATATCGTCGCCCTCCTCAGCAAGGATGGCGATAGTGCTACCCACAGCAACATTCTTTGATCCGTCCTGGGCCTATGACGTGGACGCGTGAAGACGGAATTGCAGGTGCCAACAGAGCAGTGACGTACGACAATCTTGGCAAGGATGCCGTCCTCTTGTGCTTCCACGTCAATAACCGCCTTGTCGGTTTCCTGTGATGATACGTTGTCAAAAGTTGACACGGGGCTCGGCGAGAGGCAAGTACACATACAATTTCGAGGAGCACATCGCCAGTGGAGAAAGTCTCTCCTTCCGCCTTTTTCCATGCCGAGATACCACCCTCCATCATCGTTGGACTCATCGCAGGCATTGTCATCTTGGTGAGAGCATTACGACGAGCAGAGGCATGAAGACCTGTGAATAATATGAGACCAATGAGAAATAAGAGAGGATATAATAGAATGTACCCCTGTAGAGGATGCGGGCAAGCGAAGACGGAGGCATTTTGGAGGTGTAAGGAAAGAATGCGAGAATGGGAGGCGGTCGAGTAATTAGACGGAGTGACCAAACAATCCCCAACCGAGTCCCCAACCTGTCTGCTCTGGTCCCATGTCCTCCGATTCTTTGATTCCTGGTCAACCAGTTCCTCTTCCACGCGGTCCAACCCTCCAACTTGGTACCGGCATGTACACTAGAAACGGTGAGACCAGAGCAAGTCTCTTTGGCGTTCCCCAATTTCACGGCTCTGTTGGTCTATCTTTTCTCTCTCTCCGACGCGACGCGAATGATCCTAGACACTCTCAATACATCGCGTTAAATCCCATCCTCCGGCACCAAACTCGGTCGTTGTGGGTTCTGTCACAAGGTTGTCACCTCAGCAGGCAGTGGTTTCTATCACTGTTGTGGATGGTGTACCTTTACCTCCGGGTGAGGACTTTACAGGAGTGATTCGTGTGCAAGATATCCGGGCAACAGAGAAGGACAAGGTCAGGATTGGGGATTGTTTCCGAGGGGGTGACGTTGTGAAAGGTCTCGTGGTACGGATGAACACGGAGGGTGTTTTCGTGTTACTGAACCAGGTGGTTCGCAGATCTCACTTGGAGATGCACGCAGCTACTACATAACTACTGCACGCAACGACCTCGGTGTGATTTTTGCGACAAGCGAGGCCGGTTCGTGTGACTTATGAGGAAAAATGAGATAGCTAATGACGGAACAGGTGGAACGATGGAACCGGTTTCATGGCAAGAGATGCGATGCCCGAAGACGGGTAAGGTAGAGAAAAGAAAGTGCGCAAAGCCTGAGGGTGTTTGTAGAGAATGAGAATAAGAAGGTTGTGGTTGTGGTTGTGGTTATGGGTTATGTACTGCGCTGTACCGTATCTTCGACAAACATGACCCACGTGCTCGGTGCTCGGCCAAGTTGACTTGCCCTCGTCTCCGCCTCGTCTTTCCTTCTTCGTCCTCCTCTCCCTTTCCTCTGCTCCGGTCTCTCTATGACGGCAATACTTTCCGCTTCAGACCCGCTGCGGAAGGACAACATCATGGCATCCCTCGACGACAATCACATCAAGTAATTCTTATCCTGTCAACTGCGCTCTCCACTCGCCGCTAAACCTCGCCTTTACCTTAGTTACCCCTCGTTGTCCATCACAGACTGGAAGGCAAAATACTATGAAGCCGCAGAGATGCTCACAGAGACCAAGAACGAGCTCGACGACTTCCACCAGTCGAGTAAAGAGCTCGAGGAGGAACTGGAGCGGGAACTCCAGAGGACCGAGAAGGCGCAGCAGGAACTCAAAGTAAAAGTGGAACGAGCAGAGACGGAACGCGATTCATGGAAGGTATGTCATCCTTTCCTCTACACATCTCTTGTTCGAATCGTTGGTCCCAGTCCAAGTTCATGTCACTTCAAACCAACCACAATACAACTACAACTTCCCTTCAGCGTGAACTCGATTCTCTTCGCCAGGAAAATCAAAGAATAAAGATACAGCTTCGCGAACTGGAGATGGGGAATGATGACCTTGAGAGAAATGAACGCGCGGTTGCATCCAGTCTCTCGGATGTTGAGGCCAAATATTCTCGAGCACTCGAAGAGAAAATCCTGCTTGAGCATGAGCTCCTCGACAAAGCCCATCTCGAAGAGGAATGTCAAAGGCTGAGGGATGAGCTTCGAGGTACGGCAGCTTGTTCCGCTCTATGACTGGCCCCTCACAAATTGTAGACTCCAACGCGGAGGTGTCCGTTTTGAGGGATCAGCTAGCAGCCGCACAGGCTCGTTCTTCAAAATACACACCTAGCACTTCCGCATCTTCCCTGACGACCCCAGAAGACCCACCTGCTGCCGCACGCGTGCCGAAGTCCCTAGAGGAAGACCTGCTTCGCACTCAACCACCTCCTGATCTCGAGCTTCCCGATGTCATACCCCCAGAATCACAAATATCTCTTTCGGTTTCAGAAGCACCAAGGCCGTCCACGTCGTCTGCAGATTCCGAGGCGGGCCAGTCCGCTTTACTTCAGCGCGCGGGCTTCTTACCTCGTCCTAAGGTTACCTCACCACATACACCAGCGTCTCTGAGCAGATCTACTACCCTACCTTCATTGAACACACCTTCTCGCATTCCACCCAGGACTATAAGTAACCGTTCAACCTCACAAACAGCTAGTTCATCGACAGTTTCAACGGCTGCCAGCGCCACTGTTGCTACGACCTCCCGGAGCCGGGGTGTACAGATGGTGTCCGAAATGCGGGCAAAGGTCAAGAACTTAGAACAGAAAATTCACACCCGTGTTCCTCGCCTACGGATGGGCAGTATGAGTCGTCCTAGCCCCCCAACTATACCTTCATCGAACTCGAAACCCACAAGTTTGGCAGGGAGCGGCCAATCAACGCACCTTAAATCCTCAGATGAACGATCGACGTCCTCTCGACGTAATACTGAAAATGACGAGACTATACGAACGCCGGCTGGGAAGTCTTCTGGTTGGGTGCTAATCATGGAGGACTCACCTTCTCCCGCGAAACCGAGAGATAGAGAACACAGAAGAACTTCTAGCCCACCATCCGCCGCCCCTTTTCGTGCCTTTTCTTCGCTTGCAAGTTCATCTCAGACGAGCTCGTTGAGCACGTCAGACGTACCGACCCAGAATACTCAACATTCTGGAACCAGGAGACCACAATCTCGGCTATCAACCTCTACTGAGGGTCGCAGCAGTATTAGCACGACTGCCACCGTCAGTTCTATACCCACTCCTATCTCTCGCCCAGCGACACCTACGTTCATTCCACTCCCGAGTCCTGGGCTATACGCGCACTCTTCCACAGCCGGTGCAACAGGCATCAAACGACCTGGTACCAGCTTTGGTGAAACTTTTTTCAAAAGATCGTCGTTAGGATCGACTACAAGGGACTCACCAACAGACGCTAGCTTTTTGTCGGACAGTGGTCTCTCACCTCGTGAGATGTCCTCCTCGACTTCTTTCACAGTTAAGCCTTCAGCGACTTCGTCTTCACCTCCGTCACAGAAGGAGCCAACTGGCGGTAAACTTCCCTCGCCACTCTCCCACTCTAATATTAGAGTTCGCAATCATTCGAAGCTTCCTACCCCCACTGGACCGACCTTAATGTCACAGAGTCGGATTGGAAGACCCAGTTTCGGTGCAAGCGGCCGGCGGAGTGTGGGGGCCAGCGATGTCTCTGAGGCGGAGAGCCGGTTCTCAGATACCCGCGAGAAGGGTCGGTCACGCCCCGGTTCAGGACGTAAGTGAACGTTGTTGTTGACAACAATGTGGTCCTGGGTGGTACTTGAGTCGCACTCGAGGTTGTATCTGTTGAATATCTTGCGTCTGCACTTATTCCTTCCTTCCTTCCGATTGTTTAATCCTAGTCTTATCTTCGCAGAGTACCCCATTCCCCATCACGATTCTACGAGTAATGCACCCAGTTATGTTGTCTCACATTTAGAGGTCGTAGTACGGTCTTTTTACGAATACGATACAAACATGCAAACATGCCATGCCGTTTATTGCACGCGGAAAACTCGGCCCGGTATTGAGAAACTCTGTTAGAAGCGTCAACCATGTCGTCAGATCCATCCTCGTCGACCTCACTCGTAGCCCTCGCAGCCCCAGAGCGATCACTGAACCGCCAAACTGTGCTCGAAGAAGATGAATACACTGCTGCCCTCTCACATATCATCGCCCGCGATTTCTTCCCTTCCCTCGTTC
>WNFR01024785.1_pt1 | contig 10565 bp, 11 predicted proteins | sample 5400221 | NCBI WGS metagenome assembly WNFR01 (sample SAMN13153357, study PRJNA577476) | soil metagenome | isolation source: 40 cm soil under Madrone tree | place: USA:California | collected 2016-06-14 | reverse complement strand
CCGGCATCAACCAACCGGGAACCAACGCGATGGTCGGATTTTTATCGCCCGCAAACTCAGACCCTGCTTCCAGGAAAGACAGGGTGACGGCGTCGCTGGTTTGAAATGATCGGCGGGTAATTTCCGCGGCGCCGCAATGGGTTGCCATGATCAACAACGCGGCGCCGAAGAAAAACTGCTGCACACGGAACCGCCTCGTTTTAGCGGTGCGCGACGATGAGACCGGACTGCTGCCCGCGCCAATGATATCCAAAGGGAAACGGCAGCGGCGCTTGTTCCGGTTGAGAAATATAGGCCGCCTCGAGATCTTTTTGGTACCCATATTTCATCGGCCTGATTGGCTTGTGATAGCGCCCATATAACTTGACCTGCCAGGGCTCCTGACTGATGTAGCGGTAAGGAATTCCCGTGTCGTCCTGCACGACGACGTCGGCCGAGTCTAGAAGCATGGTGCGAGTTTTCGAAAATTGATTATCATGCAGTAAATAGGATGCCGACTTGAGTAGAAGCGTAGCCGGCTTATACTGACTCACCCAGCTCAAGAATTCGGGGTAGTAATCTAGCGCCTTGTCCGTCGCGTCCAGCGAAACATAGTACAGTTGCTGCGCGCCCGCGCCGTTCGGGTTGGCGAACTCCACGCGCACGGCACGCATCAGCACCGGCGGCCGTTTTGCGTCGGGCACATCATAGGCGCGCGTAAGGTCGGGGAACAGATCGAGCGGCTCGATCCTGATAATGCGCCTATTCATCAACGCCATCATCGTTGCCATCACGGGTACCGTGCCGCGAATCCACGGCGTCGTCAGCTGCTTGGTCATGTATGACGTGATGAAATAATTGCGCTCGAAGATATCGTGAAACGCGCTGCGCACGTCTTGCAGCATCTTGCCGAATTGCACGAGCGTCACCGACTCCAAATCCGGCAGTGTTCCCGGTCGTTCGAGACTAAAAAATACGTAGCGCGCGTGATCCGGAAAGAAAGTATAAGCGTTGACAAAGTCCGGACCGCTGAACGGATAAAGCAGGGTCTTTTTCTGCGCTCCCGGCACTTTGATCTCTTGGCTCCGCCACGCGTCCATGGTTTGGATGCGATGAGACACTTGATTCCAGCTGCTGGTCATCCATTGCTGGTGCTCTTTGAATGCGTCTGTGTCAACGAGCCGCTTCAACGCCGGATCCGGTGGATTCGGCGAAATACCCGCCAGGATTTGCGCCGTGGCGGTAGCACGCCGGTTGAACTCGATGTTGTCGCCGGCAATAGCGTGCCCCAGCAACGACCAAGCAAGCATGCCGACGACAAAAGGAATGCCGATCGATCCGCTCTGGACCCTGAAAAACTGGTTCATTTTCATAGATTTATACGATAGAAATAAACGATAAGTTAAGCATTAAGCCAGCTACAGCTGTTAATCGATTCTCCCTAAGCATTAGACGCATATAATACCATGTTCCTGCAGTTACAGAAATTCACATTCATTAGCAAGTCGTCAGTTTAGTGGCGGATTGCACGAATTCAAGGCATGGCTCGATCGCCCGGAACGAAAACCCAATCGGCCGCGTTCACAGCACAAGGACTTTTCATAGCCTGAGTATTGCGATAATAGGGAACCCCATGCGACGAAACCCACTGATTGAACGGTTCGGTAGACGCCACGTGAAACGAACCAGCGAGAGATATGTGTACTAATAATTTATCGGGAGGAAATTAATTTGTCAGGCTGGAAAGCGCGGATCGGTTACTTATCACCCTCGGTTTTTGAAACACCCTCGGATTGGGATCTCATTTTGCCCAAGGGCTTTACCATTGTCGCGTCGGGGCTCAACGTTCAAGCGCATACGGAAACCGAGTTCAACAAGGCGATCGACGCTCTGGGCGCCGGCTTGGGTATCTTCGCCGCCGAAGAGTGCGATGTCATTCTCATGGGCGGTATCACTTTGGGCACCCAGCGCGGCTACGTGGCGGAACAGGAAGTGGTTGCTATGTTATCGCGCCAAGTGGGGCTACCGGTTAGCACGGCGATGAACGCAACGGTTGAAGCGCTCAAGCACTTAAATGTCCCTAGCACTGTCATTGCCACCGCATATAAAGAAAGCATCAACCAAGCCGTAAAAAAATACTACGAGGACGGCGGCATAAAGGTTCTGGCGATCAAAGGCTTGGAAGTTTCTAAACCAGTGGATCAGGTTAAGCTGCCGGACTACGCGTCTTATAAAGTCGCGCGTGAGTTATTTCGCCGGGAGCCTGAAGTCGACAGCATTCTAATTCAGGGCCGTTGGCGCTCGGTCGCCTACGTGCAAGAGCTCGAAGACGACACGCAAAAACCCGTGGTATCGAGCACCGCCGCGTCGCTGTGGTGGGTGATGCACGCCCTCGGTATCAAAGCGCCGATCGATGGCTACGGAAAATTGCTACGCGGCTGAATCCAGTCCCAACTCTAACACACCCCAACTAACCTCGTTCCGGTCGCGCTTTGCATCCCAAGCAAATTCCAGCCACTTCGCCGAAGTTAGACTTTTTAACAAAACAAAACGGGCAGCTCGCCTAGGACGACTGCCCGTTTTGTTGACGCCATCGCGTCTTTATTCCTTTTTAATTTTGCGGCTTACGGCCCGCGCACCGACGACTCGCTCAGCGCTGTATTCGATTCCGCTTGCCGTCAGTTTGGTAACGAGTCTGCTTTGAGGAAGCCCAACCTTCTGATTGACCCCGTTTCGGGTTCGCGCCATTTGGCGCAGAATTTGAGGGCTTGATTCACACAGCTCGATGCCTGACAGGTAGCTTGCTCGAACTGCTGGCGCCCGCCTCGTGCGGGCGTGATTGGCCCGGTGGACTATCTTCTCCCTGCATTAACACCCTCCACTTTCTATTCTGAAAGAGTTGGCGACAGGCGCGCACTGCACCGGCTCTTTCCGCCCCGCAGTGTCCGGGGCTAATAAAACTCCTAACGCCGAACAGTTGTCATGTCAAGACTATTTTCTTCTGAAAAAAATTTTTTGTCGGTTTCAATTTTTCGCTTCATCGAATTCTCTAAAGGAGCTCATCGGTTCAATTATCCATTAAATGACTTAATCGCCGAGGTACACGACTCTTGGCTCGCGACTCGCTGGAATGCGCCCCTCGGTGTTGAGCGTAGCCTGGCTCAAGTCAGTTCCAGTAATGATCTGGTACAATTCCGCCATCGCCGCCGGGCGATCTAGGGCCTGACGAAAATCCTTGTAGCTATTGCTGAGCGCGCCGCCATTGTTGTTATTGCGCTTCATGAATTCTTCGAGACGAGCCGAGGACGCGTCCGAACCTGTTGTGCGGAGAAGTTGCAGGAACAATTTAGGATCGGCGCCCTGTGCGGTCAGCCACGAGCAGATTTCCGCGGTGATGATGTTGTTGATGGTCGCGTACAATATGATCGCGATTTTGAATGCCTTGGGCATCCAAGGCTCGGGCAAACAGATAACCGTATCCGCCACGTCATTCAAAAGACCCACGGTCGGCGCGAGTTTCACCTTTTCACCGCCGACGACGATGGAGAAACGTCCTTGCGGAATCACGACTGCCGGCGCGCCGCTGGCGTGAATCGTGCCGCCGATAAAAGTGACCTGTCTTTCGCCCAAGCGTTCTTGCAGTTCTCGCGCGCAGTCAGGGTCTGTTCCGCTGAGGTCGACGAGCGTCATGCCAGCCTTTAGATTGCCGAGCGCTCCGCCTTCGCCCAAAATCGCCTGACGCACCTCGACCGAAGATGGTAACAGTATGATCGTAATCTCGCCCACCGCTGCCTCAGCGGAATTCGCCGCAAGCGCCCCTCGTTCTACGGCGGTTTGGACCTTCGCGTTATCGATATCGAAGACAGTGAGCGCATAGCCTTTTGAGAGTATTCGCTCCGCCATCGGCCGACCGGCGTTGCCGAGACCAATCAAACCGACTGACTGCATTGATCCCCCTTTTTATAATCTTTGCCCGCTCAACCGTCGGATCACTTGCCCTTTTCTGCTTTACTCAGCGCGTCCTCGACAATCCGATGCAACGCTTTTCGTCCGGCCTGCTCATTGTATTTGGAAGAGTTGAGCATGAAATAGCGCACGCCTTTCTGCGGTACATCGTCGGGAGGTAAATCGCTCTTGGAGATGTCGACGCGCAACGAATTTACCTCCGTATACTTTTGCCAAGCGCTCTGTCCTTCCCGCGACAAAACCCAGTTGACGAACAGCTTGGTTGCGCTCGGATGGGGCATTTTGTTGATCACCGCCAAACAGCACGAGCCCCCGCCCATGATGTCGCCTTCTTTCAACGGATGTGGCATCAGATCGACCGGCAAACCCTGCTTCTTGGCTTTCATCACCGGCTGGCCGCTGCCGATGTAGAAAAGAATTTTTCCTTGTGCCAGCCAATCCGTCCCCTGCTGCAAGTCGCGGGTCAGCAAAAGATCGGTTTCGGTGAGAAATCGCGTGATGAATCTTCGCCCCAACGATGGCGTATAGTAAAAGAACATAAAGGTTTCCCCGCCGCCGCCCGCGACTCGCGGATCGAAGCTGCCGAGTTTGCCTTTCCATTTCGGTTGGAGCAAATCCCACCACGACTGGATTTCCTTGGGATCGACGAGCTTGGTGTTATACGAGCCACGACGCGTGCCGATCTCGCCCGAAATGATCAGCGCCGCATTGTTCTGCGGGTCGGCGAAATAAAACGTCCCGTCGAACCATGCGGACGAATCCGCGACCTCGGGTAAAATAAGCAGCGGCTTCAACGGCTCCAAAGTACCCGGCGCGAACGCCGCAAAGCTCGACGAACCGCCCATCAGCAAATCGGCAAGATATTTCCCTGCCCGGCGCTCGGCGACGATGCGCTGCGCATGATCCGAACCTTTGCCGGGAACGAAGCTGAACTTTATCTCAGGGTAGGATTTTTGAAAGATCGTCCAGACCTGCTGATAAGCCGGGTTGTGCGGACCGTAGATCGTTACCTCGCCTTCTTTCTTAGCGGCTTCAACCGTTCCTTCCCATTGCCGCTTCCAGTCGGATTGGGCGTTTACAGGAACCGCAACAAGCTGAGAGAGAAAAACGAGAACAGCGATAGACAAGAACGGCTTCGCCATAGAGGTTTTCCCATCACTCCACTGCTTCGACACTCCAATTGCCATCGTTTTACCGATGCGTGCGCATTTCCGCCGCTGTGAACGGCCCGACACCCATGATCTGGTGCACTTCCCACTCGAGCAGCTCGAAGGCGGTAAAGCCTGCGACCGTGTACGGATCGCTCGCGGCGATCTTCTCCGCCTCGTCTTTGGAGCCGGCGCGAATCACGTACACGCCATATTTTCGATCCGTCGTCGGACCGGAAAATAAAATTTTTCCGGATTCATGTTGGTGTTTCATCCAGACTAGATGCTGATCGAGAGTCACCGTCCATTCTTCGCGCGGTTTTACCGGGCGGCGCAAAACCAGATACCACATGATTTCCTCCTAGCTTACTTTTGGACACTAAGGAATCGGACTGTTAAATCACAAATACGCTTGGGAGCTTTGCGCTGTCAAAGACAATTTTCGCTCTACTTCCCCAACGCGATGGCGATCGTTCCGAGCACCACCGCCACTGTACCGATGATGGCGTGGCCGGTGACTTGTTCTTTGCCGCGCAGGAATATCAGTGAGATCGTCAAGCTGAACAACGGTGTCGTCGCGATGATCGGGGACACGATCACAACCCGCGCGTTTGCGAGAGCTACAAGGGTGAGCAACGCTCCCATGGCTTCGCAAAAACCAGACGTAAAAAATGCATGACGCCGCGGCGATTCCAAACCAGCCCCTGGTCGGAGCGATGCCACAGAACATAAGGAATTGAGCCCACTAGCGAAACTACCGCTATGACGAAGCTAAAAAAAACCGGCTCGTTGGTGATCGTCAGCCCGTAGCGCCTTAGCGGAAAGGCGACGCCGGCAAGGAAACCCGCGCTCAGAGAGTAAAGCACATGCCACACCAGCGGTAACTCAGCGTCGTAGTTTCCGGTTTCCAGAAGATCAGCACAATCCCCGCAACGACCAACAAAGTTCCGGCCAATACCGCCGCGCTCGCCTGCTCATGCATAACCGCGATAGCAATCGCCGTGCTCCAAAGCGGATAACTGTTACGCAGCGGCTGGCTGCGCGAGGTGCCGATTCTTTGCAGGCCGATGAAAGTGAGTAAACTGATGGCGCTCTGCAAGCCGCCGAGAAAACAAAAACGGCCAGTGCCGTTGACCGGTAGCGAGGAATGCCTCCGCTAAAAACCACCGCCGCCCCGAGCGTCACGGTTCGTGCGACAAGCGAAACGATCGCGCCCGTGAGCGGCGTCGAATGGCGCAAGCCGAGCCAACCGAACACGGCAAACAAGGCAAACGAAATCGAAGCTAAAAGCGCGATCGCCTCAGGAGCCATAATTCCTTCGATCGAGTCGATGTACTGGACAAACGGCGGCAAGTCAAAGCGCGCGCTTTTTTTAGGCGGCTTCACTTAGGACCCTTTTAGTATATAATGCGCTCTGTTTTGCGCGTCGATTTTGACGCAAGGAGATGCCATGTATCGAATGATCATCCGTCTAGCAGTGTGTTGCTCTTGCATGCTTTCGCCTTCCTGGGTTTACGCCCAGGATGCGATCCGCGATTTGGTTGTAAAGATTCACGCGACCCACCACAGCCCGGACCTGCTCCGCCCATGGACTAAGGGTAGTCCCCGTCAAATCAGCGGCTCGGGCGTTGTCATCGACGGCAAGCGCATTCTCACCAACGCGCACGTCGTCAAGTACGCCAGCCAGATCTATGTCCAGCCCAACCAATCGGCTAGCTATATTCCCGCCCGTGTAGTGGCGATCACGCCGGGCATGGACCTTGCGCTATTAAAGCTCGACGACGAATCGTTTTTTGACCATCGCGGCACATTGCCCTTCGCCCAGGAACTTCCGCGCGTCAAAGATTCGATAAATGTTTACGGTTATCCGACAGGCGGCACCGAGCTTTCTGTCACCCAAGGGATCGTTTCTCGGATTGAGTACACCGATTATTACTACCAGGCGAACGGCCTGCGCATCCAGGTCGATGCGGCGCTCAACTTCGGCAACAGCGGCGGACCGGCTGTGTCCGACGGCAAATTGGTCGGCCTCGTATTCAGCCTGATTCAGAACGCGCAAAACATCGGCTATTTGATTCCGGTCGAAGAAATTCAGCTTTTTCTGAAAGACATCGCAGACGGCGTCTACGACGGCAAGCCGCAATTTTATGATTTGGTTCAGACCGTCGAAAACGACGCTCTACGACAGCGGCTGGGATTGCCCAAGGGCATCAACGGAATCATGGTGGCCCAGCCGTATCGCGATCAACCTGGGTACCCGTTACAAGAGTGGGATGTCATTACCAAGATCGGCGACACCCCGATCGACAGCGATGGCAAAGTCGCGATCCGTTATGATCTTCGCTTGTCGGCGTCTTATCTGGTGCAGAAGTATGCGAAGAACGGTCTTCTACCGCTGACAATTTATCGCGATGGTCGGCTGATACAAATCAGCTTGCCGGTGCGCTCCGAACGCGAACTCGTAATTCCGTACTTGATGGATAGGAGCCCACGCTTTTTCATTTTTGGCCCGTTTGTCTTCTCGCAAACGACGCAAGACTATTTGGATCGATTGGGCAATCAGCCTCCACCGACGCTCGGACGCAGGCCCAGCCCCCTGGTGACGCGGCGCTATGACAAACCCGCCTTCGAGAACGAGGAACTGGTCGTCGTATCGTCACCGCTCTTTCCCAGTCGTATCACGCGGGGATACGACGATCCCAATCGTTCCGTGGTTAGCGAAGTTAACGGCATTCCCGTGAAGAACCTGCGCCACTTGGTGGAAATTCTCCGCGACAGCCGAGATGAGCGTATCAGTTTCAAATTTGCCAGCTCGGGGGTATTGACGCACGAGACGATGGTATTCAATCGAGGGGATCTGATGGAAGCCACCGCAAAGATTCTCGAAGAGAACGGCATTCGCTACCCATACTCTCACGATTTGCGCGCCGTTTGGGAAACCTCCAATCCCACCGCGCCGAAATCCGCGCAGATGACTTGCTGCGCTGTGCCGCCCTCGGCTAATTAGCTTGCGGCTGATTCCGCGGGCCGGGCTCGCTCTACCCCACGGGACGACCCAATGGCGATCAAAGCACAGCAGCTGTTGGTGCTTCTGGCAATTTTCGCTGGCGCCAACTGCCACGACCTATTGAATGCCGCCACGCCGGATTTCAACGTCGAAACCCTCGCCCGCGGTCTAGACACGCCGTGGGCGATGGATTTTGCGCCCGATGGACGGATATTCGTCACCGAGAGACCGGGACGCATCCGCACCATCGAACACGGCCAACTTCAGCCTGAACCCTGGATGACACTCGATGTTGCGTCGGGCGGCGAAGCAGGGCTTTTGGGACTCACCATCGATCCCCTCTTTTCAAAGAATCGTTACATTTACGTTGCCTACAGTTATCGCGCCGGTGTCTTGTCGGTGCGCAATCGCCTCGCACGATTGCGCGAAGACGCGCAGACCGGCAAAGGCGTCTTGGACAAGATTCTCGTCGATGATCTCCCCGGCGCCGGCAATCATGACGGTGGCAGAGTAAAGTTTGGCCCCGACGGCAAACTTTACTGGACTCTGGGCGATGCCCAGACGACGCGTTACGCGCAGAACCTCAAATCATTGAACGGCAAAATTCTGCGACTCAATTCCGACGGAACCGTGCCTCCGGATAATCCACTTGCGAATTCTTATGTTTACTCACTGGGCCATCGCAATCCCCAAGGCCTAGCCTGGCAACCCGGCACCGGAAGGCTTTACGCCACCGAACATGGGCCCAGCGGTTTCCAAGGCTGCTGCCGCGACGAAGTAAATTTCATCGAACCAGGCAAAAACTACGGCTGGCCGGAAATCCGCGGCGACGAGGTCAGGGAAGGTATGGTTTCGCCGGTCATCCAATCCGGCACAAATGAAACTTGGGCGCCGACCGGCGCGGTTTTCGTCAGCGTCGGCCCCTGGGGATCCCAACGATCCGCGCAAGGCGCAAAGCTTCGAGCGGCACTTTTCCCGTCAGTTCGGCCGCCTGCGCGACGTCGTCGAAGGATCGGATAAGTCGCTCTACCTGCTCACCAGCAACCGCGACGGCCGCGGCAGCCCGGCGCCCGATGACGATCGGATCATCCGCTTGAACGTCAAGCCGTAACACACGCCGACAGGCACCTTTTGGCTAGCGTTCAACTTGTGTTCGCTGCTAGAATCAAATTTGCTCCGAAGGGGGTAATCCTCGGTGAAGTCTAAAATCGGCGGGATAATTTTTTTTCTCATCCTACTCGTCGTCGCTTTCGGCCTGATCACCTTCTCCACTGAGTTCTTTCTTGGGAAACCGTTAATTAAAGTAGTTCAAGATGTTCTATTCATGTTTTACCGAAAGCAATGACGACTGACTACGCCATGTTCCCCAACCACGGACTTGTATCTAAGCGGGCCAGCAGATTTCACGGACTCATCGATAACCATCGCAAACGATCGTGTTTCGCCGCGCCGCCATTGATCGAAACACTACACTGATATAGGATCGCCGCCGTTGTCTCGGAGGGAGTCGTTATGCGCAAGCGAATCTTCACTTGGTTGGGAAAAGAGTTTATCGAGTTGTCCAGCGAAGCCAAAGCCGCAGCGAATGCGACCCTCGAAGCGCAGGAATTGTTCCAGCGCATCGATCAGGAGCTCAAGGCGCACGGCTTGTCCCTCGAAAATACGGTGCGCAGCCGGCTCTGGGGACGCGACCGCCAGAGCCGTGATCTCGGCAGCACCGAGCGCGTTAAAATACTCTCCGGCAAAGCGCGTTCGGCGAGCTCGAGTTACATCGCGCCGGGCCATTTCGATTCGGGCGCCAAAGTTGCGCTCGATCTGCTCGCTATGCGCCCCTCCCAAACGAGCGCAGCGAAGCGCATCGTGGAATACGAGCCGGCGATCGTGCCCATCCGTTTTCTGGTTTACGATTCCGTCGTTGTCCTTTCGGGTGTCACGACGGTCCTGCCGACGCTCGCCGAGCAATTCGACAATATCTTCCCGCGCATCGCCGGCTCCCTTAAAGACGCCGGCAGCTCCTGGGAAAAAGTTGCGCGCGTGTCGTTTTACCTGCATCGCAGCCAGACTTTGGAAAACTTAAAAACGCTCTTCGCGCGTCATGTAACGGCGCAGGTTCCACAGCTGGAATACTGCTTCGTCGACGGCTATTCTTCAGAAGGTAAATTCTGCGAAGTCGAAGTTACGGCCGCGACATAAGAATCATGGCAAACAACAAAATCAAAGTCGCGATATTGGACGATTTCGAAAAGCTCTCCGACACCGTGCCGGCCTACGAAAAACTCAAGGCGCGTGCCGACGTGACGATCATGAGAAAACGGCTGGACAGCTCGGATAATATCGTTGCTGCGCTGCGCGACTTCGATGCCGTCCTACTAATGCGCGAGCGGACTTTTTTCAGTGACAAGGAATATGCCCAGCTGCCGAATCTGAAATTGATCTCCCAAACCGGCCGAACCAGCAAGCACCTT
>WNFR01008772.1_pt1 | contig 10565 bp, 8 predicted proteins | sample 5400221 | NCBI WGS metagenome assembly WNFR01 (sample SAMN13153357, study PRJNA577476) | soil metagenome | isolation source: 40 cm soil under Madrone tree | place: USA:California | collected 2016-06-14 | reverse complement strand
GACCTCTTCGACTGAAACAGGTATTGCTCCAGTTTTCGCCGCGAGCTCTCTGAGTGAGTCTGGCCCTTTCGAATTTGCCATTTTCACCGGATAACCCGCATCTCTTAACTTTTTGACAATCACTGCACCAATATCTCCACTTCCAATCACGCCAATGTTCATAGATTCTCCTACTTTCTCGTTGAGACCGAGTTTCGTTGACCAATGAGTAGAGTTACCTGGACAAGTCAGTCCATACTAACGCTTGGACTGAAAATCGGCTTTGCCGGTTTCCATGCTCTCGATCGGGAAAGATACGTGCTGGTGCACGATCTTCCATTTGCCGTTGACCTTCCTGAAGCAATCGTCGTTTATATGCTTGCGGAAGGCGGCGCCCTTGAACTCTCGGGGACTCATGACATCGAACTGGAGCATCTCCGGCGTGTCGTCGAAGTACTCCATGATCTCGTTGACATGCTTCGGGAGATCGTTGCTGTACAGCCACATCAGCTTGCGTTCAATCTCCTCTACCTCAGCTTTCGGATCGCCGCCCTGGTGCGCTGAAGTTCGGCGGCTTCGACCAGCGCGGACGCAGCGACTGTCGAGAGCAATGTGCCTTGAATGAGATCGCGTTTGCCGCAGCACTCACGCGGCACCTTTCCCATGCGCCTGCGCGGGGCCGGGTCCGTAGAGGAGCCGCGCTGCCGCCAGGAACAGGATCGCCACGACGATCAGAACGCCAAGTACATTGGCCACCGCATAACGAATCGAGGTCGCGCCGCCATATAAGTCCGAAAGGATGCCAGCTAGGAGAGGACCGAGGCCAAACGAGACAAATTGGATCACCAGCTGATCAATCGCCATCACCGATCCACGAAGGCGGGCGGGCGTATTGTTCATGGTTGCTGCAAAACAGATAGGAGCAAAGGTTTTGAATATTTCATGCAGGAACAGCATCACAATAGCTACACCTACGCTTGCCGTAAACAGCATGACCATGCCGCAGAGCATGGCTATGAGCGCTGCGCCAGCCATCATCACGAGCGGTAGACGCACATCCCGCTTCCCAGCCATGTCGCCGAGCCACCCCATCAATAACGGACCGATGAGCGGCCCCAGACCAGTTGCGATTCCAATGACGCCTCCGACCTCTTTCAAGCTGAGGTGGTGGACTCGGATGAAGAAGGATCCGATCCACGCCCAGACCGTGACCGTAGTCATGCCAAACAGCGCGGATCCGCCGATCAGGCAGATGAGCCCGGGAGATTTAACCAAAAACAATGCGGCCTCCTTCCAAGTCGGTGGAGCGCCGTCGTCCAAATCTTCGGACGCCTCCATCTCCCCCCGTTTAGGCTCCTTCACAGTCGCCATAAGCAGTAAGGCCAAGAGTACCCCAGGTAAGCCGGCAGCCAGGAAGGCTGCACGCCAGCCGTATTCGTGCGCCAGGTAGCCGCCTACGATGCCAGAAAGCAACGAACCTAGCGCACTATGTGTGAATAAAACTCCGAAGGCTCTGCCGCGATTTGCGGACGGAAAAATGTCGGAAATCATAGGTAACATCGTTGGCATAGCGCCGGACTCGGTTGCGCCCACGCAGAAACGTGCGATCAGCAGTTGAACGTAAGTGCGTGCAAAACCGCCCAGGGCCGTGAAAGCGCTCCACAAAATTACACAAACCGCAAGCAGATTGCGTCGATTTCCCCGATCGCTGATGTATCCCATCGGCAATACGGCGAGCGAGTAGGACAACGCATAGGCAAGCCCGGTAACCAGGCTTAGCTGGGTGTCGTTCAATCCAAACTCGTGCCGAATGGGCTCTACCAGCAGGTTCGGAATCGCCCGGTCCAGTGCGTTACAGGCCAAGAGCAACGTCATCACCGCGAGGGCGTACCAGCGATATGCCATATTGCCGTATGAACGGCGCATGTCTCGCGACTGTCGCGATGGTTTGTCAGTGCTCTTCGTCATTCAGATAACCTAAGCGATGCCCATGAAAACCCGGCCGACCTGGCCGAGCGCGCTCGGCCGGATCCTGCGATCCGTTCAGAATCTCACAGCCAGCGACACTCCCCCCCGCCGCGGCGGTCCATATCCGGCTCAAGATCAACGTGCGATACCTCCAGGGTAAGTCCTGATGACCACGATTAGAGAATTTCAGAGAGCCAGATCGGTTAATCTTCTCTGGGATCAAGCAACGACTTTGCGCTGGAACAGATGGTCAATCTCGGCGGCAGCGTAGCCGAGCTCTGCAAGGATTTCCCGTGTGTGTTCCCCCACTAACGGCGCATGTCTGCTGGCTGTCCTGCGGGAGCGCGAAAACCTGAACAGGGGTCCCGGCGCCGCTATCGAACCATACTCAGGATGCTGGACCTGACTGACGATACCCGCCGCGATGAGCTCCGGGTCCCGTAGAATATCGCCGCCAATCTCCGGCCGGCAGGGTTCAGCCCAAACGTCAGCGGCGGCCAACGATGCTAGAAGCGAGGCACAGGAACGAACGCTGATCGCCGCCGCGAGCGCCGACGCCTCCGCATCGCCCCACGCGTTACGAGGCAACGTGGCAATCTGCGGGAGGCTTAGCGCCTCCGCCAACCGGCGGGCCGCCGCGTCGCCGCGTGCCGCGATCGCAATCCAACCATCCTGTGCGGCATAGAAGCTTTCCGCGGGATGATAGCCCGTCTGGGTGTGGTTCAGCAGCGGAGCGCCTTCGAACGTTCCGTCAGATTTTTGAACAAGCTCCGCCAGTAAAAAGAGGCCCGCGCCGAGGAGTGAAACGTCAAGGCTCCCTCTGCCGCCGGAGTGGGCACGATGGTACAGAGCCATCAGCACCGCGACACCGCCGATGCCCGCTGCCGCAATATCGGAGAATGCAGAGCGATTCCACATGGCCCGGTTTCCGACGCCGCCGGCGCGAATTTCGTGACCGGCAAACGCCTGCATGATGGGATCGAGGCAGCTGCGCTCCGCGATCGGACCCGTTGCGCCAAAGCCCGATGTCTCCAATACGATCAAATTCGGGTTTATTTTCCAGAGGCCCTTCGGATCGAGACCCAGCCGTGCCGCAGCGCCGGGCCTAAAATTGTTCATGGCGACGTCCGCACGCGCACAGAGGCGTTTGAAGATCTCCTGCCCTTTCTGCGTTTTGAGATCGAGCGAAATTGCCCTTTTCCCACGATTGACCGATGAATAGAATCGGAAGCGTCTTCGACCCGGATCGGGCGTCAGCGCTTCGACCTTGATGACTTCTGCACCCAGATCGGCAAGGGGCACCGCCGCGCCAGGGCCGGCGAGATACGCGCCAAAATCCACGACCCGCAATCCGCTCAAGGGCAGCGATCGCACGGACCCCAGGACGGGCTTGGGTCCTGCGGACAAAGTCGCCGAAAACGGCAAGCCGACGGCCCGAGTTCCGTCTTCGTGACGAGTGATGAATCTATTGTGCCGCACCTGCGGATGGTCCCAACAAGCTCCGGGACTGAGGACCGTTTCTGCAGCCAATCCTTCATTCCAGAGAGCTTTAAGCAAATCAACGCTTTGTATTTGGCTCGTGTAGGACTCATACAACTCTATGTCCCCGAAGACATACTTTGGCCCGCGTACCAAGTTGGGTGCGGCATTGTCGGTCGGATCGACAGTCGGATGGTCGATGCCGAGAGCACGGTAGAATTTTGCCTTTGAGCCGGGGGTGCCAAGCACCACCTGAATCGCGACACCGTCGGCGCATCCGAGAATGAGCGGAACAGTGTCCTTTGGGATGTTACGATCGAAATCTGGAGATGGCTTTTCAGCGTTGGCCAAAAAAGGCCCCATCCATGCAAGCGCGCCTTCGAACAGCGATGTCGAAACGATTTGCCCTCGATGGCTGTGTTCGCGTTCGTATAGCGCTGCGAAAATAGCCATCAAGCCGTAGAGCGCGGCGCCATAATTCGAGGGCTCGAATGCCATTACGTTGGGCCGATTGCTATAGCCCTCGAACGCCAGACCCGACCGCGCCTGCATGAGGATGTCTACGCCGGGGGATCCTGGGCCCGAGGAAAATGGCGGACAGGCTTCTATCTCCAGGACTATGAGCCTCGGGTTCTGGCGTGATAAATCTTGCGCGTCGGTTCGTCGTTGCAGATCGGGATGATCCTCTCCGCCGATGATACAGATGTCCGCGGTGGCTAAAAGATCTGCGAGCCGGCCCTTTTGCTTGGAAGCTTCCGCATCGATTGTTTGCCCGTGCCGCCATGTCCGGTAGGCGGGGTAGATCGAAAAAAATGGATCGCAGGCTTGTGGTGGAACGCGAATGACCCGCGCGCCAAGGTCCCGCAGGACCTTGGCAATCAACGCCGGCGCCATCCCGACACCCAGGTCAACGACAGTCAGTTCCGGGAACATGTAGATTTGCTCCTCCCTAGAAGGCGCAGAGATTAAATAGTAGGGGTCTAAAAGTTTCGGCCATCTGGAAGGGCACGTCCTCACCCAATAATGCCTGCCGTGCGTGCCGATTCGATGCGGGCCTCATCGAGGCCCCATTCCTTCAACACCTCAGTTGCTCCTTCGCCTGGCGCCGGAGGCGGCCGACTAACGGACGACGGCGTGCGGCTGAATCGGGGGGCGGGCGCGGGCTGAACAAATCCGCCCACCTCGATGAACGATTGCCGCGCCACATTGTGGGGGTCCTGGATTGCCTCGGTGGGCGAAAGCACGGGACTTACGGAAGCGTCTAAGTCGTCAAATATGGCGCACCATTCCGCTTGCGTTTTCGTCTTGAAAACCTGTTCGACTTCAATCTTCAACGCCGGCCAGTCTTCTCTCCGGCGCTTGGCGAAACGCTCAGAGTCAAGGCCCAATCCCTCGCCGAGCTTTGCGTAGAATTGAGGCCCGGGCGCGCCGACCGCCATATACCGCCCGTCGGCGGTCTCATAGACCTCCCAGAAATGCGCGCCCGTATCGTGCAAATTGACACCGCGCTCTTCGCGCACGACGCCCATTTCGCGCAAAGCATGCTGCATCGTCATCATCAGCGACGACCCCTCGACGATGGACGCGTCGATGATTTGTCCCAAGCCCGTCGCGCGCGCGTTGATAACCGCCGCCATCAGGCCCATGGCGAGCATCATGCCGCCGCCGCTGAAATTGCCGGCCAAGACAAGGGGCGGCACGGGCTTATCGCCTTTCCTGCCGATTGACCATAGCGCACCCGACAAGCCGATAAAATTGATGTCGTGGCCGGCGCGTTGTGCGTAAGGGCCCGTCTGGCCCCATCCCGTCATGCGTCCATATACAAGTCGCGGATTGCGCGCGAGGCATACGTCCGGCGCAAGCCCCATGCGCTCCATGACGCCAGGCCGCGAAGCTTCAAAAAGAATCTCCGCCTTCTCTATCAGATCTAGAACGAAGGCCGCGGTGGCTGGGTTCTTGAAGTCGGCGATCACCGAACGGCGACCCCGCGCCATAAAGTCCTTTTTTGGATCCATCTCGGAAATCATAGCGCTGGCGCCGTGGACCGCTCGCTCAATCCGCAGCACGTCCGCCCCCATATCCGCAAGCAACATCCCGCAGAACGGACCGGGGCCCAGACCGCACATCTCGATAACCTTCAGTCCATTAAGAGGGCCCAATGGATGCTCCTTACTCAACGAGGTTTTCGATCTTGACGACCTCGGCGCCCCTGCGGCTTCGAGGATCGCAAGCTAGAATTTGGCCGAGATCGTCCCGCCGAAGGACCGGGGCTGAGCCAGGATGTTCCTGTCCGTCGTGGGCGTGTCGGTGAGCCAGATGTCATAGACGGTGTTCGTCAGGTTCTTTACCCAGAATGCGATTTTGAAGCGCTCGTTCGCGGGACTCCAGCTGATCTGGGTGTTGACCTCAGCATAGGCCGGCTGCCTCAGCCGGTTGCCGAGGTCGCCGTACCAGCCGGAGTTGTAGTAGGCGTTGGCCGTGTACTCGATGAAGCCGGAGTTCATCACCTGCCGGTATCTGGCCGAGAGGTTCGCCGTCAAGGCGGGAACCTTGAGCATGTGGTTGCCGGAGATGTTTTTGATCGAGGTTATGTTCCCCTTGAGGCCCGGGGTGGGCGTGGTCACCGTGGCGGTGGGGAAACTGGTGTACCGGCCATGGGTGTAGGAGAGGCCCGCGTCCAGATTCAGATGTTCGACGGGGGTCCAGTCGGCGCTGAATTCCCCGCCATAGAGCCTGGCCTGGGCGGCGTTGTAGGTGTTGGTGGTGGGCTCGCCGGGTATCGGGGAGGTGACCGAGGTCTGGACCTGAACGTCGTTGTAATCGTAGTGGAACGCGGAGGCTTCCAGCCTGAGGTTATGGATCGCCCTGGTCTTCACACCGACTTCAAAGGCGGTGATCTTTTCCGGGTTGAACGGCACCTGTACGGACGGCGGGGCCGACGGGTTGAAGCCGCCGCTCTTGAAGCCCTTGCTGTAGGACACATAGACGTTCGTCAGGTCGTCGAATTTGTACTTGATGACGCCGCGCGGCGTGGTGCTGGGCCACGTCTTCTGCGCGTCGATCCGGGCCCCGTCATAGGGGTCGAGGGTGCCGGGACCCCACGTCGTCATCTCCTTCTTCTCCGCGCTGTAGCGCGCGCCGCCGATAACGCTCAGCTTGTCGGTGATATTGTAGGTGAGCTCGGCGAAGCCCGACCAATTGGTGGTGAACGTATTCGCCGTCACGCTCTGCTTCCTGTTGAGATTGGAGAGGTATTTGGATAGTTCATTGTTGTACTCACCGCCGACCATCCATTGCAGGGGCCCAGCATGGGTGGAGGTGAGCTGCACTTCTTGGCTGATCTGCCTCTCGGAGGCGTGCACAAACAGGTTGACGCCGCCCTCGGACGGTAGCGAGATGGTCGTGTAGTCCCCGTCGCTGTGATAAGCGGTCAGCGTCCTCCGAAAAGCGGTGTGGGAGGTCATATGGGCGAACGGCAGCTCGTAGTCGGTCGTCAGCGTAGTCCCTGTCGACTTATATTTCACCCAGGGATCGTAGGATAGGGCGATCTGATAGTCTTCGGTGTTGACCGGCAGGCCGTATTTCTTGGCCCGGCTGTTCCCGTCGACAGCGCCAGAGTCATTGCCCATCGGATCGGATCGGTTCGTGTAGTCGGCGGATAGCAGGAATTTCAGGTCAGGTGTCGCCTCGTACAATATCTTGCCGCGCACACTCTCCGTGTCGTTGGCGCCCACGGGATGTGGCGTCGGATAGATGTTGGTTAAATAGCCGTCGTCCGCCTTGCCGTAGATGGCCAGGTTGGCCGCCACCTTCTCTCCCAGCCCGCCGGTGACATAGAGTTCTCCGCGGCGCTCGCCGAACGAGCCGTAGGACAGGGAGATGTCGCCGCTGGGATCGAAGGTCGGGTTCTTGGTATTGACCAGGATCGCGCCGCCGGTGGCGTTACGGCCGTAGAGGGTGCCCTGCGGACCCTCGAGGACCTGGATGTTGTCGATGGCGGAGAGGTCGAAATTGTTGCCCGACTGGCTCATCTGATAGACTCCGTCGAGATAGATGGAGATGTTGGTGCTGTTGCCAAGGGCGACGATCGGGGTGCCCACGCCGCGGATCTGCGGCTCGGCGAAGGTGCCCTGCTGGGTCATCTGCAGTCCCGGCGTCATCTGGGTCAGCTGCATGGAATTGGTGACGTTGGCGGCGGCCAAGGTCTGCGCGCTGAGCACCGCCACCGTCGCCGGCACGTCGATCAGGCGCTCGGAACGCCGTTGCGCCGTGACGAGGATCTCTTCGATGGCAACCGGGGTCGAGGCCGCGGCCTGCGACGGATCGACCGCCACGTCTGAGGCGACCGCGACCGCGATCGCTGCGTCGGGGGAAGCTGCAGCAGCGCCCCCCATCAGAACGGCGGCCAGCGCCGAGCGGTAGATATAGGTACGCGGTTTCATCCGATACATCCCCTCAAAGTTTTCCCGCTAAGCAGGGCTTCTGCGCTATGTGCCATCCTCTCATGCAAGTTCATATACATCAAGTAGTTCATATATATCAAGTATAGGAAGTTAGAGCGATCCGATAGATCGCCGCACGCGCTCGAGTTAGCGGCCGGCCTATCCCCCAACGGGTGGTGAATGAGCAATCGCAGCTGCGCGTCCATGAAAATCTTGAAGCCAGATCGATACGGAGAAAATCGCCCCACATCTGAACATGCTGTTCGGCCATACCGGACAATAGGAGAGGCCTTATGGATCGCTTCGCCAGCCTCACGGCGTTTGTGCAGGTCGTCGAGAGCGGCGGCTTCTCGGCGGCGGCCCGCCGCCTGAACTTGTCGAAGGCGACGGTGAGCGACCAGATCCAGGCGCTGGAAAATGCGCTGGGCGTGCGGCTGCTGAACCGCACGACCAGGCGGATCAGCCTGACCGAAGCCGGCCGCGGCTATTACGACCGCTCAGTGCAAATTCTGCAGGATATGCAAGAGGCTGATGAAGCCGCTGGGGCGCAACAGGGAACGCCGCGCGGGCAACTGCGAATCTATTGCCACGAGAACATCGCGCGGATCGTCGCGCCGGTCGTCACCGACTTCCTGGCGCGGCACCCTGAAGCGGCGGTCGACCTCCGCACCGGCTTCACGATGATCGACCTCGTGCAGGAGGGTTTCGACCTAGCGGTCAGCCCGCTTCCGGCGCAGGACGCGACCCTCGTGAGGCGCCGCCTCGCAACTTTGAGCCGGAGGGTCTACGGCTCTCCCCGCTATCTCCAAAAACATCCGGCGCTGCAGGCTCCGGCCGACCTTGCTGGCCACAACTGTCTTCGCCATTCGTCCAATATCCCGGCCCAGGATGAGTGGCATTTCGAAGATCCCGCCGGCAATCCCGCGATCGCACGCGTAACCGGGAGCCTTGTCACCACCAGCATCGAAACCATGCTTGCCGCCGCCGCCGCCGGTGTGGGTTTGGTGCTGACCAGCCGGTTACAGATCGGGGACCTGCAAGCGTCGGGCGCGCTGGTGCCTTTGCTGCCCGACTACCGGCCGCAAAGCATCGAGATCAACGCCTTCTATCCCCACCGCCGACACTTAAGCGCCAAGGTGCGTGTGTTCGTCGACATGCTTGTCGACTGGTTCACTGAGCAAGAGCGCTGTCTCGGGCCGGAGCCCGAGCCGCAATCGCAATGCCAGAATCTGGGGCGCGAGCTGAGTTGAGACTGGGAAGGTGCTGTCATCTGTGGACGACCCCTGCGCTGCAAGGGTGAAGTTGGGCTGCAGTGACGATCTGTCGCGGTGCGGTCATCTGTCCGGCCTGTTGGCGCGGCGCTGATGGCCGCTGGCCCTGATGGAGTCCGCTGATCATGTCCCATTCAGTCTATCGAGCTCGGGGCTCCGACAGCACCTCGGGGTGTCCTGCTCTGCGGCCGCGTTCAAATCGTCATCATCAGTCCTTGTGCACCTCATCTATGAGGTCCGACGCCCGACGTGCGCCCTGCGGCGAGATGATCCCGAACTCTGCGCAGTGGCCACGGATGGCATTGATCAGCATGGTCCGCTGGCGCACCAGCAGCTCGCGGGCACGGTGCAGCATCAGCACGCCCTGGCGCTCAGCGCTCTTCGCCGGCACTAACCGCATCGTCGGTCGAGTAACCGCCTCACAGATCGCCTCGGCGTCGGCGGCGTCGTTCACAAGCGGCATAGATTCCCGCCGGATGTGATCCGCTATGCGGTGTGGTTGTATTTCCGCTTCACGCTCAGCGTTCGCGACGTCGAGGAGCTGCTGGCTCAACGCGGGATCGAGGCCAGTCGCGAGGCCGTGCGCTGCTGGGTGATCAAGTTCGGCCGGCTGATCGCCGCCAACTTGCGGCGTCGGCGGTCTCCACCGACCGGCCGGTGGCATCTGGATGGGATAGTGGTGAAGATCCGTGGCCGGCGCATGTTCCTCTGGCGCGCCGTCGATGACGAAGGCGAGGCCCGACAGATCGTCACTGCAGCCCAGCTTCACCCTTGCGGAGCAGGGGTCGTCCACAGATGACAGCACCGTCCATACCATTTCTCCTATTGTCCGGTATGGCCGAACAGCATGTCCAGATGTGGCGCGATTGTCTCCGTATCGATCTGGCTTCAAGATTTTCATGGACGCGCAGCTGCGATTGCTCATTCACCACCCGTTGGGGGATAGGCCGGCCGCTAACTCGAGCGCGTGCGGCGACCTATCGGATCGCTCCAATTTCCTGTACTTGATATATACGAACTTGCATGCGAGGATGGGCACATAGCGGGAAACGAGGTGAAGCTTGCGATTCCGGGAACCTATTTCAATAAGACTGACGTCACTGCATGTTCTGAACGCTGCGGGGCGCCGCGGCGGATGAACTTCGATTTTTCCGAGGATCAGAAGATGATCCAGGCCCAGGCGCGCGAGCTCCTGGCCGAACGCTCCACCTTCCCGAAACTGCGCCAGGCCGCCAACGCCGAACGGGGCTTCGACGCCGATCTGTGGCGGGAAGTCGCCGAACTGGGCTGGCTCAGCCTTGACGTCCCCGAGGAATACGGCGGCATGGGCTGCGAGGGCCTGGAGCGCTGCGTGCTGTCCGAAGAGCTGGGCCGCTCGCTGGCGCCGATCCCCTTCGCCTCCACCAGCGCGGTGATCGATGCGGTG
>WNFR01008199.1_pt1 | contig 10565 bp, 7 predicted proteins | sample 5400221 | NCBI WGS metagenome assembly WNFR01 (sample SAMN13153357, study PRJNA577476) | soil metagenome | isolation source: 40 cm soil under Madrone tree | place: USA:California | collected 2016-06-14 | reverse complement strand
TTGAACACGAACAGATTGTCGAGGATGGCCCCGGCGCTCACGAGCAATAGTGCGGCACTCACGATCCTGAGCAGATGCAGACCCAGTCCGAGCACGCCCATGTAGGCAATGAAGTTGTACATTGCAAACGGCGCCCGCCGGCCGATACGCCACAGCTCGTGGAAACGCTGCGTGTAAACCCTGAGCAGCCCGTAGTACCAGCCCACCCGCTGCGAGAACCAGTGACGCAATGAGCCCGGCCCCTCGGTGCTCACCACGAGGCGACCGTCATAGTAGATACGCTCTCCATCGCGCAGCAGGATCACCGCATTCTCGAGATCCTCGGCATATATAGACAGTGAATGCTGAGCGAGCGCGTGTTCGAGCGCGTCGCGTCTATAAATGGACACTCCGGACGTGACGCCGAAATCGGCAAGGCTTCGGCGCCCGACCACGAACGCCAGGGCATACTCTAACGCCTGAAACCGCCCCAGGAACCCGTCCCGTTCGATCGCCACACGTGGGCAAGCTGCCGCTGCGCCCGACTGCTGCAAATCGGCGACGACACGCTCGAGCTCGACGGCACTGCCCTCATGCCGGCCGCAAATTCTGACGTCGGGATCGATGACCATGACGGTCTCAATGCGTGCCGGTAGCGCCGTGAGCAGGCGACGTAGTGCGCCTGGCTTGTGACGGTTCACGTCGTCGTCGAGGCACCGCCAACCAGCTTGGCGCAGGCGTTTCCCGGTATTATCCGTCGAACCGTCGCTGATGAGCCAGACGTGATCCCGATACGGTTGCAGCCGCTCCATGAACTCTTCGAGGTGATCTTCGAGATTGAATATCGAGGCAACGATCGCGTACGGCCGAACGGTTACCGCGCCGGTGCCGCCGCGTCGAGCGGCCGCGAGATCAATTGACACCTGACCCATTTCGCCTCGGCCGAGCTCGGTAGCGACCGCGGTGTGTCGCCGATGCACATAGAGCCGCAGCCCGAAATCAAGCGCATCCGTGAACACGATCATATTCGCCAATCCATAGATCAGTAACGAGAAGTGGTCGGCCTGAACATTCGCCGCCGAGAGCGCAACCCACCCCGCCAGCAGTGCGCACGCGCTGAACGCCGCGAACAAAGTCCAGGGGCGCTTGATATTCAAGCGCTCGCGATGGCGCGCTCCGCCACCCGCCTCAGTGCTTGCGTGCATCGTGCGCGCAACTGCTGGATTGTGCCGCATGCGTCGCAATTTTCAGCCTGCTAGGTCCTGCTCGGGGACTTCATCGTCGTTGGGGCAGTACCAAGGTCGGTGCATCCGGCAGCACCAAGGTGTCGTTTGCGGTGTCCCCCTGGTCGGGCTCGTCGGCTGTGGCCAGGACTGTCGGCACGAGCTTGGACGGCCCAGTGTAAGTGCGCAACTGCTCGAAGGCCTCCTCAGCTTCCACCGGTGCGGAGAAGAAGTATCCCTGACCGAAATTGCAACCCATCTGCAGCAGCGTCTGCGCAGCCGCCTGCGTTTCCACAACCTCCGCGACGGCACGCAATCCCAGACTCGACGCCATCTGCAGAATCGCAGACGTGATGGCATTGTTGGCGCGCTCCGATCCGGTACGATTGACGAATGGACGATCGATCTTCACATAATCAAACGGGAACAACTGCAAGTAGCTGAGCGATGAATAGCCCGTCCCGAAATCGTCGAGCATCAGTTCGATACCCATACTGTGGAACGCCTCGAGAACTTCGCGCGCCGTGCTCACGTTGCTGATGAGACCGCCTTCGGTAAGCTCGAACTTCAGATTTCCAGGTGGCGTGTGCGTCTCCTCCAGGACACGCGCGACGTAGTCGCGTAGCCCCGCATCGCGCAGTACCGCCGCGGAGAGATTGACGCTGATGTAGAAGTTCCTGCCTTGCGGCAAGCGCTTGCGCCACTCGGCCGCGAGCCTGCACACCCGCTGAATGATCCAACGCGTGACCGGAACGATGACTCCGGCCTCCTCCGCGATAGCAAGGAACTCCTCGGGCGCCAACAGGCCTTCCACGGGATGCCGCCACCTCAGCAGAGCCTCCGCGCCCACTACGCGTGGGCCGCGCATGTCAACGATGGGTTGGAAGAGCAGGCGGAACTCGTTCCGATCGAGAGCAACATGCAGATCAGCTTCGAGACTGACCAGGCTTACGGCAGCACCGCCCATGCCCTGCGTGTATGCAACGGTGCTAGGATTCTGGTGCCGCTTGGCGACCGACAGGGCTATATCCGCCTCGCGCAGTGCGTCGTCCGCGCGCTGCAGACCCGAGTCGATGCAGGTAAATCCGATGCGCGTGCCGATCCTGATGCGGTGCTGGCGCAGCGCGAATGGCTCCTGGCGCGCGTTTTGAAGTTCGCTGGCGATCGCGTGTGCTGCAATCGAGTCCACCTCGTACACGAGCACCGCCAGTTGGTCACTCCCCCAACGGGCCAGCACGCATTCCAACCCCCCGAGTGCCTTTGCGAAGCGTTGTGCCGCCTGCAGCATCAGTTCGTCACCGGCGGTGTGGCCCAGCGTATCGTTGATGAGCTTGAAGCGGTCAATGTCGATGAGAACGATCGCAATGCGCTGCCGGCGTCGAGTCCGCACTGCGCGCAGAGCATAGTCAACCTGATCCATGAGGTAGCGGCGGTTCGGCAGCCCGGTGAAGGGGTCGTGGTAGCGGGCATGCTCGAGGCTTTTCTGCAGAGACTGACGCCGCTCGATTTCAGCGACCAAGCGCTCATTGACCGCGCGCAAACGCCTGCGCGTGGTCGCTAGCGCGCTTCGCATACGGCGCAAGCTCTGTGTCAGATCATGCGCGCCGAAAGCGAACGCCCAAGCCAGCACCGCGAGCAGACCAATCTCCGCCACAAGCTCTCGTGCCGGGTACCAGCCCGTTCGTGGGCGGACGGCCAGCTCGAGATAGGCGGAGGGGGAAACCGGCGAGAGAACCGCAGGCGGCCGAATCGCGCTCGTCGCCGGTTCAGCCAAGGTGCCTGGACGAGAGCTCAGGAACACTCGTGGTTCGTGGGTAACCGGTGCACGCTGAGACAGCTCGAAGTCATATCCCTCATTCACGGGTAGTCCGAAACCCGCCCGCAGCAACAGCGCGTCCAGACTTTCGTAAGCCACGGACCGCGCGCCGGCGGCTGCGGAACCGTTCGCCGAACGTAACTCGATGGGCGCCTGCGCCGCGACGAACCACTGACTGCCGTAGCGGACCGGGCCGAAGACCCCTGCCGGCGCGCGCCCGCCAGCGTCGGTCGACGCCCATTCGCCCGCAAGGGCACGGGCCACGGCAGGGTCTGGTGCGTGCAGAACCGCGCCTCTGGTTGTCATCCAGAACGTATCGCGCTCCGGGATTGCGGAGGCAGGCGGCACGGGGTGAGTGCCGTCTCCAAGGATGTCGGCCGCACGCTGCGCCTCGTCACGCGCGCGATGGGTGAGTGCCTGCAGCTGGGCTTCGATCAGGCGCGCATGACGCGCGACGACACTCTGGGCCGCAATCCGCATCTGTGCGGCGTGCTCGTGCACGCTGAGCGTGATCAATCGCGCTCCCGCCAGAACCACCACCGCCGCGACCAGTATCGCCGCCAACCAATGCGAATAGCGTTTGAGTTCAGTCGCCTTCATCGGGGTTGACCGCGTGCATGGAGGTGAACGGTGCACGCCAGTGTGATCGTGGTGCGCTTGAATCCGGCCAGATCCTGGTAATCGCCCAACAACAGCCACTCGGAGCGAGCGAACGCCTTGCCAATGCCTACAAAGCCCTCCGTCAGCGTGGGACTGGGCCGCAGCACCTGCCCGAGCAGGTTCAGGACGCTCGGTGCGGCATAGCCCCCCGCCGCTCCCACAATCCCGCTGAAGCTTTTCCCGTAGTAGTCAAGGCGCAGCGTCGCAAGCTTCGTTCCAAGATTGCCCCCCACCGAGTCCGCGTACGACGCCGAGGCCAGCAGCTGTGGCGTGGCACGAAACGACAGGCCCAGCTTCGGCAGGTTGCCGTGGCTCGTATCGATATCGACGCGGCGCTCCTCGAGCTGCACGGACAGCCGCGGTGTGAGCGTACCGAGGACGCCGGCGGCGGCCAGCGAGTAGTGGAAAGCATGCATGCCGATATCGCCGGCGCCTTCGTGAACCTCGCCGTATAAGTGCGTCTTGTTACCCTGTCCGAGCGCCACGGAACCGCTGAGCACGCCCGTGGTCCAATGCGCGTTCGCGATCTGCTGATATTCCGCTCCGGCACCAATCACAGCGCCAGAGTCGATGTTACGCAGCCATGTCACGGAGCCGCCGCCACCGCCGCTGCCTCCCGTGAGCGTCGACCCATCGGTGGTAAGCACCAGGCGCTCGTCCGCCGCGGACGCCGGTGCCGGCGGCTGCTCGGCCGAGGCGGCCGGGCGGCTAACCACCGCTAGAGCCAGGCAGACCGCGATGGCATGTGCTCTCACGGGCGCTCCACCACGGTGGTAGAGCCGACGGGGCCTTGATCCGCCGCCGCGACCCGCGCCACCGGGAGGAATGCGATAACGTACAGCCGCGCATCTTCGCCCGGCAGCGCCACCGACGAAGTGGTGACCTGGTACACGCGCCGCATCACTGTCACATGCATCTTGCGGCGGCCGCTCAGCCCTGGATCCCACCAACGCGCGCTCGAGTCGAATTGCGGCACCAGGCGCGACGCCTCGGCACCGACTTGCGCTCCGGAAAAGAGCACGCGGGCGGGCCGATTGAACGCCAGGATGCGCCCTTGAGAATCCGCGACCAGGGCCGCGTGGTCGGCTACGTCGAGCGCGGCCTTCACGCACAAGGTCTCCGTCGTGTCCTCGACCATGACCAGGGCAAATCGGCGCCCGTTCTGCGCGACGTGTTCCACGCGCACCTCGGTCGCGAGCAGCCGATCGCCCAACCGAACCATGCTCTGTCGTTCCACGCCACCCGCGCCGTCGATCAATTGCTGGACAGCTTCGGGGTAGGAGAACTGAATCGCCTGGAAGAAGTCGCGACCAATGACCGACTCTTCACCGCCGAAAAACTTCGCCACCGCGGGTGCGCTGGCACAAATCACTTCATGCGTATTGGCATCCAGTAGAACTGCCGGCAGCGGTAGTTGTTCCAGGAGCGCAGACCACAGCGCCTGACTGCGCACTGCCTCGGCGCGGGCAGCCGAAACCTGCCCATCCAGTCGCTCGAAGATGGTACCGAGATATTCCGCCGCGACCGCGCAAGCGAACAACATGATCACGAACGCAGCGAGCAGGACGACAAAGTACGCCGAGGGCGCGTAAAAGCCCGCGAAGGGCAGACTGCCGGCACCGGTTGCCTTGACGAGGGCGCCGCCCAGCCAGTCTGCTGCCGCGCTCAGCCCCGCGGGTACATACCAGCGCAACTCAGGTGCCTGGCTCGAAGCGATGAGCGCAACTAAGACCGCAGCCAGCGTGGCCACGAAATACGGTTGCCAGCGCGAAAGAAGAATGGAACCGATGACCGGCAGCGCGAACGCCATCAGAAAGAGCGGATTCTGCAGGCCGCCGGCGTGCTGCCAAATGAACGCCACCGCGATGACACCGAGCGCGTGCAAGGCCGACAGCGTCCGGGTGCGTCGCACCGGGTTCGCGGCCGCCCGACTGGACAGGGCCGCGAACCCGACGTGGATTGCCCCAAGAGTCAGCAGCCCCGCTGCCGTCGCTCTCAAGTCGATCGCCAGCCCGCTAACGAACCACGGTACCGCGATCGCAAGCAGAATCGTGAATATCGTCAGTAGCCAGGTGTCGTCGAGTAGATGAACACGCGGATCGTGCCAGGCGAACGCAGGCAGAAGCCGTGTCCCGTAGCTGTCATTCATTGCTGTCGCGCCGTTGCAGGCACCTGGGGGCTCTCGGAGGCGACTTGCATTTCATCCGCGCGGAAGTTGTTGCCGTCGAGCAAGGGACGCGCGCGCACGTTCTGACCACCGGGTTGCTGGAAATCCACTACGTGCAGAGCGAAGGCGTGAGGTCGCAGCACCTGGTTGCGTCGTAAAAGCGGCGAATCTCCGATCACGTCGATCCCGTTGAACTGTGGTTCGATAATCGTGTTTTCAACAGCCGTGCTCGGGCTACGCGGATCGCCGAGCACGAAGGCCATACCGTACCCACAGTTGTGGACACGGTTGCCACGCACGAGTGCGTTGGCCGAGCCACGGACCATAATGGCGTACGTCGTAAGATGGTCGAGCTCATTGTTGTCGATGATCGCTTCGCGGGCATTTTCCGCGACTATTCCCATCGCCGCTCCGCCGCTGATGTGATTGCCGCGAATCACGGCACCGGCACCGACCAGGTGGACCGCGACTTCGGATGCATCGGCGAACTCGTTGCGCTCGACAACTACTGCAACGTTGCCCGCTACCACGCCGCTGCGATCCCCCTTGAAGTGGTTCTCACGAACACTGATGGCACTACCGCCCGCGTCCAGTTCGCCGCGGACGGCCCACAGACCGGCGTCCTTGTTCTTGACGAAGGTGTTGCCGACCACTACCGCGTTGCGACTCGAGGCGGCGAAGCGTATCCCGACCCTGTCGTTCGCGAACCGGTTGTGCTCGAGGAGGACGTCGCTGGCGTTTTCTGCAACATCGACGCCGACGTCACACGATTCGATGGTGCTCGACTGCAAATGGAAATGCGCGGCGCGCAGCAGGATGGCCGCCGCGGGGCAATTGCGCAGCACCAAGCCTTCGAGCGAAGTGTTAGCTCCAGTGACGTCAAACACGGGTCCACCGGCAAGTGCCTGCGCGTCGATCTCGACGCCGCCTTGTTGGGCGACGATGCTCACGCCGTGCACATTCATGAGCGGCGGTAGGGCCGTTTTGAGCGTAATTGTTTTCGTCTTGATCAGGACGTTCGCCTTGCCTTTGGCTGCCGCGACGATGAACAGCGCTTCCCGCAATGTGCCTGGACCCAGGTCATCCGGGCTGGTGACATTCACCGCCAGCGCGCCAGCGGTTTGGCCGGGCGCCGCCTGGCTGGAGTGGTACGACCAGCCCAGCCAGGCAAGAACTCCGAGCAGGAGGAACGTACCTACGGCGACCGCAACCCGTTTGTTAGCACTCATATGGGCCTCGCGCGCGCTCCAAAACGAAGACCGCGTGCCACGAATGCTCGACCGCTATGCGACCGAATAGCACGTCGATCGGGATCGACAACGCAGTGACGACTGCGAGCGCTGCCGTGCGCACCCGCTGTGGCAGCCGCGGCAAGTAGGGTAACAACCAGGGTTTAAACGGCGCGGGGTCGACCCCGGTGATCGCCCGCACGCGCAAGCCGCAATCGGCGAAGAGTCGCAGGTAGGCACTGCGCTGGCGCGCCCGGAAGATCGAGCTGTCGCAATTCTCGACAGCGCGATTCGGTGCGGCCTCGAGCAGGATTAGCGTACCGCCCTCCGCCAGGTGAGCAACCATGCGGTGCGTGGCAGCACGCAAGGCCTGCGGTTCGAGAATGTGCTGCAGAACCGTGACGCCCAAGACAAGATCGAATTTCTGGCCGGCATCAAGCAGCGCCAGATCCTGCACGAGGAATCGACAGCGCTCGGCAACACCCTGCTCCGCAGCGCGCCGCTCGGCCTGAGCGATCATGGTGGCACTGAGATCGATACCCGTCACCCGGGCGCCCCGGGAAGCGAGCTTGCGACTCCAGCGTCCGACTCCGCACCCGACGTCCAGCACACTCGTGCCCGGACGCACCCGCAGCCACGGTTCCAGGGCCAAACGCTGACAGGTATGAATCACCCGGTTATAGAATGCGGGCATTCCGTACGAGCACACGGCCGCGAGCCCGTCACCCTCGGTTGCAAAGCGACGTGCGCGCTCTTCCCAGTAGACTACGGGCTGGCAGGACGCCGGGGCCGCAATTTCTGTGGTCGTCACCACGACGACGACCCCCTCACGCGAGGCTCCCACGGCATCCAGGGTTGCGAAGGGATTTCATGCTGTAGCGACTCTCGGCACGGCAGCCGCATGGTGTAGTTGCGGAAGCCTGGCGCTGAACTCGCCGCGCACTTCCTGCTCGTCCGCAATCGGCAGTCCCTGCTCGGCCAGGGCCTGCAATGAGCACCGAATCCAAAGCAGAGAGCGCAGCCGGGAGGGCAAATGCGCGGCGCGCGGCTGCAGCTGCAGCAACGACTCTTCGAAGTCGCGCTCGATGCGCAGGATGGTTTCACGTACCGCCGGGTCCATCGGCAGAATCTTGCTGGGTTGATCCCACGCAATCTCCGTCCCGGCGACCTGCCGGCGCTCGTAGACGGTGAATGCTCGCAGCTCCGGATCTGCCGACATGGCGGCTCCCGAGAACGGAATCACGTAGGGATACATTCCGACTTCGCACCCCTGCCGCAGCCAGTAATACGCTTCGCGCAAGGTCGTGGCAACGTCCGCGAGCGTCGCCCGCGGCGAGCTCAGTATCAGATCCAGAAACGGCGTGATGCCCAGCTCCAGGGCCGATGTCAGTGTCGGTCGGATATGGCTGTAAATGTGGGCTTTGTTGAATTCGCCGAGTACGTTGCGCGAAAAGTTCTCGATCCCGAAACCGAGCACCCGGAATCCGGCCTGCCGCATGGCTGCCAACCGCTCGGGCGACATGGCGTCAATACGATTGGTGCTGATGAACTGCAGTTCGCGCGGCAGTGTGCCGCTCTCTTTGGCGGCAATGATCGCCTCGCACAGCGGCAGAATGCGTCGATCCTTCGTGAACACGAAAATGTCATCCTGAAAGATGACTGTGCGCACTTGAGGGTGTGCGCCGACAATGCGCTGAATCATCTGTACACATTCTTCTGCATCGAGGCGCGCAATACTCGCGACACTTCCCTGGGCCTCGTGCAGGAAGTTCGTGGACGAGCAGAAGGTGCAACCCATGGGGCAGTAGTTGAGGGTGATCAGGCGCACCGAACGGATCTCGGCAAGTCGCGCCTCGCGAGCCGCCTTCGTCGGCAGGGCGCCGATGCGGTACGCGTCTTCGAGCCGCTCCCAGTACGCGCTGTAAGGCATCTTTTCATAGGGCGTGCGGAAGATCGCGTCTCGCAGCTCCGTGCGATCGAGCGCCTGCTGCGGCATTCTCAAGCACCCCCCGTCAGCGGCGCGCTCCACCGTTCCGGTGACCCCGCGCAAGGACGCCCCGGAGCGCAGTCGCGCCACCAACTCGAGCAACGGGCGCTCGCCCTCCCCCAGCACGACGCAATCAAAGGGTCCAAGACGGAACATGAGCTCGGGTCTGAAGGTTGCCTCCATACCACCCGCGACCAGCAGCGCCCGGGGCGCCATACGCCGTGCGAGGTGCGCCAGCTCCAGATCGAAGCGCAGCGTCATTCCGGTGGTCGAGACGCCGATGACGTCCCATGGACCTCCCAAGAGCTCGCGCTCGAGGGCGCGACCGGGTAGCCCTGTACAACAGTTTGGATCGAAGACCTTGACCTCGACCCCGGCGGATTCGAGCACGCCCGCCAGGCGCCACACTCCCAGCGGAGGGGCGAGAAACGTGTACTCCCCGCAAAGCGGGTCGTAAGGCCCAATCAGCAGGATCCGTGGCGAGTGCATCAATTGAGTTGGCCTCCGTGTCTGGCCAGACGGCAAACGCTTGGCGCCGTATGCGGACTTGCGGCTATCCGCCTTCGGCGAAACACTGGTCGACGTCCCGTGTCGGCACCAAACCGTTACGCACCGCGAACAGCGTGGCTGCCGCGGTGTAGTTCGAGCTTGCGCATGAGATTCGCGCGCGTCGCCTCCCGCATTTGCTTGGAACTGTTAGGGGAGCGTCTTCTCCTGCGATGAATCAGGCAGGGAAATCAACGGCTTGTTGCGCGGAGCTCCCTCGTGAACTTTGTACCGTGGACGCGTGCTGCTCCTGTGCAACAGACCGTGAGACTGCCGACGAGACCAAGCCTAGTGCCAGAGCGCTGCGCGTCAAACCGGCGAAAACTGCAAGAGCGTGTAAGCTAAAGGCGCAATACCGCATCGGGAATTTCCCGATGCAGCACTACGTTGTGTTACGGATACACCTCGCCACGACACCCTTTCGATGGCCTGCACCGGGCTGCCGAGCACGTGGTCACAATACGGCGGCAGTTCGCGGTGTCGCGCCATTCAACGAGGCGGACATCGGGTCTTCGCCGTCTCGGCGGGCACTTCACACGGCCGCTCTTGGCCGCATGCTGAAACTGCTGCCGCCCCCCGGCCACTCGGTATCAACGGCCGCGGCGAATTTGAGGCCCACGGCACATTGATCGCCGTCCAGGCGATGGCAATAGACAACCTCGGCGTCGACGTGAAAGTCGCCGATCAACTCAGAGAGCACCAGCTGCTCGTGCGGCTGCCAGTACCGATTGGCAATGACGCGGGCGCCATGACTGCTGATGTTTACAATCATGACTGTCTCGACAATCGGTGGCACGCCACGAGTGTGCAGACACGCAGCAAGGTGCATAGCGGCCCGCTGTTGACTTCTTCCCGATAGCACGATCCCTTCCTTGCCTTACAAGAGGCTCTCGAATGTGCCAAGACAAGTTGAATGCCTGGGCCGTCCCGCGCGAAGCAGACCTCGCTGAGCGCAAGC
>WNFR01008198.1_pt1 | contig 10565 bp, 15 predicted proteins | sample 5400221 | NCBI WGS metagenome assembly WNFR01 (sample SAMN13153357, study PRJNA577476) | soil metagenome | isolation source: 40 cm soil under Madrone tree | place: USA:California | collected 2016-06-14 | reverse complement strand
GGTCTTTGGCTTCAGGTTCATAGGCGGAGGCCGCTTCTTGCCGCCTCCACCCGCAGGCTTCGTAGACGGTGCTTGGCGTGTGGGGACTGGGTCAGCCTCTGGGGGCTCCGGGTGTGCATTAACATCGAGTTGAAGCGCCTTGAAATTGCGCTTGGAACGAAGGGGACGGCTCATTGTGTCTCGTGTGCAGACGCTTCGTGTCAGACCAAAAAGCTGCCTAGAATAAGGAAAGAAGGGGTGTTGGGTCGCTGGACAGCAGCAGGGAAGGCAGTAGGAGGAAAAAATGGAGAGGAACAAAGGTTATGAGATGCGGAAACAAGAGATGTACTGAGTCCAAGACTTTTTTTCGAACTAGTGCGATTACGTAATTCATGCTCCTTCTTTGTCGATTGGCGAACGAAAGTCACTATACTTTTAGCGTGAATGTGAAATGGACACGAATACAGAGTCCTGAGATTGAGATAGCCTAATAGCGCTTCTTCATTCCTCGCCGCATAATACAAGCTACCACAACGCTATAGCCACTCGATGATAATGGATAGTTCGGAGTTTACAACTAAAAGGTACAATGTCAACGGCTAACGGCAGGGTACCAAGTCGTTGTCCAGTTGGTTAGACTCGATTCATACACTCACCAACACCGAGTCATCATACGAGACCTTAACATAGCATGACTCTCCATGGACCAAACGATTGACAGTGCACTCTCACGCACGAGACACCATCGTACCGGCTTGAGGACCCCAAATGGCAGGAAGAGGCGAGAGCAAAATGATGGCGGCGTTACGGCGCCTCCGAAGTGACTTCCAAACGTGGAACGCCGACTCCATAGACCCCTGGTTCTTCGCGGCCTTGTCGTTGTACTGTATTGTCCCGAAAAGGGCCCAGGATGCGAGGTTCGTTGGCCGGGTTACCGACTGAGGCGCCAAATGCCGTCCTTGACGCTGACGAGGCCTTCGCGACGTGCCGCGTCCATGAACGCGCCCAGCTGATCAACCGTACGGTCGTACCCCGGCGCGAACTTGAGCATTGTTTGGATGCGGTCCAGTGGGAGCCCGCCGAGGTTCGTGAGCATACCCTCGATAAACTGTCGCCACTAGTCAAACGCGCCCGCCCAACACCAGCACGAAGGCCAACACAAAATGACGCACCTTCCAGAATACCTTCATTTGTTCTGCCTGTTGCTGCTGCACCGTGAGAATGGCTGGGTCTTCTTCCACGAGGGCCGTGCGTGACCCGGCCGTTGACATTCCAACGGGCGCGGCGCCCGCGTCCTCGGGGGCGCGCTCCAGCAATCGGAAGCGCTGCACGTCCACGTCCTCGGTTTCTTGCAGCACACCGCGATCGACCCAAGCTAATAGCGCTTTCAGCGCCGCTGACCTCTCGATCGTTCCCACACGCGCGATAAGGTCGTTCACAGTCCAGACCTCTGAGGATGAGGAAGCCAAGTGAGTGGGATTTGGCGCTGATTGATCGGACGGGAAACCATACCTTGCTCCGAGAATAGTTCAATGAATGCGGCTTCCAGGGGTGGAACATCCACGCTGACTTGGCGGTCTTGCAACTCTATCTCGAGATGGATACTCCCGAGGTGAGAGAGCCAGCGCAGGTTCGCGTCGGGTTTAAACGTCGTGAATTCGCGTGCATAAGCCTGTTGAATCCTGCATATAATATGAAACGTTGACTAAGTGAGACAATCAGAAGCAGAGCACGACGTACTCGCGCAGTTGGCCGGGCATCCGAATCTTGGAGGGCTGAAACTGGGGCCAGAAATGCCGCGAGATGATGGTTGGGTGTAGCACGGACTGCGTGATATTTAGCGCCCAAGTCGCGAAAAGGGTTGATAGATTGCCCGCTCACCAAACTCTGAGACTGAACATGCTGATCTATTCGCTTGGAGTCTGTCATGTCCTTGAGCATAACCTCGCAAACTTGCAATGGCGCTTCGCCAAAACGAATCTTGAGGATCTCCAAATTCCTGCGCTATTCGTGAGATAAGCGAGCGTCTTTAGAGCAAGACGGAGTATCGGTTTTACCTCCTTCTCATAGTTTCCATCGGTGACTGCGAGAAGACGCTGAGCAAGCAGAACCTGGAGTTCTTTGACGAAGAGATCCTTCGAATCGTAGATGCTGACGAGGGTGCTGACGACATCACTGGGCTTGTTTGCCCGGAAGTCTATCGTACTGATCAGAGATGATAGTCTAGGAGAAGGATAAAAACCTTACCTGGACCAGCATCGATAGGCTCTGGTTCCCAATTTGGGTCTGTGTAGTCATCGACTTGAGCGGCCTGCAGTGGCTGAATAGGTTCGTCATCATCAACTAATGAATCACCACTTTCTCCGTCTACAACGAGACTGGCAACGATGCAGCGAATCGTGTCAGGTCTGTCACTTGAGACGGAATGGATTCAGCACCTGCTTCCGTCCGAAAATGAGGTAAGCTCACCGGAGATACCGTCGGATTGGATCCGCCACTTTGAATAAAAGAACCCCGGGTGGGTCTATGACGCGGAGGCATCTTATGAGTGACACGTATTGTGCTAAGATATCCTTGGTATCTGCACCGGGATGGAGTAGTCGCTTCTTGTTTCTGTCGAGACGAGTGGCATACGTTGAACCAGAAGAACGGAAGCAAGTCTGTGATTCAACTCACGCGTTACGCAAAGCTCGAACGAGTTGGGAGCGCTGATCGACGCGTTGTAAGCATTCCTGGGAGGCACGCCGCAGTTATTAGGGTGCGAAGCTACGAGTACGTCATTCCGATACAATTCACTTACCTTGAGATCGTGAAGAGCAGGCGTCGAATCGGGATAGTCAATAACGATATCGAACATTTCTCTAGTCCTGAAACAACAAAAATCAGGGAACAATGCAGATGAAACACACAGAAAAAAAAAAGGCCCTACCGAAGATCACACAGCGTCTTGCAGACATGGAAGTCGAATCGAGATCCGACGCCCTGCAACATCGTCCTGGCTTCTTCGGCTAACGAGATAACGTCCTAAGAACGGGGCTCGGGAGGGGACGGATTACGCACCTGTCTTTGCGCCCCTAGCGTACGGCAACAGCATCCACGGCACGACCTTCTCGGCCATCCACTCCCGCAGCCGGCTCAGCATCGGCTCGTCCCACTTTCCCGTGCACGTCTCTAGAACCTGATTCTCGATGTGTTCGTAGCACACGCTCGCGATGAGCGATTCGTAGCGATCCGCGAGCCCAAGCAGCTCGAAGGACGGCCAGAGCCGCGAGTCCTGCACCGACGCGGGGATGTCCGGCGTGGCGCCCTGGGTGAAGAGCGCGAGGGTCGCGGCGAGGAGCTTCTTGAACCCCGCCGCAAAAGTGGCGGGCAGGACGGAGAAGACGTGCGTCTGGAAGTTGACGACGTAGGCGGACGATATGGTGTGCCCTAGCCTGGATGGGCTGGTGTCGTAGGACGGAAGACGGCACGGAGCAGGAAGGGGTGCACACTTACTCGCCACCAGGCGCCCATGCAAAGTACCAATCCGCCAACCGCAGCACGAGTTGGCCGATCACGTCGGGGTCTCCACTTGCCTGCGATAGCCGAAATTTTTTCACGACGATAGATAGCGACGGACAACGTACATCATACTGTGCCATGTACCTCATCACGTCATTCGTGATTAGATGCTGATTACGGCGCATGTCCTCTAGCATATAATTAACGTCCTTTCTTCGAAATGAGTATAGAGAAAACACACCAACAAAGCTCTCTAAAAGCATGGGCAACATCCGACATTGCATCAGCACGTCGAAAGCACTTCTCACTTCAAGGGTATCTGCAATCACGACGGGCGTTGGACGAATACACACAACGCCACGCATATACTTACCGAAATCCTTCGGTGGTGCCCCCAGACCCCGCGGGCGTAAATATTCAGCAGCGACGGCCCAAGCCTAGCGAGAGCCTCTATGAATGTGCACCACGACGTCAAGAAAAACGAACGCGAGTCGCGCACCTTACTGAACTCCATGAGCCCAGAGATACCCGCTGCCCCACGGTTGAGACGGTTGAAAGAGTCTTGCCACTTGGCGGCGATTTGGTTGCGCAGAGCCTCAGATGCCACCATGATGACCTGTGAGGGCAAAGCAACGATGCATCGAACTCAAACCGCGCGTCTGCATCACGTGACCATTCTACGTGTCCGGGGTTAGGTAAATTAGGACTACGTCGTGCCATTCTCCACGGACGATGGAATAACAGGGTGGTTATTATGTATGTCTACCAACGTACAAGTAGCCGTGGCCGGCCATGGTCTTTCTATTGAGAAGCACATCGCGCCATACAAAGTTCAAATAAACGGAGCGAGGCGAAAGCGGCAGAGCCATTCAGCGAATCATGGGGTTGCCGCGCGGCCAATGCGCAGAGCTTGGGCGCTTACTAATAGGGCAGCGTCGCTTTGGTGGTCGTCGCTCCACAGAGAATTCCAAGTAACCGTTAGTTCAAGTTCTGGATTCGTCGCCACGCCTGGACTGATGACCCTCGAAATATAATCACAAGCTGATAGTGCGCCACCGACTCCGACCATGTGGTGTTTGTCCCTCCCCAGGGTCGTTTCAGCTCCACAAGCAGGCTTCAGCGCCTTGGTTGTATTCGAATTTGCCATCTTATTACTTACCATCTTGAAACACCGAGCCATAAGCCCCATCCTATACATTTGTCCGGTGCACGGCCTTACGGCGTTGGCACCGTCTAGATGGAAGATAGCTATCATGTTACCCGCCGAGCGCCGACGATCCCGAGCAACCATCTACTATAACTACGGAAATGCATGGTATATTGATCAAGTTATTGCACACATTCACTTAAAATGCCCGAACTACAGCGCACTGTTGCTCGCCGGCCATGTACTGTCCGCATGTGGAAAAATGACTATAGTACATCATGAATCACAGCCAAGCAAAAATGGGGGAGGAGATGAACAAGGTGGCACACCCGCGCGCACGACAGCAAAACATCAACGTCGTCAAGATCGTAAGCATCAACACAAGTGAACGGATGGAAAATTGCAAAAGATAACAGCGAAGAAAAAAAAAGGGTGGAGCCCCGGATCGAAGATCTAATGGTCCGGTTGCCCCGTCTACAGCTTAGTATGTACGAATACACGGGTTTTTAATTTTGCAGGGTCGATGGGAGGAGCGATCACGTTGGCTTATAGTAGATCGTTGTAATGAACTATATTTGCAAGTAATCAGGGTGGAGTAACCGTCGAGTCTGAAATGATCATACCTTCTTCTTGTACCGGGTCGTGTTGCCAACTGCGAGCACGCCATTGCGGATCGCGCTTGTGCTGAGATGATGCAGAACAACATGCGAAGGTACAGGAAGCACGCTTGCATCGTCAGCCAGCAGCAGCGCAGCGGCAGTCGTGCCAAGCGCCGCAGTTGAGCCACCGACAAGCGCGCGCACGGGCGAGTAGGAGGGAACGACCGTGTGCCCATGACGAGCAGCCGAAACGTCTGTTCCGCTCGCAGTAGTCACAGGAATATGAATATGAGATGGCCCTGGTGGCGGTTGGTCATCTTGATTAGGTCGCGTCATTCCGAGTTCACCATGTCGTGTGCGAGTGCGGTGACGGCGTTCTTTCACAGGTGCCGGGGGAGTGGCGCCAATACGTGTGTTAAGGATGAGCTTGTCCAAGTGTCGCGGTAGGACAGGCGCGGGCGGGATGTTTGGGGCGGTGCCGACTGCCCCATTTGCGAGAAAGACCTCTTCCTCCCGAGCGGCGGCCATCAGTCCGGAAGGGACGGTGGATGTCCAGCCCTCATCGCCAAAAGGGCTGGATACACCTGCATCGCTAGTCTGGGACCAGAATGAGATCTGGTGGGCAGGGCGAATTGAGGAGGCTGGCGGTGGGGACGCTGGAACGGAAGGACCGGGAGGTAGGGCCACGGAAACGTAATTGGCAAGGGAGCCATCATCATCGACGGCGGTGGGGAGATCCTGTGCTAGCCTCCAGTTGTCATCGACGATGAATTTTATGTGGTGGGTGCCAGGTAACAGTGGGATGGTGGTGGTAAAAGTTTCTGGGTCCGATGGGCTATGGTTAGGGTTAGCTGCGAGGGATAGCGGTGAAAATTTGAGGATATATGCGCACGCACCTACGCTCCATTAACTGGCGACCCTTCCAGTTGGTATCGCCAGCACGGGCTAAAAATACAGATTTTCCGCCACCATGCCATGAGATCTTCATATCTACGGGGTGTGAAGGCTCATCGATGGGAAAGAGGCGGGTGCGTGTGGGGGCTTGAGGAATGTCAGCCTGGGCTAAGCCAAGAGGGATCGTACTACGAAGCATCTCTGGGAAGAAAGAGACGACCTTGGACTCGGGCGCAGGAGGGGGCTCGACGTCCCGGATAGGCTGGAGAGCCTGTGAGGGACGAGAGAATGATCTAGTGGAAGCATTTGGGGTGGATTTGTGGCGTTGTGCCGGGGGAAAGACGGGGATGGGATGAGGCTGTTGTTGAACAAGGACATCTGGCATCTGAGTGGTAGAGGGAAGTTGGGTGGGACGGGGATGGGATGGGTAGTGGAGATCGGCGCCGTTGGTGGCGGGGGACTGTGAGGGAATGGGAATAGGGGACGATGGCTTGGGTCGCCTGAAATGAGGACGAGGAGAGTGATTGGGAGAGTTGAGGTGGGAGGGAGCCGGGGTAAGGGAGAGGGACGCCAGGTCGGGCAGTTCGAGAGATCTCTTTTTTGTACGGAGGGACCTGTGAACGGGATGAGGGGGAAGCTTTTCACGGTTATCTCTATCTTGAGGGTTGTTTGTCGCGGAGGGATTCTGAGTTCCAGACGAGGCAGAGTTGCCCATCTTCGTGCAAGTGCAACCGACGACAAGGCTTTGGTCACCCTATCAATTTCTCTTTCCTTCTCTTCCACGACAACTTCCACACCCGCGACAATGGCCTTGTTTGCTCTTGTTTTTATGATAACCCCTTACTACTTTTTATTTATTTATTTAATCTCCGTCGTCTCGTCCCTTAACTGCGTCATTCTCATCTCTCCCCTCTCCAACCCTATCGCCCTATCAGTCTATTTCATACGAGCTGACCCTCACCTTATCGTCTCTCCTTCCCTTCATTTAACAATCTCTCTAGATGTTCTTTTTCGACTTGTGGCCCTCACAGAAGTCCAATAGACAGGTGTACAACACCTCTTCGTCTTCCATCGCCACCGCGTTAAGGACCCCAGCGGACTCTTAACACCGCCGCGATGATTCTATATTTGATATCCACATCCTCGCTTAGGAATTCTCGGGCCTATAACCGGGGAAATTGCTGGCCTCCTTCGCGCTTGCTGTCCTGCCTGGCTAATCCTAATACGATTCTCCTTCAGAGAACGTGCGTCGTCCTTGTACGCCTGTTTCCAAAATACCCCTCACGTCATCTCAATCTGGTTACTCTGGGGCCTTACTCCCCTCCGGGGATCCTCCACCGCTACTGCGAACCCGCACGGCCTTGATTAAGACTGGTACCCCTCTTGCATCGACCATGGTAACCTGCCATTCTCTCACGCTAGCCGAATTGAGTTATGGCGGGCACCATCCTGAAGCCGGTACTTTGGCGATGTCTCCTCGTCATTGTCATTCCCGGGCTGTCTGTATACGTATTTGGGGGCTGGCGCTGACCCGTTCATACAAATTGGTGGCCAGAATCTATCATGTCCTTATTGGTCGACCTTCGCGATGATTTCACGCTCTGGACTGGTCTTAGTCCCGACTTGTATGGACATCCTTTTTCCGAACCCCAATCTGCAACGTGTCGTTTGGCTATGCTTTGCTATGCCCACGAGTTCCTTCCCTTTGGAACTTAAGCTCGGAAAAACAGAATTTCAAGATTTAGCTATACATAATACCAAGCGTCATATACCCAAACTTGTATTTAGCTCTCATCTCACCAATCAACACTCTGAGATGTGGACCTGAATCTGACCAATATTCGCGAATCTAGGAGGGGCGGATATGCGCGTGACTATCGATCTCGCGGAAGCTGCACGCGCTACGCCGTCTTTGGGGTGCCAAGTGAGGTCCAAAGACCTCTGTAGATCCTTTTTCCCCTGAGTGCAACCGAGTTGATTCGGGCTGTCAGAGCTTTGATGCGATGCGTTGGCAGGAACGGTGAGCACCACCTACTGGGAGATGACCTAGCGCCCATGATGTGCTGGCAGAGAAGCCCCAACTCGGAAGACGGTGTGGATGAGTCCCAGCGTCGACGTTCTGAGGCTGCTCTGAGATCATTGATGAGATCTCTTGAATTACCATGCATACTGTCATCCCATAAAGAAATCATTCATTTGTTCGAAGCTCTTTTACACTGATTCATATATGTAATATGCTGTAGTACCAGGTCAGTCATCACTTCCTCCTCCATTGATTGATCTGTGCCACGCTCGACTCGGAGCACCCCGAAGCCCATCCATCCGATTTGAAATTCTCGACCAGAGATGATGACGAAGGTTTGGCTGGCGGTGTGGCCGCGGTCGATACGTCTTGAATTAAACGTAGGGCTTCTGCTGACCTTGGTCATGTCAATATTCTCAAACGGTGCTTATTGTGTTTATCTCTCAATGGGCAAAAGAGCTCGGGCTTGGCCTGGAAGAGTCGTAAAGCGCAAGCGCTCTGCTGACATCAAATACCATTGCATGTCATGTCGAGAGATAAGACCCTGCAGGGTTTGGGCGTTTTTTCGTTTGTCTTTTTTTTTTAATACCTTGCGCCGGCTAACCTGTGCAGATAAAGCAACACATCAAGGGTATAATGAAGGGTTATCGGAACACTTCATACAGTTACCACCATCACACATCAGATCAATCTCTCGCGCGCGTATCTGGCACTAGAATCGCCCGGACTTGCCGCCACACCTCGTTTTTTTCTTCTTCGCGTTGAACCTGCTCAGCAGCGGGTGCAGCTGAACTTTATGTGAACCTATTTTTGGGAGGACGGCCAGAGATGACGTCTGGTTTGTTATCACATGGAGATTGATGATGAGATGGGACTCTCGAGCGACGTAATATTAGCTGCTGCCTTGGTGAGTATTCTTGTACAAGTTGGGGACATCGCTGAGACCTGCTGTAGCACAGTAACGGCATCCCAGGCATTCCTGAAAAGCGAGTGTCACGGCTGCTAGGCCCGCGCATGGCCTATCGCTGATAAAGCCGCCGACAATGCGTCTCAGCGTCCGAGTTGGTAGAGAAGATCCAACTGTTACCTTATCTGAGCCTGGGTGAGTAACACCGCTCGAAGCACGACATCTTCCGTAACGCACCTATTGAGTCTTGTGAGGAAAGAAACGTCGTCAACTCATTTACAGCTCCATCATCCAAAGTTAGAAGAAGGTTACACCTCTATATGGGTACATTATCTGACACGGCATTCATTTCTTAGATCTCAACAGCGCCATACAGCCACCACTGTACGTTTGACCACATGTGGCGGCGAGCAGGAATAACGACCTGATTAAGAAGCTGCAAATTGAGAACCTGGCTCCGCTCTCTGGACATCTATCACATTGAACGATTCGAGCCTTTCCATTACTGCCAACAATCTCATGAACCCTTCCAAGTGACGCACCAACTGTCATCATTGACGGAATCTATGTTCCTTGAGGAATCGCTTCGAGATACGAATCGCTTCATCCCAGTCATCCGTCGCTTTGTGTGGCTTTGCGAGTCCTATGTCGTAATCATCTGACGCTTACTCTGCAACTTGCACCTCACGTCCTTCCCTCTTATCGACACGTATGCGACCCAGAGGTTACGTTGTGCGCCAGCTCCAGAGACAAGGCGTGCACATTTTCGGGGATTCGGCATTTACGACAGCCGGCCAAGTTTCCGGAGAGGATGCGCAACCATGGGTCTTACTAGGGTTTTCTTCCAGCACGTCGGCCCTCCTTGGCGTCGGAGCCGTCAGAGACAAGGAAGTGGTCAAATTTTGGTGGTTTGTGTACGGTAGGTACCCTAGGACGGATGCGTGCCAGCTAAACCTGTCGGCACCCGAAGCCGTCGTCCTTACCTCCATCCGTGCGTCGTCTATGCTCAGAAGGGTACAGGTCAGGGTACCAGGGGGTGCGGCGATTTACTTCGCGCGACTGCGACTCGACTGGACCTAATCTAGAATTGAGTCTGAATCGCCGCGACGCGCGATGACGCGAGATGACGATGCGATGCGCGCATGGGCTCCTCCTCCTCCCAGCCCCGCCCTCTCCCATTTCCCCGGGTCCGGAAACGTCTAAAACCATAAACGCCGCCGCCGCCAGGGCCAGCATGCATGCGCAGAAGAGGAGGGAGAGCGTCTATCTCTCCTCTGCTCTCCTCTGGCCCCTCGCCTCGCGAGTCCTTGGTGTGTTGGCGTGTGACCGCGCGGCCGCATCAGGTGTCGGTGTTCCCGGCGTCGCGCCCCGATCATGATGTCCGCCACGCCACGAGGTCGACGCGAGTAAGTCACGGCACCCGTCGTTCTTCGACTCGTTGACCATATAAGATGCTTCTTGCAATGGAAACGAAACGTCGATAGCCCCATTGCGGCATCGTGCTGCGCCCGCGCG
>WNFR01010824.1_pt1 | contig 10566 bp, 9 predicted proteins | sample 5400221 | NCBI WGS metagenome assembly WNFR01 (sample SAMN13153357, study PRJNA577476) | soil metagenome | isolation source: 40 cm soil under Madrone tree | place: USA:California | collected 2016-06-14 | reverse complement strand
GATCAAGATCGTTTGTGGAGGCAATTGATAGCGTTCAACCAACTCTTCAATCGTCTGAGCGCCCCGCGCATCGACGCCCTCACCATTGAGTGAAATCCTCATGCACTCGTTAACGCTTGGTCCCAATCTTTCCAAACGGGGTCAAAGCCGCGACGCCGCAACACGGCGGCGATTTCAGCCGGAGAACGCTCATCGCTGATTTCGAATTGTCCGGTCGCGAGCTGATCTTCGCCGTCCTGGAAATCGGGGGCAACGATGCGACCGCGCACGGTGCGATGCAGATGTTCGCTGCCTTGCCGCGTGTAGCCGCCGGGCTCGGTATGACTGCCGGCGCTCATCATGGTCACGCCTAACGAGGCGAGCGAATCACGCAATGACGCCCGCTCCCGCGTGCTCAGCACAATGCCCACTTGCGGGAAGGTGACGCGCAACGCGCACACTAATTGCGCCAACTCGCGGTCGGTCATCGAGAAGAGCGGCCGGAAACCGCCCGCCGCCGGCCGCAACCGCGGCAGACTCACACTGATCTGCGCCTGCCAGCAAATTTTGAGCAAATATTCCAGGTGCGCCGCGAGCGCGATCGCTTCTTCCTGCCAACGCGATAATCCGAAGAGCACACCGATTCCCAGCGGTATGCATTTCCGCATAAACCGCGCGGTTGTACGTTTCCTGATAAACGACCAACCCTTCCGCGCCAGCATCGACAATCGGAACGTAATCGCTCGTTTCCATCGGACCGACTTCGATCGCGATTGACGAAAAATCTGGCGCGAGAGCGCGCGCGCACTCGACAAGATAATCCCGGCTGACGAACTTCGGATGCTCACCGGCCACGAGGAGAATTTGCCGAAAGCCAGCGCGCGAAAGATGCCGCGCCTCAGCCATCACTTCATCGACACTTAGCGTGACGCGCAGGATGGGGTTGTCTCGCGAAAATCCGCAATATCGACAGTTGTTAATGCATTCGTTGGAAAGATAAAGCGGGGCGAAGAGCCGCATCGTGCGCCCGAAATTGTGCAAGGTGAGCGCGCGCGAAGTTTGCGCCATCGCTTCGAGCGCCGAATCGGATTTCGGCGCGATGAGCTGCTCAAAGCGCCGGACAAGCGGCGATTTGTCCAGCGCAAGATTATCGAGCGTGTTGACGAATGACATCGCACTAATTTCGCGCGGCGCGCGCGCTTGGCAAACACTCGCCGATGCACCCGCGCGGTCCTGCGACTGCGGGATCGATTTTGCGCCGCGAAGAAACAAACGGGCAAAACCAGAAAGCAAAAACGCCGGAACATATTGTTCCGGCGGAATTGCCCGGTCTTAGAAGGCAAACGTGACGCCGCTGCGCACTAGGCCGAAGTTATTCTCCGGCCCATCCACCACGTTCCAACTGAAATCGTTCATCCAGCCGATGTGCGGGGTGATGCGAATTTCGATGCCGCCGCCAAATTGGCCAATCGCCTCGGTCGTACTACCGCTGTGGTCGGTATGAAAAAGCTCTACCGTCGTGTCACCAACGGTGCCCAATCCGTCGAAGACGACTCGATCGCGCTCGCCGCCGCCAAAAATGGCGCCACCGCCGGCCCAAACGTATGGAGCGAAGCGCGAACACGGAATCGGATAGCGCAGCGTAAAGGTCCCCAGAACAGAACCAACCGCACGGGACTCGCGACCCGTTCTATCGATGAAGACCGGCGGAGCGACTTCGAAATCAGTTGTTTTCCGTCTGGCATCCACGACCCAGCCTTCAATTCCAACGCCGAAGTAGCGGTGGAAAAAGTATTTTAGATCAATGCCGCCACCCCAAGCGTGGTCCGCTTCAACGTAGCGATCATTGGCCCAATTGTTCCCAGTGAAGAGGTAGGTGCCCCAAAGATCGACATTAAATTCATTGTCGGCGTACCATTGCGGGCAGGGCGGTGGAGCAACCTGCTTAATTTCCTTTCCAGAATACTCCGGCCCGGCATATGCCGCCGAGGCAAAGGCGGCCATTGCACAAAAAGTCACCGTAAGTTTTTTCATAACTTGGCTATCGGTTACGAGTTCTTCCGGGGTGGGTCAACAAGAAATCTAAGAATATTTTGCTAATACTACTGCGTCGCGAAATTTTTCTAAATTTTCCATAACGGCGCTACCTCAGTAAAACGGCGGCATCGGACTAAACCGAATGCCGCCGTCGCAAATACGCTTGTCGATTAGAGCGCGAAGTTGATGCCGCTGCGCACCATGCCGAAGTTATTGTCCGGCCCGTTCACCACGTTCCAACTGAAGTCGTTTATCTAGCCGATGTGCGGCATGATGCAAATTTCGATGCCGCCGCCAAATTGGCCAATTGGCCCGGCCGTAGTATCGCTGTGTGTGGTATAGACGGAATAGGATAACGCAGCGTGAATATCCTAAGAACGAACCGATCGCATCAGGGCTTTAATTCTGCCCCCGTATTGGCGTCAGTAACGATGAATTTTTCGTGGTGAAAGGTGGGATCGCCGCGAAACATGAGCCGGCCGGCGTAACGGCGCTCTAGTTCCACCAGCAATTCTTCGTCTTCCTCTTTCAATCGCTTCAGCACGTCGGGATTCAAGATCACGCGGATTTCGTGAACAGTGTCCTGATATTTGCGCATGACGGTATTGAGTGTGCGATGCAGTTCCACGCTTGTCGTCATGGAAGTTTTCACGACACCGTGACCGCCGCAGTAGGGACAATTTTCATAAATCGTGTCGCTCAAGCTTTCTTGAGCGCGTTGCCGTGTCATTTCCATCAAACCGAGCGAGGAAATCGGAAGCACATGGGTCTTGGCCTTGTCGCGCTTGAGCCGCTCCTTCATCAAGTTGTAAACCATCTGCTGGTCTCTGCGGCTCTTCATGTCGATGAAATCGCCGATGATCAATCCGCCGATGTTGCGCAGCCGCAATTGGCGGGCGATTTCATCTGCCGCTTCCAGGTTCGTTTGCAGAATCGTTTTCTCCACGTCGCGGCCGCCTTTGTTGCGGCCGGTGTTCACGTCGATGGCGACGAGCGCCTCGGTTTCGTCGATCACGATGTAGCCGCCGCACTTAAGCCACACTTGCCGATGGAAGGCGTCGTCGATTTGTTTTTGCACGCCGTAGGTTTCGAAAATCGGGGCGGCGCCATCGTAAAAGTGAATTTGATTGCGTCCCCGCCGCGAAATCTGGCCGACCATTTCGCTCATCCGCTCCGTCGCCGCGTGATCATCGCAAACCACTTCGTCGATTTCTTCGGTCAGAAAATCGCGCACCGTTCGTTCCACCAGGTCAGGCTCCTCAAAAACGCGACAGGGCGCAGATTGTTCGCGGATGAGCTGCTCGACTTTGGCCCATTCATCGAGAAGGAAGCGCAAATCGCGCACGAAATATCTGGCGCGCTGGCCCTCGCCCACCGTTCGAATGATCACGCCGATGCCTTCGGGAATGTCGAGCTCGCGCAGAATTTTGCGGAGACGATCGCGTTCTTTCGGCTCTTCGATTTTTCGCGAAATGCCGCTGCGATCGCTGAATGGCATCAAGACCAAATAGCGCCCGGCGAAACTGAGATTGGTGGTGACGCGCGGTCCCTTTGTTCCAATCGGGCCTTTGGTGACCTGCACGATGACTTCCGAGCCGACCGGATAGATGCTCGGAATGTCTTTGGCGGTGATCCGTTTGCGCGGCCGTTTGTTGGCCGGCCGATCGATTTCTTCGATGCCGCTGTCGAGCGCGGCGGGAATGGCATCCCAGAAATGGAGGAAGGCGTTTTTTTCGAAGCCGATGTCCACGAACATCGCCTTCAACCCAATCTCGATGTTCTTGACTTTGCCCTTGTAAACGCTGCCGACGATGTTGCGCGAGCTTTCCCGCTCGACGCTGTATTCTTCAAGCTGGCTGTTCTCGAGCAGGGCGACCCGGCGCTCGAGTTTTTCCACGCTGAGGATGAGTTTGTTGCCGGTCTTGCGTGAAGAAAGACCTAAAATTTTTTTTACTTTGTCTATCATAAAGCTGAGGAGGTTGAGCGACCAGAAGTGGAAGTCGCGAGGGGCACGCTTTCGTTGCACTACAGCGTGGCGGGCTTCCCGGAAAAGTTTTTGATCGAAAGTTCATCGCGTGCCGGAACGACGAGCGGGCGGCGGAGTCGGCGCGGGCTGGCGTCGAACTCCAAAAAGGCGTTCGAAAAAGTTCCGCGGGCGGGCCGGCGCCGCAACTGGAACAGCCCGAGGCAGCCGAGCCCGTCTCACCGTTCCTTGCGCGTCCGCTTCAGGCTCCACATCTGGATCCGCACCGGCATTTGCCATCTGCGCGTCGGCATTTTGCGAAGCGTCGGCATTTTCCTCGTCGATGCCGAGGTTCCCTCCGGCGCCGTGATAATCCACACTCTTGATGATCTGAAACGGATTGGGCTTATGCGCGGGCGCCAACCAGGCGACGGGCATGTCGAACTTGTCTTCGTCCAGCGCCAGAGTGCGCTCCATAATGCGCGTGGCCACAGGACCGGCAACGCCGCCCCCGTGTTCGCCGCCTTGCACCATTGCGGCGACGACATATTTGGGATGATCGAATGGCGCAAAACAAGCGAACCAGGCGATCGTGTCCTTGTGGCCGTGATCGGTCGCTTGGGCGGTGCCGGTCTTTCCGGCGACCTGCCAAGCTTTCAACCGCGCTGCGCCGCCGGTCCCTCCGTCCTCGTTAACAACTTTCCAAAGCCCCTTGCGCACGAGCTCGATTTGATCGGGTGTGAACTCATTCCTCAAATCCGTGCGCACTCGTGGCGTTTGCGGCACGGCGATTTTACCGTGCTCATCGAGAACTGGCGAACCGTCCTGATTCAGGACTTTATCGACGAGGCGGGGATAGTAGCAGACACCGCCATTTGCGGCGGCGGTGTATGCCATCGCCAGTTGCAACGGCGTGACTAAGTCATAACCCTGCCCGATCGATACATTGGCAGTGTAAGCTTGCGACCATCTTTCCTGCGGGTGATGCACCTGCATCCATTCCGGGCCGGGCAGAACGCCCACTTGTTCGCCGGCCAATTGCGTTCCTGATTCTTCACCCAATCCCAACATTTTCCCAGTCACATCGATCGAATCGATGCCGGCGGCGTTGCCATATTGGTAGAAAAACGAGTCACAAGAAACCTTGATCGCGTCAGTCAATCCGAGCGTTCCGTGCTGGCCTCCTTTTTCCGAAATCCAACAATGAAAATAATGGTCGCCGTAGCTGACGCCCCCATAACAAGCGAAGCGCGCTTTCGAGAGATTTTTCCGCAAACCCGCGAGAGACGTGATGAGTTTAAAGGTCGATCCAGGGGGAAAGGCGCTGATGGCGCGGTTGACGAGCGGATTGGCTTCATCCTTGCGCAGCGTCTGCCAATCCTTGGCCTTAATGCTTGGAATAAAGGTGTTGGGGTCAAAGGACGGCACGGAAACCATCGCCAGAATGTCGCCGTTGTTTGGATCGACAACCACCGCCGCGGCGCGGCCGACGGCGCGCAACGCTTCCTCGGTGATGGCCTGAATTCGCGCGTCGATGGTCAGAAAAACATTCCCTCCTTGTCTTGGCGGCTCTTCGCGCAACACGCCGTCGATTACGCCTTTGGCGTTGCGTCGCAGGTAGCGCACACCTGGTTTGCCCCGGAGGTATTCATCCATCGATTTCTCGACATTCGATTTTCCCTCCACGTCGCCCTGGTAAAAACTGTACTTCCTGGCTTCTTCCTTGTTAACCTCGTCGGGCGCGCCGACGTAACCGAGAACGTGGGCAGCGAGCGCGCCGTAAACGTAGGAGCGCACCGGCTTAATCGCGATGTCCACTCCCGGCAATCCGACATCGTGCTCGGAAAATTTCGCCATCGTCGGGAAATCGATGTCCTTGATGTAGGAGAATGGCACCTCGGTATCGTTGCGGTAATGCCGTTGCAGTTGGCCGGCGTTGTAATCGCGCGCCAGATCGAGATCGTCCAGGCGCGGGACAACGCCGTCATTGACGATCTTAATGATGTCCGGCGCCTTTACATCTTTTGGCATGCCACTGATGATGGCGCGATATTCCTCGAGCGGTGGCGGGCCGAAACGTTCGCGATAGCCCTTCACCATTTCCGGCAAATAAAAATCGACCTCATAGCTGGCTCGATTTTGCACCAGCGTCAGTCCATTGCGGTCTTTGATCTCGCCGCGCACGGACGGAATTCGCACTGTCGCTTGCGAGCTGCCACGAACCTGCGCAGTCCATTCGGCGCCGTGCGCTACTTGTATCCACCAGAGTCTGAGCGCGAGCGCGCCCATTCCCAGCAGCATTAAGAGTCCGAGAACTTGAATCCGCAAACGCGGGCTGAGGCGACGGTTCATTCGAAGCGACTCCTTTCGGAAAGATACGGATAAGCCGTGATCCGTGCCATCCATTGCAAGAACCAGAAAATAATCGGCGCCATCACCATGGCGATCAAACCGGGCCCGCCGATCTGCCACCAGACTTCACCGGAAAAAATGATGGAACCGCGTCGGAATGTGATCATCAAATATTGCGCCAGAATAATCGCTGAGGTGCAGATGCCGCTTAGGAGGCAATGCACTTCCCAGCGGCCGCGGATGAAGAGTGGCCTTAGGCCATGCATGATTCCCGCCAGCACAGCGTAGAGCAGTATCGACCATCCCATTGAAATTTCAACCTTCGCCCCGATCACCTGCACGGTGAGCGCGTCCAACAAGAAGCCAGCGTACAAGGCCAGGGCGAGCATGAGCGGGAACGGCAACGCCATTGCCCCGTAAAAAACGATCACCGGTGCGATGTAAATGTGCGCGTTGTGGAGCCACGGCAGCGTCGGGATGAAAAATTCCGCGATCTGCGCAATGAGGACGAAAACCAGCAGAATAAAAAAGAAGATCATTTTCGGCCCGTCACCACGAAGACGTCCTCCAGATGCGATAAATCGACCGTCGGCGTGAGCTGCGCCTGTCCATCCAGCTCACGCACCCGAAAAGTTTTGACTGCTCCGATTAGCAAGCCGGATGGAAAAACGCCGCCCACGCCCGAGGTGTAAGCCTTTTGCCCCGGCTTCAAATCCGCTTGTTTCGAGAGAAAGTTGAGATTCAAAAATGGAGTCAACCCGCCACTCACACGCTCGCCGGAAACAATCCCTTGTTCGCGCGTTCCTTCCACCGACGCCGAGACCTTGCAATTTTCATCCGAAACCAAAAGCACCATCGAAATGTTCGCGCTCACCGTGGTCGTTTTTCCCACCAGCCCTTCATCCGTCACCACCGCCATGTCGCCTTCGATGCCATCCTCTGTCCCGCGGTTGATCGTGACCGTGTGCCACCAGGTCGAAGAGTCGCGCGTCACAATCTCGGCCGGAACCAGTTTGAAGACCGAGCGCTCGCGATAATTAAGCGCGTGCCGAAAACGGTTGACCTCGTGCTCGACGTCGCGCAAGCCCTGGTTCGTCGCCTTGAGCGAGCGGTTCTCCACCCGCAACGAAGCATTCTCACGCTCCAGCTCTTCCAGCGACTTCAAACCGGTGCGCACCGACGTAATCTGCTTCTGCAACCCCGAGCCGCCGGTAAGAAACGGCGCGATCAATTGATAAACTCCGCCCTGGAATTTGCGCGTCCTGTCCGGACCGAAGGTAAGAAAATATCCGAGGATGGCGCCGAAAATCAGCAGCGCGATGATGCTCGTGCGACTCATCGCATTGCCGAGTGTTTGATGGTCGATCCTCGGCCCGGAAAACGCGCGTTCATTCGCGCAAATCCGTAATTATCACCGCCACTGGCGGTCCGACGAGGCGACTTGACGCAAAAACTTGAGTTCATTGAGGCATTTGCCTGTTCCTTCCGCCACCGCGCTGAGCGGATCTTCAGCAACATGGACAGGCAAACCCGTCTCTTCGCTCAAAAGCTTGTCGAAACCGCGCAACAACGCGCCGCCGCCTGCGAGCACCAGTCCTCGATCGACAAGATCGGCCGAAAGTTCCGGCGGACAACGTTCCAGCGTGATGCGCACTGAATCGACAATCGTCGAAATCGGCTCGAGCAGCGCCTCGCGCACTTCCTGTGAAGTGATCATGAGCGTCTTCGGCAAACCGGCCACCAGATCGCGCCCCTTTACCTCCACGCTCGTTTCCTTCTCGCTCGGATACGCCGAGCCGATCTTGATCTTAATTTCTTCCGCGGTGCGCTCGCCGATCATCAGATTGTAAGCGCGCTTCATGTACTGCACGATCGCTTCGTCCAACTCATCGCCTGCGACCCGCACGCTGCGGCTGAACACGATTCCGGACAACGAGATGAGCGCGACTTCGGTCGTTCCGCCGCCGATGTCGATGATCATGTTGCCGGCCGGGTCTTGCACGGGAAGACCCACGCCGATTGCCGCGGCCATTGGTTCTTCAATCAAATAAACTTCCCGCGCTCCAGCGTGCGTCGCCGATTCTCGGACAGCGCGCTTTTCCACTTCCGTGATCCCAGATGGAACAGCGATCACGACGCGCGGCCGCGCCCGCACCCGCCGATTGTGCACTTTCGAAATGAAATGCCGCAGCATCGCTTCGGTCACTTCGAAGTCCGCGATCACGCCATCTTTCAACGGGCGCACCGCGACAATGTTGGCCGGCGTACGGCCGAGCATGCGTTTCGCCTCATCGCCCACCGCCAGCACTTTGTTCGTGCCGGCCTGCACCGCCACTACGGAAGGCTCGCGCAAAACGATCCCCTGGTCTTTTACATAAACCAGCGTGTTCGCCGTACCGAGATCGATCCCGATATCACTCGATAACCACCCGAAAAGTCCGTTGAACATGAATTAGTTTTTAGATTGGCCGCCTTGATTCCAGTCTGCCAGAAGCGCGTCCATGCCTTCAACCGTAGCAGCTACCGTGCGCGCGACCCGCGATTTGACCGGCTGAAACGCCGTAACATGAGACGGAGCCCCGCGTCGTCAAGGGAAAGCTTGGGCCGCGGGAGTATTGGACGTTAAACCTTGAGCGTTTAACGTTCGCCACGTGACCGCGCAAAAAATCATCGTCGCGCCCTCCATTCTCGCTGCCGATTTTTCCCGCCTGGCCGATGAAGTCCGCGCCACCGAAAAAGCCGGCGCTGATTGGATTCATTGCGACATCATGGACGGACATTTCGTCGATAATATTTCCTTCGGGCCGGCGATTGTCGATCTTGTGCGCAAGCAAACCAAGCTTCCGCTCGATGTCCACTTGATGATCGAGCATCCCGATCATTACGCGCCGCGATTTATCGAAGCCGGCGCAAACTCCGTCACAGTCCACGTCGAGCCGGAATCGAAACATCATGTCGAAGGAACTTTGAAGAAAATTCGCGACGCTGGTTGTCGCGCCGGTTTATCTTTGAATCCCGCAACGCCGTTTGAATCGGTCGAGCCCTTCCTCGACAAGATCGACCTCTTGCTCGTCATGACCGTCCATCCCGGTTTCGGCGGTCAATCGTTCCGCTCCGAGATGATGGGAAAAGTGAAACGCGCGGCCGAGTGGAATAAATCTCGCCCAGCAAAGATTGACATCGAAGTTGATGGCGGCATCAACCCCGCGACCGCGCGCTTGTCTATCCAAAACGGCGCTAACGTCCTCGTCGCCGGCACCTCCATCTTTCACGCAAAAGATTATCGCGAGGCGATCGCGAAACTGCGGGGTGAAACTTCCAATTGACCAACTCCGCGGTGTCATCCCGAGCGGAGCGAGGGACCTCACCGTCGCAGCCCCAATTACGCTTCTTCGAACAGCATGATCAATCGCGGTGTCATCCCGAGCGGAGCGAGGGACCTCACAAAAACAGTGAAGACTTACTACGTATACATGATGACCAATCGAAGCGGGATCGTTCTTTATACCGGTATCACCAATAGCCTTGAACGTCGCTTGTGGTTCCACAGCAATAATAATTCGAAGCGCAGCTTCACGAAACGATACAAAGTCGACCGACTTGTTTATTATGAAAGCTTTGACGACCCGCGCGACGCAATCTCACGTGAGAAGGAAATCAAAGGATGGCGGCGGGAAAAGAAAAACGACCTCGTGCGAGGACTGAATCCGAAGTGGGAAGATTTGGCTAAGACGTTATTCGGCGACCGTAGGTGAGGTCCCTCGCTCCGCTCGGGATGACACGCGTTTAGTGATTGTGGATCTTGGGTAACTACCCCGCCACCACCGGCTCGGCTTCTTCGGTAGTCTCCGCCATCACTTCGTCCGTTTGCGTGACGCGCACCACTTCCTCGATGGTCGTCTTGCCTTGCGCGACGCGCCGCCAACCGTCCTGCCGCAGCGTTTCCATTCCTTCCGCGATGGCACATTGCTTAAGCTCGCCGCCATCGCGCTTTTGCATGATCAGTTTTCTGAGCGGCTCGCTCACCACGCAAATTTCATAGATTGCCGCGCGACCCTGGTAACCAGTCTGCCGGCATTGATCGCACCCCGCGCCGCGACGGAATTGCGTGCCGAGTTCCTTCACCGGAAAACCGATTTCCGCCAGATGTTCCCTCGGATATTCGACCAACCCCACACATTCGGGGCAAATCGTGCGCACCAGTCGTTGCGCGATAAATGATTTCACGACTGAGG